>WNFC01007989.1_pt1 | contig 11655 bp, 9 predicted proteins | sample 5400541 | NCBI WGS metagenome assembly WNFC01 (sample SAMN13153342, study PRJNA577476) | soil metagenome | isolation source: 120 cm saprolite under Douglas fir tree site 2 hole 2 replicate 1 | place: USA:California | collected 2015-04-18
GTTTTCGCGAGAGCAGGAAATACCGGCGCCCCATCGGGCGTAGATCGGCCAGGATGCGCACGCTCGCGATCGCTGCGGTTGCCGTCGCCGGCTGTATGCAGCCTTCGTCGGGCGCGGGCGCGCTGCTGCATCCCATGCGCAGGCCGCTGCGGACGTCGCCCGCTCTCGCACACCGCTATGTGGAGGCGGCGCACGACGACGCCCTCGGGCGGGCGTGGCCGGACGTGGAGCCGTGGATCGAAGCAGCGGCGGAAACGAAGTGAGTGGCGGGCGGCTCGCATGGCTTGAGCAATGAGCAGCCCTACGAGGTTTGACAACGCTCGAAGCAGAAGGCAATCGTCCTGCCGATAATGGTCAGCCGTTCGCCGCGCCCAGCGCTTCGCCCATTCCTGAAGTCCGTCTGGGCGGCGGACGAGAGAGCTTTCCGCGGTGGCGCCGATCGCGAGCTGGTCCTTCCGACGGGTGCCATGCACGTCGTCTTTCGGCTCGATCATCCCCTTCATCTCTTCGATGGCCTCGAAGATCGGTGTGGGCGCACGCTCGATCATGCCATCGTCGGAGGGGCCCGAGCGGCCTTCTACGTCCGAGACATTTCCAAGCCGATGCGCTCGGTCGGAGCGCAACTACAGCCATGTGCCGCCGAGGTTCTGTTGGGCGTTCCCGCATGTGAGCTGGCGGATCGGCACACCCCTCTGGTGGAACTGTGGGGTCGAGCAGCCCACGAGGTTCACGAGCGCCTGCTGGAGGCCGGGCACCCCGAGCGTCGGCTGGATGTCTTCGAGTCACTCCTCGCCGCACGTCTTCCCAAAGTGCGCGGCGTGCATCCTGCGGTTGCGCACGCGCTCTCGCGCTTTGCGGCCACGACCAACATGCGCAAGGTCGTGGAAGAGAGCGGGTACAGCCACCGTCGGTTCATCGCTCTCTTCCGTCAAGCAGTCGGATTGACCCCGAAACTCTACTCTCGCGTTCTCAGGTTCCAGGGCGCCCTGGAACGTGCCGCAGCGAAGTCGGACGCTCCCTGGATCGATCTGGCCCTCGAAGCCGGATACCGCGACCAATCCCACTTCAACCGGGAATTCCGGGAATTCGCCGGGCTACCACCGGGCGAGTACCGCAAGATCTCACCGGCATGGCCGCACCACGTCCCCATCGCGGCGATGGGCTGAGAAGGTCAATTCTGTTCAAGACCGGCCGCCGGCCCGGCGGCAGAGTGGGCGCATCGTTCAAACGAAAGGAGCGCCCGTGAAGATCCACGAGTTGTTTGCCTACCTGCACGTGAAGGACGCGGCCAAGGCCATCGAGTTCTACAGCAAGGCCTTCGGGGCCAAGGAAAAGTTTCGCCTCACTGAGCCAAGTGGTCGCATCGGTCATGCGGAGCTCGACTTCGGAGGGACGACACTGATGTTGGCCGACGAGTTCCCGGAGTACGGCCTCAAAGGGCCCACGGCGTTCGGTGCGACGACGGTGTCGATCCACATCCACGTCGACGACGCCGATGAGGTGATTCGGCGCGCGGTCGACGCCGGCGGCAGCATCGTCATCGAGCCGAAGGATCAATTCTATGGCGAGCGCTCGGGACGCGTACGCGACCCATTCGGGCACGAATGGAACATCGGCCATCATCTCGAGGAGGTCTCTCCCGACGAGATGCAAAGGCGATACACGGAGATGATGAGCGGCGAGTCGTGAGATCCGGGGACACCATACGCAACTCGTGTCAACACCGCGCTTGGCACGGCGAGTTGCGTATGGTGTCCCCGGATCTCTATTCCGCGGCTCGCGGCGGACCCGTGCGCACGCGATCTCGCGAACCTGCAGTCAGCTCGTAGGAGCGCAGGCGCGCCGGGTGGTCGAAGATTTGCGCGGCGATGATGAGTTCGTCGGCGCCGGTCCGCTTGGTGAACTCCTCCAGCCACTGCGCCACCGTTGCCGGCGAGCCGATGGCCGAGCAGCTCAGCACCTGGTCGAGGACCGCGCGCTCCCGGAGCCCCCAACTCAGATTGCGCGAAGGCGGCGGCAGGCGACCTGGGCGGCCGGTGCGCAGGTTGACGATCGCCTGTTCGACGGAGGTGGCGAGGAAGCGCGCTTCCGCGTCGGTGTCGGCAGCGAGCACGTTGACGCCAGCCATGACGTACGACCGCGCGAGCTGCGGCGAAGGACGGAACTCGGCCCGATAGAGCTCGATGGCTTGCATCAGCTGCGCGGGTGCAAAGTGCGACGCGAAGGCGTACGGCAATCCGAGCGCTGCGGCGAGCTCCGCGCCGTAGAGGCTGGAGCCGAGGATCCAGATGGGCACGTTCAACCCGGCGCCGGGCACCGCCAGCACCCGGCCGGGCTGGTGCGGCTGGAAGTAAGACTGCAGCTCGAGCACATCCTGCGGGAAGGCATCGACGTCGCCGTCGAGGTTGCGGCGCAGCGCGCGCGAGGTGATCGCGTCGGTGCCGGGTGCGCGGCCGAGACCGAGATCGATGCGGCCCGGAAAGAGCGAAGCGAGCGTGCCGAACTGCTCGGCGATCACCAGCGGCGCGTGGTTCGGCAGCATGATGCCGCCTGCTCCGACGCGGATGCTCGAGGTGCCGGCCGCGATGTGCGAGATGACCACGGCGGTCGCGGCGCTGGCGATGCCAGCCATCCCATGATGTTCGGCGACCCAGTAGCGGTGGTAGCCCCATCGCTCGGCGTGGCGGGCGAGGTCGAGCGAACAACGAAGTGCCTGCGCCGCATCGCCGCCCTCGACGATGGGAGCGAGGTCGAGAATTGAATACGGAATCATCCTTTCGTCGGATGCCGGCGCGGCCAAAACGGCGCGCTACCATGCCCTGGGGCAGAAGCAAGAAAGGGCGCAAGGTGCCCACGTTGGGTACCTCGCCGAAGATGCCCAGAGGGTGCTTCACCACGCCGGCGCGTACCCGGACGAGGTCGGAGAATCTCCATTCACCGAAGGCCCAGTCGAGAAAGAGACCGCCGTGGTCGGGAGCGTAACGGAGCTGCGCTGCGCTGCGCTGCTTGTCCGCTGCGCGTCATCCCCTTCGACTTGGCTCTTGCCCTGGGAGCGGGTCAAGAGTTGTCCGGCGGAGTTGTGCTAATTCATCCCGCGCCGTGCCGCGCAGTCGCCGTGAGGAGACTCTGGCCCGACGAAAGGCGCAGCTGCACGCGCGCGTTCACCAGATCGGCGTCCGCCTGGATGCGGCTGACCTCCGCATTGAAGGCGTCGCGCTGCGCTTGCAGCAGGTCGAGCTGCGTGATGGTCCCCACCCGGTAGCGTTCCCGGGCCAACACGGCCGCGTGATCGGCGGCCGCGCGGCCCACGCGCGCCGACCTGCTGCGGGCGATGCCGGAGACGACGGTGCTCCACTGCTTGTGGATCGAGTCAGCGGCGGACAGCCGCGTGCGCAGCTCGCGGGCGCGCGCGACAGCCACCGCGGCGTCCTGTCCGCGGATGTTCCCGAGGTTCGTCAGATCCAGCGACCAGTTGAACGTGATCGCGCCCTGGTAGTACCAGTCGTGTCCGACGAACCCCGGCGCGTTGGTGGCGTTCTCGGTGAAGTTGCCCGCGATCGACGGCGCCAGCGCGAACCTCTCCGCCTGCGCCTGTTCCTCCGCGGCGCGCGTGCTCAAGGCGGCGGCTGACACCGAGGGCAGACCTGCGACACTCCTCTCGAAGACGGAGAGCTCGGGCTCGGGATGCAGGTCGTCGGCGAGCTCGACGGCGGCGGAGATGTCGGGTGTCACGCCCGATGTGGATTGCAACGCGCGGGCCGCGAGGGCGACCTGCAACTCCGCCGAGGCGACTTGCTGCACTTGCTGCTCGACGTCCGCGCGGGCACGGTCGACGTCGAGCACGGCCGCGGCGCCCGCCTTGTACTGCGCCTCCGCGAGAAGAAGACTCTGCCTGGAGACCGCCAGCGCGTTGTTCGCCGCCGTGACGAGCGCGAGATTGGCGACCAGCTGGAAATAATCCTGCACCACCTGCGACTCGACCTGCAGGCCCGTCGCAGTGAGCTGTTGGGCGGAGCTCGCCGCGCTCGTCTTGGTGGCCCCGACCCGGCGGAAGTTCGCCAGGTCCACCAGCGGCACGCTGAGGGTCGCGCTCCCGATCCATTGGTTGTACGGGGTGATGGTCACCGGCTGCGCAAACCCGGGAATGGTGATCGACGAGGAGTACTGGTTCCGCGCGTACGAACCCCGAGCGGACACGCCGGGCAGGACCCGGCCGAGCGCCACGTCGGCCTGCGCATCCTGCTGCGAGACGTTCGCCTGCGCTTCGAGCGCGTCCGGATTGTGTCCGCGCGCGGCGGCGGCAAACGCCTCGATGGGCTGCAGCGCCATGGAAGGAGGCGAATACAGCATGAGCAGCACGGACAGCACCGCCGCCAGGATGAAGCTGCTCCTCTCCACCGCGGCCACGGGAAACGTCACTGCCCGCTCCGGGCCGCTGGTGCGGCGACCCCCTCGCCTTGTCGTTTCCCCGCTCCGCTCACCCGTTCCACCAGCACGAAGAGCAGCGGGATGATGAAGATCGCGATCGCGGTCGCCGTCACCATGCCGGAGATGACCGCCGTCCCCAGCGCCCGTCTCGAGACAGCGCCCGCCCCCGAGGCGATCCACAACGGCAAGAGCCCGAAGATGAAGGCGAAGGAGGTCATCAAGACTGGCCGGAACCGGAGCCTGGCCCCAGCGAGCGCGGCCTCCACCAGCGGACGGCCTTGGTCGTACTCTCCCTTGGCGAACTCGACGATGAGGATGGCGTTCTTCGCCGCCAGGCCGATGAGCATCACCAGGCCGATCTGGCCGTAGATGTCGAAGGCGTAGCCCCGCAGGAGCAGGCCGCCGAGGGCGCCGAAGACGGCGATGGGGACGGAGAGGAGGACGCTGAAGGGGAGCGACCAGCTCTCGTAGAGCGCCGCCAAGATGAGGAAGACACAGGCCAGCGAAAGCGCGAACGTGGCGTTGCCGGTTCCGGCGGCTTTCTGCTGCTGGTACGAGAGGTCGGCCCATTCGAAGCCCATTTCGCGCGGCAGGACCTCGCGAGCCACCTGCTGGAGCGCGCTCATCACCTGCGCGGAGCTATAGCCGGGGGCGGGGCCGCCGATGACCTGGGCGGCGCGGAAGAGATTGAAGTGGTTCGTGTACTCCGGCCCGTAGACCCGCCGTGTGCTGGCGAAGGCGGAGAGCGGCACCATGTCATTGTTGGAGTTGCGGACGTAGTAGCTGCCGATGTCGCTCGCGTTCGCGCGCTGATCGCCCTCGGATTGCAAAAAGACCCTCCACTGCCGGCCAAAACGGTTGAACTGGTTGATATAGGCGCCGCCCAGGAAGGCCTGCAGGGTCTGGTAGACGTCGGCGAGATTCACGCCCTGCTTGAGGACCTTGTCGCGATCGACGTCGGCATAGACCTGGGGGACCGTCGGGCGAAAGAGCGCATTGATCGACCCGACCTCGGGCCGCTTTCTCGCAGCGGCGACGAACTTCTGCAGGTTTGAATCGAGGAACTGCACGTCGCCGCCGCTTCGGTCCTCGATCCACATGGAGAAGCCGCCCGCGTTGCCAAGGCCGGGGATCGCGGGGGGCGCGAAGCCAAAGACGATCGCCTGGTCGATCTTTCCCCCCAGCTCCCGGTTCAGGCGCTCCAGCACGGCCGCCGCGGTGTGCCCGGCGCCAGGGCGCTTGTCCCAGTCCTTGAGCGTTACGAAATAGAAGCCGTTGTAGGTGGCCGAGGTGAACGTGAGGAGCGAAAAGCCGGCGATCGTAATGTAGGACTGGACCTCGGGCGTGGCGGCGAGGATCGCCTCCACCTTGCGGCAGACCGCATCGGTCCGTTCCAGCGAGGCGGCGTCGGGGAGCTGGACGTTGAGGAAGAAGTAACCCTGGTCCTCGTCCGGGATGAAGCCGGAGGGGACCTTGCGGCCGGCGAGTACCGCCAGCGCGAGGAATCCGACCAGGATCGCGACACCGAGGATACCCTTGCGAATCAAGAAGCGCGAGGCGCTCACGTACCCTCGCGTCGTCCGCTCGAACCAGCGGTTGAAGCCGCCGAAGATCGACGCGACGACGCCCTTCGATTCGCCCCGGGGTCGCAGAAGCATCGCGCAGAGAGCGGGGGAAAGCGTGAGCGCGTTGAAGGCGGAGATCAGCACGGAGATGGCGATGGTGAGCGCGAACTGCTTGTTGAGGAGCCCGGTGATGCCGCCCATGAGGGCCATCGGGATGAAGACCGCCGCGAGGATCACGGCCACGCTGACCACTGGAGCCGAGACCTCCGCCATCGCTTTGAGCGTCGCCTCCCGTGGCGACAGGCCCTCTTCGATGTGACGCTCGACCGCCTCCACTACGACTATCGCGTCGTCCACGACCAGTCCGATCGCCAGTACCAGCCCGAAGAGAGAGAGGGTGTTGACGGAGAAGCCGAGCAGCGGGAAGACGACGAAGGTGCCGATGAGCGAGACCGGCACGGCGATGAGCGGGATGAGCGTGGCGCGCCAGCTCTGGAGGAAGATGAAGACCACCACCAGGACCAGCAGCGTGGTCTCGAGGAGGGTAATGAGGATGTCGCGGATGCCTGCGGTCACCGGCAGCGTGGTGTCGAGAGAGATGCTGTAATCGAGGTCGGCGGGGAACCGCTGCTTGAGCTGCGCCAGCGTCGCCTTGACGCCTTTGGCGACCGCGAGGGCGTTCGACGCTGGGGCCTGGAAGACGGCGATGGTGACCGAGGGCTTGCCGTTGACGCGCCCGATCTGACTGTAGGTCAGCGCCCCAAGCTCGATGCGGGCGACGTCCTTGAGCTTGACGGTCGAGCCATTTGGGTTGAGGCGCACGACGATGTCGCCGAACTCCTCGGCCTTGACGAGTCTCCCCTGCGCCCGGACGGTGTAGGTAAACTGCTGGTCCCGGGGCCCAGGGTCGGCCCCCACTCGACCCGAGGGGTTGACGTTGTTCTGCCGCTGCACGGCGTTGACGAGGTCGGAGACGGTGAAGCCGAGCTTGGCGAGCTTGTCCGGCCGCACCCAGATCCGCATCGCATAATCGGCCGCGCCGAAGTTGATGACCTGACCGACGCCGGGGACGCGGGAGATGGCGTCGTTCAGATTGATGGTCGCGTAGTTGCCCAGGAAGACGGTGTCGTAGGTGTTCTTCGGCGATTGGAGAGAGACGAGCAGCAGCGGAAGGCCCGTGAATTGCCGAAAGGTGAGTCCGTAGTTGATGACGTCGGTGGGCAGGGTCGCCTGGGCCTGGGCGACCCGGTTCTGCGTGTTCACCTGATCGAGCTCGACGTTGGTGTCGATGTCGTAGGTGACTTGCAACGTCATCGACCCGTCGTTGGCATTCGTCGACTGCATGTAGAGCATGTTGTCGACGCCCGACATCTGCTGCTCCATGGGAGTCGCTACCGATTGCTCGATGGAGACGGCATCTGCCCCGGTGTAGGTCGTCTGCACCCGGATCTGCGGGGGCACGATGCTCGGGTACTGAGCCACGGGGAGCCCGGACACGGCAACCAAACCGAAGATGACGGTGAGGATGGCGATGACCATCGCCACGATCGGCCGGTTGACGAAGAAGCGAACCACGCTACCGCTCTCCGAGCGCGGGAGCGGGCGGCGGCGCAGCAACCGAGGCGTCGGTGGAGGCAGGGGTGGCGCGCACCGGCATGCCGGGCCTCAACCGCGCCAGGTCCGAGATGATCACCTTGTCGCCGACGCCCAGTCCTTTCTCGACGATCCAGAGGCTGCCGATCTGCGGCCCCGTCTGCACCACCCGGACGTCGACCTTGCCGTCGGCGCCGACCACACCGACCTGGTAGGTGCCTTGAAGCTCGTTGACGGCCTCTTGCGGCACGAGGAGGGCGCCCTTCCGCGTCTCGACCACGGCCCGCACCTTAGCGTACTGACCCGGTCGGAGGATGTTCCCGGGATTCGGGAAGGAGCCCTGGACAGCGATCGTGCCGGTTCGCACGTCCACCTGGCGATCGAGGACGATCACCGTCCCACGTTGAGGATAGACGCTGCCGTCGTCGAGGATGATCTCGAGTTCGTGCTTCGGACCCTCGTTGGGTCCGGCCGAGCTCTTGCGCTCGGCATAGCGCAGGTACTCGCGCTCGCTGACGTTGAAGTTGGCCTTGATGGGATCGAGCTGCGAGACCGTCGTCATGAGGGTCTGCGTGGTGACGAGGTCGCCGACCTGCGCTTTCGCGATGCCCGCCACGCCCGCGATGGGCGAGGTCACGTGCGCCCAGCCTTGGTTGAGCTGCGCATCCGCCAGGTTGCCGCGCGCCGAGACGGCGGAGGCCTCTGCCTCGCGCAGGGCCGCGAGGTCATTGTCGAGCTGCTGCTGCGGGATCGCCTCCGAGGCGACCAGCTGCCTGTCCCTCGCGACGTCCAACCGCGCCTTCTCCAGGGCCGCCACCGATTTGCCCAGATTGCCCTGCGACTGGACGGCCAAGGCCCGGAACTGGCGGGGGTCGATCTCGAACAGCACGTCCCCCGCGCGGACGTACGACCCCTCCCGGTAGACCTGCTTCACCACGTAGCCTTGCACCTGAGGATGGATCGCCGCGTTGACGAAGCCATCGAGGCTCCCGGTCCACTCCTGGTAGATGGGCACGTCCTTCTGGACGACGTCGACGACCTGCACGGCGGGGGGCGGGGGCGCGGGTGCTGCCGCCTTCCGGCAAGCGGCGATCAGGAGCGCCGAAGCGACCGTAAAAAGGGCACGCGTTTTCATCTTGAAAGTCGGCCATCACGAAACATGCCAATCGGGTGGCGCTTGGAGCCAGGCCGCTCACTGTCGGATCGGCATACGAAGGTGCTCGGCGGCTAGACACCCCTGTCGGCGAAACGGACACGCTGCATCGCGGGGACCCTCTGGACGGGCCGGAGCCCGGCCGACTAGCCTCGCTGGATGTCGCCGCTTGTATTCCTTCCGGGCGCGGGAGGCCGCTCCTCGTTCTGGCGCCCCGTCGCCGATCGACTCAGAGACCCCGGCCCAGTTCATGTCCTTGGCTGGCCCGGCTTCGGCGACGCTCCAGGCGACCCGACCATCGAGTCCCTCGCCGCCCTCTATGGTTGGCTGCTCGAGCGCCTTCCGGATGAGCCGAGCCATGTCATCGCTCAGTCGATGGGCGGAGTACTCGCTGCCCGGCTCGCGCTGGATCACCCCGAACGCCTCGCCCGGCTGGTGCTCGTCGCTACATCCGGTGGCCTCGACCTGGCAAAGTTCGGCGCCGTCGACTGGCGGCCAGAGTATCTCCTCTCCCTCCCGGGAGTGCCGCGTTGGTTCGTACACGATCGAACCGATCTCAGCGGCCGCTTGGACTCGATCAAGGCGCGAACCCTCCTCCTTTGGAGCGACGCGGATCCGGTGAGCCCGCTCTCCGTCGGACGCGCCCTCGCCGCGCGCATTCCGAACTCGCGCCTCGTCACAATCGCCGGTGGGGCCCACAGTTTCGCCAACGACCGGCCGGACGAGGTCGCCGCGGCCATCAAGGCACATCTCTTGGAAGAAACCTGACGCAGTCAGCGCGCCGCGGAACGCCCGCGGACGCGGAGGCGTCCTCGCGCTATTCTGGTGACGCTCGGGGAGAAACTCATGCGCCACGCGCTAGACCTGTTCTCGTGGGACGGGCGTGTCTCACGTCGGGAGTACCTGCTCGCCGGCCTGCTGCTCTTCGCCGTGAAGTATCCTGTCGATCTCCTGATCTCGACGCTGAATCACCACCCATGGACGCCGCTCATGTACGTGTCGCCGCGCGTGAGCCCGCTTCTTCACTTCGGCGAGAACCGCATCTACTGGCTCGAGCTCATGGTGTGGGCGCTGCCGTTCATCTGGGCGGGCGTGTCGCTCACTGCGCGGCGGCTGCGCGACGTCGGCGTGAGCCCGTTCTGGTCCGGACTGTTCTTCTTTCCGTTCGTTCATTTCGCGCTGTTCGCGGCGCTGGCCATCGCGCCAGCGAAGACGGTGGCGGTGGCTCCGCCCACGCCCGACACCGGCCCATTCCGCGATCGCCCTGGGCCGCCGTTTCCCGAGCCGCGCCCGCCGCGCTTCCTCGACCGCGTGATCCCCAGACTGCTCGGGCTCGCCTATCTGTTCGGGCTCGTGACCAGCCTGGCCATGGGGCTCCTCTGCTATGTCATCACCGTTCAGGTGAGCTCGGTGCTGGGCACGAGCCTCTTCATCGGGCTGCCGTTCGGCATGGGCTTCTGGACCGGGTTTTGTGTCAGCTACGGCCGAACAGGAGGAGCATGGGCGGCGATCGGGTTCGGGCTGTCGACGATCGGCCTGGGGCTAGTGCTGCTCCTCGCGGTCGCTTGGGAAGGCGTCGCGTGTCTAGTGATGGCGTTCCCCATTTTGCTGATCCTCGGCGCGCTCGGCGCGTGGGTGGGTTGGCTCGTTGGCTGGGGACCGCGGTTCTTGCAGATGGCGGCGCCGCTCATGCTGCCGCTCGCGCCGACGCTGGTCGGCCTCGACGTGGTGCGCCCCCCTCACCCCGCTCCGCTCAAAGTGGTTTCTACCGTGGTGGTGAAAGCGCCGCCCGAGACGGTGTGGAAGAACGTGGTCTCGTTCCCACCGATCGACTCACCGCCGGCGGCCATCTTCGCGCTGGTGGCCATGCCGTTGGAAGCTCGGATCGATGGACGCGAGATCGGCGCCATCAGGCGCTGCGTGTTCACGAACGGCACTTTCGTGGAGCCGATCGAGGTGTGGAACGCGCCGCGCGAGCTGACGTTCGGTGTGGCCGAGCAGCCGCACCATCTGGACGAGTACGGCGACATCCAGCGCGGTCAGTTCCTGCTGACGCTGAACCCCGACGGCACGACCTCGCTCACCGGCACCACCTGGTACCGCTTGAAGGTCTTTCCGACAGCATACTGGGACGCGTGGGCCAAGACCTTCCTCCACGCGATCCATCTGCGCGTGCTCGATCATGTGAAGCAGTTGTCGGAGGAGCCGGGCAAGGTGGTGGCAGCGCCCGCGCCGCAGCCCGACTGGATGTCGACCGCGAACGAGACCTGCGCCTGTACGCGCCACGCCCGCTAGATTTCTAGTTAGGTGGCGTCCCCACAGAGATTCGAAATTCACCAGGCACTTCCACGGAACTCGGTGATGACACACGCGAAAGGCCGAATCCTTTGGAAGCTCGCCACCTAACCTGTCAGATGCAGTCCGACGCTGGTCGACGCCAATCCGCTCGATTTGACCCGGTCCGGGGCAATAGAGGGGCAACAAAGTTCCTGCATCCGCCCGAGGGCGGCGAGGCTGTCCATCACGCGTTCCACTTCCCTTCAACGATGCGGACGTCCAGGTGACCACCAAGCGCACGCGCGACCTTCTCTAGGAAGTCCAGCTTCGGGACCACCTTGCCACTCTCGAGCCGCGCGATGTTCGGTTGCTTCGTACCCGCGAGCGCGGCGAGCTCGACCTGACTCATCTTCTTCTTCTCACGAAGCCCCTTCACCTTGCGAGCAAGCTGCAGCCGATCGAACTCCGCCCGGAACTCGGGATCCTTCGCGCGCTGCTCTACGATGAACTCGTCGAGGCTGCGCCTGATGTGAGGATTCTTCTTCTTTGCCATGTCACCTCCGTTGGCCCCTCAGGGCCTCTTCCCCGTGACCTCTCGGAACCGCAGCTCGGCGGTCTCCACGTCTCCCCTGTCAGTCT
>WNFC01012531.1_pt1 | contig 11655 bp, 13 predicted proteins | sample 5400541 | NCBI WGS metagenome assembly WNFC01 (sample SAMN13153342, study PRJNA577476) | soil metagenome | isolation source: 120 cm saprolite under Douglas fir tree site 2 hole 2 replicate 1 | place: USA:California | collected 2015-04-18
CCGCGAATCGGCGCCGGCGGACGGATCGAAGCAAGGACTTGTTCCGGCCGCCCAACGGGCGCTTGCGGAAGCCCAAGCCCGACGCGCCGAAATCGACCGCAAATCCAAAGAACAACCCAGAGAGCTGCATGGACGCAAGGGACCGGATCCGACCCGCTACGGCGATTGGGAAGTCAAAGGGATCGCGAGCGACTTTTGACTCGTGGTTTTTTTGACGACGAATCCCGTGCTGCTAGTCGGTCGTTTCAGCCAATCTGACGGCGTTGGAGCATCGGTGTAGGGGGCGACCCTTGTGGTCGCCCCCTATTGCAGGTGGACAACGTGCGCAAAGTGGGCGACCACGAGGGTTGCCCCTAGGGTTGCCCCTACAGCGCGCCGTTTATCCCGCGGTGCGGATGGTCGCTTTAATTGGTCACCACCACCGGCGTGTGGTAGTCGACACGGCCGTATAGGTCGGTAATGTCTTCATTGTACATGCGAATACAGCCATAGGACACAAAGCCGCCGATCGATTCCGGCCGGTTGGTGCCATGGATTGCGTATTCGCCGCCCGATAAGGTGAGGGCCGCGACTCCCATCGGATTATGGGGCGACCCTCCCGGAATCACCACCGGCAGGTCAGGTTTGTCGCGGCGGATGTCTTCTGGTGGCGTCCAGGCGGGACTGAGGTATTTGCCATTGACGAAAGAGGTTCCCGACCATTGCTTGCCGGCCCGGCCGACGCCGACCGGATAGCGCAGCGCTTTCCCGCCCGTGAGGTAATAGTAGAGCCGCCGCTCATTGGTATGGACCACGATGGTGCCAGGGGCATAACCGCTTGCCGCCACGGTTTCGCGAGCGGTTGCCGGTGTGATGGCGAGAGGAGAAAGGACCAATAGAATTGCCGCAAGCGCACCCGCGATCCCAGAAAGCGATCTGAGTGCTGGGACGGGCATGATGCTTGAGAGTTGACTAGATCTCATCGGAGCGTGTTCCAACTCGCCTCATTTCGTGGCCTCAACCAACCCCGATCGAAGCCAAGAGTTTCACGACCGCTGCGATATCTCGGTTCGAGATGTTCAGGTTGCCGTTCCCCGGCGGTTCTGACGATTGTGGACGAGATCGTCGACGACGGCAGGCTCCGCCAATGTCGAAGTGTCGCCGAGATTATCGAACTGATCCTCGGCGATCTTACGCAGAATGCGGCGCATGATCTTGCCGGAGCGGGTCTTCGGCAGGCCGGGCGAGAACTGGATCAGGTCGGGCGAAGCGATCGGGCCGATCTCCTTGCGCACCCAGGCGATCAAATCCCCCCGCAGTTGCTCCGAGGGCTGCTCACCAGCCATCAGGGTCACATAGGCATAGATGCCCTGGCCCTTGATATCGTGCGGATAGCCGACGACGGCGGCCTCGGAGACCTTCGGGTGGGCAACGAGGGCAGACTCGACTTCCGCCGTGCCGAGCCGATGGCCGGCCACGTTAATCACGTCATCAACGCGGCCCGTAATCCAGTAATAGCCGTCAGCATCGCGCCGGCAGCCGTCGCCGGTGAAATACTTGCCCGGATAGGCGGTGAAGTAGGTCTGCACGAAGCGCTCATGGTCGCCATAGACGGTGCGCATCTGTCCGGGCCAGGAGTCGGCGATGCACAGATTTCCCGCGGCGGCGCCCTCTTGCACTTTGCCCTCGGCGTCGACGATCTCCGGCTGGACGCCGAAGAATGGCCGCGTCGCCGAGCCGGGCTTGAGCCTCGTCGCGCCCGGCAGCGGCGTGATCAGGATGCCGCCGGTCTCGGTCTGCCACCAGGTATCGACGATGGGGCAACGGCGATCCCCGACGACGCGGTGATACCACTCCCACGCCTCCGGATTGATCGGCTCTCCAACCGTCCCGAGCAACCGCAGGCTGGCGCGCGAAGTCTTCTTTACCGGCCCGTCGCCGCCCTGCATGAGGGCCCGGATCGCGGTCGGCGCCGTGTAGAAAATATTGACCTTGTGCTTGTCGACAACCTCCCAGAATCGCGAAGTGCTCGGATAGTTCGGTACGCCTTCGAACATCAGCGTGGTGGCGCCGTTCGCCAGCGGACCGTAGACGATGTAGCTGTGTCCCGTCACCCAGCCCACGTCGGCGGTACACCAGAAGATATCGCCGTCGTGATAATCGAAGACGTATTGATGCGTCATCGCGGCGAACACCAGATAGCCGCCCGTGGTATGCAGCACGCCCTTGGGTTGGCCGGTGGAACCCGACGTGTAGAGGATGAAAAGCGGATCCTCGGCATTCATCGGCTCGCATGGGCAATCGGCAGCGACCGTCTTGGCGATTTCATCGTAATAAAAGTCGCGGCCCGCCGTCATGCTCACGGCGGCGCCGGTGCGGCGCACCACGATCATGGTGGCGACGCCGCCGGCCCGCTCGGCGGCGGCATCGGCATTCGCCTTGAGCGACACCTTGCGCCCGCCGCGCACGGCAGATAGATCGTGATCCGGTCACCCTTGCGGGCGCAACGCGCCTTGAGCACATTGGCAAACCGGCTGACCTCCGCGTGAAGCTCCCGGTAGGTGATCTTGCGATCATGTTTCGGATCGTCACCTTCCCAGATGATGGCGATCTGGTCGCCACGGCCGGCGAGATGGCGATCAATGCAGTTGTGCGCCACGTTGGTGATGCCGTCCTCGAACCATCTGATCGACACATGGTGCAGATCAAACGACGTGTTCTTGACCTTGGTGAATGGCTTGAACCAGTCGATGCGCTTTCCTTCCGCGCCCCAGAAGCCGGCCGGATCCTTGATCGAACGCTCGTACATGGCGGCATATCTGGCGCTATCGACGTAGGCGCGCTGGCTCCATTCGGCGGGAACTTCGTAGACCTGCTCGCTCATGCTTGCACTCCTTGACGCTGCGCGATTTGACGCGCGGCGCCCTTTCGGACGTTTCCTTGACACATTATGCGCCGCGCATTCCGGGCGTCACAAGGCGTGGAATGTCACACTTTGGTTGAGGTGCCCGATCGGAGTGGACCCCGACCGGACGACCGCGGTTTCGGAGGCGCCCTCTCCAATCGCGGCAGACGGCATCGGACGTTACGATACGCCCATGAAACCAATGACTGTTCCCTGCAGCAGCAGTACGACCAACCAATGGCCGCTGTCGATCAGCAGCAGCTTGAGCGGGCGCCTGCCGAAGCTATAGTTCACGGTCTGTGTCGTCGCGACAAAACCGAGCCATACCGCCGCCGCTGAAATGATGCCGGTGCGGATCGTCACCCCGGCGATGCCGAGGTGACCCATGAGGCCTGCCAGCATCACGGCTATTACTACATTCGCCGCAAAGGCGACCAGGTAAGGGACCGGGGATTGATTGGCTTTCATCGATTCCGGGGTGAAGCCTTGCGCCTCCATCCAGGGCTTCGACCAGCCCCAATACCATAATGTTCCTGCCGCATATCCAACAATGCCGGCGACGACGACCGCCCAATAGTTGATGCCTTGCATGGTGTCTTCCCCCGGACTGCCGTAGCGAACCGCTTTCCAGTGCCAATCTGTCGCGAAAGCGGAAATCCATACGCCGCATCGTCACTACGGATACCGGATCCGCTTTGGGGTGTGTGAAGAAATCAACGACCTCATCCTGGGGAGCCGTGCGCAGCACGGCGTCCTGAGGCTCTCGAAGGACGAAGGATGGAACGAGTCAGTGCCTGGGTCCATCCTTCGAGACGGCCGCGCAAGAGCGCGGCCTCCTCAGGATGAGGTCCATTGGGGATCGTCGGCAAACTATCTGACCGAACTCGCTTCTAATCGAGTGGTTCGATCTTGAGAATGGCGGCGTGGTGGTTGTTGCCGGCCCAGAAGGTCACCGGCGTGGTGGTGTTATCGATGAAAATGCGGCGAATGTTGGTCTGGCGAGGCAACAGGTACTCGATCGATTTTCCGGTCTGCGGGTCGAATCTCAACACGCGGTCGTTCGACATCGAGCCGCTCCACAATTCGCCATTGCGATCGAGATAGACGTCGTACGGATAAGTGTGCGGCGTCGGTACGTCCCATTCCTTGATGCTTTCGTGGTCGAGGTCGAACATGCCGAGCTTGTTCGCGGCAAACTCCGCAAACCACAGCCGCCCCTTGTCGTCGAGCATCGTGCGACGCGGGCGCGAATGGGACGTCGGCGTCGGGTAAATGGTGGCCCGGAAGGTCTTAGCGTCGACCCGCCCGACGCTCTCGTCGCCGAAATCCATGAAGTAGAGATTGTTGTCCTTGTCGGCTGTCATGCCATATGGCGAATGCTGGCGATTGACGCCGATCGGCATCCCCTGGAACGGATCGACGCGTTCATAGGCGCCGGTCGCCAGATCGAGCCGTAGAATCGAATGCGTGTTGACGTCGTTCGTCCACACCTTGCCATCCACATGGGACTGGCGCGGCATCACCATGGATTGCTGCGCGGTGTCGGAGTCAAGTTCGGCGGGCAACGGATAATGGCGAAACGTCTTGGTGCGGGTATCGAACTTCGTGACCCCGCCCTGGAACATCAGGGCAAGCCACCAGTTGCCGTCATGGTCAGGCTCGAGCGCGAGAGCGCCGGCAGGAAAATTCGGCTTCGGCAAGTTGTACCCAAATTCCGCATGGGCGCCGGTACGCGGATCAAGCCGTCCGAGATAGGGCTCGACGAAATTCGAATACCAGATGAAACCGTCGGCATCGGTGCGCACGTCGTGAGGCGCGATCGTGCTGCGGGGCATGTCGTATTCGGTGATGATGACGCGCGTCGCCGTGCCGGTCGGACGCGGCAGCGCCTTGAGCTCATAGTCCCAGCGGTCGCGTTTGCTCAAATTGACCGTCGCGAGATATTCGCCGACCCGCCGCGCCCGGTCGTCGGGCACTTCGCGTTCCGCGACCCGCGCCTGGACCTTCTGCATGGTGGAGTTGTTGGCGTAGTTCGCCATGCGCTTGAGCACGCCGACAAACTCGTCGGCAGTGAACTTCGAGCGCACCACGCGCTCCAAGGTATGGCAGCTCATGCACTCGATCAGCGGTCGCTTTTGCTCGGCGCCCGGCATGCTGATCAGCCATTCGGTTGAGGTCAGCTGGGAGGCGATGTCGTCGACCTTGCGGAGCGCGAGATCGGCCGTCACGGTTCCCTTGGCGGCGACGTCGGCTGCTGCCGGCCCATCAAGCTCGTACCCGATCGCCCGGATGCGCAACGCATAATTCCCGGGCGTGAGGCGATCGGCCGGGAAGCTGTAGCGACCGGCCTGGTTGGTTACGACGGTCACACTGATGGGAGAGCCGGCCTGCTGCGCGCTGACCAGCACCCCTTCCATGGCGCCCTCCTGAGAAGACGTCACGCGGCCGGTCAGCGCCAAATCGGGCGTGTCAAACAACAGCTCGGCGAAAGCCCCGTTCACCGAGAGCAACGCGCCGAAAGACGCGGCGAATATAATTCCCACTAAAGCGCTACGCGCGGCACCGATACCCATGGGAGCGCTACGCCCGCCGGCAGTTACGGCTTGACCATCAAGCAATCGACTTCGATCGAGGTCGCCGCATCGCCGCCCGGCGGCTGGCGCCGCACGGTCCGCTGCAGCTTGAGGCCTTCCTTGCTGCATGAGATCTCGACGTCCTTCGGATCGATGTCTTTGCTGAAACCGGAAAATTTGAAATGACCCTGATCGTCGGTGCGGGTCACAAGGCTTGCATTGCGGTTCTTGATTTCGGCGCTCACCTTGGCGTCCGCGACGCCGCCGCCGCGATCCAGATCCTTGGCAAATCCGAAAAACGAAACGCCCGCATTCGACTGATCTTCCTCGTCCTCGTCCAACGAGGCGCCTCCGGCCCATGCCATTCCGGAAAACGCGAGAGGGAGAGCCAGCGCCAGTCCTAACAGGAGAGATGCACGTTGCGATTTTGTCATGGTTTCCGCCCGCCTATCGGCCCGTTGGTGTGCCAAATCCTTCGTCGCAATCAGTCTATCGCATAAAAGCGCCCCTGAGAAGGAACAACATTGAGCCTTTGTCGGGCTAGCGGCAGTGCGTCACAACCGGTTGAATAATTGCGATATCTGCGGAATCTCGTCCGACAACAACCAATTACGGACCTCATCCTGAGGGCATCCGAAGCGATGCGTCTCGAAATCGGCTGTTGCCAATTTCGACGCTTCAGGTTGCCGAAGTCGGGCAAGCCCGACTTCGGTGGGCGCTCGTCAGGGGTGAGGTCGAAGGCCGTGGCGGCTCGGAATCTGGCCGGCCCGGCAGTTTCGCCGGCTGCGGCTCGTCACTCGAATCCCAGGACGGGTGGCGAATCCCAGGTGCGCTTCGTTCCGGAAGCGGGCCTGGGCGGAGCTGCCGAAACGCTCTGGGCGGTTGCCTGCGTCAACTCGGCGTTATTGGAGCGTGCCACTGCTGGGCGCTGCGCAGTCCTGCCCTGGTAACGAGAGTCCGATCGCCTTAGTCCCCATGAGCGACTGATCCCCGGCCCCGCCGCGTAACCCACAACGATGCCGGCGACCGCACCCACAGGGCCCAAGACGATCGCGCCGGACAATCCGCCCAGTGCTGCATCTCCCACGCGCTCTTGAGCGAATGCGCCCAACGGCGCCAGTGATAACGCCAAAACCACAGCGGCAAGAAACTGTTTCATGTCAGGCCCTCTGGTGGTCGTTGAACTTCTGGTCTGATCCAATCAGACTGATCCGATTCTCGCAAACCAAATACGCCGCGCAGTCGGAAGCTCGTGGAAGAAGCAGCCCAGGATGGTAATTTTGTGACTGGCGTGAGGCCACGGCTATTTCAATGAGCCATCAAGTCGGGGAGGCCCTATAGACTGCCGTTCTTCGCGGCGGCGGCACGGCGGCAAGGGCTCTATCGCGTCGCCGGGAATATGCTACCGTAGAAACCACGGCTGGAGCAGCGAGGAGCCGAGCACGACGAGCCCGCCGATCGGCACGATCAACAACCAGCTCGTCCACACGCGTTCCGCTAATCGGGCGGGGACGTAATAGGTGACGACTGCTGTCCCAACGAACGCCGGAATCGCGGCCACCCACGCCGAATTCAAGAAGTCGGCGTCAAAAGTCGCCCAATCAACGATGAAGATCCTCAGCCCGGTGAGGGCGGCCGGCCAGAGCACGGCGAGGGCGCAACAGAAAACGGTTGCGCGCCGGAGCCACTGCCCGGGAACAATTGTAGCGATGCCGGCCACCACCAACGCGCTGGCGGCGGCGAGCACGATCCAGCCATACCAGAACATGGGCGGGCCTACTCCGGCCGGCTGCCTCCAGAAATCGAGGTTGCCGAGTACCGGATGATAGGTGAAAAGCGGCCAGTTGAGCCGTTCGTAGACCGTGTACAGCAGCGGGAACGCAATGCCGAATGTGATCGCGAAGGTCCCGGACTTCGCCCTCGTCTGCGTCGATGCCGGCGCGCCGGTTGCGGGGGAGCTGTCGAGTTGGGAGAATCCTTCGCCTACATCCAAGGTCTGCGTCATGATCCGACCCCGCGAAAATCGTTGGCGACGTGGCCCACAATGAAAGAGTACCACACGCTCAGCGCCAGAAAAACCGTCACCCACCTGCGTACGTTGTCATGTTCTGCGGACAGGGGCTGGCGCCAAAAATACCAATAGGCCGGAAGGAGGCCCAAGCCCATGGTGACGACATGCTCTTTGAGTTCGAAGGAGCCGACAGTCCAAAAGTGGCGGAGTTGCTCCATCGGAATTCGGACGTAAGTGCGGTATTTGATGTAAATCCACGCGCCCATGAGCGCTTGGAGCACATAGAGGACGACGATCAGGGCGGTGTAGGCCGCTGTCGGCACCGGGCTGCGCTCGACGAAATGACCCGCCACTTGTCGCGCCGGCATCAAAACGGCCACCGCCTGAAGCGTGACCGCCGCAAGGAGGCCGACCGCAAGCAGGAAGTGAACGAAGAGCAGGATGCTCCAGAACGTATCCTCTCTTATTATGCTGAATATTATGTTCATGGCGTTTCTTCCGCTTCCTCTGGCTCCGGCGATGACGCCAAGCTGGTAAATAATTATCGTACGGCTTGAACCCGATGACAACCTCGAAGGCCGCAGCCGCGCCTCGGCTGGAGAGTTGGCAATGAGCACGCGACAGTTTGTCACTTTTCCCGGCGGCACGGCGGAAGGTGGAATTCCCAGATGATCCCAAACGAAAGGCGTCGGCCACCAGCCGCCCACCTCTGACTTTCGTGCTCCGGCTCGCGATCGTGGCTACCGAAGCATTTGAAGAACTCGTGAACAGGCGGTAACGTCACATGCCACTTCGAAAACGAAAGCAAGTTAAAGAACATCAATCCAGGGGAGGTGAGCTTGCAATCCATTACCGCGCTCTTGGAGACGCTCCAGGCCTCGTCTTGGGCGGTATTCATTCACAAAAAGGCATGGGCCTTCACGACCGTCGAGGTGGTTCACGTCTTCGCAGTTTCGCTCGTGCTTGCCACGATCGCCATCGTGGACTTGCGCCTGCTCGGCTTCGCCTCGACCAAACGTCCGTTTGCGGAGCTCTCAAAGCAGGTTCTGCCGTTCACCTGGGCGGCCTTCGTGCTTGCGGTGATTGCGGGTTCTCTCCTGTTCATCAGCCGGGCCACCGAGTATTTCGTCAATCCCGTGTTCTGGATAAAGATGGCGCTCATTGCTGTCGCCGGCATCAACATGATGATTTTCGAATTCATTACGGTTCGCGACGTGCAGAAATGGAACCTTAATCCGACGACGACCCCGCCGGCGAGGCTCGCGGGAGGGATATCGATCGCCTGCTGGGTCCTGGTCGTCGTTTTCGGCCGCTTGATCGGCTTCACCCTGCAAGGGGATTGATGCGGCGGATCGCAGAGACGGCTGGCGCGGCGCGTTCCGTCTCCGCGATACGCTCGTTTTCGTCTAGCGGCTTGGCCGCGCATCCTGGCCGCTCAGCGTTTCCATGAAAGCAACGAGATCGAGTCGCTCAGCCTCGGTCAACTGGATCGGAACCAGCATAGGCGACCGGCTCGGGCGATCGATGCCGCCCTTTTCATAGTGGCGCACGACATCGATCAACGTGGCGATGGAAGCGTTATGCATGTACGGCGCACGCAACGCCACCGATCGCAGCGTCGGCGTCTTGAAAGCAAAGCTCAGCGCTGCATCCTTGACCTCGCGGCCACGGCCCTGATCGGTCGTCGTGGTGCCGATATCGTGGAATTGATCATCAGCGAATCGCCACCCGCTATGGCACGCGGCGCAGCCCGCCTTGCCGGTGAAAAGCGCGAACCCGCGCTTGGCCGATTCCGAGATCGCCGCCTCGTCGCCCCCGACCCACCGATCGAAGGGAGCAATCCCCGGTTCCAACGTGCGCTCGAACGCCGCCACGGCCTGCGCAATGGCCTCGATGTCGATGGGCCTGCCCGGCAGAGCCGCGTTGAACTTCGCTGCATAGTCAGAAGCCGATCGGATACGCTCTTCGATCACCTCAACCTTGACCGGCGTGTTGGTCTCGCGCATCGACATCGACCCGGTGGCGATCGATGCCTTGGCCTGCGCCTCCAGCGTCGGGCTACGTCCGTCCCAACCGACGGGCGCGTTGCCCGCATAGCCCAATCCGATCAGCGGCTGCGATTTGCGCGAGGTCGGTTTCCCGGAATCGTTGAGCGGATGCGCATCGCGCACCACATAGCCCAGTTCCGGGAAGTGGCAGCTTGCGCAAGCAGTCTTGCCCGACGCGGAAATGCGCGGGTCGAAGAAGAGATCGCGGCCGAGGTCGACCAAAGCCCGATTCTCGATCGGGCGCGGGGCGGGTCGGCGATAGTCCTGTTTGATCCGAGCGAGGCCGGGTGGTGGGCCGACGCCCTGTGAGTACACCGGCCCCGTCGGGGCCAAAACGAGCAGACCGGCGGCCGCAAGCGCGCTCGCCGTCACGACTGTTCTCGCAATCCTCATCTGGTCACTCCGTATGAAGTTGGGCATCCTACATTGCTCCTTCGCATTTATTTATCGACCGTGGCACGGATGTAGGCCCAGATCGCCTCGATCTCCTCGTTCTTGAGGATGCCGTACCAGGACGGCATATTGTCCTTTCCTGTCGTCACCGAGTCGACAAATCGATCGTGCTCGTCAGGCCTCAAACGCCGCAGATCAAACGACCAGCCGCCGCTGACGTTGTGCAGATTTTCGCCGTGGCAGCTTGAGCAGCGCTGCGCATAGATGGCAGCGCCGTCCTCCGCCCGTGGCGCCTGAGCTGCCGAAATTCCGGGAGCCCACAAGCACGTCAGGGCGGCGCAAACGGAGGTTAGACCGCGCACTGAATCGAGTACCTCCCGGTGACTATATGATCGCATTTCCAATGAATGCCCTCACAGAGTAGCGGTCCTCAACGTGCATGCAAACACCGCGGCCTCGTTTGGCAGCTGCTGATCCGCAACCGCCTGCCCGGAAAAACGGCGGCACCGAAACCAGCTCGGAGACGGTATCTTCCCGCGGATCATGTTGCTTTTCGTCCCTGCTCTGCACCGGAGTTGGAACGGCGCCGCGATCCAGACGCTGGTTTCTTATTGCGCCCCTCCCCGGTCAACTCCCGAACCTGCACCTTGCAGATTCGATTGGCCTCTCGGCCCAGCGCCGTCGCCCGATAGATGCGCCGGTATGTGCGGCCCAGCCGTTCCTCGCGCGATCTCAGATAGCCTTTGCGCTCGAGGGCATGGAGCATCGGATAGAGCGTACCCGGGCTCAGCGTGTAACCGTGGCGGGCGAGTTCGTGGATCATCCATTGGCCATAAAATTCTTCCTTCGCTGCGTGATGAAGAATGTGCAGCCTGATCAAACCTATCAACAACTCCTGATGTTTCATTCTCGCCATTGTCACCCACCACGCCGCGTAAAGCTCGGCGCCACGATGTTTAGGTTTTCTTATCTCATGGCGTGACTTGCGCAAAGGCAAGCCCGCTGACCGCGCCGATGCCGACGACGACGAGCGGCGGTGCGCGCCACGCGGTGAGGAGAACAAAGCCGACGAGAGCAATTCCGAAATCTCCAGGCGTCTTGACCGAACTCGTCCAGACCGGGTTGTAGAGGGCTGCGCCGAGCAGTCCGACGACCGCCGCGTTGATGCCGCGCATCATCGCCTGCGCCCCGGGACGCTTTCGCAAGGTCTCCCAGAACGGCAACGTGCCCACGAGGACCAGCACGCCGGGGAGAAAGATGGCGATCAGCCCCAGTGCAGCGCCCGTCAGCCCGTGTGGCGACGGGCTGGCGACGGCGCCAAGATACGCCGCGAAAGTGAAGAGGGGGCCGGGAACCGCTTGCGCCGCCCCGTAACCCGCGAGGAATGCATCATCACTCACCCAGCCCCTGGTTACAAACGCCTCGTGTAGCAACGGCAGCACCACGTGTCCGCCGCCGAACACCAGCGCGCCCGAGCGATAGAAGGCCTCGAAGAGAGCTATGGCCTGCGATGTTCCGAAGCTGCGCAGGACGGGAAGACCGGCAAGCAGGAGAAGGAATACACTTAGTGCCATGAGCCCAACGGTGCGCGAGACCGGCACTGCGACGTGTTCCGTCGTTGGCGGCGGCGCCGCCCGGCAGAGCCACCACCCGGCAATGCCCCCGGACATGATCGCCGCGATCTGGGCGACTGCCGACGTGCTGAACAGGATGATCAAGGCCGCCGCGACCGCGATGGACGCCCGC
>WNFC01019564.1_pt1 | contig 11655 bp, 13 predicted proteins | sample 5400541 | NCBI WGS metagenome assembly WNFC01 (sample SAMN13153342, study PRJNA577476) | soil metagenome | isolation source: 120 cm saprolite under Douglas fir tree site 2 hole 2 replicate 1 | place: USA:California | collected 2015-04-18
CGCCGGTGGCGCGATCAGCAGCGCCGTGAGGAGCAGGTGTTTCACCGATACCAGTATGACCGATTGATGGTTACAATCCCCCCACACCGCTTCATGTCAGCGATTTTGTACGGAATTATCGCGACGTGTCTCCTCGTCCTTGTGCGACGTGCCGGCTACGTGTCGTCGCGCATTGCGGTTGCGCTGCTGCTCTTGCCGCTGCTGTTCACCGCCCGTGCTCTGCTGACCGGACGAGTGTACGGTCCGGTCGATGTGGCGTATCAATCGGAGCCGCTGGCTTCCATGGCGCGAAGCGCCGGCGTGACGTCGATCGTCGATCCTTCCCTCTCGGATGTCACCGCTCAGTTCATTCCCTGGAATGCTGCAGTGCGCGCCGCGATCGCGAAGCGTCAGTGGCCGTTGTGGAATCCGTTCGAGCTGGGCGGGAGCGTGCTGGCCGGCGCCGCGCAATCCGCTCCCTACCATCCGCTGACGCTGCTCAGCCTCATGCTGCCGCAGCCCGATGGAATCACGTTCATCGCAGCCATAACGTACTTTCTGGCGGCGCTTTCGGCATTCCTCTTCTTTCGGACGTTCTGCAGCAGCGAGGTCGCCGCACTCTTCGGCGCCATCGCGTGGTGTTTCTCCCAACATATCGTCTCATTCATTCTCACGGCCCACGGATCGGCCATCGCGATTTTCCCGCTGGTCCTTTTCGGCGTGCACGAAATCGCGCGCGAAGCAACCGCACGCCACTTCGCGCTGCTCGTCGCCGCGATGACCCTGATCACGCTGTGCGGGCATCCGGAGACCCTGCTGCATGTCGCGGCCATCGCCCTCGCCTACACGCTGGTGCTGACGCGAAAGGCGGCGATCCTTGGGCGGGTGGCAGGGGCGGCTCTTCTGACAGTTCTTCTCACCGCGGTGTTCCTCCTGCCGCTGCTCGATGCGATTCCGCAGACGCGTGAATATCAGGATCGCGCCCGTCACGAAGATTTTGCCAATCGCTATAGCTGGCCGCTCGTCATGCATCTGCTGCACGTCGAGCTTTCTCCAGGAGTGGACGAATCGGCGCATCACTCGGCCGAGATGCGACATCCGTGGGTCGGTACCGCCTATGCCGGGGCGATTGTCTTCGCTCCCGCGCTCTACGGCCTGTGGCGCTCGCGCAGGCGGATGACGTGGTTCTTTGCGGCGGTCGTCGTCTTCGGTCTGCTCGTCGGAGCGAATACGCCCGGCGTCAGCGATCTTTTGCGCCACCTGCCGCTGTTCAGCATCGCGGTCAACGAACGGATGATTGCCTTTGCTGCCTTCGGGCTTTGCGCGCTGGCAGCGATCGGCCTCGACAGTTGGATTCAGACGCCATCGAGAATGGACGTGATGTTCATCGTTGCCGCCGTGGCCACGATTGGTCTGCTGGGAATCGGCCGCGAGGTCATTCCGCTGCTCCTCGCGTTTGCGTGCCTGCGAGTGATGCGCTCGACGACGGCCGCCACCGCGTGTCTCATCGCGCTGCTTCTGCTGCAACGATCGACGGAAGCCGGCGGGATGGTGGCCACTCTCGATCGGCGCGCGTTCTTCCCACAGATTCCGGGGCTGGAACTGCTTCGCCGTGATCCCGCGCCTTTTCGAGTGGTCGGCCTTGATGTCCTGCTGACTCCGAACACGGCTGCCGAATACGGACTCGAGGACGTACGTGGGTATGAGGCGATGACGTTTGGACGGCTCGCCGAAACGTTTTCACTCTGGTCCGTTCCACAGGCTGTGTGGTCGAATCGCGTCGACGATCTCTCCCGCCCGTTCCTCTCCCTGATGAACGTTCGCTACGCCTTCGTTCCGCGAGATGCTCGTCTGCCGGCCCGATGGCACACGTTGGCAACTTTCCAAAATTACAGCATTGCGAAAAACGATGCCGCGTTGCCGCGCGCGTTCATTCCCTCTGTAATTCATATCGGCGCGGATCGCGACGCGCTCAAGAAGATGGCCGCGTGTCCCGACTTCGGATCGGAAGCATGGATCGAGACCGCCGGCCCGTCGATTTCGACGGCGAACGGAATCGGGAAAGTTTCGATCCAGGACAACGGCAACCGATTAGTGCTGCACGCCAGCATGGCGAGTTCGGGCTGGGTCGTCATCTCCGAGCCCTTCTGGAAAGGCTGGCGCGTTCTGCTGGGCAACCGCCGGCTCAGCCTGCACTTTGCCGATCACGCGTTCGTGGCTGTCTACGTTCCGCGCGGCGACCACGACCTCGCGCTGGAGTACTGGCCGCCGGCATTCGTGCGCGGCGCCGCGATCACGCTGGCCACAGTGTTAGGCCTGGTTTTGTTCTCGCTGCGAATCCGGGTCAGACATCTGATCCGCGTTCCAGCTCGACCAGTACCTTCTTCATATCCGCCCAAACTTCCTTCTTAGCCGACGGATTGCGGAGCAGGTACGCCGGGTGATAGGTCGGCATCACCTTGATGCCGTCGTGATCGAGCCATTTGCCGCGAACGTCGGAAATGGCATACGCCTTTTCCGTCAGACTCTGCAACGCGAAGCGCCCCAGCGTCACGATGACTCTGGGCTGGATGATTTCGATCTGGCGCCGGATGTGCGGCCGGCAGGCATCGAGCTCGTCCTGCTCCGGATTGCGATTCTCGGGCGGGCGGCACTTGATGACGTTGGCGATGTAGACGTCGTCGCGCGTCATCTTCATCGCCTTGATGATGTCGGTCAGAAGCTGGCCGGCGCGGCCGACGAACGGCTCGCCCTGGAGGTCTTCGTCGCGCCCGGGCGCCTCGCCGATGAACATCAGATCGGCGTTCGGATTGCCGACGCCGTAAACGACCTGCGTTCTGCTTTTCGATAGTCGGCACTTCTCGCAGGCGCTGACGATGCGCTGCAGCTCTCCGAGGAGGTCGGTTGTCGGTTGTCGGTTATCGGTTGTCGATTCGTGGATGTCGAGATGGGTAAATCCAAATTCGCGAAGAAGATCGAGCTCGCGAAGAAGGTCCTCAGTCATGCGGCAGGCGCTTCACGACCTCATCGAGAATGCGGTTGGCGATCACGATCTTCGGTGCCTTGTCGATCTTGATCTTCTGTCCGTCGCGCGAGAGCACCAGCACCTCGTTCTGATCGGAATCGAAACCGATCGATGGATCGCCGACGTCGTTTGCGACGATTAAATCGGCCTTCTTCTTCAGCAGCTTTTCGCGCGCGTTCTCCTCCACCGCCTCGGTCTCAGCCGCGAAAGCCACGATGAACGGTCGCGGCGACGTGGCGGCGATGTCGGCGAGGATGTCGGGACTCTTGTCAAAAGTCAGAGTCAGCTCGTTGCCCTGGTCCTTCTTGATCTTCTGTGCGGCGGTGGCGGCTGGTGTGAAATCGGCGACCGCGGCGGCTTTGATCACGATCTCCTGTCCGGCGAGCCTCTGCATCACGGCCTCGTGCATTTGCGACGCGGTCGTCACCTGCGTGACATTCACACCTGATGGAGGGACGAGGGCCGTCGGTCCGGAGACGAGCGTCACAGACGCTCCCCGCCTGCTGGCAGCTTCGGCGAGTGCGTAGCCCATTTTTCCGGACGAGCGATTGGAGAGAAATCGCACCGGATCGATCGGCTCACGCGTCGGTCCCGCGGTCACGAGAACCGCGCGGCCCGCGAAATCCTTGGGCAGAAAATGCTGGCGCGCGCGCTCGACGATCACCGGAGGATCGGGCATCCGTCCCGCTCCTTCGTCGCCGCATGCCAGAAGGCCTGCGTCGGCTTCCATGATGTCGACCCCGCGCGCGCGAAGGACGGCGAGATTCTGCTGCACGGTCGGGTGCAGCAGCATGAATGTGTTCATCGCCGGCGCGATCAGGATTTCGCGACGATGCGCGATTGCATAAGTCGACAGCGCATCATCCGCGATGCCGACCGCGAGCTTCGCGATGAAGTTCGCGGTCGCGGGAGCGATCAGCAGCAGCTCCGCCCAGCGCGCGAGCTCGATGTGGTCGACGCCTCCCTTTTCGGGATCGCCCCACTGCTCAACGATCACTCCATGCTCGGAAACGGTCGCCAGCGACAGCGGCGAAACGAAGCGCGTGGCGTTGGGCGTCAGGATGACGCGGACGTCGGCGCCGGCGTCACGCAGTCGCCGGACCAGCTCCGGCGCTTTGTACGCCGCGATCCCGCCGGTGACGCCTAGGAGGATGTTCATGCGTTGCGTGGTCTCGTGGTCTCGCGGTCTCGAAGTACTGCACTCCGAGACCCCGCGACCGCGCAACCGCGCTACTCCGTCTCCTCCAACGCCGTCGTTTCTTCCACCGGCGGCGTGAGCTGCCACTTCACCTGATTCTTGTCGATCTCTTCCATCGCGACGCGGGTCGGTTTCGCGTGCTTGCTCTTCGCCTTCGGCGCCGAGCCCTGGATGATTTGTTCGGCGCGCTTGGAGACCAACAGCACGTACCGAAACTTGCTATCAATGCCCTCGGGCAGTCCTTCCATTGTGTTGCTCCTCCTTGAATCGCTCGGCCATCCGGTGGATGGCTTCGAGCGCGGTTTTGGTCTGCAGCTTCTTGGCGATGATGGCCGCCTTCAGGCACTCGGTCGCCACGTCCAGATCGTCGTTGATGATGACGTAGTCGTAAAACTCCTTCCCGGCGTCGATCTCATCGATCGCCTTGCGCAACCGGGTTTCGATCTCCTCATCGGAATTCAGCCCGCGGTCGCGCAGCCGCCGCTCGAGTATGTCGAGCGAGGGCGGGAAAATGAAAACGTTCAACGATCGATCTTTGAGATCCGCGTCTCCCGCAATCTGCTTCGCCCCCTGGTAATCGATATCCAGGATGACGTCCTCACCGCGGCGCAGACGCAACAAGACCTCCATCTTGGAGGTTCCGTATAACTGTTCGTGAACGTGAGCCCACTCGAGAAATTCCCCGTTGTCGATCATTCGCCGGAACTCCTCGTTGGCCACAAAGTAGTAGTTCCGGCCATGAGCCTCCCCTGCACGCGGGCGGCGGGTGGTGTGGGAGACCGAGAAATAGAGCTCCAGGTTGAGGGTCTTGAGCTGCTCCCGGACCTTGTTGATGAGCGTTGTTTTGCCGGCGCCGGAGGGACCGGACACGATGAACAAGGTGCCGTCGGCGTGGAAATTACTCGACATTTGTCATCCCGAGCGTAGCGAGGGACCGGTGTGGGGCGGTTGGCGCGACGTTGTCGGTTTTCGTACCGCCCCACCCACACCGATTCCTCGCTACGCTCGGAATGACATAGCGGCGGGCCTTACTCGACATTCTGCACCTGCTCGCGGATCCGTTCGACCTCGGTTTTCAATTCTACAACGAGGGTTCGCAGCGCTGCCGAGCGCGACTTCGATCCCATGGTGTTGATCTCGCGCAGCATTTCCTGCGACAAAAAATCGAGCTTCTTGCCGGCCGGCTCGCGGCCTTCGACAGCCTTCTCGATTTCGTCGGCGTGATGCGCCATTCGCGTCAGCTCCTCGGCGATGTCCCCCTTTTCGACCATGATCACGGTTTCCTGCGCCAGGCGCTCTTCGGTCACGTCCACGCCGGCCGCGGAGGCAATCTCCTGCACGCGCTGCTTGTAATTGGCCAGCAGCTCCTCGCGAACCTGCTCGCGATTCTCCTCCAGACGCTGCTGCAATCTTCGAATGGTAGAGAGGCGTCCGAGGATGTCGGTGCGGAGAGACTGGCCCTCGCGTGCGCGCGTGACGATCATCTGTGCGAATGCTTCGCGAACGATTCGAGCCAGCGCGTCTCGCTCCTCTTCGGTGATCTCGGAATCGAGCGGTTCTACCTGCAGTAGATCGGGAACGCGAAGAAGATCACCGCCGGAAAACGTGCCCCCCAACCCGAGCTCTTCGGCCATTTTTCTGAGCTGGGGAATGATGGCATCCGCGATCTGGGCGTTGATGCGCACGTTGTACTCCGGCTGCGCCGTGCGCTGCACGCGCACCGAGATGTCGAGCTTCCCGCGCGAGAACGTCTCGGATGCGATCGCGCGAATGGCCGGCTCGAGCTCCCAGAAAAATTCGGGGAGCCGAACTGTAGTCTCGAGGAATCGGTGGTTGACGCTCTTGGCCGTCACCGCGACGGTGTAGCGTGACGAAAGAGCAGCGGCGGCGCGGCCGAAACCGGTCATCGACTGGATCATTGCCAGAAATTCTCCGCGCGCCCGGCCAGCACGTTCATGGCCTTCTCCACCCGCAGTCTCGCCTCTTCGACGTTTTCATTGCGCGAGATCCAGATCGGATCGCCGTAAAGAAACGCCGCACGCGAGAACGGCAGCGGGATGACCATGCGGTCCCAGGAGCCCATCAGCTTTTTTTTTTCGCAGAGAACGCCACCGGCACGATCGGCAGGCCGGTGGACTGCGCTGCCCAGATGACGCCTTCCTTCAACACGCGCCGAGGACCCTTTGGACCATCGGGCGTGAAGACGATGTTCGATCCCGATCGCGCCGCGCGGATCATGTCGCGCAGCGCCGCCGATCCGCCGCGAGTGGTCGAACCGCGCGCGACGTCGACGTCGTAGTGCGAGAACGTGCTGGCGATGTACTCGCCGTCGCGGCTTTGCGAGACGAGCACCTGGATCGGGCGGCGGTAACGCGCGTGCAGCATCACGATCAGGTGCTCATGCCAAAACGTGAATATATATTGTGATAATTTTTCGATCTTATCGACGTCGATGTGACGCACGCGCAGCGTGGCGTACAGCAGGCGAATGAACACCGCGCTGAGCCAGGGCAGGAATCGCTTCACGCCAACGCTCCGGTCGGCTCCTGCTCCATGAACTGCAGGTCGTAGAGGCGCCGATAAATGCCGCGGCGGCTGAGAAGCTCTTCGTGCTTGCCGACTTCGACGATCTCCCCTTTTTCCAGCACCACAATTTTGTTCGCCGTGCGCACAGTGGAGAGGCGATGCGCGATCACCAGCGTCGTCCGCCCGCGCATCAGATTGTTGAGCGCCTGTTGCACCAGCCTCTCCGATTCGGTGTCGAGCGCCGAGGTTGCTTCATCGAGGACGAGGATGGGAGGGTTCTTGAACAAAGCCCGCGCAATCGCGAGCCTTTGCCGCTGCCCGCCTGATAGCAACACGCCCGATTCGCCGATGAGCGTGTCGTATCCCTGCGGCAGCGCCGTGATGAAGTCGTGAGCGTTGGCGGCCTTGGCCGCTTCGATCACCGATTTTTCGTCGGCGTCGAGGCGGCCGTACGCGATGTTGTTGCGGACGGTGTCGTTGAAGAGGACGACTTCCTGCGTCACGAATCCCATCAGACCGCGCAGCGATCGCAGCGAGGCATCGCGGACGTTGACTCCGTTGATCGTGATCTGTCCGTCGAGCACGTCGTAGAAGCGCGGCAGCAGATTGACGAAGGTAGTCTTGCCGGCGCCGCTGCTGCCGACCAGCGCCACGATCTCGCCCGGCGCGATGGCCAGATTGATGTTGCGCAACACTGGCTCGCCTGCGTAGGCGAAGGTCACGTTCTCGTAGCGGATGCCGTTGCCGACCGTGGCAATCTCGACAGCCGACGGCGGTTCTTTGACTTCGTTATCGATGTCGAGCATCCGGAACACGCGCTCGGCCGCCGACAGCGCCGTGTTCACCGACAGGTTGACTTTGTTCAGTTTCTTGATCCGGCGATGGGCGTAGAGAAACAGAAGCAGAATGCCAATGCCGCCGATCAGCTCCATTATCGGCGACGTGGCGGCCTGAATGCGCTGGGCCTTGAGCGTGGAAGCCAGGTGACGCTTGGTCGCTTCGCGAAAGCGTCCGATTTCGAATTTCTCCATCGTGAACGCCTTCACGATGCGCACGCCGCGGATCGTTTCCTCGAGCACGGTGGCCATGTCGGCCATTCGCTCCTGCGAGCGGTGCGTCGTCCGGCGCAGTCGATATCCGAAGTGCACCACCGGATAGACCAGCAGCGGCGCGGCGACGAACGTGATCACCGCCAGCTCGGTGTTCGAGATGAAGACGTACACCAGCAGGCCGAAAAGGGTGATCGATTCCTGGAACAGATCGCCCATGCGCGTCGACACCGCGGCCTGAATCGCGTCCGCGTCCGAGATCAGACGGCTGACCATCTCGCCGGTCGAGCGCTGCGCGAAAAAGCGATGGCTCTGGTGGATGATCCGTTCGTAGAGCTCGTTCCGAAGATCGCGAACCGTCGACAGTCCGACCTTCTGAAATCCATACTCGGAGAAGAACGACGTGAACGCCCGAATAGCGAAGACAATCAGCAGGATCGTGAGGACTCTCTGCCACTTGTCCGCCTGATTCGCGTTCCACCAGGCGTCGAATCGCCTCTGCGTACGGTCGAAGGTGTTGATCAGCAAGCCGCGTTTTCCTTCGCGCTTGTTCCGCTTGAGCACGATGTCGAGGATCCATCGCTTGGTCGTGCTGTCCTGGCTGCTGACCTGCGTGGTCGGGCGGGTCAGCACCTCGTCGAAGAGCGGCTGGCTCAACGCGATCATCACCGTCTGACTAATCGCGAAGATGATCATCGAGCCGAAGGCGATGATGGCCCAGACGCGGTACTGACCGACGTAGCGGTAGAGTCGCTTGAGGACGCTCATGACTTTACAGTTCTCATTATCGCCTCGGCCGCCCGGCGGCTCGCTCCCGGGCCCCCAAGTTTCTGCGTAACGGCGGCCAGCTCGGCGACCACCGCGGCGTGCCGGGCGGGCTCGATGAGCGCGCGGACCTCGCGCGCGATGCGTTCGCCATTGACGTCCTGCTGAAGCAGCTCCGGGACGACATCCTTCCCTGCGACGATGTTGACCAGGCTGAAATGCTCCAGTTTCACCAGTCGCTGCGCGAGCCAGTGCGTTGGCGAGGAGAGCCGATACATGACGACAACCGGCGTGCCGGCAATGGCACATTCGAGTGTTGCCGTGCCCGACGACGAAAGCGCTACGTCGGCGCTCGCGAGTGCCGCGCTGCCATCGTGCGGCACGACTCGAGCGAACTCGCCTTCGCGCTGCATGACGTGCAGCAGCTCAGCCGAGGAGATGGTCGGGGCCTGAATGACGAAGGCGTCCACCTCGCGCTCTTTTTTCAAGATCGAAATGGCGTCGAGCATCGGCGGAAGGAGCGCGCGGACCTCGTGGCGGCGAGATCCGGGCAGGAGGGCGAGGTGTATCCCCTCACCCGGCGCTTCGCGCCACCCTCTCCCCGCGGGGAGAGGGATCTCGCCACCCTGAGTTCCCTCTCCCCGCTCGCGGAGAGAGGGCGCAGGGTGAGGGGCCATCTCGTCGATCAACGGATGCCCGACATAGGTAACGGGGACGCCGTGATCGCGATAGAAATCTTCTTCGAACGGAAAGATGACCAGCATCCGGTCGACGACGCGCGCAATCTGTTTCACTCTTCCCCGCCGCCACGCCCAGACCTGCGGCGAGATGTAATAGATGACGCGAATTCCCATCTGCTTGCATCGCACGGCCAGGCGGAGATTGAAGTCGGGATAGTCGACCAGCATCACGGCGTCCGGTTTCTCACGCGCGATGGTTTCGGTCATTTCGTTCAGAGCGGCTTTGAACATTCGCAGGTGACGCAGGACGTTGAAGAGCCCGACGATTCCCATCTCGCGCGCATGACGCAGAATGTGCATGCCCTCGCGCGCCAGCAGATCGCCTCCGATGCCGAAGGTCTGCAACGACGGATCGAGGCGCTTCAGCTCGCGGACGACCTCGGAAGCGTGCAGATCGCCGGACGCCTCGCCGGCGACAATGGCCAGTTTCATCTGTGCAGCGGGAAGGGATACATCACCCACGCCAGCGCAATCCCTCCGAAGAAAAGGCAGCAGAAGACGAACAGGAAGAACTTGATCTGCTCCTTGCGGGTGTTCTTCCAAAGGAGCGCGAAGTAAACGCCTGTCAACACCGCGTAGAGGAACATCAACACGATGTGGTTGCGCAGCAGACTCATTCCTTCCGCTCCTCGGAGATGTCAAAGGCATCGAGCATCAAGAGGAGATTCATGAGACCGGCGGTGATGGTAAACGCCGTTCCGTGTTCGTACGTGATCGAAGTGACATCGCCATGCGCACCCATCGCGACGGCGACAAAGTACAGGATTCCGGATCCCATCGAGCCGAGCGCGGCCAGGAATCGCAATAGCGATCCGCCGCTGTGATTGACGGTGTACAGATCGCCATCGATCGCCAGTCCGAGGCCGAACATGAGAATGACGATCACGAAGAAAGTGATCGCGCGGCCTCGCCTGCCGAGGTAGAGGTGGCCCGCGCCGGGGACGAGATAGGCCAGCACCATCGCCGTGATCGTGCGGCCCTTCACGATGCGGCGAAGTCCTTTCGAATGGCTTTGAAGTGCGGCAGCAGCTTGTCGTAAGTGACTTCGAGATCCTCCGGCACGAGGCGCGTGCGGGCGGTGACGGTCATGAAATTCGAGTCGCCGGTCCAGCGCGGCACGATGTGCAGGTGGTAATGGTCGGCAAAGCCCGCTCCCGCAGTCTGGCCGAAGTTCATGCCGATGTTGAAACCATCGGGATGATAAACGTCCGACAGAATTCGCTGTGCCTCGGCAGTCAGCCGGATGAACGCGCGGAGCGAGTCATCGCTGCTCTCGAACAGGCGCGCCTGGTGCTCTACCGGCGCCACCATCACGTGCCCGTTGGTGTAGGGATAGCGATTCAGCATTACAAGCGCCAATCGATTGCGGAAAAGTGTCAGCGTTTCGCGCATCTTCTTCGACGTCGCAGCGTTGCAGAAGATGCAAACTCCGGGGTTCTCGCTTTTGGGCGAGGTCAAATAGGGATACCTCCAGGGAGTGAAGAGAATTTCCATGAATTTCGAATTTCGAATTGCGAATGAAGAATGAAGAAAGCGCTGAAACAGCGCTTCATTCTAAATTCGAAATTCTTCATTCGAAATTCTTAATTTATTCATTCCGTTCCGGTCTGCTCCCCCGTCCCTCCGCCCACCGCCCGGTTGATCAATTCCTTCAGCTCTTTTCCCGGCTTGAAGTACGGAATCTTCTTCGAAGGCACTTCCACCTTCTCGCCGGTCTTGGGATTGCGTCCGGTGCGCGACTTGCGGCTGCGCAGCCGGAAGCTGCCGAAGCCGCGCAGCTCGATCTTCTGTCCTGCGCGCAGTGACTCGACGATGGAATCGAAGACGATGTTGACGATCGTCTCGGCCTGCTTCTTCGTCAACTGGACGACACGCGCGACCTCGTCCACGAGCTCCGCTTTGGTCATCACGCCCGCTTTGGATTCGGTCCGTTCGGATTCAGACTGGTAGTCCAAAGTAGCCTCCATCACACATGTTGATTCCCATACCTCAGCTCTTCGTTTCCGCCGGCTCTTCGGGATGCGGCGCTTCTGCAGTCACCTGCGTCGTTTCATGATCGGTCACCGGCTCGACGTCCCGAGTCGATAGTCCGATCTTGCGTTCGTTCCAGTCGATCTTGATGATTTTTGTCCGAATCGAGTCGCCGACTTTGAACATCTTGTCGAGCTTCGTTTTCGGATCGCGCTGAATTTCGGAAACGTGCGTCAGACCCTCCACCCCTTCCGTGAGCCGGATGAAGAGTCCGAAGTCGGTGATCTTCGAGATCGTGCCGACGATCTCGTCGCCGACGTTGTGCGCTTTCGCGAAGTTGTCCCACTCATTGGGCATGAACTCCTTGATCGAAAGCGACAACCGTTGATTCTCGGCGTCGAC
>WNFC01007992.1_pt1 | contig 11654 bp, 20 predicted proteins | sample 5400541 | NCBI WGS metagenome assembly WNFC01 (sample SAMN13153342, study PRJNA577476) | soil metagenome | isolation source: 120 cm saprolite under Douglas fir tree site 2 hole 2 replicate 1 | place: USA:California | collected 2015-04-18
TTACGTCGACGAGAGGAAATTAAGAAATAATAAAGGTAAGCAATGTCGACATCTACCCCTCAAGTTTTACTGAGACAAAAGCGTGCAGTTTGAGCGGCGGGGCTGCGATAGATTCTTGATTGTAAGAGTAGAGTATAAAGTTCAAAGTTAGTAGCCTTCCCTTTATGACGCCCGTGCCCAAGGTTGGATCGCTCCCGCTGTAATTAAGTACCCACCAATGTGAGGTTATGTTATCCGGCCTCTTATTCAGTTTGTTCTCAAGATCACATTTTTGCCCGAAATCTCTGTATTTTTTGGTTGAATGGCACGAGCTCCGCATGTATTGGTAGATTGTCTCCTGTGACCATTTTGGTACGGCATTCTTTTCCTTCGCTTCCAGCAATATGGCTTCGTGCTTTTACTTCGTTCTCATTGCTCCATGTCTCCCGCCGCTTCGTCACGCACGCCAGCCTGAGGCCGGCCTTACGCCCCTCGAATGAAACAACGGAGCTCCGTCCACATTGTTTCCCCAGCCCAACTCAGGCTGGAATCTGAACAGGGATTCTTATCCTTCGACACAGTTCATGGGTGTGATTTTCTCTCCCTCGAATGCGAACCTACAAGCCAAACGTTCTCCTCTCTCCATCCCGCTACCATCGCCGCTACTGCCATCGCAATGGCGGCGGTAACAACGGGCCATGGCAGGTGGGGCCCGTTGGGGCATTCCGCCCAAGTTGGATGCCAGTGGCACAATACGGCACTTCATCCCGGAGAGAATGATGGTCTTTAATGTGACGTCACTGACATGAGAGAAAAGGAGGGGAGAAAGCTTTTATTAGAGAGTTATTAAACATTATATTATATCGTAGATGTACAAGGTACCGTAACAAGGACGCCCATTAGTGCTGGGCGACTACGATGCTAACGAGTGAACATAGATGCGTTTTACTGATTTAAAGCAAGAGAATAACGTCCTTCGTCCAGAATAGGACCTTATGCACGCTAGTGTTGAACTAGAAAACGTAGAGGGGCTGTTGCAACAAATTCTTTGCGTATATATATGCCCTCATCGAGTCAAACGCTTTCATGTCATACTCCAGCTATAAGTGTCGCGAATCGGCTTTTGCCAGGACATATAATACGTATATTAAGGAGAGCTCTATGCGTAGCGTATCCGAAGCGGTCTATTGCACATAATGAATGGACAGGACGGCCGTCTGAAGCTTAAAGGACGAGCAAGCAAGCACACAGTGTACATCAAGTTGGTCACAAGCGGACCAAGTCGAGCCAGCCGTGACGACCAGCGTGAGAACGCGTGAAAAACGCCTTCCTAACATTTACCATCGGTTGCCTCCCCTGCTGCCGTAGCCGTTGTCACGGCTACCATATCCATGGTCGGAGTTGCCGTAACCGCCACCACCTCCACCTCCACCTCCACCGCGACGGCCGCCACCACCACCGCCACCATAGCGACCTGTTGAGTGTAAGTCAGTATTCTACAGAGTATCGAAATTATTCCTCACTGCGTCCGCCGCCACCGCCACCGAACATAGCCATCTCTTCAAGCGCTGGAGGCACCTCGGACTTGGCCTCTCTGAGAATTGCAACGAGGTCACGGGCCGACTTTGCATTCTCTGTGGTGAAGTAAGTATACGACGTCCCTTTCATACCAGCACGCTAACAAAGAAGGATTAAAAGGACATCCTTTGACGGGAAGGTGAAGAGTGCTTACTCCAGTGCGACCAATGCGGTGAATATAATCCTCGCAGTTATTCGGGAAATCGTAATTCTACGGCGATGTCAGCAAAACGGATGGAACAACGATGAGGAAAGCCATACGATAACATAGCCTACGTCCTTGACATCTGAAGATTGCAGGCAGAGAAGCAGATATGGCAGAAGCGCAAAACCAATCAAGAACGAACACATGGAGAGATAGACGCAGCCCGTCAATAACCAATACCGTAAAGAATTACAAGCACTGCGACATCGCCGGAGACAGAGATCACAAACAACAAGGGTTCTATGTCCAAGGGTATATGCAACGGGCTAAGGGCCACGCCACAACGCGTCCAGGCTACAGACAGGCAAGAGTCTTGTATACGCGCTCATCGAGTCGGTAGAGGGGTAGAACAAGGTTCAACAATCAGCCACTTTAAGTCCACAACCGCTATAAGCACCAACGAACATAGTTCATGGAGCCCGGAATCCATGGTCGGTGTCTAGGACGCCTACTGATGGGTCCAGCGGGATTATGGGTACCTAGGCAAATAACTGAACCCCTCACTTGTCGATGCGCGAAAGCTTCCTCGGCCTGTCATGTGCTGGATACGTACCCAGGAACCTGGTAGATGAATGTGTCAAGAAACACACGGTAGACCCCGTGCCACCACGTGTATCGTGCGGCGTCAGCGGACCCCATCATCTAACCAGTGAACAAGCACAACAATATAGCACAGCGGCCACGCTAGACCGCTTGCCAATTGTTTGTTACCCGTTGTGTCTCGACGTAACGTCGAAGCACTTGCGACAGTCAGGAAACACATACCGAGACCACGAGAAGCAACATCTGTTGCGATAAGAATCGGAGAATGGCCAGCCTTGAATTCACCAAGGACCCAGTCACGTTCACGTCTGGGAGTATTGTTGGCTGATATTAAAGCTTTCCGACATAAGGAACTTACTGCTCTTTGTCACCATGAATGGCAAGTGCCGGCCAGCCGTCTTGACGAAGGTATTTCGTGATATCATCCGCAACTCGCTTAGTTCCAACAAAGATGAGAACCTTGGCATTCTGAGCGCTGATGATATCAAGGTGTTTGATCAACTTGGTACGTTTCTCAAAGTCACTGCAAACTTCAATAATCTGGGTGATGTTATGGTTCGCCGTGAGCTCCATTGAACCAATATTGACTTGAATAAAGTCTTTCAAAAAATCCTTAAGGGGAACGGTCAGCTGGACTTATAGTTGGACAATACCAAAGAGAAGAACGCACAGTGGCAAGTCGTTGCACGTCCTTCGGCCATGTCGCGGAAAACATGAGCGTCTGACGATCGGGCCGAATTTGACCGATGATTTTACGGATCTGGGGTTCGAAACCCATGTCAAGCATACGGTCAGCCTCATCCAGAACGAGGTAGGTGATGCGACGAAGGTTCGTCTTTTGGGATTCCAACATGTCAATGAGGCGACCCGGCGTAGCGATCACAACCTCGACACCGCGTTGGAGATCACGGATCTGCGGTCCCTTTGGCGCACCGCCATAGATGGCAGTATTGCGAATACGCGAGTTCGAACTAGAAAGTTGAGAATAGGGCGAGGCATAACAGACGGTATTAATATCACTTACCCAAATTTTGTACATTCCTGCTGAATTTGAACAGCAAGCTCACGTGTAGGTGCCAAAACGAGAGCTATGGGGCCATCTCCTGGAGACAATAAAGCTTGTCTGAGACAGAGTAAAAATATATGAGCTTCGAAGTAACATCCGACTGCAGAACACTTACGCATTGATGTGGAGCATGGCAGGGAGAGCGAAAGAGATGGTCTTCCCACTACCAGTTTGTGCGATGGCAACTACATCTCTTCCTGAGAGGGCCATAGGCCAAGCTTGGCATTGAATTGGCGTGGGCTCGGAAAAGCCCTGAGCACGGATCGAAACCATGAGATAATCAGGGAAACCAGCTTCGTCGAATGAGCTGACAGGGCGAGGCACATTGTGCCCTTGCACCTAAAAAGGTTCATCAGGTCAACGTCGCTCGAAGTGATTAAGTAGATCAAACCTTGATCTCCTTGGCCCTGCGGAACTCCTCTATTTCGCGGTCAGAACGAGAGCTGACACGCTTGTCTTCGACGTAGAAATTTTTCTCGAACGGAATCTGTTTATACTGACTCCAGTCGATAGAGCGGAGGCTGCCACCGAGGCCATCACCCATGCGATCGCCACCCCAGCCGCCGCCACCACCACCACCACCACCATGGCTACCATTGTAGCCATTATAACCATTGCTTTGGCCAAAAGACTGGAAGAGAGACGAGTGAACAAGCGTTAGGCGGAGCGATGGAGAGAATGCGACATACTCTCACCATTATGTACAAATCTTCTAGAAAAGTAGCACAGTCGAGAATTTGAGGTTGAAAGGACGAGTAAATGAAAGGGAAGGTAGACGGGGCTAAAGGGACTTGAGTGCGAGGCGGAAAAGAAAGGAAGGCAACGTTGGGTGGCTGCCAACCTCGCAATAGAGAATCTGTTCCCACGCCCCCCCGCTTACCAATCCTTTCTCAGCTGCACGAGCTCCAGTCCGAGTCAGACGGACATGTCTGAGTCTGAGAATCGGTATCTTATTAATTGGGAACACAACAGAAAAGAAAAGATCCAAGCTAAGCAAGCGAAAATAATTATGGCGAAGTACGGTAGCCAACAAAGGTGGTACAAAGTGACTTTGCGTGTATAAATAGATTCGAACCCAAAGTTAAAGTTAGCCCAGATATGTACGTGATGCATGTCAAGTATATAAGAGCAAGCAAAAGAAAGCTAGAGCTGGTATGTTCATCTCACATGATAGTGCAGGGACTTCTCCTGCGAACACGGTCACGACGCCGCTTCCCTCCTTTCTTCTTGGGACACTCCTCAACAGGGTAGTACCGAAGCATTTGCCGCACAAGATCTTGGAATGCTTCACTCACGTCCCAATCCCGCTTCGCCGATGTCTCGTACACAGGGATCTTCCAACGCTCGGCGAGCTCCATAATGTGGGAGGACGACACCTCGCGCTCGCTGGTAAGATCCAGTTTGGTACCGACTAGGACCATCGGAACACGCTGCATCAAGATCAAGAGTTGATAACCCATCAATTGTGGCAAGTCAGGGGCGCAGGAACCACATGCTACTCACACTATTTTCTCCTTTGAGGCGAAGAATTTGCTGCCTTAAGCTTGTCACCTCTCGTAGGCTAGCTTCGAGGGTTAAGCTAAATACCAGCAAGAGTCGGATCAACAGGGATCAAGTAACGAGTGATATAGTAGCTACCTGAAAACGAGGACAAAGCCCCGACCTGCTGTAATGTATAGCTCATTGAGAGCGGTAAATTGCTCGGCCCCAGCCGTATCGAGGATTTCGAGCTATATTCGTAAAATGGCGTCAGAGAGATAACACAGAGGGAACCATCTGAGGAAGCTGCTGCGATCCGCAGCGCAGGGTACGCAAATAACTCGGCCTCCAGAGCAAGGATAACACCCACCCATGTTTGTTCCCCGTCGACCTCGACAGTCTTCCTGTATTCCTCTAACCACGAAACATTAGGATAAACACGTGTTGAGAGCTCGAGTATGCACACCTTGGATAGTTGGGTCATAATTTTCGAGAAACTCGTTTCGCATATAACGGACAGTGAGAGCGGACTTGCCAACACCTCCGGCTTTGTCGTCGATCGATTTCAGTCTCTCTCAGGGACGCGGGGAACAGAGAAAGGGCAACTGACCACCGAGGACAACGGCGTTGAATTCACGCATCCAAGGATACAAGACCGAGGAAGGAGAAATAAGGGCGCGGCATACGGTAACCAGACCGAAGAGAGGGGGTTGGGAGGAAAGCGCAAAGCAATGCGGTCGTGATGTGCCTCCCACTTAAAGCGCGCGCGCCCTATAAACTCGGAATGTTCGTTATCTCGGATAAAATTACACTACTTACTCAAGGCAACGTTGCCCATTACATAATATCCGTATTTAATTTAGCCTCAGGTACGCCCCTTGGCATCAACGCTAGTACTTAGCGCGTTTGGCGGAACAACACCTTTGCAATCGCAATTGTAATTCTACACTGCGCCCCCACGTTGCTCTCCAATCACCATGGCTCACTCAAGGGTTTTCATGGACTTTTCTGTCGACAACTCTCCTTTGGGAAGGTTCGCACTTTCCAAAAACGTCAATTCCGTCCCCCTCGTTCATCCTAACAGATTCCCAGAGTGATTTTCGAATTGTTCAGTGATGCGGTCCCTAAAACATCAGAAAAGTGCGTTGCGCCACCGCAAATTCCCCACCTCCGTTTTTTTCCCCCATTGTTCCGACTTATCGGCCCTATTCTAGCTTTCGGGCCCTATGCACAGGCGAGAAAGGGCTGTCGCCGCTCTCAGACCGTCCGCTATATTACAAGAACAGCATCATTCATCGCTCGATCGCCAACTTTATGATCCAAGGCGGAGGTATTGTACCTCGGTTGATGGCTGTTCCATGATCTGATATGTCGAAACAGACTTCACGAAACGCAATGGGACAGGTGGAGAGTCGATCTACGGCGGCCCATTTACGGACGAGGATCTCACGCATCCACTGGATTCTGAGGGGTCCGTTCTTCCCCGCAGTTCGCGACTTTATCTTGACAAAACAGACTCTCACCTCCGATTACAGGTTGTTGTGCATGGCTAACCGTGGCCCAAACACCAACGGCTCCCAGTTCTTCATCACCTTGCAGGCTTGTCCCCATCTAAACGGCACGTGTTACTTACTTATTTTTATTTCATTTTTTTGGGATTTTTTTTTGACTTTGATGTGATATGCGCATTGGATTTACATGCGCGCCCAAAAAAAAACACCGCAGGTAAACACGTCGTCTTTGGCCGAGTGATCCGCGGTTTCGACGATGTAGTGAGCAAGATCGCGCAAGTAAGCACTGACGAGAAAGATCGGCCTGCGGTGCCCGTGATCATCTTTAATTGCGGCGAGCTCGAGCTTCGCAGGAAGGCGGCACCCCCACGTTCGTCGACTTTCCGCTTTTGAAGGGTGATGACGGCCCCCTTAATGCTCTTTTTTTTCAGCGAAGGAAACCTCCGTGAGCGCTAGCGAGTCTGAGGAGGAAGAAGAACGAACGCGCAAGCGCCACAAAAGGCGCCGGCGGTCCCGTTCTCCTGGTGATGCTGCCGAAGACGACGGCAAGCAGCACAAGCGGAAGCACAAGCACAAGCAGCAGAAGGACGAGGAGCATTCATCCTTGCAACCGGGGAAGGTTGAGCCCGCAGGCGAGCGGAAGGAAACCGAAGAAGAGTACGACGCGCGATTGGAGCGCGAGGAGAATGAACGATTGGCTGCCGAACGCAAGGGCGAGCTGGAACGCCTCAGTCAACAACATGAGCAAAAAGTGCCATCGACAGGTGGCGTGAGGTTCAAGGGTACGTTTCATCCCCTGCTATCCTCGTGGCTCTCGCTTACGATACCCTCATAGGGCGGGGAAGAATGAAGTTCGTCGATCCAGAATTGCACAGGAGACGATAGCCATCCACTTTCGATGTTTGGTCATTGTTCCACATTTCCTGGGCATTTTGGTCATGCCATACATATTTTAACAACAGCGAAACATAAAGTTATTTTCGTGAGAAACAAAAAGGAAACTTCGGACTTGGTGCCGATCATCAAAACAAATGGTAGGCAGCTGTGAACAGGGAGAGAAACGTTGTGGCTACAGTTTCAAAACTAGACCTTTGGCAAAAATGCGTGCATGAAGGTATGCGTGGGCGTGAACGAAGAAGCGAGATCCAAAAAGCAAGAGATATTGAGATCATGCAGAGACACACCAAGCTACCAGACGCGTGGTTGCGGGCGACAATCAAATCGTTACCTCGCCCAATTGTTCTGTAATGTCGTCCACCTTTCGCTCATTTCGCTCATCTTCCACAGATTCGGCCCTATTTCCAGCAGCAGCAGCAAAGCTAAAGGTAGAACGGATGCTTGCCGCTGGGCCTTGTGTCGAGCGCGGTGAGGGAGGAAGTGAGACACCACGTTGGGCGAGTGAGGGTGATCGCGGTGCGCCACCACTACGGTCTGCTCCTTGGCGTGAATTGCTGCGGGACATGGGATGCTGGCCAACGCGGTCCTTGGTGGCTTCACGCTCCTTGTCAAGGCGTTCTGAAATGACTTTCTCTCTCGCAGTTACGTCCACGGGCCTAGATTCCGATCGATCTATCAGGACACGAAAAACGAGTGCGGGCAGGAGATACGAACCTGGCAGCACCAAAGGGACTGGGCCGACTGGCAGGGGTACTCTGGGCCATTTTAGGAGATGCAAGCGGGGATGGTGTGGCAGAAGTGTTCCCAGAACGTGGCAGAAGTTCCAATTTCCGGCGAGTGAGCTGGGGAGTCGGAGGAGTGGACGATGTTGCTGCACCCTCGGGTAAATAGTTGGTCCAAATAGTAAAAATTACAGACTCACGAGATGTACTGCTGCGTGATGAAAGACCCGGCCGTGGTCCACTCCTCCAATCACTGTCTGCGGGAGAATCGGGTACACTTGAAGGGGGGCCCATGTCACCTCGACCCTTGAATGTACCAGCTTTGCGCCCTGAGCCTTCATCCTCACTTGGCTTGAATTTACTACCAATAGTCCAGGTCTCTTCTTTGTCCGCAGCCCCTGCACTCTCCGAAACGAACGCTGAATTCTTACGTCTTGAAGCAGCTTCGGACTCGGACGGAGCGGGAGGCCGGGTCGAACGATTGGAACGCCAGTCACTTGAGGTTTCGGAAACCGAAGAGGGCGGAGGTTGTCGGTCAGTATGCGGTCCTTCATGGCGCCGACGCGACGAATCACGAGAGGCGAGATCAGGAAGAGGACCCTGTCGTCGCCATTCGCCAGAGAACTTTGGGTCTTCATAGCCTCCCAAACCAGCGCGCTCCTTGGCTAAAATGTGCACGTTATACGGGTGATGGTAACCTTTGACATAAAATGGACATACGGGGCTCAGCAACGCTTACTCTCACGGTTCGTCCGGCCAAAATCTACACGTCTCATTGAGCAAAGGCAAGGCCACACTTGGAAATTCCGTATGTCTCACCGATCCGGTCTTTGTGAGAGCACCCTTGAGGTCTTCTAGTCCTTCAAACTCTACGTAACCAAAGCCTTTTGGTCGTTCTTCACGATCCCTAATAACCTTTACAGATTTCGTCTACCGGGCCAAATTAAGCGGGTTGTCATCCGCACGTGGTAACTGAACGTACTTTCAACCCATCAAAAAAGGTCTCGAGGTCATGCTCTGTCAAATCAAAAGCCAGATTCCCAACAAATGCCGTGTAAGGAGGCTGGGTAGGCAAGGGCAAGTCTTCCCTCGGAGGAAAGGCCTGTCTGTCCGCTTGAATTTCGGAAGGTCAGCGGAGTGAAAACCTACGAACGGGTAACATGTATGGAGGACCCACATCTATTAGATAGAAAATCATCCCTCCCCCCTCGACGGTCTCCGCCATTGTCGTCCCTTGCTGCGGCTACCAGAAATGGGTAAGCCCGACGTCCGCAAATACAGGGTTAGTTGGGAGCATGAGAACACGTACGAGCTGTCGGAAGTTCGTCCATCTCATCCGCCCAAGAACCAAGAGCTGGAAAAGCATCAGTTTAAAATTTACATATAGAGAGGACGTTCTGTAGATGCTGACTGCTATCACCCAGGAACTCGTTTAGGGACATTTTTTGACCCTTCTTCGGTGCTGAGAGGACGAGGATGTTAGTCGTGGGCTCCGGTGGATAATATGGACGAAATGACAGACCCATCTTGAGTGTACTTTGCTGTGTAGAGTTACACAGTAATTTTTGGAGACGGGAGTGGTGGTGGAAAAGGTGGCTATGCTTACCGTTATTTGGCCCGAGTGACTCTATCGAACGAATCGACTCTCCGTCGGTCCCGCGACTGCCCGCAAGAACAATAATGATCCTCCTCGAAGTGAGCATCAGGCCGATCCCTTCCCCATAGTGCTCATGAACGACCAATAGCCACACAACTATATCATCCAAACCACCCTGGTTGACAAATTTGCAAAGTGCGCTGCTGCACGTTGAGATAACCCTACAGATCTCATTTTAATCGCAGGCCTACCTCCCTTGATGTGCAGTTCGTAGACTTTGACGGGATTAGGTTCCACCTCTCTACGCTCGATCGTAAAACGGCTCTTCTTCTTTCGATGCATATCCGTTGCTGGGACGAGCTGGTTCGCTACGGTGCTCTCGACGTCCTACAACGAGAGTACGGGTCGCTTGTCCAGGCGCAGCCAGAATCGGAGTACAACATCAGTCTCCTTATCGATCTTGAGACAGCACCCCCCGAAGGAGGTGAGTTTATGTGAACGCTCGGATTGTTCAACCTACTGACGATAATTAAGAACAAAGGGACGCTTTCATCCTTTCTATCGCGCTCCTGAAGCGAAACGCGTTGGCCGCGCCATTTGAGCTAGCCTTCAGGAAGCAGAAGGAGCTCGAAAGTTCCTCTTCGGGCCAGGGAGATCTAATGGCAATCCATTATCGTGATGAGGAAGCCATCTATATCCAAGCCGCGCATGACCGGGTCACTGTCATCTTCTCTACGGTCTTCCGGGAAGAGACAGACCGTATCTTTGGAAAAGTCTTCCTCCAGGTATCCCTTTACCAGTCTCTCGTGTCTCGCCCACATATTAACAGATCCTCTTAGGAGTTCGTGGATGCGCGGCGGCTGCCTCAGATCCAGAATGCACCTCAGGTTCTATTCACAAACCGGGACCCCCCACTCGAGATCAGGCACGTCCCGGGTCTGAGAGCCTCGGATGATATTGGCTACGTGACCTTTGTTCTCTTCCCACGTCACTTTGCGAACCCCCACGTTGCTGCTGGAACTATCTCGCACATCCAGCTCTTCCGCGATTACCTTCACTATCATATCAAGTGCTCAAAAGCGTATATGCAATCTCGTATGCGCCATCGCGTCTCCGAGTTCCAGAAAGTGTTGAATAGGGCCAAGACGGAAGTTGCAAGTACAGAAAGAAAGACTGTGACGTATGTCGCTATCTTTTTTATTGTCCGCTGACCGTGGTGCTGATCCGTCCTTGATCCGTCCTTGCAGTGGGAGAACTTTGCAAACGCGATAAATGTAGCAGTATTCGGCAATCCGTATGTATTCGTATCACAGAGGGCATGCAACACGAGTTCGAGTTCACAAACTCTCTGAGCAAATAAGATAACTGGTTTGATTGCATAAGCATCATATGGGCTCACCGGTCACCATTCCTTCAATGACAAGCTTTAGTGTATCCTTTTTGGTACCGAGGCATAGTGTTAAATTTCATCAAAGTCAATCCACGTCCAAAACGGCAAAGTTCAAAGCGGTCAATTGCCAATCATTTCGAAGCCAAGAGTGCGCCATGCTATTCGCTTCTCTTTATATCGGCCACAGAAATAAACCGTTATGGAAGTTTGCGCCCCTGCCGCGGTGTTCCTGGGTGCTGAGTATCAGATCCCACCCGTTCCTTCGGGAATCGCGGATCATGGATTTGTTGGCCCCGACCATCAGCGTCAGTACTCGCTCATCGCCTTTTCTTCCGAGCAGGCCAAGGCAATGGGATGACTGGACTGGACTCCGGGAATCCATTCGTCTCCATTACGTGGGACAACTCGAAGGTGCTAACAGGCAGGGGGTGCCCCCGACGATTAGAGTCGGTGCCAACTCCACGGATCGCACAACGTTTTCATTCTATCGATGCAACCATAGCTGCGCCTCTCGTCGGGGCGTAAGAAATGGTTCCTTAACCACCCACCTAAGCACTCAGAAATCAAATTTCTCGCAATCTCGACGGCACAGTCGACTGTGCCGTATCCTGGGGTCACAGAAAAAGTCCTCGTAACTGATCTCCTTCATTCCTTCTCCCGCGATTACCGTCATTACGATAAGCTATG
>WNFC01007997.1_pt1 | contig 11653 bp, 10 predicted proteins | sample 5400541 | NCBI WGS metagenome assembly WNFC01 (sample SAMN13153342, study PRJNA577476) | soil metagenome | isolation source: 120 cm saprolite under Douglas fir tree site 2 hole 2 replicate 1 | place: USA:California | collected 2015-04-18
TGCTCTTCATCTGGTTGACGAAACCGTCGCGCCGATCGATGCCCGTGCGGCTGGTCTGATCGTGCACGACCACGCCAACCTCACCCTCGTCGCCGATCAAGGCGGACATCTTGTCGGCAGCGGTGCCGGCCGCGGCGATGTTGTCTGTCGAGGCGGTCGTCACCGGGATGTTGCTGTCGACGCCCGAGTCAAAGCCGACGATCGGGATCTTGGCTGTCTGGGCCTTTTCGAGCAGCGGCACGACGGCTTTGCTGTCCAGCGCGGCCAGACAGATCGCTTGCGGCTTTTTGTCGAGGGCGGCCTGCAACATTTCGATCTGTTTGTCGACCATCGTTTCGCTTTCGGGGCCTTCAAACGTGATCTTGACGTTCAGGTCCTTGGCGGCGTTCTCCGAACCGAGTTTGACGGCTTGCCAGAACTGATGCTGGAAGCCTTTGGAGATGACCGGGATGTAGGTGTTGGCCGTGACCTGCCCGGCAGGCGCCGCGGCCGGCGCGGCGGCCGGTGCGGTTGTCGCCGCTGGTTTGGCCGCCGCGGCAGGCGCAGCGGTTGGCGGAGCCGGCGCCGCGGCGGGCGCACAGGCGCCGACGATCACCGCCAGAGCGACGCTGGAAGCCGCGGACCAACGCTGGAATGCGTGCATAGATCTGGTCCCCTTTCAGGGTGCGCCACCGTCCCCGCGGAAAGGCGCGGATGATAGCGCTAACACTACGCCGACCTTTTGCGACGCGTCAAGCGACGCCGGATTAGTGTGAGCTGCTCTGGCCGCGGCGGACGATGTCCAGGTATACGGCCAGGATCACGATCGCGCCGGTGACGACTGTCTGCCACTCCTGAGGTACGGACATGATGCGCAGGCCGTTGGTCAGCGTGCTGATGATGAATGCGCCGATGACCGTGCCCAGGATGCTGCCCTCCCCACCGCTTAGCGAGGTGCCACCGATCACGGCCGCGGCGATCGCGTCCAGCTCGTAGCCCTGCCCAAGTGCCGGCTGGGCCGAGTTCAAGCGCGCCGCGATCAGCACTCCGCCAAGCCCGCTGAAGACGCCGGCCAGGGTGTAGATCGCGATTTTCCAGTTGGCGACATTGACCCCCGAGAGTCGGGTCGCCTCCTCGTTGCTGCCCAACGCAAAGGCGTAGCGACCCAGCACCGTGCGCGTCAGGATCAGGCTGGCAATGATGGCCGCGATGAACAGCACCAGCACCGCGTTGGGTATCTCGAGCAACGGAATACCGGCGGCGATCGAGCCCATGGCGAGGCGGTTGAACTCCGGCGTGTCGTTGAAGTAGATCGGCTTGAGGCCCGAGATCACCAGCGCCAGACCCTTGGCGATGTTCAGCATGCCCAGGGTGGCGATAAACGGCGGGATGCGCATCTTGGCGATGACCGTCCCGCTGACGCACCCGGCCAGGCCGCCGGTCACCAGGCCGGCCAGCATGCCGACGGGCAACGGCAGGTGCCAGACGGTGATAAACACACCTGTCATGACCGCCGACAACGTCATCACCGTGCCGACGGACAGGTCGATACCACCAGTGATAATGACGAAGGTAACCCCGAGCGCGAGCACGCCGTTGACCGATGTCGCGAGCAGGATGCCAACGACGTTGTCGAACTGCAGAAAATTGGGCGATGCGAGCGAAAATACGATGAACAGCGTGATCAATGCGCCAAATGCCAGGACTCGCTGAACAGCATCGCCACGAACGAGCGACCGCCGTCTCTCAGCAACTGCAACTGCCATCCAGGTCTTACACCTCTGCGAGCTGAGCGCGCTGCGTAGCGTAGTGCATGATCGCTTCCTGAGTCGCCTCCCCGGCCGCGAGCTCGCCTGTAATTCTGCCTTCACACATCACCAGGATGCGGTGGCTCATGCGCAGCACCTCGGGCAGCTCGGACGAGATCATGATGATCGACTTGCCCTGTTGAGCCAGGGTATTCAACAACCGATAGATCTCGCTCTTGGCGCCGACGTCGATGCCGCGTGTGGGCTCGTCGAAGATCAGCACCCTGGAATCGGCGGTCAGCCATTTACCGACGACCACCTTCTGCTGGTTACCGCCCGACAGGTTCTTCACCTTCTGTTGCAAGCTGGGTGTCTTGATCCCCAGGCTGCGTACGTGTCCCTCGGCGGTGGCCCGCGTGCGCGCCGGCTGAACCCAGCCGAGCGCGCCGACGTAGTGGTCCAGCGACGCCAGCAGTGTGTTGATCTCCACATCGAGGCCAAGTGCGAGGCCAAAGCGCTTGCGGTCTTCTGACAGATAGCCGACGCCGTGTGCTACTGCATCGCGCGGGCTGTGAATCGTGACGTGCTTGCCGTCCAGAAAGATGTCGCCCGAGTCCAGGTGATCGGCGCCGAAGATCAGGCGCGCCACTTCAGTCCGTCCGGCGCCGACCAGGCCGGCGAACCCCAGGATCTCGCCTCGGTGCAGCTGGAAGCTGACGTCTTTGACCGCATGTCCACGATTCAGCCCACGCACCTCGAGGACCACTTCCTGGCTGGGCTGCTCGGGCACTTCGGGGGTCGCCTCGAAGATGGTCCGGCCAACCATCATCGAGATGATGCGGTCGATCGGCGCTTCGTCGGTGCGCACCGTATCGACGTAGCGACCGTCGCGCATCACCGTGACGCGGTCGGCGATCAGCTTCAGCTCCTCGAGCCGGTGCGAGATGTGCACGACGCCCACGCCCTGGCTGCGCAGCTTGCGAATAATGTCGAACAGCGCGGCGATCTCGGTGTCGGTCAGCGCCGCGGTGGGCTCGTCCATGATCAGGACTTCGGTGTTCAGCGACAGCGCTCGGGCGATCTCCACCATTTGCTGCATCGCCACCGTCAGCTCGCCAACCTTCGCCCGCGGATCGAGCTTGATGTTCAGCCGGTTCAACAGCTCCTGGGTCTGCTGATCCGTGCGATCGTCGTCGAGGAAGAACCGCAGGAGGCCTGGTCCGCGGCGCAGCTCGCGGCCGATGAAGATGTTCTGCGCCACGGTCAGGTGGCGCATGAGGCTGAGCTCTTGATGAATGATGCTGATGCCCAGGTCGCGCGCCGCGCGCGGCGTCGGGATGTCGACTTCGGCGCCCTTGAACAGGATGCGGCCGGCGTCCTTGGGGTAGATGCCGGCCAGCACTTTCATCATGGTCGATTTGCCCGCGCCGTTTTCGCCGCACAACGCGTGCACTTCGCCGGCGCGCAGCTCGAAGTGGCAATCGTCGAGCGCGCGGACACCGGGAAAGGACTTTTCGATCCCTTCCATACGCACCAGGTCAACTGGGGGTTGTGCGCTTGACGCGGCCACAGCGGCTCGGTAGGTTAGCGTTATCAGTCCGCCAGAGCAACCGGCCCCACCCGAGATGGTGCTACCTCGGCGGCCACTTGGCCCAACTGGCCTGCAGGTCACCCCGATTGGGATCGGCGCGGCCGAGATAGGCGACATGACCGAGACGTTCGCCTATTCAGTCCCCGAGCCGCGCGCGATTAAAACGGTGCGGGCCGCCCTGGACAGTCCGATCACCTTTATCGATACCGCGGCGTCCTATGGCGACGGTGAGAGCGAACGACGCATCGGACTGGTCCTGCGCGAGCGGCATGGGCTGCCGCCCGGGTACGTCCTGTCGACCAAAGCCGACCGGGATTTGAACAGCGGCGACTACAGTGGCGAGCAGTTCAAACGGTCGGTCGAGCGCAGCCTGCGACTCCTGGGCCTCGACCGCCTGCAACTGGTCTTCATGCACGATCCCGAGCACACGACGTTTGAATCGGCGATGGCGCCGGGCGGTCCAGTCGACGTCCTGCAACGCTTCAAAGATGAAGGCGTCATCGAGCACGTCGGTGTCGCGGGCGGGCCGATTGATTTGCTCATCCGTTATGTCGAGACAGATGCATTTGAAGCCGTCATCACCCACAATCGCTACACACTGTTGAATCAGTCGGCCGAACCGCTGATCGAGATGGCCCATCAGCGCGGATTGGGGGTGCTCAACGCCGCGCCGTATGGCAGCGGGCTCCTGGCCAGGGGGCCGGCCGCCTATCCACGCTACGCGTACACGCCGGCACCCGACGCGCTGATCGACCGCGCCCAAGCCATGGTTCAGATCTGCGCGGACTACGACATTCCCTTAGCCGCACCCGCCTTGCAGTTTTCCGTGCGTGATGCGCGCATCGACTCGACGATCGTCGGGATGAGTCGCCCTGAACGTTTGCAGCAGACGCTCGAGCTCGCCGCGATCTCGATCCCCGACGACATGTGGGCGCGCCTGGACCAGTACGTTGGACCGCCGGCAGATCCTGAGGAGGTGCGCTGGCGCCGCCACGAGCCGGATGCCTGACGTTTCGGTCGTCGATGCCCACGTGCACCTGTGGGACCCAGGCCGCTTCCGCATGCCCTGGCTCGACGACAACGCGAGGCTACACCATTCGTTCGATCTGGGAGACTTCGGCGAGGCCCACGCTGGAGTCGCGGTCGAGGCGATCGTGTACGTTGAGGTTGACGTCAGGCCCGCCTATGGGTTGCTCGAAGCGAAGTGGGCCGCCGACCAGGCTGAACGCAATCCGCAACTGTCCGGTATCGTAGCGACGGCGCCGATCGAGGATGGCGCACCCGTCAGCTCGTATCTCGACGCGCTGGTGCAGCTTGGGCCGCGAATCAAGGGTGTCAGACGGCTGATCCAATCGGAAGCGGACCCCGAGTTTCAGGTTCGGCCCGGGTTCCTGGAAGGCGTGCGGCTGCTACCCAGGTACGGCCTGTCGTTCGACATCTGTATTCGACACGATCAGCTGGCCCGCTCAATTCAGATGGTTCGCGCCTGCCCCGATACATCTTTCGTGCTCGATCACCTGGGCAAACCGAATGTGCAAGCTGGCCAACTGGAACCCTGGCGGGATCAGATCGCCGAGCTCGCCGAGTTACCCAACGTCGTGTGCAAAGTGAGCGGTCTGATCACCGAAGCTGACCACACGCACTGGTCTGTGGCCGACCTGAAGCCGTATGTGCTGCACGTGCTCGAGGCGTTCGGCGCAGACCGTGTGCTCTTTGGCGGCGATTGGCCGGTGGTGACCATGGCGGCCAGCTACCGCCAGTGGGTAACCAGCCTCGACCAGCTCACCGCGCACCTCTCGCCTGTTGCCCAGAAAAAGCTGTGGGCCGACAACGCGCGGCGGGTTTATCGGCTCTGATGCTGCGCCCAGTTGAGGTCGAAGACTAGCTCCATCGTCGCCCACCACTCGTCCGGGTTGGCTTCAGGAGCGCGCGCCTGGAGCTCGGCCATGAGCGCGTTCCAGCGCGCTGACTCGGGGTCGTCGTTGATGCGGGCAAAGTCACGGGCGGGATCGAACGCGTCGTCGGTGACCAGGTACATGAACAGACGGGTGCCTCTGAGGAAGATCTGCATCTGCTGGACGCCGCATTCGCGCAGACGATCGGTCACGGCCGGCCACACGGCCAGATGCGCTTGGCGATACTGGGCGATTTTGGCGCGGTCGTCCCGCAGGTTGAGCGTGAGCCCGAATGTCTTCACGGCTGGGGAAACAGCATCGCCAGGCGCCGCCGCCAGGCTGGGATGACTTCCTGGTTGATGACGCTCTCGGGTAGCTCACCGCGCAGCGCTCGGTCGATATTGTCGAACGCCATCTGGACGCCGGTCGGGCCGGTCTCCAGGTTGTGACCGATGGAGTGCGGCGTGAGGATGACCCGATCCGGATCGCAGTGCAGCAGCGGGTTGGACATATCGATCGGCTCCTGTTGAAAGACGTCCAGCGCAGCGCCGGCCAGACGCCCGGCGTCGATGGCCTCGGCGAGTGCCTCCTCGACGACGGCGCCACCACGCGAGGTGTTGACCAGAATAGCCGACGGTTTCATCAAGGCTAATTCGCGCGGGCCGATCATGTTGCGCGTTTCTTTCGTCAGCACGACGTGGAGTGACACCACGTCCGAGGTCTCTAGCAGCTCGTCCAGACCAATCGTCCCGGGCACGTACGGATCGGCGGCCAGCACGGTCACGCCCCAACCTTGCAAGCGCTGTTCGACGTTGTGCCCAATGCGCCCGTAGCCAACCAGTCCAACGGTGCGACCGTGCAGGATGTGCGACGCGTGGCGCGGGCGAAAGTGACCTTCGCGCAGGCTACGCTCCTTCTGCTTGAGCTTGAGCAGCGACGCGACGATGAGCATCACCGTCGCTTCGGCGATGCCAATGACGTTCTCTGCCGTCGGGCAGTTGGCGACCAGGACGCCGAACTCACTGGCGGCGTCGAGGTCGATCGTGTCCACGCCGATCACCGGGCTGGTGATCAGGCGCAGGCGCGGCGCGACGGCGAAGAGCTCGGCCGGGTACGGGCGGGCCGGTGAGGCAACCACCACATCCACATCGCCGAACACGCGGGCCAGATCGGTGTCGGTCCACCGATCGGTGATGACGATATCGTGCCCCGCTTCGCGCAGCCGGTCTTCGAGCCGCGGCCCGTCAGTCGCGGCCGACGGCGGCGGAATGGCGATCTTGCTCACGAGCGCCCATGGTAGGAACCTTGAGCAGGTCGGCGCTGGAGTAAGCCTGCTTGGTCAGCACAAACGTCGAGGCCTGCGGCTGGTTGCACAGTTGCGTCACCATGCCATTGACGCTAGGGTGGAACGGGTGCTGGGGCGACTGAGCACGATGCCTGGGCGCAGTGGGCGCGAGATACGCTCGCGGGCGCTCACGATCCAGCGCGTGCTCGCCGCCGCACTCGTGGCCGCCGCCATCGTGTTGTTCGGTGGTGGCCTGGTGTTGCCGGGCGCGCTGGCTGGTCTGGCGTTCATCTCGCTCGCTCTGCTCCTCGCCGCGGCGACTCTGTGGCGAATCGGCAGTCGCTTTGCGCACGAGTTCCAGGAATCGAACGCCTGGGCCGAGGTGGCGCAGCTGCGCGCCCTGGTGGCCGAGCGCGAAACGGTGTGGTCAGACCTACCTGCGCCGGCGGCCGCCTGGGACAGCCAGGGTCAGCTGGTGTTAGCGTCCGCCGCGTGGCAGAGCCTCGGTCTGCCCACCGATGCCCCGCCGAATGAGCTCGAGCTATCGGTCGCCGATCCGCCGCGCGTTTTTGTGGTCGAGCGCAGCCAGCAGGCGTCAGGTATTCGTCTCGTGCTCCTGCGTGAGGTGACCCGCGAGCGTCTGGCGTTGCAGGCCAAAGATGAACTGCTGGCTGTCGTGGGTCACGAGCTGCGCACGCCGCTCACGGCGATCAAAGGCTACGGGCAGCTCATGGCGCGCCAGCTTGCGACGGTCCAGGAGCAAGTGCAACGGCTCGACGGGCTGATCGGCGACGTGCTGGACACGGCCCGCGCCGAAGGCGGTCGGCTCGCGCTCCGTCGCGAGCCTTTGTCGCTCAGTGACCTGGTGAACGTCGCGTGCGAGCGATTCAGCGTGACTCACCCGGCGCGCACGCTGGAGAAGAAGCTCGACGCGCGGGCATTTATCGAAGCAGACCCCGGGCGGTTGAACCAGGTCATCGACAACCTGCTGTCAAACGCGGCCAAATACTCACCGCCGGATACGGTCATCGGCGTCCACACATTCACCGACGGTGACTGGGTCCGAGTGGCCGTCTCGGATCGGGGTATTGGGATCAAGTCCGAGCACCTGGCGCGACTGTTCGACCGGTTCTACCGTGTGCCCGTTGAGGGTGGGACCGGCCCGCCGGGCTTCGGTCTCGGGCTGTCCATCGTTCGGGACCTGGTCGAGGCGCATGGCGGCCGGGTCGAAGTTGCGTCGGACGGCCCAGGCACCGGCTGCACATTCAGTGTTGTTCTGCCGGTCATACTGCCCCTCGACGACAACGCGCCGGCCGCTTCGCAGGTCGTCGCTTCGGGCTAACCGCTACGGAATGCGGCCCGTGGTGCGCAGCAGTGTCTCCTGCACCAGTAATTCGTGCTCGAGCGAGCGGTCAGGTGGCCGCTCGCCGCGCAGAACGCCCACAAAGGCGGCCAGTTCGCGCTCGTACAGTTCCTGGCGAGGCACCTCGGGTAGTTGGAGCACCTGTTCGCCGGCCGCGAAGTTGGCAACAGGCTCTCTAAGTGTCAAGCGCACGGTGCGGACCGGATCGAACGGCTCGATGATGACGCTGCCACGCGTGCCGTAGACCTCGAAGCGGCGCGCCGTGGGACTGGGCTCCATCGCGGCGATGTCGAGCACCGCCAGAGCGTGCTCGAATTCGAGCGTGCCCAGCGTGTTGTCAGCGTACGCCGGTAATTCCGGCGTCGCGTCGTTGCGTAGCACAGTATTGATGCGCGTCGGGCGGCCGAGCAGCCACACGATCTGATCGAGCATGTGGCCGCCCAGGTCGTACAGGATGCCGCCCAGGTGACGGCCCTGCTCGCGCCGCTCGGCCAGATTCACGTTGGTCGACATGTGCGCACGGATTTCAAAAATGTCGGCCAATATGCCTGAGCGGGCCCAGTCCGAGACCTGTGCGAAGCCGGGGCTGTAGCGGAACATGTACCCCATCTGGACGTAGAGCTTCTGCGCGTTTGCCGCGGCAATCAGCCGTTCGAAGGCTGCGTAGTCGTCGCCGGCAGGCTTGTCGAACCACAGGTGTTTGCCTGCATCGACGGCCGCGGATGCCATCGCCAGACTTTCGTGGTTACGGCCTTCGATCGCCACAGCCACCACGCTCGAATCGTTCAGGAGCTCGTCCTGTAAGGAAAACCAGTGCGAATTGGGAAAGCCGCCCCGTCCGCGCAGCGCGGGATCGGGCTCCCAGATGCCGACCGCCTCGACATCAGGATTGCTGCACAGCGCCTGCCATTTTCCCGCGGCATGGCCGTGGCGGGTGCCGATCTGGCCGATACGCATCCCGCTCAATCAGACAGCTTCACCGGCTTGCCGGTGCGGCCTGACTCGTACACGCCCTGGATGATGGCTACAACGCGGCGGCCATCCTCGCCAGTCACCGCCGGTTGGCGCTTCTCGCGGACGGCGGCGATGATGTCGCGCAACTGGTGGGCGTGGAAATTGGGCAGGTCACCCGAGTTGTAATCCAGCGCCTCCTCTCGTCCAACGGCGGGCACCGAGCCATCGGGAATGGTCCAGATGTCGTTACTGCCGATATCCCACGGTCCGCTACTGACGCGCCGCCCGGACTCCTTGACCTGCCAGCAGTCCAGGCTCACCGTGGCGCCCGAGTCGCCGACCAACGTGACGCCGTGCAGACGGCGCTCGGGGTTCATCGACAGGGTCCCCTTCAAAATGCCCAACGCACCCGAGCGGAAGCGGATGACCGCTACCGCGTTGTCCTCAATCTCCACGTACGGGTGGTTGAGATTGGCCCAGTAACCGAAGATCTCCTCGGCTGGGCCCATGTACCACAGCAGAAAGTCGATATTGTGGGGCGCCTGGTTCATCAGCACACCGCCGCCCTCGGTGTCCCAGCGGCCGCGCCAGGCATCCTTGCGGTAGTACGCCTCGTCGCGCCACATCTCAGTCACCGTCTCGCCGAGCAGCAGGCGCGGACCCATCTTGCCCTCGTCGATGGCGCGCCGAATGCGCTGGGCTGCCGGGAACCAGCGCCGCTGGGACATGGTCGAGATCATGGTGCCGTGCTTCGCGGCTGCCTCCAGCACGCGGTCGGCATCCTCGAGCGTGGCCGCCAGAGGCTTTTCGACGACGCCGTGAATGCCGCGCTCAGCCGCCAGTACCAGTGGGTCGGCGTGCTGGGGGTGGGGCGTGCACACGCACACCACGTCGATCTGGCCGGCGTCGAGCATGGCGCGCGCAGAGTCGTACTGGTGGCGCACGCCCCAGCGCTCCGAGAAGTCGGCGACGCGGGTCGGGTCCACGTCGCAGACCGCTACCAGCTCGGCGTCGTCGCCCAACGCCGCCAGGCCAGTGGCGTGCGTATTGGCGATGCCCCCCGTTCCCACAATGCCAAAGCGAATCCTGGTCCTGCTCGTCGTCATCGATAACCAGGGTAGTCCGACCGCCATGAGGCGCGGCGAACTACACTCGCAGTGCATGGATGATCCGGTTCGACTGGCCATCGTCGGCTGCGGCGGGATGGGGCGGCGCCACCTCGCCGGGTTGGCCGAGTTGTCGCACACACCACACATGAACCTCGACCTGGTCGCCGTGTGCGACCCCTATCAGCAGAATGCCGAAGACCTGGCCGACGAAGCGCACGAGCTGCTCGGCGAACGCCCGGTCGTCTACGCAGACGCTACGAGAATGGTGCGCGAGGTCGACGGGCTTGAAGCCGCCGACTGTCCGACCGACACCGGCTCGCACCACATCGCCGCGGCTCAGGCGCTCCAGCTCGGTCTGCACACCCTGTGCGAGAAGCCGCTGGCGCTGACCATACGCGGCTGCGACCGCATCATCGCCTCGGCCGCGCAGAGTGGCCGAATTCTGTCGATAGCCGAGAACTATCGCCGCGACCCGATGAATCGGCTGGTGCGCGCGCTCCTGGATGACGGCGCGATCGGCCAGCCTCAGTTCATCATGGAGTCTGATGTGGGTGGCCGCGACAGCATCATCATCACCCCGTGGCGACACATGAAAATGACCGGCACGATCCCGCTCGATGCCGGCGTCCACAACGCCGACATCCTGCAGTACTACTTCGGCGACGCGCACAGTGCCTTCGGCCAGGTACGGCTGCTGGAAAAACGCCGCGTGCGACGCGGCACTGACGGTCCTGGTGGCTTCTATGCCAAGTGGGCGGCGACTATGCCCGAGTCGATCGAGCCGACTGGCGAAGACGCCATTTTTGGCCAGATCACATTTGCCAACGGCGCCCTCGGCCAGTGGGTCAATAACCACGCTGGGCACGGCCAGCCAGTCCACCAGCGGTTCGTCTTCGGGACGCGCGGCTCGATCACCCCGCCCGGCGATCGCAACGGCCGGCCGGTGCGCCTGCATCTGGACGACCTCGACGGGGAGATCGCCGACCAGCGCATCCTGGAGTACGCGCCGAGCTATCGTCTGGAGCCGGTCGCCGCGACGCTCTTCGGCGGCGAGCGGATCTGGCGCTACAACTTCGACTTCCCCACGACGGACCGCAAGCTCCTGGCGCTCGAGTACCACGAGCTCGCTCGCTGCATCCGCTCGGGCGCCCAACCCGAGGTCAGCGGGGCGGTTGCCAAGCGCGACGTGGCGCTGGTGTATGCGTTGTTCGAGTCGGATCGAGCCGGTCGGCCGGTCACGATTGAGGAAGTCGAAACAGGCGCCGTCGATGCCTATCAGCGCGAGATCGACGCACACCTGGGCCTGCTCGAGCCGGCCGCGGCGGGTGCCTGATGCGCATTGGCTACAACACCTGGAGCATGGCGAGGGTGCCGTACGCGACGTTCATCCCCGGACTCAGCGACATCGGCTTCCGCGCAATCGCCATCAGCGTTGTGCCCGGTTACACGATCGGCGGCCACTGGGTTGAAAACGCCGCCGCTCTGGATCGGCTCACGGCAGACGATCGACGGTGCATCAAGCAGTCTTTCGTGGAGCGCGACCTGAAGCTGCCGTCGGTGATCGGCAACCAGTCGTTGGTCGAAGATGACCCCGCGCGGAACGCCCTGTCAATGCAGCGCTTACGGGACAGCATCGATCTGTGCGTCGAGTGGGCCATCAATGGACACGTGCCAACCCTGAACACCGGTGTCGCCGGACACTCGGGCGACCTCGAAGCCAGGTCGGCAG
>WNFC01023771.1_pt1 | contig 11652 bp, 11 predicted proteins | sample 5400541 | NCBI WGS metagenome assembly WNFC01 (sample SAMN13153342, study PRJNA577476) | soil metagenome | isolation source: 120 cm saprolite under Douglas fir tree site 2 hole 2 replicate 1 | place: USA:California | collected 2015-04-18
AAGAAGAGAATAGGAAGGTTGAGGGTGAGATCAGCCTCATCCGGCAACGTGCCGCGCGGCATGATGGCTATGAGGGCCTGGAGCATGGCGTAGCCAACGCCGATGCCGAGGAGGCCCCCGACGATTGCGAGCAATAAACTTTCGGTGATGAGTTGTTCGAAGATGGTTCGGCGACTGGCTCCGAGTGAGCTGCGGATGGCGAGTTCCTTCTGACGGGCCAGGCCGCGGGCGAGGAGAAGATTGGCGACGTTGACGCAGGCGATGAGCAGGATGAAGGCTACGGCACCGAGGAGAAGCCAGAGTGTCTGTTTGCGTTCGCTGGGCAGGAAGTCGTTTTTTAGCGGCTCGACGAAGACGCCCCAGCCCTTGTTGCTTTTGGGGTAGGCCTGGGCGATGTGGGTGGTGACGGAGTCCATGTCGGCCTGCGCCTGCTGGACGGTGACGCCGGGTTTGAGTCGAGCGATGGAGAGGAGCCAATGGAAGTCGTGGTTGAGCTGCTCGGGTTTGAAGACGAGCGGCACGGCGAGCTGGGATTGGGCTCGATCGTCGAGGCCAGGGGACAGGACGCCGACCACGGTGTAGGGCTCGCCGTTGATGCGCATGGATTGGCCGATGATTTTGGGATCGGAGCCGAGGTGTGCCCACAGTTTGTGGGTGAGGATGACGACGTGATCCCTGCCCTCGACGCCCTCTTCGGGCAGGAAGTCGCGGCCGAGGAGGAAAGGACGGCCAAACATTTTGTAGAAGCCGGCGGTGACTTGTCTGCCGTCGATGTTTTCGGGCTGGTCCTTGCTGGCGATGTTGAAGGAGCCGCCGGTGAAGGCGTTGATGTCCTGGAAGCTTGAGTTTTCGCGCTTCCAGTCGGTGAAGTCTCCGGCGGAGATTCCGTTGTGGAAGGTCTGGATCTTCGACCAGACGACGACGAGCTGGTCGGGCTCGGGGTAAGGCATGGGGGCGAGTAGAGTGGCGTAGTCCACGGTGAAGATGGCGGTGTTTGCGCCGATGCCGAGGGCAAGGGTGAGTAGAACTGTGAGGGTGAGACCGGGGTTCTTCCACAACGTACGGGCGGAGTAACGGAGATTACGCAGGAGACTCGACATGAGACGACCTCACGGTTCCAGCTCGGGTCTAAATGTGACCTTGAAAATTACTTATGGTGAGCAGGATATTTGATCGTGAGGGTTGTCGGGTGATTTTTTATTGGGGCCTTGGGCGGCTCTCTATCGAGAACCGCCGGCGATGGAGGGGATGAGCATGATTTCGTCGCCGTCCTGGAAGGCGTAGGTTTCGCCGCCGAGGAAGCGGATGTCTTCGTCGTTGACGTAGATGTTAATGAAGCGGCGAAGCTTGCCGTCTTCGCCTTTAATCTGGGTGGAGAGGGCTGGGAATGTCTGGTCGATGTCGGCGAGGAGGCCGGGAAGGTTGCCGGCGGCGGAGTCGAATTGTTTGCGGCCATCGGTGTGGCGGGTGAAGGCGGTGGGTAGGGTGACTTTGATCGGCATTTATTTGGCTCCTGCGGTGGCTAGTTCGGGTTCTGCGAAGCCGTCGAGTTCGCGGAGGTACGTGTCGAAGTCGGCTAGGCGCGGACGGACGGCTCGCTCCTGCAGGTAGTGGCCGGTGAGGGCGTCGGTGGTCTTGAGGCCGTTGCCGGTGATGCAGGTGACGGTGATCTGATCTTTGCCGATGCGGCCGTCGGCGTAGAGGCGCGCGGTGACGGCGGTGGTGACGCCGCCTGCGGTCTCGGTGAAGATGCCTTCGGTTTCGGCTAGCTCCTGGATGCCGGAGACGATCTCGACGTCGGAGACGTCTTCGGCCCATCCGCCGGAATCGAGGATCATGCGGGAGGCGGCGGGGCCGTCGTTGGGATTGCCGATAGCGAGCGAGCGGGCGATGGTGTTGGGGCGTTGCGGAACGACGTCGTCAGTTCCCTGCTTAACTGCGACGGAGATGGGCGAGCAGCCGGTGGCCTGGGCTCCGAAGAAGCGGACGGGTTTTTCTTCGACGAGGCCGAGGTAGATAAGTTCGTTGAAGGCTTTGCGGATTTTGCGGATGAGCGAGCCGCCGGCCATCGGGACGACGACGTTGTCGGGGAGACGCCAGCCGAGTTGCTCGGCGATCTCGTAGCCTACGGTCTTGGAGCCTTCGGCGTAGTAGGGGCGGAGGTTCACGTTGACGAAGCCCCAGGCGTATTCGTCGGCGATCTGGGTGCAGAGGCGGTTGACGTGGTCGTAGTTGCCGTCGATGCGGACGAGACGGGCGCCGTAGACCTGGGTGTTGAGGATTTTTGCTTGCTCGAGATCGGCGGGGACGAGGATGCAGGCCTTGAGGCCGAGGCGGGCGGATTGGGCTGCGACGGAGTTGGCGAGATTGCCGGTGGAGGAGCAGCCGACGGTCTCGAAGCCGAACTTGCGCGCGTTGGCGAGTGCGACGGAGACGACGCGGTCTTTGAAGCTTAGGGTTGGGAAACAGACGGCGTCGTTTTTGATGTAGAGATTGGTTGCGCCGATGCGTAGCCCGAGATTCTTTGCGCGGATGAGCGGGGTGAAGCCTACGGGGAGATCGGGCTGGAAGCCGTCGGGGATGGGGAGGAGAGCGGCGTAACGCCAGATGTTAGCGGGGCCGGCGGCGATGTTTTCCTTGGTGAAGATGCCGCGGACGGCTTCGAGGTCGTAGGCGACTTCGAGGGGGGCGAGGCAGTCGGGGCAGGCGGAGAGGGGTTGGTTGCCGAACTGCTTGCCGCACTCGTTGCACTTCAGCTCATACCGGCTACAGGAATAGTTCATGAGGCTCTTTCCGAGGGGAAAGGGCTCTGAGCTTTTTGACTTTTCTCTTTGGAAGGGTGGCCAGAGATGGCCGGGAAGGTGAAATGCGGGTGCAGGCCTTGATCCGGACTGCGTGGGCCGAATCTCATGTTCCCTGGGCTACAGCCTTCCAGGAGAGAGTTGACACCGGTACGCCTTTGTTCTGTCCGGTTGTCGTGGCGTCAAAGGGCTCGTCCCTCAACCACTCTGCATGAAATTCAAATCTGCCGAAGCAGACTGGAATATATCGTTTGTATCACAGCAGGTGGAGGGCCGCAACTCTGGATGTTCGGTGGTGCAGAAGTTGTATCGACTGGATGCGACGGGGTGGGTGTACTGGATAGGCTACGTGAGTCGAAGCCTGTTCAGGAGAGGACGTTATGAAGACCTATTTGAAGTTTGCTGCCAGTTTCTGGATGAGCGCTTTTCTGGTGACGGGATCGATGGCTATGGCCCAGACCACGGCGACCACAAAGGCGAAGAAGAAGACCGGGAGTTCCACGACGAGCACTGCGCCGGCGGCGAATACGCAGAGTGGAACAACGACGGCGCCGACGACTTCGTCCGACACCACTTCCGCGACTCAGACGACAGTCGCGGCGCATGACCAGGCGGGCACAACGACCACCACTGCGCCGACCACCACCGAGCCAAAGATGATGGTTGGCCCGGATAAACGTCTGATCCCGGTGCCGCAGCAGTAATTTGGATCAGGCGGTCTGGATTCAGGCAGACGGGATATCAGGCTGTCGGAGGGACGATTTCGCGCACGCCCTTGGCGAAGGCGGCGGGGTCGAACTCGGTGCGGAGAATCTCATCCGGGCAATCGGTCATGATAGCGACGCGCCAGTTGCAGACGAAGGCGACGAGTTGCTCCGGCTGGGCGGTCTTAATCTCGTAGCAGAGATGTTCGGCCTGCGGAATGCCGGTCTCGCCTTCGACGTCGATCAGGACCAGATCGTAATGACGGCCCCAGAACATGGACAGAGCTTCGGTGTAACTGAGGGTGGAGTCGACGTCAAATCCTGAGAGGGTCAGAACACGGTCGCGAAGAGGACGGATCGTTTCGCGTGTGCAGATGTGGAGGATTGCACGTTTGTTCTCTGGAGGAGTTTCCATTGTTGCGTTGCCTGCCATGGATTTCGCTAAGAGAGTACTTTCTGCGCGCATACCTTAGCAAGAAATTTTCGGTGGAACGACGGCAATTTGTTTCGAGATTTCCGCCATTCTTATTTTACCGGCGGTTCAGAGATTTTTTTCACGACCTCAACTGCATTATGTCGGCTATACGACATAAAACGCCCCGCGGATGCTGGACTGAGGATTTCATTAGCCCGGGTCGTAGTTGAGGTTTTGCCCTAGCCATCGCTCGACCTCTGCCACGCTCATCCCCTTGCGTTCGTGATAGTCGGCGACCTGATCGCGGTCGATCTTGCCGAGCGAGAAATATCGCGATTCCGGATGCGCGAAGTAGAGGCCGCTTACGCTGGAGCCAGGCCACATCGCAAACGACTCCGTAATCAGCATCCCGGTGTTCGCCTGCACATCGAGCAAACGCCAGAGGGTGCCCTTTTCGGTGTGGTCGGGGCACGCCGGGTAACCCGCGGCCGGCCTGATGCCACGATACTTCTCCTGGATGAGTTCCGCATTGCTCAGATGTTCTTCGCAACCGTAGCCCCATTCCTCGCGGACGCGCTTGTGCAGGCATTCGGCGAAGGCTTCAGCCAGACGATCGGCGATGGCCTCTGCCATGATCGCGTTGTAGTCGTCGTTGTCGGCTCTGAAGCGGTCGCACAACTCCTTCAGGCCGATTCCGCTGGTGACTGCGAAGGCGCCGATGTGATCGGGCAGACCGGTTTCCTTCGGCGCGATGAAGTCGGCTAGTGATCGGCACGGCTCGCTGCCTTCTTTGTTTGCCTGCTGGCGGAGGAAGTGGAATCGCTCGAGAACTTTTTCGCGCGTGTCGTCGGTGTAGAGTTCGATATCGTCGCCCACGGCACTGGCGGCAAAGAAGCCGTATACGGCTCGAGCCGTGATCAGGTTCTTCTCGATGATGCGATCGAGGAGTGCGTTGGCATCGGTGAAGAGCTGTCGCGCTTGTTCCCCCTGCTCTTCGTGATCAAGAATGCGTGGGTAAACGCCTTTGAGCCCCCATGCGTGGAAGAGTGGCGTCCAGTCGATGAACTCGCGCAGGGTCGCGAGTGGGAAGTTGTCCAGCACGCGCACGCCGGTAAACGCGGGTACGGGTAGGTCTTCGGCACGCCACTCGATCGGAGTCCGTCTTGCGCGAGCGGTCTCAAGGGAGACGACTGTCTGGCGCGGCGCGGCGTGGGCCTTGCGGAGCGCCTCGTATTCAGCGCGATGCTGCACCACGAACGCCGACTTGCCTTCCTCACTCAGAAGGCTGGTTGTCACGGGCACCGCGCGGCTGGCATCCAGCACGTGGACCACTGGCTCGCTGTAGTGCGGCGCAATCTTGACGGCGGTGTGACGGCGGCTCGTGGTTGCTCCGCCGACGAGCAGCGGCAGCTTGAAACCCTGGCGCTCCATCTCGCGGGCGACGTGCACCATCTCGTCTAGAGACGGCGTGATCAGGCCGCTGAGGCCGATCAGGTCCACCTTCTCCGCCTTGGCGCGTTCGAGGATCTTTTCGCTGGAGACCATCACCCCCATGTCGATCACCTCGTAGTTATTGCAGGCGAGGACGACGCCGACGATGTTCTTGCCAATGTCGTGAACGTCACCCTTGACGGTTGCGAGCAGGATTTTTCCCTGGGCTTTCACCACTTGGCCGGACGCTTCCATCGCGGCCTTCTCGGCTTCCATGAATGGTGTCAGGTGCGCCACGGCCTTCTTCATCACGCGGGCAGACTTGACCACCTGAGGCAAAAACATTTTGCCCGCTCCGAACAGGTCGCCCACTACGCCCATGCCGTCCATCAGCGGGCCTTCGATGACCAATAGAGGGCGGCCCAGCTTGACCCGGGCTTCCTCGGCGTCGATCTCGATGTAGGTGTCGATCCCCTTGACCAGCGCGTGAGAAAGACGCTCCTCGACTGTGCCGTTGCGCCACTCTTCGGCCTTCTTTTCACTTGCGACTGAGCCGGCGCCCTTCAGGGTTTCGCCGAACTCCACCAGGCGCTCTGTCGCGTCGGGACGGCGGTTGAGGAGTACGTCCTCGACCAGCACCTTCAGCTCGGGCTCAATCTCCTGGTACACCTCGAGCATGCCGGCGTTCACGATGCCCATGTCCAGGCCCGCCGCGATGGCGTGATAAAGAAATGCTGAGTGCATGGCCTCGCGGACCTTGTTGTTGCCGCGAAAGCTGAACGAGATGTTCGAAACGCCGCCCGAGACCTTGGCGTGCGGCAGGTTGGCCTTGATCCAGCGCGTGGCGTTGATGAAGTCGACCGCGTAGTTGTTGTGCTCCTCCATGCCGGTGGCAACAGTGAGGATGTTGGGGTCGAAGATGATGTCTTCGGGTGGGAAGCCGACTTCGTCGACCAGAATCCTGTAGGCGCGCTCGCAGATGCGGATCTTTTCCTCGTAGGTTGCGGCCTGGCCCTGTTCGTCGAAGGCCATCACGACCACTGCTGCGCCATATTTCAGCACCGTCGCGGCGTTTTGGCGGAACTTCTCTTCGCCTTCCTTCAGCGAGATGGAGTTGACGATGCCTTTGCCCTGCAGGCACTTTAGACCTGCCTCGATGACCTCCCATTTCGAGGAGTCCACCATGAAGGGCACCTTGGCAACCTCGGGCTCGCTCGCCAGCAACTGCAAGTAGCGCGTCATGGCCGCTACGCCGTCGATCATGCCCTCGTCCATGCAGATGTCGAGGACATTTGCCCCATTCTCGACTTGCTGCCGGGCCACGCTTACCGCTTCTTCGTATTTGCCTTCCTTGACGAGCCTGGCGAACTTCGGCGAACCGGCCACGTTAGTCCGCTCACCGATCATGATGAAGACGCCTCGCTGCTGGGTGAACGGCTGTGATCCGGACAGACGGAGGGGCTTCGTCTCGATAGCCTCGCTCACGCTGCGACCTCGATCTGGCCGAGCTTCCGCGGAGGCTGGCCTTCGAGGTGTGTTGCCGCAGCAGCCGCCGGCTATGTTGATCAGCCCGGCTTTTGCAAAGCCTCCGAGATATCGAGCCATGTCGTCGGGGCCTAGATCGAACCCGGTCTCCGAGAGGGGGTTCGGCAAGCCGGCATTCGGGTAGCACGAGATCGCAACGTCGGCCTTCTCCGAGAGCTCCTCAAGAAACGGATACATCAGATCGGGGCCGAGAGAGCAGTTGAGCCCGACGGACAGCGGCTTCACGTGCTTGACTGCATTCCAGAAGGCTTCCGTGGTCTGCGCGGAGATCAGTGTCTCGCCGCCACGCCCTACTGCTGCCGAGATCATCACCGGCAGCTTCTTGCCATCCTGATCGAACACCTCACGGATGGCGACGAGTGCGGCTTTGGCATTCAGCGAATCGAAGATGGTTTCGACGAGAAGCAGATCGGAGCCTCCGGCGATGAGGGCGCGCACCTGCTGGGCGTATGCGGTTTTAACTTGGTCGAAGGTGACCACCCGGAAGCCTGCGTCGTCGGCATCGGGTGAGTTGGAGAGAGACACGGTCAGCGGCCCGATGGCCCCCGCAACGAAGCGCTGACGTCCGGTTGCGTTCGCCGCCTTGCGGCCGCCGTGCTCGCGCGGATCGTCGACGAAAAACTCGCTCTGGGTGATGCTGGTGGCGCCGAAGGTGTTGGTCTCGATGATGTCGGCGCCGGCGTCCAAGAAGCGGCGATGGATGTCGCAGATCATCTTCGGCTGAGTCAGGGAGAAGAGGTCACCATTGTTCAGCAGGTCCTTTTTCGAGTCCTTAAAGCGCTCCCCGCGGATGTCAGCTTCCTTCATGCCGTAGGTGCGGATCGTCGTGCCCATCGCTCCGTCGATGATGGCTATTCGATTCTCGAGAATCTTTTCAAGAGGATGTTGCTGGGCTGTAGTCATTTTCATCTGATGTCCTTCATTGGTTGCGCGGTGCACTCTCGCGCTCATCATAGTACGGCGCGCCGTCAAGGCTCACCGTTAGTTTCCACGCTTCTACCTGAATCTTTCAGGCGAGGATTTCGGCCTGGTCCTTGTCCGAGTCCACTACGTCCGGGAGCATCGGCGTAGGAACGAGGAGGTCTTCCTTGCGCATGACGAGAGTGGTGGCGTTGAGGCTGGCGAGTTCGAAGCCGTGGCCGTGGGTGATGGCGTCGGTGGGGCAAGCCTCGACACAGTAGCCGCAGAAGATGCAGCGGTTGTAGTCGATGTTGTAGACCTTGGCGTAACGCTCGGCGCTGGAGATGCGCTTCTCCGCGGTGTTTTCGGCGGCTTCGATGTAGATGCAGTTCGAAGGGCAGGCGGCGGCGCAGAGGAAGCAGGCGACACACTTCTCCAGGCCGTTTTCGTCGCGCTGGAGCTGGTGTTTGCCGCGGAAGCGCTCCTCGAACTTTGCTCCGCGCATGGGACCTTTGCCGTCGGGGTAGTTCTCGACCTCTGTCGGCTGGAACATCTCCTTAAGGGTGATGCTCATTCCCTTGGCAACGGCTGCTGCGTCCTTGACGATAGACATACCTTGAGTATACGACGGGGGCGGGGTAGGCTAAAAGGCGTGAAGACTGCGGCTTCCCTCTCGTGCGTGTTTGCTCTGTGTTTGGCGACGATGGGCTCTGTGGGTGCGAACGCTCAGACTGCAGCAAAGACAGAGATGGCGGAGCATGACCATGCGGCTGCGCCTCCTTCGACGAGTCTGACACTAACTGTCGACGGGAAGGCGGCTACGCTGTCGGTTGCCGAGCTTCAGGCGATGCCGCAGAAGACGGTGACGGTCCACAACGAACATACTAAGGTCGACGAAACGTACACTGGCGTGCTGCTGGGCGATCTGCTGGCGAAGTATGGATTCCCTGTCGATAAGACGACACACCGGAAGATGCTGCGGAGTTATCTTGTGGCGGAGGGAACGGACAAGTACTGGGTGCTTTACTCGGCGACGGAGATTGAAGGCTCGGCGCATAACGGCGAGGTGATTGTGGCGACCAGCATGGGTGGGAAGCCGCTGGGAGCTGACGGGCAGTTCAAGCTCGTCGATAGCGCGGACAAGAAACCGCAGCGGTGGGTGCGGAATTTGAAGACGATTACCTTGAAGGGCGCGGAGTGAGGAAGAACCTCCGCTATCTGCCGAAGCTGTAGGTCAACTTGAATAGTCCGTTGTCGACCCCCGGATTGGTTTGGGCCGTGCGCGCGTTTGAGAAGTGCTGGATTTGATATTCGAGGCGGATAGAGCGGGATTGGGACTGATAATACTCTAGGCCTGCTCCGAATTCGAAGGTGAAGTTGAAGGCACCAGCAGAGTCGAGTGGAATTTTCTTCGCCGAGAGGAGATAGCCAGCAAGAAAACTGGCGGTCGGCTGAAGCCTTCGATAAGGAAGGAGATTGATTCTTGTTCCTGCGGGGGAGAGGCCCTGCGCATAGGTCCAACGGCGTCCGCAGGTTGTCAGAATAGTTTCTGAATAATGGATCCCGGTAATTGGGTCAGTCCCTGAAAAAGTCCTTTGTCCGGCGATGCATTGCAATGTGGCAGCCGTCGGCTCGATGACGGTTATCGTTGGAGAAGGCGCAACTATCGAGATTGTCAGGGTTGCAGTCGGGTCGCTCTCAAGAACGAGAGGACGGAACTCTGCGGCATATCTCCAGACAAAGGCGTGGTTCGATAGGAGACGGCGTTCATATTGGAGCCCGAGGCTGACGAACCTTCGATTTGGCGAACTTCCGAGGAGGATGTGGCTGGAGTCGTTGGAGTATTCGAGAAAGGCGGAGTAGGTGTTTTTGCTGCCGAAGCGGTTTGCTTCTCCGGTTTGCGCGTTCGCCGCTGAAACAAGGACGAGAAGAACTGCAAGACCTGCAACTGCTGCTGGCTTCATTCGTTCCCCGGTGGCTCTGTAAAGTACAGCCGATTCTATCGTGTAGGGAGGCTGCCTATGGCGTTTTGCTTTCTTCGCTGTTTCGTAACATGTGGGCGGTATGCTATTGGCGAGTCGACATTAGGGGAGCGATATGCCGAGGAACCCACCTGATCCTGCCTCAGACCGCACGAAGAAGCATCCTAAAACGCCAGCGCGTGCGACCGGCGGCGGCGTGAGTGGCCAGCCGGTTTTCGGTCAGCCGAAGCCTTCTCCCGATCCGACGGGATTCAAGGACCCGGTCACGGATCAGAAGCTTCAGGAGATCCGCAAGCTTGAACCGGTACCTCAGCCGCGGGGTGGCGCAGTAGAGCCAGTTCTCACGCTGGCACAGGTGTACGGCAGTGCGGGGGCGGCAAAGGTCGCGACGATTCAGCAGGCGGGGCAGATCGTCTTTCATTCGGTGGGCGACACTGGAAGCGTTGTTGGCCCGGCGACACAGTCGCTGGTGGCGGACAAGATGGTGACGGACTTCAACGAAGCGAATTTAGCGGATGTGCCTTCGTTTCTGTTTCAGCTGGGCGATCTGGTGTACTACTTCGGCGAGGCGACGTACTACTACGATCAGTTCTACGAGCCGTACCGCGACTATCCTGCGCCGATTCTGGCTATCGCGGGCAATCACGATGGTGTCGTGTATCCAAAAGACCCTGCGCCGACGCTCGATGCGTTTTTGAGGAATTTTTGTAGCGCAACGCCAGTGCCATCGCCGAGAACGGGCAGAATACGGTGCTCGATGGGCGGCAGATTGCTTTTCTTACGGCGGCGCTGAAGCGGGTGAAGAGCGACAACTTTACTGGCGCGGTGATTATCGCGGTGCATCATCCACCGTTCACTGGCGGTGCAGTCCATGGCGGCAGCCCGTTGATGCTGGCGGATATCGATAGCGCCTGCACGGCGGCGGGGGTGTGGCCGCATGCGGTCTTCTCCGGCCACGCGCATAACTACCAGCGCTATACGCGGACCGTGACCGCGATGCAGATTCCATTTCTGGTGGCGGGGTGCGGAGGGCATTCACCGCTTTCGCCGATGCGTGCCACGTACCGGACGCCCTACAAGATCGACGACACATTGACGCTGGAGAACTACGATACGACGGACTATGGCTACCTTCGCGTCGTCGTCAATGCAACGACGATGAGGATCGAGTTTCATCCGCAACATGAGACGTGGTGACGATTACGCTTGCGACGCATGGGGTGAGTTGACCCTCTTGGCAGCGTTGCTGTAAATGTGATTCACTTTTTCAATGGCCAACGATCACACTCGCCGCAACTTCCTCCGGACAGCTCCGCTTGCCGCCGCCGTCACTTTGTCTCTTACCGAGAGGCTTGCGTTAGCCGCTGATGGAGGTCAGAGCGCGGGGTCTGCTGCGCCTCAGCCGTTTCAGGTCTTCACGGCTGAGAAGCTTGCCGATGCGATGAAGGCGCTTCAGGCGAAGCCGGGCAATGACAATCTCTACGAACCGAAGGCGCTTCCGCTTACGATTGTCTTGACGACAGAGGAGAAGAAGAGCGCGAAGGAGTTTGAGTATCACGAGGGGCGCGATCACATTTTTTTGATCCTGGAGGGGGCGACGAAGTATGAGCTGGGCGGGACGCCAAAGAATGCGCGCAACACGAAGCCTGGGGAGTGGCTTGCTCCTGTGTCGGAAGGGGCGACCTCGCTGACGCTCAAGAAGGGTGACATGGTGGTGATTCCGCGGGGGACGCCGCATAGGCGCAGCACCGAGGGGAGTGTGACGTTTACGCTGATCTCGACCACTGGAACGGCTCCAGCATAAGGGCGGTAAAAGCGTTCGTTATTCGATGCCGAGTTTTTTCCAGAGGGTGTCGATCTTTGTTTTGACTTCG
>WNFC01012059.1_pt1 | contig 11651 bp, 9 predicted proteins | sample 5400541 | NCBI WGS metagenome assembly WNFC01 (sample SAMN13153342, study PRJNA577476) | soil metagenome | isolation source: 120 cm saprolite under Douglas fir tree site 2 hole 2 replicate 1 | place: USA:California | collected 2015-04-18
TCTTGGAGAGACGGGTTACCCAAAGAACGTATTTCTATCGGTTTGTCTGGCGGAAGAAGCTGAAGACATTTGTCATATCTTGCCGCCGTTTAGGCTTGCCGCTCGACCGTTCCACACATTTTATATGTTCCTGCCGGGCATGGAATTCATGCTGTTTGTGGGAAAGAGCGTACCAAAAGACTTGCAAGACCATTGCGTCTATTCGGGAAAGCAAAATTTCGTGACTGTCGGGGGCGATATGAAAGAGCGGATGAGAAGACTAAGAGCGAACTTTTTGCTTGCCGGCGAAGGAATAAAGAAAATCGAAGCGTTCTACAAACGGAGAAAGTCCTAATTCGCGGGGCAATGGGGTGGGACCTTTACAGTGTTAGGTTGATAGTGGCGACTGTCACAAAAATGTAACGCAAGTTGCGGAAAATAGGGGCAATTGTGAAGCAAAGGGCGACAAATGAAGGAGAAAATGGTTTGCGGAAATTTGTACCAACTTGCTGATTCCGTTCGATTAGCCACTCCTCTGGCAAGATTTGGCAAAGTAGATCGAACGGCTTCTAAGCAGAGGGTCGGGAGTTCGAGTCTCCCCGGGCGCGCCATACCTTGTTGGGTCCAGCCCGGACACTTGGGTTACAGAACGTACCGGCTACGTAGGTAACAACCTTGGGCCGAACGGATTGTCAGAGGTTCCAGCACCCGGGTCCGCTCGAATTCACTGATTGGACGCTATCGCCGCGTTGGAATAGACCTGGGCCGCGGAGACTTCTACAAACCTCGTCAGGTAAGGCACTAAAGGCGTTACCTCGAAGGGCAGTTTGTCGCGCCCAGAGAGTAGCGTCATCGGTTTGGACTTCATCAACGTAACGCTTGCACTCCAAGGATCGACCTTGAGTCTCGACCCCAGAGGCAACGCGGCGATCTGACTCTTGTTGCCTGGATCCAGCTCAGGCGCGGCCTGGAGCAACTGAGATGCGAAGAACACCTCATTTGAGCGCTGATCAATTGTTTCAGCTCCTTTGATTGCGAGTGTAATTGCTTCAGGAAAAGACCGGCATTCCCGAGCTTGGATGCGTATGGGGATTTCCTCAAGAGTTCCATCGCCTTCAGGCTGTTCTCGGCAGACTCCGCTTTCCCTTCCTCGAACGACAACCGCTTCAAGACTTCCGTCGGTGATAGCCGTAGGATGTCGCTGAACGCATATTGATCTTGGTTCGGTTTGGGCAGCATCGCGTCAGCCATCGCATGCGCGATGAGCGCCGCCAGCGTCTCCTCGTTGGGAATGACGTCGATCAATCCTCAGCTGAGCACCAAGGTGTTGCCGATGGAAAACATTTCCAGAGTATTGGTGAGCAATACGCGGCACCGCAGATCAATCTGCTCGTCGATGTTGTTGGTAACCTCCAAATTATTTGCGACTGTATTCAGAAGCTTATCTACCTCCCCTTGTGGAGCGAGCAATCCATCGCGTTCCAGGAGATTAAGCACATTGTCCTCCGCTTCATGTCTCCACTCGCGCTGAGCTTCGAGCGGCGAGCGGTCCCGCTTTGTTGCTTCGTCTTTTACCGGTTTTGCGGATTCGACGAACAGTCTGTTCAATTCCTCTTCCCGCGAGCCCTGCTTTAGCTTGTATCCCCATAGGTGTGTCGAAGATTTGTAGCTCGGATTGCCGAAGAGCGTCGGCCTATGCAGCTCCTGGCGGTAAACATAGCTGGGCAGCCATAGACCGGATTTCACGTTGGTGCGCCATGAGTCGAAGTGCTGGTAGTATTCGTCCTCAAAGGTCTTCCACGAAAAATAAATTGCCGGTGCATATACTCCGTTGATCCGCACAATCGTAAAATCCTGGTCTTCAACCCAGATCTCCCCGACAAAACGGGCCCCCCGCACTCTTGCCGCTGGAGCCACGTCAAAAACGATGCATCACACTTCACCCAAAAACCGCGCCTCCGGTAATTGAAACGGTAGTAAGCCCGGTCGAATGCCCCTCGATCGATGTAAATCATCTGCAGAAATCCGGCGGGATTAAAGGACCACAGCAATGAACCGCTTTTGTGATTCGCTGTCAGGGAGTGAACTCTGAGCCGCCCTTTGAAATCTGCTTGGCCGAGAAAATAGATATCCGATTTTGGAACTGTGCCCATTGCCTGGCTGAATTTTATTTCCTGGATGTACGTTTCGATGATCGGGCTATAAAGATCGAAAGCGGCAATCTCGTCATGCTCCCGCTTGATTTTGGCGCCCGTGATTTTTGTATTGGCAAGAATTGCTGAGTCAAGCGCGGTGTTTGTTTGTGCCTACGCGGAAGACAGGTCTCGGATAAACATACCCCCTCAGCAAATACTCCAAGCAGAATCATTTGAACCAGGAATCTCGTAAACATGTTTTTCCCTCCACGAAGGTTTCTATTCGGCTTCGTTGGGCTTGAAAGCACGCGCTGTACCACCGCATCTCTGGGGGACTTACTCGATTGCGGTTCCGAGCCTAATCTTTGAAGAATCTGATGAATGCGAATAATAAGCACAGGAAGATATGTGTGCGCGACTCAGCATCGATCCAGAAATGTTGCTGTCGTTGTTCCAAAACGGGAAGGCCCAAGAACCAAAACGGAACGATTCCCAAACTTTGATAACGGTCCCACGGGGCGCGTGGCACACTTGTGCCCCATCTCCTGTCTCAGTAAAATGTCCCGGCATCGCTTCCCGCACCTTTTCTTTCACTTTTGAGTGGCACCGGAGTCATACCGAATGGGGCAGCACTACCACGTTATCGTCATCGGCGGCGGCCATAACGGCTTGGTCAACGCCGCTTATCTTGCCAAAGCAGGGAAGAAAGTCGTCGTGCTGGAACGCCGCCACGTCCTCGGCGGCGCCGCTGTCACCGAAGAAATCATTCCCGGCTTTCTTTTTTCCGAGTGTTCTTACGTCGTTTCGCTCCTTCGCCCTGAAATCATTCGCGAACTCGATCTTCCTCGCCACGGTCTGGAAATTCTTCCTCTCGACGGCACCTTCTCTCCCATGCCTAGCGGCGATTACCTCTGGCGCGTAAACGACCACGCCAAATCAATCCGCGACATTCGCCGCCACTCCCGCCTCGACGCCGAGGCCTACGACGAATTCTCGAAGATGATGACGCCCATGTGCCGCTTCGTGAAGCCGCTGCTCTCGATGATTCCGCCCGATCCCACCACGCTCAATCCCAAAGATCTCAAGCAGCTGCACTTTCTCATGCAGCGCTTCCGCGAACTCTCCTCCGACGAGCGCTACACTCTCGTCCAGCTCATGACCATGAGCTCCGCTGATTTTCTCGACCAGTGGTTTGAGACCGACGTCCTCAAAGCCACTATGTCCGCGTCCGGAATCATCGGCACGTTCCTCGGTATTCGCTCGCCCGGCACTGCTTACGTTCTCCTCCATCATTACATGGGCGAAATCGACGGCGCTTTCCGTTCCTGGGGTTTCAGCCGCGGCGGCACCGGAGCCATTTCGAATGCTATTGCCGATGCTGCGCGCGAAGCCGGCGTTGAAATCCGTACTAAAGCACCCGTCGGCAAAATCCTTGTAAAAAACGGCCGCGCCTGCGGCGTCTCTCTTCAGGATGGTGAAGAACTTTCCGCCAACGTCGTTTCCTCCAGCGTCGACCCGCATCTCACTTTTGAAAAATTTCTTGAGCCCAGCGAACTCCCCGCCGATTTTCTCGAAGGCGTCCGCCGCTACAAATTTCGCGGCTCTTCTGGCAAAGTCAATCTCGCGCTCGACGCCCTCCCCAATTTCAAATGTCTCCCCGGCCCAGGCGCGCATCTTCGCGGCGCTATCTCCATTTCTCCGAGCATGGAATATATGGAGCGTGCCTACGACGATGCCAAGTACGGCAATTTTTCTCGTAGGCCGTACATCGATATGGTCATTCCCAGTGTCACCGATCCCAGTGTCGCGCCTCCCGGCAAACACGTGCTCTCCTGCTTCGTGCAATACGCGCCTTACAAACTTACCGAAGGAACCTGGGACGATCAAAAAGAAGCCTTCGGCGAGAACGTCATCAACACCATCGCTGAGTACGCCCCCAATATCAAAGACATCATCATCGGCCGCCAGATCCTCACTCCGCTCGATCTCGAGCGCGAATTCGGACTCACGCAAGGCAATATTTTTCAAGGCGAACTTTCTCTTGAGCAGCTCTTTTTCCTCCGCCCCGTCGCCGGATGGGCCTACTACCGCACTCCTATACACAACCTTTATATGTGCGGCTCCGCCACACATCCTGGCGGCGGCATCATGGGCGCCAACGGTCGCATCGCCAGCCAGGTCATCTTGAAAGAATGGTCGCTCGCTTCGCGGGCGCCTTGGACAAAGTCTCGCTCTTCGGCTGCCACGACGACCGCGACAAAGGCGGCCAACTGACCATGCCTCTTGGACAGCGCGTGGTTCTTATCGGCGGCGGTCACAACGCTCTCATCGCCGCTTTTTATCTCGCCAAAGGTGGCTTCAAGCCCCTCGTCCTCGAACGCCGCGAAATGGTCGGTGGTGGCGCCATCACCGAGGAATTTCATCCCGGCTTCAAGGCCTCCACGCTTGCCCATACCCTTGGCCCGCTTCGCACAGAAATCGCGCGGGACATGCAAATCGAAAAGCTGGGTTGCGAAGTCCTCTATCCCGGCCCGCGTGTCTTCGCCCCTACGCCCGATGGCAAGGCGCTTCTTTTTTGGAATGACAATGCCAAAACCGCCCGCGGCATCGCGAGTTTTTCCGCCAAGGATTCCACCAAATACCTTGAATTTGCGGACGCTCTCGATCATCTCACCGGCGTCCTCGACCAGCTTGTTTCCATCACGCCGCCGGCTATCGACAAGCCCACTCCCGAAGACCTCTGGAATCTTTTGAAGGCCGGCCGGAATGTGCGCATGCTCCGCAAGAAGGGAATCTTCGACCTTCTCCGCTGGGGCCCCATGGCGGTTGCGGATTTCGTTGCGGAATTTTTCGAAACCGAGCTCATCCGCGCTGTCATCGCCGCCCGTGGCATTTTCGGCACCGCCCTCGGCCCTTGGTCTGCAGGTTCTACCGCCGTCCTTCTCATGCGCGCTGCTTCGGATACCCATCCTGTCGGCACTGCGGCTTTTCCTCGCGGCGGACTTGGTAACTTCACGCACGCTCTTGCCGAATCCGCCAAGCAGGCTGGCGCCGAAATTCGTACTGATGCCGAAGTCAGGCAAATTCGCGTCAAAGACGGCGCCATTTCGGGAGTCGGGCTTGCCGATGGCGAAGAAATCTCCGTCGAAGCCGTCGTCTCCGGAGTCGACCCCAAGCGCACTTTTTTCCAACTCATTGATCCTTCGCAGCTCGACCCCACCTTTGCCAACCGCATCAAAAATTTTCGTTCCAACGGCACGGTCGCCAAAGTCCATCTCGCTCTCGGCGGTCTTCCTACTTTTTCGTCGCTCGATGCCACCGAGGGCTTTCTCGAAGCTCTCTCCGGCCGCATCCACGTCGGCCCCGAAATCGACTACCTCGAACGCGCCTTCGACGCCTCCAAATACGGCGATTTCTCGAAAGCCCCTTATCTCGATGTCACCATTCCCACGATTCTCGATCCGGCGCTCGCTCCCGAAGGCAAACATGTTCTCTCTGCGTGCGTTCAATATGCTCCCTATAAACTGAGGGAAGGGGATTGGGATTATTGGCGGCGCGAACTAGGCGCTACTGTCATTCGAACGCTCGCCTCATACGCACCGGATCTCCCGAGCTTGGTAGAAGGCATCCAGGTCATCACGCCGAAGGACCTCGAAACCTCCTATGGTTTCACCGGCGGCCACATTTTTCACGGCGAACTCGCCCTCGACCAGCTCTTCACCATGCGCCCCGTCCTCGATTGGGCGCGCTACAAAACGCCTATCCGCGGCCTTTTTCTATGCGGCTCCGGCACGCATCCCGGCAACGGCCTAACCGGCGCCTCCGGCGCCAACGCCGCCCGCGAAATCATCCGCGACCTCCGCTGATTGCTCTCGCCCGCTGAGTAGCATTATTATCAGCGTATGCTGAAGAATCGTTCCCTCCCGATCGACACCATTCTGCCGCATGTCGTTTATCAAGATGTTGCCGAGGCAGTCGCCTGGCTAAGCAAGACCTTCGGCTTCATTGAACACTACCGCTATGGCGATCCCGCGGAGCCGGTCAGCGGCGCGCAGATGCATCTCGGCAATGCCTGGATTATGCTCCACAGGGCGCGCGCAGGCTCCGCGACCCCTGCTCAACGGGGCTCTGGAACGCAGAGCCTGACCGTGTTTGTTGAGGATCTTGAATCGCATTTCCAAAGCACAAAAGCCGGAGGCGCCAAGATCCTGGAGGATCCTCACGAAACCGTCTATGGCGAATTCCAATACGCAGCCGAGGACCTCGACGGCCACCATTGGCTCTTCTCGCGGCATGCGCGAGACTTGAGTCCTGACGAATGGGGAGCGAAGATAGCTCATCGTTGAGGCGTCGCGCTGCCTCTTGCCTATCCCCCGTATTCCATCTATCTTTTCCCGTCGTTAACTTATGACCCCTATTGACCGCAAAAAACTCCGCCAGCTTCACGAGTGCGAATCGCAACGTTTTCTCACGGACCACCCCAAATCCGCTGCTCTCTACCAGCGCGCCCAAGCTTCCCTCCTCGGCGGCGTCCCTATGAACTGGATGAAAAAATGGGCCGGCGCATTTCCCATCTTCGTCAAGTCCGCCAAAGGCGCGCATTTCACCGACGTGGATGGCCGCGAATACATTGACCTTTGCCTCGGCGACACCGGCGCAATGACCGGCCACTCTCCCGATGTCGTCGCCGAAGCCGTCGCGCACCGCGCCAAAGAAGGCATCACGCTGATGCTTCCCGCCGAAGACGCGCTCTGGGTCGGCGAAGATCTCCAGCGCCGCTTCGGTCTCTCGTATTGGCAATTCACGCTCACCGCCACCGACGCCAACCGCTTCGCCATTCGCATCGCCCGCGAAATCACCCAGCGTTCAAAAATCCTCGTCTTCCATTACTGCTATCACGGCACCGTCGATGAATCCTTCGCCACGCGCGAAAACGGCGTCGTCGGCCCCCGCAGCGGCAATATCGGCCCGCCCGTCAATCCCGCCGAAACCACCCGCGTCGTCGAGTTCAACGATCTCAACGCCCTCGAAGACGCGCTCAAGCATCACGATGTCGCCTGCATTCTCGCCGAGCCCGCCATGACCAACGTCGGCATCATCCTTCCCGATGACGGCTACTGGCCCGCTGCCCGCGAACTCGCGCGCCGCTACGGCTCTCTCCTCATCGCCGACGAAACCCACACCATCTGCGCCGGTCCCGGCTGCTGCACCGCCGCTTGGAAACTAGATCCCGACATGCTCGTCTTCGGCAAAGCCATCGGCAGCGGCATTCCCGGCGCCACCTTCGGCGTCTCCGAAGAAGTTGCCCAGCGCATCTCCGCCCGCATTCATCTCGAAGATTGCGACGTCGGCGGCATCGGCGGCACGCTCGCCGGCAACGCCCTCTCGCTCGCCGCCATGCGCGCCACTCTCGAACACATCCTCACGCCCGCCGCATTCGCACGCATGATCCCGCTAGCTAAACGCTTCAACGACGGCGTCGCCAACGAAATTCGCGCCCACCATCTTCCCTGGAACGTCATCCAGCTCGGCGCCCGCGCCGAGTATACTTTCGCCGCGAAACCTCCGCGCAGCGGCGGCGAATCCGCCGCTGCCGCCGACTTCGAACTCGAACGCTTCCTCCACCTCTACGCGCTCAACCGCGGCGTCCTCCTTACCCCCTTCCACAACATGGCCCTCATGTCCCCCGCCACCACCGAAGCCGACATCGACGCCCACACCAAAATCTTCGCCTCCGCCGCACAAGAATTGACCGGAGCTTAGACCAACATGACCATCGAACCTTGCCCTCCTGAGACTGTTCAGAGAGTGATTGAAGAAATTTTTGACGTTCCCCTACTAAAGAGCAGATTCGAAAAGGTCAAGCCGCTCCAATACGTGCGATCCCGCTTGAACCAAATGCATGACGTTATTAAATTCAAAGGCGAGCATGTCAGTCTTCTTTTTACATGGGGTCTCTCTCTGAGATTTGTCCCGCATATCACTATGGGCGTGGGAGACATCCGCTGGCACCGCAGCGCGAAAAGCGCCAGCATGGATTTGATTTATTCGGGGTTTCATCACGACTGCAATGATCGGGGTTTCAGAATACGCACGATCCAGGGCAAAGATGCACTGCGAGATGACGCGATTACAACTCGTGACCACTTGCTTCCTAAGGCCCTTCAATTCTTCAACACAGTCAAGCACACTTCAGATTTGGAAGCACTCTTTCAACACGAAGAGTTTCACAACGAATGGGGCGCGAAGCTCTCCAACTTGCCGCAAGTTGCCCTCGCCTATTCGTTTTACCTCGCAAAGAGCGGCCAGGAACAAAAAGCACGGCGCTACATGTCCGATTGGCTCCAACGGAACAACGAACGGGAAGAGACCCTCAAACGGATAGCCGAGTTGTTCGAACAGGCAGTCAATTCACCGTTCCGGTTGTAATGACGCTCGCCTCGCAGGCTCTGCGGATTCCCCCGAGTAGCGGAGGGCTTGCCCCGCCCGTCTGTCAGCCTTAATCTTTACTGCGTCGATTTGTCGACGTAATTTGTTTGGACGCCATGCCGCTAAAACCAACGTTCTTCCAAACACCGGCCGACTTCCGCACCTGGCTCGAAGCCCATCACCACAAACTCCGCGAGCAACTCGTAGGCTTCCACAAAAAAAATTCGGCAAAGCCCAGCATCACCTGGCCCGAATCCGTACAAGTTTCTCTGTGCTTCGGCTGGATCGACGGCGTGCGAAGGAGCATCGACGAAACCAGCTACACCATTCGCTTCACTCCTCGCAAACCCACCAGCACCTGGAGTTCAATCAACATCAACCTCGTTCGAAAGCTCACAAAGCAGGGGCTGATGCATCCCACCGGTCTCAAGGCTTTTGCCGCTCGCAACGCAAAAAAGTCTGGCATCTACTCCTACGAACAGCGCAAGAACCCCAAGTTCACTCGTGAACAGGAAAAGCAGTTTCGCGCCAACAAACCCGCTTGGGAATTCTTCCGTTCGCAAGCTCCCTGGTACCAAAGGGTGACAACACATTGGGTCATCTGTGCCAAAAGAGAAGAAACAAAGGTCATGCGGCTCTCCGAACTCATCAGCCATTCACAGCATCAACGAAGAATTCCCCGTCTTATCCCCACCAAGAAGTAGCCTGATCGCGCTCGCCCAGGTGGGACAGATATTCTTGTCTGTCCTCTTCTCTGCGCCCTCTGCGTCTCTGCGTTTCACTATTCCTTCTCTTGCCTCCGCATGTAGAATATCCCCGCTCAGCCAAACCATAGTGAGGTCTCAATGTCCGCGTGCTATCTTCTAAAGACCGAACCTTCCGAATACTCCTTTGCTGATCTTCAGAGCGACAAGGAAACCATTTGGGACGGCGTTCACAATCCCGTCGCCTTAAGAAACCTTTCCCAAATGACGCCCGCAACGAAGCTCATCATCTACGAAACCGGCGACCACAAGAGCGCCGTCGGCACTGCCACGGTCGTCTCGGTCGACATCTCCAATCCCAAGAATCCCGCCGTTAAGCTCTTTCTAACAGGCGACTGATTCTCCAAACCCGCGTATGATGCGGGACGAACTCTTGAATTCACGAGGTTGCCTCGCATGAAACGCTCTATTCTTGCTCTGCTCTTTTTCGTGGCTGTTCCTCTTTTCGCTCAGCAACCGCCCGAAATCCGTTTCCATTCCGTCCCCGACTTCCTGAAGCTTCCGCCAGACATCTACCTTGGCGAAGCCACGGGTGTCGCCGTCAATTCGAAGGGCCAGGTTTTCGTCTTTTCTCGCGGCAACTCCAGCGGCCCCGCCTACGCCGCAAGCGCCGCGCAACTCCTCGAGTTCTCTCCCGATGGAACACTTCTCCACGAGATTGGCCACAACCTTTACGCCTGGTCCTTCGCCCACACGGTCAAAATCGATAAGGACGACAATATCTGGGTCACCGACAAAGGTTCCGACATGGTCATCAAGTTCAATCCCGAAGGCCGCGTCGTCATGGTTTTCGGTCGCAAGCAGGAAGCCTCCGATGAAGGCACCGAGCCGCTCAAGCACGTCAAGCCGCCGCTCCCTCCCGTCGATGGAATGTTCCGCCAGGTTACCGATGTTGCGTGGGACTCCATGGGTAACACGTACATCAGCGATGGCTACGTCAATTCCCGCATCGCGAAAATCGACAAGGACGGCAACTGGCTCAAGTCCTGGGGCGAACCCGGCGATCAGCCCGGCCAGTTCAGCACTCCGCACAGCATCGCCGTCGATGCGCAAAACAATATCTACGTCGCCGACCGCGGCAACCGCCGCATCCAGGTTTTCAGTTCTGACGGAAAATTTCTGCGACAATTCAGTATCGACGTCCCCGCGCCCGCCGACGCTCGCCCTGCCATTGGCAGCAGACGCACCTCAACCACTAGCACCATGTCTCCCGGCGCGCCCTGGGCCATTTGCATCACGCCCGCGCCAAATCAAGTTCTCTATGCTTCTGACGCTTTCCCTGGCCGTATCTACAAACTTTCTCTCGACGGAAAAGTTCTCGGCGTTCTCGGCAAATCCGGCAAACAGCTCGGCCAATTCGGCTGGATTCACGAGATCGCCTGCCCTTCCGCGGACGAACTCTACATCGCCGAACTTCTGAACTGGCGCATCCAGAAACTCATCCTCGAGCCCACTCACTAGCCGAGGTTTCTCGCAAGTAGAGCTGGGCGACTGCTGTTCGTCTGTAGTGGGCCCGCTACTGCGAGCTGCGCCGCCAAACATTTCAATCTGTTGCTTCAAGCGCGCTCAAAAGGGAGTATGATTTGCGGCCTGGAACTCCGCTGTGCCGCAAGAGAACGACCTTCGCCGCTACCCGCGCGTGACTTCGCCCAAGGGCACGCTCCTCGCATGGTTCACCGCAGGCCGCCGACTTGTCTCTCGCATCGATAATTTTGCCCTCGGTGGCATGTTCATCAGCGTTGCGGACCCGCTCTCGCCAGGCATTTACATCCAATAGCTGTTCGACGCTCCCGAAGGCGAGATTCGCGCCCGCGCCGTCGTGCGCCGCTCCTCTCCAAACAAAGGCATGGCTGTCAGATTTGTCTCCGTGCAGCCCGAAGATCGGGCGCGCCTCGGCCGCTGGCTCAACAATCTCTCCGCCAACTGAGTTGGCGTCTGCGCATCAACCAGAACTAGCTTGCAGTGTCGATCAGTTCTTCGGCAGGCGATTGCAAACGAAGTCGGAGATTCGGCCCGCCGCTGGCGGGTCCAGGTTCGCGAGCACTGCGATCAAGTAGCCGCTCTGCGGATAAATTTCCAGTTCACCATTCATTCCCGGCGCGCCGCCGCCATGTCCGAAGTGCCGGAACGCTGGGTCTGTATCGTCATCCATAAATCCAAACGCGTATTTCACTCCTCGCGCCGTGTTCACTTTCCCCGTGGTCAGCAATTCCGTATTTCGCGCATCCAGCACTTTATGACTCGCCAGTACATTCGCAAACTTCAGCAGGTCTTCGACTGTCGAATAACCGCCGCCCGCTGAAGTTCCCCGGTAAGGTAGCGTGTCGGTATTCGGCCGCAACCC
>WNFC01027082.1_pt1 | contig 11650 bp, 8 predicted proteins | sample 5400541 | NCBI WGS metagenome assembly WNFC01 (sample SAMN13153342, study PRJNA577476) | soil metagenome | isolation source: 120 cm saprolite under Douglas fir tree site 2 hole 2 replicate 1 | place: USA:California | collected 2015-04-18
CTTGGGTTGGCTTAAGCCACTCATTTTACTTCATCTGTGGTGCTTATTGAGCAACAATGCTAGCAATTCTTGCTCATATCGTGTACACTTATGAAAGTTGAGGCCCACAGAAGAGGAGACGCATATGGCAGCAGATAGAACAGAAGTCGCTGATGGCCCAGTGTACATGCCGGTGGAGCAGTATCTCGCATTGGATGAAGCCACTGATGGCAAGTATGAATACCTTGACGGCTTTGTGTTCATGCTGCGCCCGCCATCCTCTGCCTATGCAGAGAGCGCTCTGGTTGATATGGCCGGTGGGAGCGTTGCCCATGCCGCCCTCTGCGCCCGCATTGCCACTCTCGTGAATGTCGCCGTAGGAGATAGCCCCTGCATGGCGTATAGCAGCGATGCCCGCATGAAGCTGGCCGAAAAGCAGTACCTCTATCCAGATGTGATGATATCCTGTGGCCAGGAAGCAGGATCGATGTTAGCGAATCCGATTGTGGTAATTGAGGTGTTGTCACCGACCACTGAGAAGCGCGATCGTGGGGCAAAGTTCAAAGCATATCAGGCGCTGCCCTCAGTGCAGGAGTACATGCTGATCGGCAGCGAGTATAAGTCTATCGAGGTACACCGGCGTGAGGGCAACTTCTGGCGACAGTACCACTACCAAGAAGGCGACCTGGTAGAACTTGCCAGCATTGGTGTGAGTTTCCCCTTCGATGATGTGTACCGGCGCATCAACCTGGGATAATCCAGAAACCAGATAACTGCGAATGCAACAAAACGCCGTCGCGCCGTCCCCGCTATGAGAGGTTCTTGCAATCTTTTGTTGGACTTTGACCATACACGAGTCCTGTTCGGCCTAGTTATCTAAACACCTCTATTTTGCCTCATGTACGAATAGTCGGAAAATACTCTATTTACATTTATGCTTCTTTTGTTATGCTGTGAATATGACATAAAGTACTAGTTATGTAATCCTTTTTTTTTGCCAACGTATTATTACATGGATGTGTATTGAGAGCAGCGGAAACTGAGGGCGAATGATGATGAGTGTATCGTTTGAGAAGCTGACCGGCATAACGCTCGGGAACTACCATTTGGAACAGTACATAGGGCAAAGTAAGATAGGACCCATTTTTCTTGTTTTCTTGCACGCTCCGATGCGACCACCACGTATCTTTTACGTTTCCTAACCGGAACGATGAACCTGCCAGCGAAGGATTACGAAGCGTACCTGGAGCGCTTTCAGTACCAGGCCGGCAGGATTGCGGCCCTGCAACACCCCTACATCCTCCCTTTGCTTGACTATGGAGCCTATCGCGGCCTGGCATACCTGGTCTCACCACGTCTCCCCATGCGCTCACTGGGGACTCGTCTTGCCAGGAATGGACCGCTGGATGTCGTCACGGCTGGTCGCTACCTGGATCAGATCGCCACTGCTCTGGAATATGCCCATGAGCACGCTGTTCTGCATGGCAGCCTCTCAGTAGACTGTACCTTCATCCGGCTCGATGGGCACCTGGTCGTAGCAGACTTTGGTGTTAGGAGCCTGGTTGAGCTGCAGCAACAAGACACACAAAGAGGCCTGCTGGATGAGTGGAGTATGGAGTCTGCACCCGAGCAACTGCTGAGCAAGCCTGCTGGGCCTACTGCCGATGTGTACGCGCTGGGGGCAGTAATCTATTATCTCTTGACCGGCACACCCGTGTTTTCTGGCAGCACGCTTGACGAGGTGATCCAGCAGCACCTGTATGCTTCCATCCCACCGCTCATCCAACTACGCAGCGACTTGCCCGCAGGACTGTATAGCATCCTGGCTCGCGCACTGGCGAAGGATCCAGCCCAACGGTTTCACCAACCGGGGGCGTTGGCGAATGCCTATCACCACATTGTGGCTCCTAATAACCGCACACGCGTGCCCTTTGTAGTCTTCCCTGTACCTTCTTCCCAGATCCAGCGGCAGTTTATGGCAGCAGATTCACAAGCGGACACGCTGTTTAGAGAACGGGAGTGGAGTTCCAACGGCACGTCAAATGCTGAGCCTATGCCTGCTGCGCAACATTCTGCCCGCCAGAACTCTATCCCACACTCACTGCATGGTTTCCCCGATGCCAATTTCGTGAGCCTGCGTGACGGCCCTCGACCAGAATTAATGCGCCGATTGCGGCAGAGGAACACGCGGCGCACCGCACTAATCGCGGCATTCATTGCTCTGATGGTAGTTGTCGCCAGTACAATTGGCATCACGCTGCTCGCGCGGAACGGAAGTGCGGCGCAGAAGGCCACGGGACAGGTGACTTTCTTTACAAATCAAAAAGAGTCAGCCCTTCAGACTGATGCTCTCAATGTCACCGTGCGTGGCCTGGATGCTCCTCCTGCTGGCAGCAGCTATGACGCCTGGCTCATTAACGTGCAGACAGAGCAGGTCACGGCCCTGGGCACGCTAAAAGAACACCAGCAGAGCTGGACCTTGCCTGTGCCCTATACGGAAACGACCAGCAATCTGCTCGCATCCGGAGCGAAGCTGGAAGTCACCCAGGAACAGGGTGCGGTCAAGGTTCCCACCGGCACGGTGATCCTCACCGGCAGCTTCCCTCCACAAGCCTTTGCGCATATTCAACACCTGCTCGTCAGTTACCCCGATACGCCGCGAAGGATTGGCCTGCTGATAGGAGCCCTGGAGCAAACCCACCTGCTGGGTATCCAGGCAGCAGTCTTGCAGAGTGCCACAACCAGCCACAATACAGTCGCGATTGGCTGTATTGCCCAAAGTCTGATCGATATTATTGAAGGGATACATGGCTCACACTACCAGCCGCTTGATGCCACTTGTATGCAGCAGGATGTCACGGCAACCGGTGATGGCTTTGGCTTGTTGACCAAAGGCTACCTGACAGGGGCGGAAGAACACGCCTCTCTGGCGATCAGCCAACCGGACGCGACGAGCGCGATGCACCAGCACGCGGCCCTGTTGGATATCGCTCTTACGAATATCACCGGTTGGGTGACGACGATTGATCAAGATGCTCTGCTCCTGCGCGCGAACCCGGCGAACCTGACACCCGTACAGGCAATCGTGACGCTGGCTGACACTGCCTATCATGGGGTTGATACGAATGGTGATGGACAGATTGACCCGGTCGTGGGAGAAGCAGGCGCTCTCACCGCCTACCAGCAAGGGCAGTTAATGGCAACGTTATCGCTCACTCCTGGCTAGAGTTTCCAGCCAACTGTTGATAGCGCTACATCATCGCCTGCCGCATCGAGCGCGTGGCCCACACCAGCGAGAGCACTGTGAGCACGATAAAGATCGCGAAGGCTTGCAGCACTGCAACATCGCCAGGATTGCCATTGATCAGCGCCCGCGAAGCATCTACCGCGCAGGCGAACGGATGTATGTTTGTTTTTGTCAAGTCTTTCTTGCCTGTAGCTTTGTGATAGGATAAGGCGTATTACATAGTAGGTACTCAAACGAGCACCTCCAGACAAAGCGTCAAGTATACTGAACCATACCCCATGGAGGAGCATATATGACAACCAGGCAAGCAACGAAAACTCAAACCAAAGCATACCCTGCCTCCCGGCAGTTGGCGACGGTGACGGACCTGACCTCAAAGGAAGCGCAGGCGGTCACGGAGGCCGTCAACCCGCTTATCGCTGATGCCTTCGCGCTCTACGTCAAGACCAAGAACTTCCACTGGCACCTGTCAGGCTCGCACTTCCGCGACTATCACCTGTTGTTCGACGAGCAGGCCGAAGCTATCTTTGAGTCTATTGACATCATGGCCGAACGCGTGCGCCGCGTCGGGGGCGCAACTATTCGCAGTATCAGCCATATCGGCCAGTTGCAGACCATCGACGACGACAACGACGACTTTGTTCCGGCCGGTCAGATGATTAAACGGCTGATGGATGACAACGCGCACATCGCGCAGATGATCCGTGCAGCGATTGAAGTGTGTGACAAGCAACGCGACTCGGCGTCCAGTAACGCTTTGCAGGAGATTCTCGACGAAACGGAGCGCCGCAAGTGGTTCCTGTTCGAGATCATGCAGGGCCAGAGCAATACCGAGTGACACAGGAGAGGCAAATCAGTTGCAAGGTGCCCCGGGAGGAAAAACATTTTCGCCCCGGGGCATCTTTTTATACCTATTGAGGGAATTTCTTAACTCAAAAGCCCTCCCAGGTATGAGCCAAGACGCGCTTACCGGTACTTTGTTGCCTTGGGACTTTTCCTCGCTTCATGGCAAGCGATCGGCATCTTCTCAGACGCGGAGGATGCGGGAAGCACCGGCCTTCAGCAGAAGAGCAAGGAGGCGCTCTTTCCCGAAACAACAAAGTACCGGTAGTACGTCCGTTCAGAAAGCAACCTCACTGAACATGGTTTCCGCGCGAACTTCTCCTTCGCGCAAAAGGATGGTTTGGGAAAATATGAGAGCCTGTTGATTTCTTACGATTCTACTCTCATGCTAAGCTACTCTGCAACCAAAGGGAGGTGTGGGAAATCTTATGTAGTGGGGGGTCTGAACGGACGTACTAAGTAGCCACCACAGGTTCTTCGGTCTTAGAAGACAGCACGAGCTTGAGAACGTGATGGGCACAGTGCAGTGAACAGGTAGTGTGTATCATCTACTCTTAGGCAAGGTTCAATTTGGACGAATTGTCCTTGACCGTTTGAACAGTTACATCGTGTCACCCTGAGCCCATGCGCTTCGCTCAGGGGAAACTCCGCGAAGGGTCTGTCGCGATCGGCAGCGAGATCCTTCGCTGCGCTCAGGATGACAAGGCCGGACCTTTCTGTTGGTGAGGAACTGTCAAGTGCATTTGAACCATGCCTTAAATTTTATGCATTACCGATGGGCAACTGTGCGTCGGCACGCAGGTAGAGTGGAATGCGGTCCAATGGTGCCTCAGCTACGATGTGCTGCCCACCCTCAAAGGTCTGCCTGCTCCAGGCATCGGTCCAGGTTGTTCCAGCGGGGAGGTACACCTCACGAGTGCATGCTCCCTCTGTTAATACTGGGGCCACCAGCAGGTCCGGGCCGAAGAGAAACTGATCATCAATGCTTGCACACGTCTCATCCCTCAGAAAATCGAAGAAAAGCGGGCGCATAGGCGGAATTCCTTTCTCATGGGCGAGGTGCATTTGCTCCAGGATGTATGGGCGTAGTCGCTCACGAAGGAAGAGGAGATCTTTGATTATCGTGTATACTTCATCACCGAAGGACCAGGCTTCGTTTGGTCCGCCAGTGCTTATCATCGTTGACGCCTCTGGTGTCGGAAGGCGATAGCCGTGCAGTCGGAACAGTGGACAGAAGGTGCTGTACTGGAACCAGCGGATGAGGAGTTCGCGAAAAGCGGGCGACTCAGGATCACCGCCGTAGAAGCCGCCGATATCGGTGGTCCACCAGGGAATGCCGCTCAGGCCAATGTTCAACCCGGCACGGACCTGTGCCTGGAACGCCTCAAACGTACTGTTGATATCGCCCGACCAGACAGCCGCACCATAACGCTGGCTCCCTGCCCAGGCGGAACGGCATAAATTGAGGATAGCTGTCTCACCGACCTGCTCCCAGATGAACTGTCGTGCCTCAGGATTGGTCGAATCGTAATAGTGTAGAGAGACAGGGCCTTGAGGGCGGTTATCCATGAAGGTCATGAGCGCAGGAAGGCCACGTTCCGTGCGTATGAGCAAACCGCGTCGCTGCATAATGGGAAAGTTTTCGCTCACGGGGTTGACCGTAGGCCAGATCGAGACCATCAACTTGACTCCCATCCCCTCCAACTCGCTTACCATCCCTGCTGGATCAGGCCAGAGTTCTGGATCGAAGCGCCAATCTCCTTGCAGTGTCCAGTTGAAAAAGTCGATGACAATCACGGAAAGTGGCAGGCCCCGCCGTTTGTATTCGCGTGCTACCGACAGGAGTTCATCCTGGGTACGATAGCGGAGTTTACATTGCCAGAAGCCTGCTGCCCATTCAGGAAACTTGGAAGGATGGCCGGTCGCATCGGCGTAATGTTCCATAATCTCAGCGGGGGTAGCACCAGCGGTGATCCAGTAATCGAGTTGTGGCGTAGCCTCGGCCACCCAGCGCGTCCCGTTGTAGCCTAGTTCGACACGGCCGATACCAGGGTTGTGCCACAGAAAGCCATAGCCCCGGTTGGAGAACAGAAATGGAATAGATACTTCTGTATTCCGTTGTACCAGGTCGATAGTGCAACCCTTCTGGTCCAGTCGTTCATGCTGATGTTGTCCTAGCCCGTAGAGCCGCTCGTCGTCATAGGCCCGCAAGCGCACCTCCAGGTGAAACAGGTCGCTATGCACAGCCTTAAAGGAGCGCGGAGGGAGGCGAGTGGCACGTACTGACTGCTCCTCTGCCAATAGTTCAGTGCCGTTGGCAGTGTTGGAAAAACGGATGAACCCCTCTGGAGAGATGCTGGCGGTAAGAGCGCCGTTGCGTATGGTCGCACCTTCTGCCCCAATGGTGATCTGTGCGTCCGTCTCAGCAGGAGGAAGTAGGACGCTCACCAAGTCATCGCGAATCCCCGCACTGATAGTTGCACGCACTCGCAGGCTATCGCGCCCCCAAGGCTGAATTTGCATCATCTCGTGGTTCTGTTCCCACAGTAACATGTTATTTTGTTGACGAAATCCCTGCATAAATAACCTCTTGAGCGTCTCTCTTATCGCTAATCCATTGGATAAAGACTGCAACCGCCGTCGATCAACAATACTGAACCAGTCATGTAGTTCGCCAAGTCAGAGCAGAGAAAGAGGAACCCGTGTGCCACACTCTCTGGGGGCTGCATAAAGCCCAGGGGAATAGCTTTACTTGCACGAGCACGATAACTAGGGTCAGTGTCCCATTGACGTTTCGCCAAGCCGACGGCAACGATACCAGGAGCAATAGCATTGGCACGGATGTTTTTGGTGCTCAACTCACGGGCGAAGCCACGCATCATCGCTTTCATCCCGGATTTACTGATCGCGTATGGCGTTATCTCCGGCCAGGGCACATCTTGAACCCAGGAGGTCGTGAAGATAAGATGTCCTGCTATGTTGTTCTCGATCCAAGAGCGGGCCGCTGTCTGGGCCACGATATACGCTGATCGCAAGTTCAGGTTGAGCAGTTTATCGAATTCCTCCAAAGGGTAGTGCTCAACCGGGTAAGACTCGACCATACCGGCATGGCAACAGACCACGTTGGGGAACTCCCAGGTGTCTCGCACCTCTTTAAACAGCGCATCTACGGATTGCTGCTGTGTGGCATCAGCCCTGAAGTAGGCAACATTGGGCCCGGTCGCCTCGGCTGTAGCTAATACCTGGGTAGCTTCATCTTCGGGGATGATATCGTTCACTGCCACCCTGGCTCCCTGTTCAACCAGAACCCGCACAACAGTGCGGCCAATTGCTCCACACCCACCCGTGATCAGGATGGTTTTGCCAGTGAGATCGAGGACGTTCATTGCTTGCGCCGCTCCTTTTCAAACTACATCCAACTCGATTTCTTGTAAGCACATGGCATATTTGCTCCCCGGAGGATCAGCGGGGAAATTCGTACCCAAATAGGAATTAGTAAAGTTTGCCGAGTAGCACAGCCACATGCTTGTCCCGCTGGAGCTGATGAATTTCGATGGAATATTCACGAAATAGCCCTGCGCCCCGAATTTTTCCATGAACGCGACGAGTTTCCACGGACCGGTGATGGTACCGGATTCCAGAATATACGTGTTCATGGTGCTGATAGTTGGCCAGCCATCGGTCACACATAGGAGGTATTTCTTCAAAGCGGGATGATAGGTCATAGTTGCATGGCCAACGCGCCCGTTCCATTCTATCAATGGCTTGATACGGCTGAAATCGCTGGTCCAGATGGGCTCCCCCTGAGTGGTGTGGCCGCCGAAGAACTCGTACTTTGAAGCATCGTTCATACTTTGGAGCGAAGGCGTTACCCGGATGAGATAGGCCTGGTCTCCAGCGATCCAGCCCAGGTTCGCATCCGGGCGGCTCGCTCCATGTCCGACAAGATATGCCTTGCCATCTGGCGAATATTGCAGCTCTTTGCCAAAATCCACGAAGTGAGGCGCGCCGATCTTCACTTTCCGGCCATCCTTGCCGGATTCTCCGAAGATCGGCTCGGCCGGAGTATGCGGAGTATCCATCCAGGTTTTTCCATAATCCGTTGAAATACGGAAGCCTACGAAAGGACCTAAGATATCCCAGTTGAGCCCCCGGTCGGATTCGTCTAAACAATACGTGCCATAGTACCACACGCCAGCATGAACCAGGCTCCCGCAGGGATAGCAACCGCCATAGGGAGCAGTGGGAGCATAGTGGATGCCCAGCGGCTCAATCTTCAAGTTGAGAGGATCATCCCCGATGATCCTGGCCTGCCCGGTTCCTGATTTGCCACCTCGTCCTGCATTGACAGGATTTCTAGAATCCGATGAGCACTCAATTTCACTGAGCGGCGCCCCCTCTCCACGCAGTTGACTGACATTCCCGTCGGTCCAGGGAGAGTACATCGTATCGTCAGCTGTCCACGAGGGGTACCATGTATCTGCTTCTGTATAGGCCATATGTCTACCCGTAAAGATCAGTCCGACAATCTCCTTTGATGGTTCAAAGGGACAATCGATTGGCGGTTGTGATGGCCATTTTCTCTTATCCATTGGCATGAGCTCCTTCTACCATACAAAAAGACAACGTCATCAGGCAGAGGGAGTTCTCGTGAGATTGATCCACTTGAACTCCCTCTACCAGCCGCCGATTCATTTTTTATGATGAGGACTGTACAACCTATGGGTAACCAATGAGAGTACAATCACGATACCGTAGATAAACTGCGTCCAGTAACCAGTGAGACCAGCAGCCACGATGCCAGACTCAATGAAACCAACCGTGAAGGCCCCAATGATACCTCCTGCAACGGTGCCGATGCCCCCAATCCCAGGGGTGCCCCCCACAAAGATCGCTGCCAGCACGGTCAACAGATAGCCGTCTCCGACTGTGGGGTAAAAGTTGTTATTGATCAGAATCGCCAGAACACCCACCAGGCCCGAGGCGAGCCCGACATACACGAAACTGACCACTTTGACCAGGCGGACGTTGATACCCATCTCCTGAGCCGATTGCGAGTTGTCGCCGACAAAGCGGACGTATGCGCCGAATTTGTGGTAGGTGAAGAGCACTATCCCGATGATGGCAAAGCCGGCTGCCCAGAGCATCTGCACCGGGATGATGCCGACCTGTCCCACGAACACATTATGGAATGAGGTATTCTCCAGGAACGCCAGGGGAGCGCCACTACCATTGGTGATAATCTGGATGAAGCCGCGCCAGAAAAAGTTCATACCCAGGGTGACGATCAGCGCCGAGAGCCCAAAATAGGCCACCAGAATGCCGTTGATGAGCCCGGCAATGCCGCCGGCTAGAATCGCCAGCACCAGGCACAGGTAGGGGTTCCAGCCGGCCAGGACAAACTCGCTGAACACCAGGGCTGCCACGCCTACGACCGAGGCGAATGAGAGATCGATTTCGCCCGCCACGACCACGAACACCAACGGAACAACGAGGATGATATAGATCGGTAGGGAGACAAAGACCGCAGTATAGGACAGGCTGTTAAGCCACACTGAGGGGCTGGCGATGGTGAACACCAGCATCATGAGCACGAAGAAAGCCAGGGCACTGGCCAGCTCTCGGTGCTGACTGAGGAATGACACCACTCCCCCTGGGCGACGAGTCAGCTGTTCCTGCGGCGGAGCCTTCTGGTCAGTAATCACGCAAGTGACCTCCTGTCTGTTTGCGATGAGGTTATCTCGCTTGTCTCCTCCAGTGAGATGGCGTCGCCCTTACGTGCGAGAACCTCTCTTCCCTTGGCCAGGTCCTGCATCAGCTCCGTTAGTTCGATGGCGGATATATCCTTCTTACCCATTTGGGCCGCAATCCGCCCGCGATCCACAATTACAATGCGATCAGCGACCCGGTGCGAATGGAAGATGTTGTGTGAGATGAACAGGACTGTGGAGCCTTCCTGGCGGGCTCTCTCCACGAAATTAAGCACTTCCTGTGATTGAGTGAGAGACAGCGCCGTAGTGGGCTCATCAAGAATGATGAGGTCGGCTTTGAAGAACATGGATCGTGCGATAGCCACCCCTTCGCGCTCGCCACCGGACAGGCTCGATACGACCGAATTGGGCGACATGACCTTGGAGGTGAAGCCGATGCGGCGCATGAGCGCTTCGGCCTCCTGGCGTTGTCTCCTGCCGTTGATGAATCCTAGCCAGGTGGCGATCTCCCTGCCCATAAAGATATTACTGATCACATTCTGATGTTCTGCCAGGGCCTTGTCCTGGTAGACCGTCTCGATGCCCATGAGACGAGCCCTGGCAGCATTCCAATGCACGACCTTCTTCCCTTTGATATACAGCTCACCTTCGTCGGGGGAGTGCACGCCCGAGATAATCTTGGTGAGGGTCGACTTACCGGCACCATTGTCGCCCAGCAGGGAGACAATCTCTTTTTCATGAAGAGCGAGGGTGACATCCCGCAGAGCGTAGACGCTTCCAAAGGACTTGGAGACGTGGCGGAGTTCTACTAGGGGTACAGCCATGACTAGATAGCCTCCAGTAACTGTATCATTTGACATGATTATCGGCGCGTCTGACAGATAATATGCCGACCAATTTCCTGGCTTTAGGCAAGCAGCCAGTGCCACTGATCAAGTCAAACCACAAATAGAGTACGTTTCATCGTATGCCTTCCTTCACGAATTCGGTAAAGGGTTGATAATTATTGTTGGTCACGAACGAGGCGGACGTATCGTAGCTCAGGGGAGCAAACAGCCACTTTTTCGTGAGGCAGAGGCTCAGGATCGGCAGATAGCCTTGCAAGAATGGCTGCTGATCAGATGTAAGCTGAACGTACCCGCTCTTGATAGCGTCAAGAACGGAGGGGTTGAGGTCAAAACCGATGTTGTAGACCTGGCCAGGCCCCTTGCCAATCGCCTGCATATATTGCTGAGTAGCTGCCAACGTCTGTCCGCCTGCCTGTACGATCAATTTGGTGTCAGGGCTGCGCCTGAAGGCACTGGAGAGGATTGGCGTGAGTGTGTTGGGGTCGGAGCCAGCAGCCGGTGGCGACACGATCCGCGTGACAATCAGCCCTGCCGCCTCCAGCGCTTTGGCTGTCCCCTCCTCACGAATGTAGCGACCGGGCTGTCCCCATGCTCCGAACACGATGGCCTTGTCACCGGCCTTAAGTCCAAGCATACTGATGGCTTGCTGACCTAAAGCTGCCCCCTGAGCGGCAAGATTAGCGCCAATGTACCCTCCACCGAATTGGCTGCGTACCTGCGGGACATCGACATTTTGATACTCCATTATGACCCCCAGGCTGTGCGCTTGCTGGGCCAAGGGCAAAATCGCTGTGTCGCCTGGGTGGCCCATCATAGCAATAGCATCGGGACGGGCTGCGACGGCCTCGCGCAGCTGGTTGGTCATCGTCTCGACGTCCCAACCTGAGAAGATATAGTCGACCGTCGGGCCCAGGTCAGCCTGGGCCCGTTTGGCCCCGTTGAGCACAATCGAGGCAAAGGCATCCCCTGGGTTTCCCCCAACGAAGAAGCGAATGTGAATGCCCTTCGCCCATCCAGAGCTA
>WNFC01007999.1_pt1 | contig 11649 bp, 13 predicted proteins | sample 5400541 | NCBI WGS metagenome assembly WNFC01 (sample SAMN13153342, study PRJNA577476) | soil metagenome | isolation source: 120 cm saprolite under Douglas fir tree site 2 hole 2 replicate 1 | place: USA:California | collected 2015-04-18
CCGGCCGCAAAGGTGATACGCCAATGTCCCCCCGGCCATGCAGCCTCTATGTAGTAACACCCCGCCATAGGAATGTATACATAGGAACCCCATTCCACCCAATCGGTCGTAAGTTCAGATCTTTGCTCCTGCGGATTTAAGATGGGAGCCATGCTTGGGTCTTGTTCACCCATCTGGAACCACAAAGGCGTCCCAGTACGGAGATTTCCGCCACGGACCGTTATAGGATGAGTATAACTTGCTTGCGCTCTCCATATCATTTTCGATGTCCATCCATACTGGGTGTAGTCGTCATAGGGAGAAAGCCGTACCGTGGCATGGGGTCCATCAAAACCGCTGACCCAGAGCGGAGCATGACCGAGGACGAACGGTCCCAGATCGGAGAACACTTGCTGAGGGGTTGGACCGAGAGGACAGTTCTGTGGCACTGGCCCCAGGGGTGGAGGAGTCAGAGTTGGAGGGGGAACATAGGGAGTTGGGGTTGGCATTGAAATAGCCGTTGAGGTAGCTTGTGCGGTGGGTGGCGGCGTTGCAGCACAGGCCCCCAGGAGGAAGCCGCACATAAGCACCATGATGGATCGGGTGAAGAGAGAGATGCTCTTCATGCTCGTCGTTCCTCCACTGTATCAGATAGGCTACCGGAGTGAAAGCAGAGAGGCTGCTAACGCCCCTGCTGTAAACAACAAGACCAGGCCGTCCATATAACGCCAACGCCACTGTGCCGTCAAAATCATCATGGGTTCATAACTCGCATTCATTTGTTTCCGATTGCTTACCACGCCAAGAGCCCATGCGCCTCCATGAGCGACACCAATAATCACACCGATAGTCGTGGCTGTGATCAAGTTATAGTTCAGTATAATCAAAAATGGCAATAATCACATGCCTGCATATGGATTGCGTGTTCTTCTATAAACCTGCTGCAAAGGTAATACGCCAACTTCCGCTCGACCAATGAGCCTCAAGATGGTAACAGCCCGCTTGGGGAATAAATATGTAGGATGGGAAGCTTGTCCAAGGTTGTTCTCCTGCAGTTCCTGGATCTAATACCGGTGAAAGCGTTGGGTCTTGATCACCGATCTGAAACCACAGAGGTGTACCATCACGTAGAGAGCTGCCATGAAGTGTTACGGGACTTGGGGAGTTTCTGCTTACCCTCCATAGGATCTTCCGATACCATCCATGTTGAGTATACACATTATTCTGAGTACTTTTCCCATTACCAATGTGTAGGATAGCATGAGGGCCGACAAAGCCGGCCGCCCAGACTGGAAAACTGCCGATAACAGGGATAATGTCGGCGAAAATGTTTTGGGGTCTTGGGCCAGGAGGACAGTTTTGCGGCACTGCTCCCAAAGGTGGGGCTGTTGGAGTTGGACCCAAAGTTGAAATGGGCCGCGACGTAGAGGTAGGCGTTCTTGTTACCGGGATACTCTCAGGTGAGCAACTGCTCACGATCACCAAGAGCACCATAAGAAGAACGCTGCGTGCTGTAACCAGGTACCTGGAGCACAAGACGTGCTCTTGGCAGAAACTCGGGAACGCTGAGACCAACAGAGTCCTGTCGTTTTCGCTCATTGGATGCGAACTGGTGTCGACTACATCGCTGTCACTTGTACAGTCTTCATGTTCAATGTTGTTCATGAATTCCTCCTTCAGAGGCGGCTTCCTAGTAGTGAGAGGATGTATACTGCCAGGGCGCCTGCAGCCAATAGTAAAGCCAGGCCATCCATGAACTGCCAACGCCATTGTACTCCCAATATGACGAGGTGGTTGCAGCTCACCTTCAGATGTCTCCTGTTACTTAATACTCCAATGGCACGCGCTCCACCATGAGCAACACCGATAGCCATGCCAATAAAAATCGCGGTAAGTAAGTTGTGATCGAGTACAGTTAGGAGTGGCAGTAGCCACATGCCAGCATACGGATTACGTGTCACCAAACCTGGCCCTAAGCAAGCTCCCCAAGTCAGTGTTTGCATCGTCGCCGAACGTCCCCTGATCCATTGCGCGGGTACTTGCCATGCCAGACCTGGTGCCTGGATTGGAAGCCCTAGTGTTTCAAGGATTCCGAAGGTAAAGGCGTACACCCATGCTACAAGCGTGACCAAAATAGGTACACTGCCCAAGGGCCAGAGCACAACGCTTAACATACTCCACACAACCCCTGCTGGCAGAATATAGGCAATAATATACAAAACAACCTTTAGTCGATATCCTCGCCCGGAGGAGAGCGCAGCGGTCGCCGCCGCATTGAACCCTCAAGGAGAAGCAAGCTTACCGGCTCCAACAAGCACAGCCAGGCAAATTGCAAAGATCCCCATGGCAAAAGCAAAACTGCTTGGGCTTTTGAATAGCTCCGTTGCCACAAAACCAACTCCTAAAGCACCCGCGCCCAGGAGGAAGCGTATATATCGATGCGTTGCCCAAGCTCCAATCATTTCCTCATACTCCGTTCAAGCTGCGGCTAGGGCCGCAATGCGACGCATCTCTTCTTCGACCTCTTTATGCGTACAACAGTTGGCACATATGATTGTGCTTAGGCATGTGCAGAGATAGCCACTGCAGCTGGAACACTTACAGTCTATGCAAACTCTATATCCATTTCCACATCGGCCTAGACAATTACACGCACACCAGGCACCATCACTATATATGCACCATCCTCCACAAGAGTCAGAACCGGTGCAGTGTGAACATCCCGATGGACAGCCAGTACTAGGGCAGCCTCCCTTTTTGGGACAGTTCGCGTTGCTACTATTAGGGATCCAGTTACAGGTACAATTATTATTGCAGGTCTGACACTTCGAAAAATCAATTGCAAAGGCACTTTTAACATCCATCCAAATGCCAAGTGTCAGTGCCGCAGTAGCTGAGACCAATCCTTTCAGCATGCCTGTGAGGAATCGTCGGCGGTTCAACGTCCTGGCAGCTGATTCTGAGATAATACTAATGTTCCTGTCAAGCTCTTCAAGCATGAGACACCTCCTGATAATCCACCATGCACTGTTGTGATGGTTGTTTAAGAAGTTATGGACTCCATTCCGATGGTGCTACGATCTCCCTTCTGCACAATCTTCCGAATTTCATCCTCATCTGTGGCAACCCCCTTGGCTTGGATAATACCGTCTGGATCAACCAAATAGGCAAATGGCGTAGAGCGTGTACGGTACAGTTCATTGGGTACATCTTTATCAACGTGATAAATGTCTATAGAGGCTGTTTTGAAGACATTTATCTCGTCAATAAGAATAGGCCCAGCAGTCGTCACAACAAGTACGCGCATTCCTTGCTCGAATGTGGGGATAAGCTGCTCAAGTGCAGGGAGAGTACCACGGCAGCCCGCACATCCTGGATCCACAAAGAGTAGGAATGACCATATACCCTTTGGTGTAAAGGCAATGCGAGCAGAGGGGCTTACGCTCCCATTTAGTGGTGTGTAGCCAAAAGCGGGTGCTTTCTCTCCAATGGGTAGCCCTTCTCGCTCGGTACCCAAGTCCCTGAGACTAAGCAGGAAGCCGAGTTGGCGGTACATCACGATGACCAGGAACCCCAAAGCGAAGAGGAGGGTCCACTGACTGGCTACCAACCATAATGGAAGGGTAATATCTGCAAAGGTAACGTTCATGACATCCTCTCTTTGAACACTGCAATCGTCATGGCTGCCTGTACTGCAGCAGCAGCAAAGACCAGATAGCCAACGACGAGAAGGCCGACGGCATAAAGCGACCCCCCAAACTGAAAAGTGTAATTATTCCTAGTCAAGAAGACCACCACAGCTAAAGCAGTCAGAAATAAGCTACGAGCCAGACCTTTGCCACTAAATTGTGAATCACTAAGCGATCCAAAACATCTACAAGTCACATTCGGGGCTTTGCGGAGTGCAATCAGAACTATCATGTCGAAACCACACATCAGCACAAGCACTGCATCCTTGATCAATGGGGCCCAAAGACCGCTGATCAATGCGAGCCCCAAACCTATTTCCAACAGAGGAACCGCGAGAGCGAGACCACGAACTACACGTTTCCAGTATGCTGGCACTCCCAAACCGATCAAGGTAGTAGCAAAGCTGGAAATATCACCCAGTTTGGCTGCCCCAGCTGCAACTAGCACAGCCGCCAGCGAAGCTGTGATCAAAAAAATCGTGATCTGGATCAAGAGTTGGCCCATCTTCTCACCTCCTCAGACAAGTTGCTTTCAGCCGTCAATGATCTCATTGTACGCAGCATGTGAGACAAATGCTCCTCCGTGTTGACCAGACTTACCCAACGAACTATCCCACGGAAGTCGAGGAGGAACGCGAAGGGCATAACACGAACTCGGAAGTTATCATACAACGTTTGATCGACCTGTACGATCGGTACCTGCAGATCGAATGCGCGTATCGTGGCTTCACAGAGTTCCCGATCATCACGAGAAAGGACCAATATCTCGAGGTCTTGAACTGATGCGACGAGATGATTCATCCCAGCAACAAGATGAGGGAAGGAAGCAAGAGAGTGATCTGTAAAGATGAGAAGTTGCCAATGGTCAGCAGAGGGAGTAACTCGTAGGTGTCCCTCTAAGTCAGGTAGGCTCCAAGACGGAGCGGATTTCCCAGGAGGAAGCCCATCTCGAGCGATACCAACCGAACTTTCAAGCCGAAAGAAGCCTGTCCGTACTATTGCGAGTAAGACCAATACAATGAACGCCAATTCCACGCCCAAAAAAGTGAGGCCTAAAGCAGTATCCATATGTGATCTCCCCAATCCTACAGGTATCTCACGCCGGATATAGATCAGTTGCGAGAAAAGTTCAAAATGGTGTTCCTGTGTTGTTCCCCCTATACTACTGTACATCGGCATTTATGATTTGTCATGCCGTCCCAGCCGTATTTTTTCTACCGTCCCCACCGAACATTTTCTACCGTCCCGACCGTAAAACACACGTTCTTCAGCCCCTGTGCAATCCTGGGAGGCCTATCCAGACAGCGTACTAAACTGAGCGAGACACTCGACCGGTCAGTCCGAAAATTCTGCCAGAGGAGAGAAGAGACCTGCTTGATAAGCAGCCATGATCGCATCGCGTTCGTTGTGAACGCCCAGGTGTGCGTAAATATGCTGGCGATGTTTCTCCACAGTTGCACCGGTGATGTGAAGCTTACGGGCAATCGTCTCCTGATCATATCCACGGCACATCAGCGTCAAGACTTCTCGTGTACGCCTGGTTAAGGGGCGGAGTGCTTGAGGACCGCAGCGTTGACTCTGTGCTGCCAGGAATGTTGCTACTTCGCACACCTGTAAGACCAGGCCACAGAGCTGAGCCAGCGCACGTGCTATAGGGACAGGAAGCAGGGGATATGCCGGTTGTGCCGGATCAAGGGCTATATACAGCGTTCCATACGTTAGGCCTCCCGACTGTACAGGAAAAGGTATTGATGACCTGGGTGGAGGCGCCTGTGGCCCGGCAGAGAATCTCTCGTGTAGAACGAGCTGAGCGCACCCCTGCGTGATCAGCGCCACCTCCTGGCAGAGGCGCTCAGTTACACCACATGTTTGCCTGCATAATACTTCACCGCTATCGAGAAGGTGTACAAAGTGTTGTGCATAATCGAAGGTGTTTGTGCTTGCCCTGTTACTTGACGGTATGTTGCTGTCGATGATGGCGCGTATTGTTGTTCTTCCATGCACATGACTCCTTGTGAAACACTCCCTACTCCCAAACATGTCCGTTGGACGAAGAGCATCGCATCGTCTAAAGTAAAGTAGACGACGTGTACGACGCGCATTCGAGTTGGTCTGACCAACCCTGGGGGAAACAAACAGCTCTATCTGCATGGGGGGCGCAACAGGGTAAATCCAAAGAGCTACATCCATAGGCAATTATAAATTAATTGCACTATAAATGTCAATACCTAACATTTATACACAAATGTCTCGAATGTATAGTACAAATGAAGAACTTTGTAATTACATTGTTATATCAAATGAAAGATCCCTGAGTGCTTACAACAGGAGGGCCTCAAGAATAAATGGATAGCACTTTCAAGGTCTGCCATCTTTGCCCCCTTTACTTCATGACTCAATATACATGGCCTATGATATCATATGAGGAAGCTGCCACAGCAGAAAAAGCGATAAGGAGCGAGACGGTGACGATAACACGAGTTGGGATCCTCCAATCGGTACAGGTGGGTACGCCACAGCGATACGTTACAGCGAGTGCGACGGACGGGATGGGGCGTTCGTGGGAAACGTCGTTCTTCCGCGTGCCGAGCGCCCAGCCGCGCTGGCTCTACACTACGCACCTCGAAGGCAATACACAGGCAGACACGAAGAATCATGGCCAACTCAGTCAGGCAATACTCTTGTATGCCGCTGCGCATTATCCAATCTGGCAGGCGGAACTAAACCGGCCAGAGATTGGCCCGGGAGGTTTCGGTGAGAACTTTACCGTGGATGGATTGACCGAGGCGACGGCCTGTATTGGAGACATCTACGCCATTGGGGAAGCTCAGATTCAGGTCACAGGGCCACGCTATCCGTGCTTGAAAATCGAGCGACGCTGGAATATCGAGGGGCTGACTGCACGTGTGGCGGAGACCGGGCGTACCGGCTGGTTCTGCCGGGTGATGCGGGAGGGGATGGTCGAGCAGGGAATGTTCGTCACGCTCATCGAGCGACCGTACCCAGAATGGACCATCGCCCTGACCAACGACTTTGTCCATTTCCGCAACAAAGATGTGGCGAAGGCAAAGGCTCTCGCTGCCTGCCCGCTCCTTCATGAGTGGTGGCAGCGGTTGGTTGTCCAGCGTGCGATGGGGCGACCCTTGCAGTCGCCCGGTTCTCTGTCGCCCTTGATTTGACGAATAGAAATGTAGGGGCGACCCTTGCAGTCGCCCCAGAGGGGGATTTGCGGAACCCTGGAGGGGGATGGTGTGGCTCGGCTCTTACCCCTAGAGATCAGGTGCCGCTAAATTGTGCATACCAAGCGTGAAGGAGAGTTCGCCACCGTGGTGCAAGTCGTGCTCGATCACATGCCAGATCACCCATTGGCGCGAGAGTTCGTATGGCTCGCCCCAGCGCTCGCCTCGAAAGATATATTCCAGGTCTTCCGGCGTCCAGCGCTCCAGGCACTCCTGCCAGGTGCGGAAGGTCACTTCCAGGCCGCGCACCAGCTCGGCGGTCGATGGCACGTCGCCGTCGTACTCCCACTGGGCGATGGCCGCCACCTCTGGACCACCTTCGCCCATCAAGGAATACAACCAACCGGCGCGCGTGCGCACAATATGCCTGGCAAGCAGGCCAATGGAGCGGAGATGGGGAGCTATCCTGAGTTCCAGTTGCTCCGCAGAAAGAGGCTCGATGGCCCGCACGAGGTGACCCTGGTAGACATCCCAGCCTTTGTAGAAAGTAGATAAGTTTGTTTGCTGTTCGGCCATAGAAACAATCCTTTCGTCTCTCTCGTCTCTCACGGTTTTCTTCCAGGAGTGTATCACCAAAAGCGGTAAAATTCTGCCCTTATTTGTGTATTTTGTTGAGGCCAATTTGGTTGAGTCACGCTACCCGTGATGCCAATAAACAGTAAACGTGCTGCCCGCTGCATCGAGACCTGAAGTGACTGCTTTTGCCACACCGCCCTGCGTATTCATCTGGTAGATAATGTTCTGCGGGCCATCGCCTATAGGCCTGTGGTCGTTCAACTGGCACAGGATACGCACTTTGCCAAAGTTGGTCAGCCGTGCTATATGACCCTGACCTGTAGCGGGATTGTCAATAATCGTGGGAGCCTCGACAATACACTCTGCAACGCTGGTGTCAGTGACCGCCCCGGGATGTGTGGTCGAAAAATGTACCCCCTCAGTGGGATTATCTATGGTGAGTTGAAACCTGCCCTGCTGAAAAGTGACGCTTGCCGTGATACTATCACCGGCCTGCAAGGGCTGATCCAGTGGTACAGAAGGCGCGGGAAACATCTCCCACCACATAAAATACGCGGGAACCCCAGCATCGCAGCTGCTCACCGTGCCGAGTTGAGCCAGCAGGCTCCTGTCCGATGCATCGCTGGTGATGCCCACCCAGACCGCCGCAAGTGAAATTGTGCCGGGAGTACAGTGCGCTTTCGGCACCGTCCAGTGCCCGGTGACTTTCTGGTATGCCGCTGTCCTGCTGGCAAGATCTGTAGCAGCATAACCGGCATAAAAGCCGTTGGGCTGAGTGACAACATACCTGGCGACCCCTGTACGTGTACCATCTGGATTCACCGCCGATTCGGGCGAGCCCCAACCATTCGAGCTTCCGTTGAGAGAAAAGCCGAGAGTGAACTGCCCATTGTGGAGATAGTTTCCATTAAGCCTGAAATCCCATACACAAGTATAGGTATCCTCACCGCTTGCAATGGTTTCGCAGACTGTGACCGCCGCCTGTCCTGGTACCGTTACGGTAAACTGCACTTTCTCGACAGTGGCATTTTGAGCGAAGACCTGGACAGACAGGGTCATGCTTGTTCCCTGGACGATAAATTTGTCTTCCAGCCCGTTCCATAGCCCCGCAAACTTGCCCGGTGGGATGACTAACACACGAATGTGAAATGAGCCGGCATTGCTGGCCAAATCGGACGCATTTATCCCCAGGAAGAGATCCCCTATCGTTGCCGGATTGAATTCAGCATGTCTTCCAACTTCACTCGCGTGGCCGCCGATACCAACACTATAAATGACCGAATAACAGGGCAAAGAGGGCTCTGGCATCGCTGAGCCGGAGCAGCCAGGCACGCCTTCTGGCCCCGCTTGCTTCACGCCCGGCTGCGTGCTGGCAGAGCCTGAGGCAAAAATTTCTACCTTCTCACCAGGGAGTACAGCAATGCCGGTATCCGCTCCACCAGCGTGAACAGAAAAATCGCCCGCTCTATCTCTCAGTCCTTGCCGGGCAGAGAGGTCAAATTTGCGGATAATTGGTAGAGCAGGAAATGTGAAGGATGTAGATAGGGTACTCGAGCCAATTCCAGTACATCCTGACAAAAAAAGCAGGATCACCAGCAGCACGTGCAGGAGCATCAAGCGGCAGGATTTGCTGATGAAGCTCATCAGAAGCTTCTCCTTTTATGCGCCATACTACGCATCATAATGCGACTCTATTGTAACATAGAAACCTGCGCTGAGAAGTCTTTTATACCAGAAGAGCTAGCAAAGTAGTAGCAAAATGCTCACATTATTGCTATACTATGTGGAAGAAGAGGCGAACGTTTTAAGGAGGGTCTTTTTCGTATGCCGACATTGGAAGAGCGACTTGAGGTACTGGAACGTGCCCAATCCGCGATGAAGATAGAACAGATTTACGATGTGCGCCAGCTTGACGAACGCATTAGCGCCCTACATCAACAGCTTGCCGAACAAAGGAAGCGCCTTGCTGAACAAGGCCAGGCTATAAGCCAGTTGGGGCAGACGATTGACGCGAAGCTTGATGGACTGATGCAAGTACTCGTCCAGCAGGCTAACACAGTCAATGCCCGCTTCGACGCAATCGACCAGAAGTTCGTCGCAATCGACCAGAAATTCGCCGCAGTCGATGCCCGTTTTACAAGTTTAGAGGAGCGGATCGACCGGCAAACCGTTGAAATCAAAGCCAGGTTTGAAACGAGCGACCTCTACGTTACCAGAACCTGGGGCGTCCTACAGTCGCAAGAACAGGATGTCCGCACGGTGAAAGAACGCCTCGACCAGATCGTCAACCTTCTCACTGGCAAACCAGAAGGCTGAGCATTTCCACTTCCTGAAATTATTTAGCAACTATAAGCGCCAGCACCTCGTCCCGCTTCTCCTCCATCAGCTCCTTACTGTTCGCTTCGATGTTCAAACGCAGCAAGGGTTCCGTATTGGATGGGCGCACATTGAACCACCAGTCGCCAAAATCCAGCGTGATGCCGTCCAGGTGATCAACCGCTTTTGCCTCTTTCCCAAAGTGTTCCTCGATCTCCTTCATCTTCTCCTGCACATCGCGCACCCTGGTGTTGATCTCGCCGCTGCGGAAGCCGTGATCGAGCGGTTTGAGCAGTTCGGAGAGCGGCTTGCCTTCGACGGAGACAAGTTCCAGCGTAGTGAGGAAAGCGATCAGGCCAGAGTCGGCGTACCAGTTGTCGCGGAAATAGAAATGACCGGAATGCTCGCCTCCAAAGATAGCGTTGAGCTGGCGCATCTCTGCCTTGATGTAGGAATGTCCCACCCGCGTGCGTACGGCATGACCCCCCAACCTGTTGATGAGTTCGGGCACACTCTTAGAAACGATCAGGTTGTAAAGGATGGTCTCGCCAGGATGTTTGTGCAGCAGGCTGTTTGCGACAATGGCCGTCACCATTGAACCATCGACCATGTTGCCTTGCTCGTCCACCGGGAACATGCGGTCTGCGTCACCATCGAAGGCCGCGCCAAGGTCGGCATGTAGTGTACGTACCTTCCTCCGCAGTTCCTCCGTGTTTGCAGGCTCAATGGGGCTGGCCGGGTGGTTGGGGAAACTGCCATCGAGCTCAAAGTACAGTGGCACAAGCTCACAGGGCAGGAGCATGAATACTCGAGGGACGACCATGCCCGCCATGCCATTGCCCGCGTCGATCACCACCTTGAGCGGCTTGATCTTGCTCACATCGATGAAGGAGAGCACGTGCGCCACGTAATCATCCAGCACATCGCGTGTCTTCACCTCGCCCTTGGCCGCTGGCTCAGGAAAGTTGCCGCGTAATGCCAGGTCGCGAATATCGGCCAGGCCGCTGTCCAGGCTGATAGGAAACGCCTGGGCGCGGCAGAATTTCATGCCGTTGTAATTGCCTGGATTATGCGAGGCGGTAATCATCACGCCGGCGGGATAATTGAACTTGCCCACGGCGAAATACAACTCGTCGGTCGTAGTCATGCCCAGCTCAACTGCGTTGACGCCCTGGTCGACCATACCCTGGAGCAAGGCATCGGCCAGTTGGGGTGATGACAGGCGCATATCGCGGCCTACGGCAATCTCCGGCACGTTGAGGTAGAGCGCGGCTGCGCGCCCGATGCGGTAGGCCACCTCGTCGGTCAGATTCTCGCCATAGATGCCGCGTACGTCGTAAGCGCTAAAAATAGTGGGGTCGAAAGCTGTATTCATTTTCTAGAAAAGTCCCTCTTCTTCCAGATTTCTAATTCTACCCAGGGTTCGCCTGAACTGCGGGGATCGTAGATTTGCCCGACCTCGACAAAATCGGCTTTAGCAAAGGCCCGCCGTGCCGGCCGGTTTGCTATTGCCGTCTCTGCATAGATGCGTACCAGGCCAGGGAGACTGAAAAGGTATCGTACCAGTGTGCGAATCGCCTCCGGCCCATATCCCTTACCCCAGCTCACCTTGTTGCCCAGCCCCAGCCCGATCTCTGCCTGGCGCAGGCGGTAATCTACGTTGAAATAAGTAATGGTGCCGATAGGCGTGTGTTGCTCGTCCTTGATGATGAACCAGTATTGTCGCCCGTTGCCGCGCACGTAGTTCCGCTCAAAAAGCGGCAGAAACTCAGCATAGTTCTGCGAGTACGGGCGGTGCGGGTCATAACGCCATACTTCATCATCGCGTTCCCAGTAGAAGACGTAGCGAGCGTCTGCCATGGTGGGCCGCCGCAGGTAAATTCGCTCGCCGCGCAGGAGCGCTCCGTGTG
>WNFC01008000.1_pt1 | contig 11649 bp, 13 predicted proteins | sample 5400541 | NCBI WGS metagenome assembly WNFC01 (sample SAMN13153342, study PRJNA577476) | soil metagenome | isolation source: 120 cm saprolite under Douglas fir tree site 2 hole 2 replicate 1 | place: USA:California | collected 2015-04-18
CTTACTATGAGACCAAGAGAGTATCTGATTGCCTCAGGGGGTGCTGCACTTCCGAACGGTTGGAACCTGCTCTTCGGAGAGGCGATTCGGCGGAATTGTGCGCCCGGAGGGGCTGGAAGTCAACTGGATTCTTTAAGCTTGTCAAGACTGTCATGAAAATCAATCTGGCCTATGCCGCTTTTTGCTGGGGCGCCAGTATGACAGAGTAGCCCAAGCGTTCCAGTCGATGAACCAAGTTGCGGGTCAAGTGATTCTTATTCAGCTTATCCAGGTAGAGGTCGCCGAGATCGTTGTAGGAGACGTTTTGGGAGACCATGTGATAGACGGATACCAAGATCTTATGGCCGATCGCCACCACGGCACGCTTATACCCACGCCGCGCCTTGAGACGGTAAAACTTGTCTCGCAAGTAGGTGCCTTTCGTCCTAGCCGCCGCATGCGCCGCCTCGACTAAGGCCGTCTTCAAGTACACGTTCCCTTTGGGGATACGGCTACTCTTGCGCTTACCCGCCGATTCGTTATTGCCTGGACAAACTCCCGCCCAAGAAGCCAGTTGGGAAACACTCTGGAAGACACTCATGTCTACGCCTAATTCGGCAATGATCACCGCGGCCAGAGTCCAGTCCACGCCCGGGATTTCCCGCAATAAGGCGAGCTGTGCTGCATAGGGCTCAAGCTTCTCCTGGATGCGTTGCTCGAGAACCGCTAGATCGCCCTCTGCCCTCTCCAGGCGATCCAGTTGCAACTTCAACAGAAAACGATGATGACCTTCGAGCTTTCCTTCCAAGGCCAACTGCAGTTGGGGAATCTTGCTGCGCAGCTTCCTTCGGGCCAGCTCCGCCATTTCTTGTGCAGTGGCCTTCCCTGCGATCAGAGCTCGCAGCATCAGCCGACCGGAAGTTCCGAAGACATCGGTGGCCACGCTGGCCAACTTGATATTGGCGCTCTCCAAAAGTTTCAACAGACGATTGCGCTCCGCCGCTTGGCTTTCCACCAGCTTGCGACGATAACGGGTTAAATCGCGTAGTTCGCGGATCGCTTTCGGCGGAACAAAGCTGGAGCGGAGCAGTCCGTGGCAGAGTAAGTCGGCAATCCATTCCGCATCTTTTACGTCGGTCTTGCGCCCAGGAACCTTCTTGACGTGTTGCGCGTTGGCCACCACGATCTCCAACCCTCCCTCCAAGATGGCGTAAACGGGTTTCCAATAGACTCCCGTGCTCTCCATCGCCGCATGGGTGCAGCCTTGGGAGAGCAACCATTCGCGCAGGTTGAGCAGCTCTCGTGTCGTGGTGCCGAAGGTTCGCATCTGCTTCTGCACTTTGCCGTCTTTCCCAACGATCAATAAGCAGGCCACTACTGTGGCCTGATGTACGTCTAATCCACAACCGCGTTCCACCAGAGTTTGCATAACGCCTCCATCGGAGGCGATTGCTGCGTCGCAGGTCTGTTACAGACACTGTCATGCGTCCTTCCCGTTTCCGGGTGCGACAAAAAGTGGTACCTTTACCGACGCGGGTCAGTCTATTTAGCGGGATCTGTGTCGTCGCAAGTTTTAGAACGACCTTCAAGCAATCGCTCACCACAAGTGCTTGTACCACAGAGACTGACCCCGCCTCCTCCTGCTGAAACCCATTTTCATGCTCAGTGGTGCGCCACCGGCGCATGAGGTCTATTTAGAAATGTCCCCATTGTTAACTAATTAGAAGTGTCCCTTTTTGGTGTTGATGTCGAGCAGAACATCGCAGTGGCACAGTGTGAGCCAGGTTAGGGGGCGCGGGGGGAAGGGACGGCGCGATGAGCCCCTTCCCCTCGCTCATCGCTTGAGTGAACTCCACTGTGCGCATCGCGTTTTTTTTGCCCGCCTTTTCTCTTTTTGTGCGTGTCCTCGTTTTCCAGAGAAAAATTTCGCGCCGGGATCGAATAAGAGCGACGATTCCAACTGCGTGGACCCAATAGCATCCGCCGCTTTGACCCTCGTGTTGGTCGCGGCGGTGAGAATTCACAGCGAAGTTTCCATGCTCCCGACCACGCGCGCCGGCATTTCTGCTTTCGCCGGCCAATTCGGTTTCATAGTGCGGTAATCTCGTCGCCAAGGATGATCCTGGCTCGGCTTGTGTGCCTTTGCGAACGATGGAACCGCGACCCTGTCTTTGGCGCTGTCTTCCACTTTGTGTTTTCTGGCTTCGGCAAGCTCTTGGAAGGCGAGGCGTTCCCCGCGGTAGTACACCTCCGTAGTTCCATCTTCCCACTCACAAACTAGTGCTTTGGCCTGGGTTGGACCGTAGTGTCCATGCTTCGGTTGCAATTGCAAAAATCGTCCATGGTGCCGCACCACCCAATCGTTGCCGATCCCCCGCTGGGTCTCTAAGCGGAAGATCCGCTGCAGTTCGCTACGGCTCGGCCTTCGTCCGTGGTAATCCTCCTCTTCCGCTGCCGCTTGCGCAAAGCGTTGGTTGTGCTGCGGCAGATACTCCTGCTCCAAGTACTGGTTCGCGGCCTCATAGCTGGCCATCTGTTTCCGCCGTAGCTTCTTCACCAACCGCATTCCAGGACAAGTCGAAAGAAGGTTGCCTGACAGATCGGGCGCTGGCATGGGTGCCTCATGAAACTTACCGACACGATTGAATTGATGCCTTAGCTCAAAATAGCAAACCAGCAGAGAAACCCAATTGTGTAATTGCACGGCAGCCCCATGGGAGATTTGTGGGGCTTCAGAGATGTGTCTGTCAAGGATGAGCATCTAGCGATTCACAAACTGCGTGCGTGAAGGTGCTCGTTCTGCCACATGGATCTGCCGGTTCAAGTGGGGCAACGCCGCATTTAGGCAGAGTGGAAAGCGAGAAACATTTCAAGGTCGCACCGTTCGAGCACAATTCGGTGTGCCCGAAATCGTAGTTCGCAAAAGCGTCGGTACTTAATTCGGTCGTCAATTTCTTCGAACTCATCCTGACTGTAACGACTTGAGCCTGACTCAACCAGACCCAAACTGTTGAGAACATTGAAAAGGCCCGTTATTTGGCTGGTTTGGCCGATCATTGGTGCGGATCTTACGCACGTGAAACAGAGTAAGTCAATGAAACGGGTTGGTTTCAAGCAACGTTCGGTTCAAGGTCATCCCCGGTCGTGGCAAGAGCGGGCCTTTAGGGAGTGTCGTCTTTGCTGCCACATCGCTGGAAACTTTTCTGAGCGAATCGGCGTATTTGGCTGATGGTCTTCGGTCGCGGAATCAGATTCTGGTGACTTCATAATTCTGTTCGCGTTTGGGTTTGGGCGGTTGCCTTCTGCACTGTATTCTCGGGCACGCGAACAGGAGTAAACTGGAAATAGATTCCCTGGGGATGGGAAGGCCATGGCCAAACGAATTGCCTTCCTTGTGCGGCCGACGCGCATCATTCTGACTTTGGTCGCCTTAATGTGTCTGCTCGCACCGGCAGAGGCGCAGCACGGCGGCGGGGGCGGTCACTCCGCAGGCGGACATTTTGGAGGCGGACACTCTTCCGGCAGGCATTCGGGCGAGGGCCGCATGGGTGGGTGGCATTCCGGTTGGTTGCACCTTGGTTTCGGAAATCGAGCTGGTCGGCGGGCGGGCAGACTTGGGACGATGGACACTCCGCGCCATCTGCTGCCAGAACTGGTGAAGGGCGCAACGCCGGTCCGCGCCGCGCCATGGGCATCCATTCAGCCAGCTCCGCAGAGGTCTCTTGGGTTTCCGGTTTGGTTTCCACCTCGCTTTGTCGCCAACAGCTTTTTCCTTTCTTCTCGGTTTCGCCGTCGTCCCAGTTTTCTCTTCGGCCGCTTTCCGTGTTTTCCGGCATCGGGTTGCTTCTTCAACGGTTTCACTCAAGTTTGTTTCTTTGAGCCAGCTTTGCCGCTGTTTTTCATCTCAGCCGGTTTTGATCCTTTTCTTTCTGGGTTTGGCTTTCGCGGCGACTCTCTCGGTATCGATGATGACCTCAATTCTCCAGGCACAATGCAGCCGGGAATTGCCATGAACTCACCGACGGCAGGTCCCGGTGCGGACACATCTGCACTGGGGGGAGGGAATTTGCCGAGCAATGGCGGAGCAAAAGTCGACGCAGCCGCCGAAGCTGATGACGAGGCAGTGGGAAAGGGATTCTTGCTGGTGCTGAAGAATGGGACCAGCGCCGCTGCGACGGACTACTGGCTCGCAGACGGATATCTCGAATATGTCAGCCTCGATCGCACGCGGAGCCACGTACCGCTTGAGGCACTCGACCTGCGAAAAACGGTAGTCGAAAACTCTCGCCGTGGCCTTCCATTTGTGCTTCGGTCCGCACCTACAGATACACATTGAAACAGTAAGGCAAGCGCTAGGAACGCGCATCCAGCTAGGTCATAATACTGTGCATGTGTGCCCTCTCGGATGGCTCCGCCAAGTCGTCAGTTGTTTTGGATCGCGAGCTTGATCAAAAGAAAAGCCTCGACCCGTCCGGCCCACGGATCAGATGTCCACTGTGTGGCTGGTCGCCCCGCAAGGACGACCGCTGGTCCTGCACCTGCGGCCATGGACTTCGACACAGTGTCTCTCATGTACCCAGTGGTCGCTGCATTCCGATTGGTATACGCAGCCATGAAACATTCGAAGCAACAATATGAAAGCAGACGCTGCGATAACTGAAGACCGAACCCCGCTCTCGCCACGCACACGTTTTCGAGCCGCCATGATTCTGGCCATGGCGGCCGATGCTCTTCAAATTGTTGCGTTTCCATTGTTTGCGGAAGGCGCTTTGTCGCCCGCTGATGACGTGCTTGATCTTGCAGTCGCCGCCCTGCTGGTGAACCTGCTCGGGTGGCACTGGGAATTTCTGCCAGCATTCCTTGCCGAACTCGTGCCCGGAGTCGATTTGGTTCCCTTCTGGACGATTGCTGTCATTAACGTTTATCGCAAATGGAAACAGATCACGATCACCACAGAAGAAGCTCGTGAGCAGCGCCCGGCGCTCAAAGGCCAACAAAATTCTTCGTAACCCGCGAACCCGATGCAGGTCAGGATGGCAGGTTCAAGGTGGGATTTATACCGAAGTCATGCACCTCGATTCGTGCGCGGCCAGTCGATCCGCCAGCGCCCGCCCGCTGTTGGCACCCAGAACAGTCGCTTTGGCGGCGTCCCCCGTGCATGGTGGTACAGCGTAGCAGTGCGCTCGTAGAAACCGCGAGTGTGCCATGAATCCGGAAATCCGAAACGCTGGAAATCGAGATGGTGGCAGAATTCATGGCACAGGGTGCTAAGGAATGTTCCAAACGACGTGATCTCCTTCCGCACCGCCGTCCGCATCCATACTCGGATCAACATGGTCTCGGGATTGTAGTCGCCGAAAAGCTCGCTGGCCCAGTTTTCACGGACTCGCAGCGGTCGGGCTGCGAGCACGCGGACGCCGCATATCGGCGTTCTGTAGAACTCTGAAGTAGCCGCCAGAAACTCTGTGCAGGCGAGGCGGACAGCCACACTGGTCTCGTCCTTCATTGCCGACTCGACGGATTTCCCGCACGTGCGCAAGCACTCGTCCTGTGGCAGGTCGAGGGTCCTGATCCGATCACTTTCGAGAAACCCTGCGCGGTAGGCCTTGCGCGGTGAAGAGTCCGTCAGCATTGCACCTTCATCCGATGGCTAGTGAAATTCGGAGAGTGAAACGGCAATGCCCCTCGCAGCAGTTTCATTGGGACTTCGGTTTGAGCAGAGATGCAACCTCTTCCTTGATTTGTTCCAATGCTTCGCGTCTGGCATCACGAGCGTTCTTCTGAATGTAAGAGTGTGCCGTCCTGCGCCTGTAAATGGCTTCCGAGTCTTGGATTGCGGATTGCGATTCTTATCGTCTTGATCCGCTCTTGAATTGCTCGCCCATCCATACCGAAATATTAGCCTTGACGGGCGTCTGTGTCACGGTGCCGAACGGCGGACCGACCATGCTGAAAAATTAGCTGGCCTTGTCGGGCGAAGAACGACAAGCGGTTGGAAATGGCTGGCGCTCGTTTTGGACAGGCTTCTTTACGCAGGAATGCGCGACGTGATAGTCATAGCAGAGTTCGCAGAACGAATCCCCGCAGCACTCCAACTGGCAATCAGAACAAATCAAAGCTCCACAGTCGGCGCACTTAGCCACGGCGGGCTTACAGTAAGGTATTCCCTGATCGCTATCACTCGATACGTATTCGATTTGACAGTTCATTTTCCACCTCTCAAGCCAATTCACAACAATGCCAGCCGGGAGCGGGTTCCTTGTGGCGCTCGCGCTCAAATAGCTCTTCGCGGCCCTCGATCTGGGAATAGCCACGATTCTTAATTTTCAACCATGTGCTTCGCTCCCGCTCCGTGATGTAGGGTCCAAAGCTGTGCTTGGCACGATGCCCTCCACATCCATTTCGCACACGCGCTGAAACAACGGATCGAAAGCACGAGCTTAGACGCCTACTGACGGGGCTTCCCCCGACATCCAGACTGCACTATGCCGACCACGTTGAGCAATGCTCGATGCCGAAAAGACGGGCATCGCGTGGACAAGCGGCATGACGGAACCCGACTCGTCGCTAGCCGATGACAGTGCACCATATTCGGACGATTGACGCTTGGTGCGACCGAGCGTAGCCTACCTTCAATACCAGAATTGAAATCCGTCAGAGGACATGGGTTGGGGATGCTGTCCCACGCTCATATGCATCGGAATAAGACTCCGGCGACTGCTGGAAAATAAGAGGTGATTATGACTCCGGGATTGGAATGGCTGCTGATTGCTTGGGGTATTGTGACTGGAATTCTCCTCATCCTCCTCTTCTACCGCAGTACGCTGACCAGGCAAGAGGACGACCAGCTTTTCATTGATGAGTCTTCCTCATCAAGGGCAACGGAACAGCGGCAACTGATCGCCAAGGTGAACAAGATAAATCCTCTGGTGAAAGGGGTAGGCGCAACTTCGGGAGTGATGATCTTGGTAATCGCGGGCTGGGCTGTCTACATTGGGTTGAACTCGGTACAGCCATAACCTGTGACGTGAGCGATCTTGCCCGTACTTGGAATCTCTGCCAACATTTCACTCTCAGAGTGGCGAAACTGTCGTCGGGAGACACCACATGAGATTCAAAAAGCGAGAACCTCTCTTTAGCGTCCTGCTCGATACCGGACTTTATCTGCTTGATTCCTTGCGTGGGCGTCTACCGGACAATGTGGATGACATCAAGGACAGAGTGCGGGACACATACGACACCGCATCCGACCGCGTGAGCCGCGCCGCTGACGCTCTTCGCGGCGAGGAAGATTCGCAGCTACTAGGAAAAGTCGGTGCTCTGCTGATTGGGGTCGGCATCGGCGTAGGAATCGGCGTGCTAATCGCACCGGCCAACGGTGAAGAAACGCGGTCCGAAATCAACGACAAGATTTCGGACTTCGGCGACAAAGTCCGTGAGCGCACTGGGAAAAAGCCGCAGGGCGCAACCGGGACTCACGGCGACGAGTAGGGAGGTCAACCCATCCGGAGTTGGCGCTAAACAGCATGGACCCGTATGGAACAATCGGCCCGCGCCGTGGAAAATTGGCAGGCGGCACAGCCCAGTGGCACGTTGGAGCCATTCCCACAGTGAAGATCAGAATGTAGGCTGGTTGTGAGCAGACTTCGGGGGAGGGCTGTTCGACTGGCGTCCCGTGACTCTAACCAGAGTCGGGACGCTTTCGTTTTTGGGGCTGTCCTCGCTGTCAGCCCGTCTGCGATGGAACATGTTTTCCCTGTGGTATGTTTTTGCATTGCGCGTCAAATGCTACCTGTATGTCAACGCGAAAGAGAACTTGGCAGAGAATGCCGCTTCTCCGTTCACGTGGGCTAAGCCCCTCTCGTTAGTGGGAATTCCGGCGGCCGGTTAGCACAGGACAATGGTCGCGGCTCTCGCACGGCAACGCAGGTCTGGTTTGGCATCGCAGTTGCTACTGTTCTAACCGATAGCCCGTTTGGGACCCCGCGAGGGTCCTTTCCCCAGATTCCCGCTTCCCCCGAGGAAGCCCCCGGATTCGTCAAGATCGCACACGTGGTGTGCTAGCGATGCTGGTTCGAGAAGGCAGGTAGGCACATGCCCTATCTCGGTATTGGAAGCATTTCGGGCATCATCCACATGATGGCCAGATTTCCTCATGCCGCCAGAGCTGTCGTGATCGTCGCAATGTTGATTGCCATCTGGCGCTGATAAAGGAAAGCGCGGATGACACTTGAACTGCGCACCTGTTGGTAGCCTGGTGCGTGTTTGCTTGTACGCGGGATGCAGATTCCTTGATGCGGAAGCGCCTGTGCGAGGAGACTCCGTCGGTGAGCCATAATAACGAGGGATTGGCTCGACGTTTATAGAGCCGCGGCAATGGAATTCGACCGGGACAAGTTGCCAGCGAGCATCGACGTGGCTGAAAAGGCTATCCACCAACGCCTAAGGCGATTGCCGTTAGTGGACAATGTGGTGGGGGGCAGCGTCAACATCAACTACGACTACTGCGCGCTGCCGAAGCCCGACAAGAATAAGCCGCCGTGAGTCCGCGTGAGCTGAATTTCTAACCGGTTGGGAGTAATGCACATTGGCTCGAGTCGGCGGGGGCTAGTCGGCGCCGCGAAGCCGACCCTACCCTCACCTCGTTCTCGGGCCTGCAGACTTATCCGGCCACTTTGCTTCAATGGACAGCGTAGCGTCATTCACGCTCAAGGTTTGGTGGTGTGGGCACAGGAAGGTCGGCAGGGCTTTACTTTACTGAGATGAGTGCCGAACATCAGGAAACGGTTCGAGCCTATATATCATTCGGGTAGAACTATTCTACCAAGCCAGACAGTCGGCCACACCGATAGTTTCCCAATAAATAACCGCTTCACGTCAGAATTGCAGAATCTCTCTTACTCTGACAGAGCGTTCCCACAGCAACAAAAGTCTACTGATCCAGTGCTAGTAGGGCGAGTGCGAACCTGTTCCCTAAGGCGGCAATCATAACTTCAGTAACTAGCTCATGGCATCTCCATGTGCAAAGCTTACTGATCGTTGATTGCCAATGTGTAGGGAGGTAGGTGTTGCATTCCAACCAATCAATTACCGGGACCATCCTGGTTGCGGACGATCAATCCTCGAACCGAGAATTGTTGGAAGAGCTCCTCTCTACACAAGGATTCAAGGTCATAGCTGTGTCAGACGGAGTAGCTGCCCTTGAAGAGTTGGCCCGGGTACCAGCCGACTTGGTGCTATTGGATGTCATGATGCCTCGCATGAACGGGTTTGAGGTATGCGAGAGAATCAAGGCCAACCCCGACACATATTTAGTACCTGTAATCTTGATTACGGCGCTATCTGACAAGCAGGACCGCCTCGAAGGAATCAAGGTCGGCGCCGACGATTTCTTGAGCCGTCCGGTTGATCGCAGCGAACTGCTCGCCCGCGTGAGATCGCTCTTGAAGCTGAAGCAACGCACCGACGAATTGGAGCGGGCTGAATCTGTCCTGTTTACTCTGGCGAGGAGTATTGAAGGCAAGGACCCCTACACGCACGGTCACTGTGAACGTTTATCGGAGTATTCATGTCGTTTAGGTGAGCACCTCGGACTCTCGGAGGATCAACTTATTGCGCTACGGCGTGCCGGAGTCGTACACGATGTTGGGAAAATTGCGGTACCGGATGCGATTCTCCTGAAACCCGGCAGCTTGACCGCGGACGAATGGAAGCTGATCAAGGAGCACCCAGTCGTGGGCGAGCGCATCTGCGCTCCGTTGAAATCCTTTCGTTTCGTGCTTCCGATTATTCGACACCATCACGAAAAGTGTGACGGCTCTGGGTACCCGGACGGCCTTAGGGGAGAAGCAATCCCAGTGAGCGCCAGAGTACTGCAGATCGTCGACGTTTATGACGCGCTGACTACCGACAGACCTTATAAGCGCGCTTTTTCCATCACGGATGCTTTGCAGACCATGAAACAAGAGGTGAGCAAGGGCTGGTGGGATCCACACATCTTCGACCAGTTCGAGCAACTGGTCAGGAGCGGCACCGCGGATTTTCTGGCTCGCGGCGCCGCAGCAGGCGGGGAGAGTTGAAACGGGAGACCTCCGGCAAGGATTTCGTATGAGTAGATTTATTTGTCCCATTGGCTGCGGAAGGGCCACGAGGGGTGTCGCGGCGCAAGCCGATCGATCTTCACTGCTGAAATCGGTTGGCCAATCCACCGGAATGATCGTTCTTGTGTTACTCGCAGGGCTGATCAATGAGTGTCGCGCGGAGTCGCAAGCGGAACAAAAGGCCGGCGAACCTCTCAAGCAATTGAGCCTAGCACAACTGGGCGACGTGGAAGTGACGACCGCATCCAAAGAGCCAGAAGAGGTTTGGAAGACTCCGGCCGCTGTGTACGTGCTTACCAACGAAGACATCCGGCGATCGGGAGCCACGAGTATTCCTGAAGCCTTGCGGCTGGTTCCAGGAGTACAGGTGAGCCGAATCGACAACGACCATTGGGCGGTTGGCATACGAGGATTTGCCGACCAGTTTTCAAAGTCGATGCTGGTAATGGTAGACGGCCGCAGCCTCTATACTCCGCTTTTTGCGGGTGTCTATTGGGCGCTCCAGGACGGCATCATACTTGAGGATGTCGAGCGTATCGAAGTCATTCGAGGACCGGGTGGCACTATCTGGGGTGCGAATGCGGTTACCGGCGTCATCAACATCATCACGAAGAGGGCGAAAGACACTCATGGGACGCTCGCTTCCGTCAGCGGTGGAAATATCGATCAAGGCGTCGGCGGGTTCCGCTATGGAGCTGGACACGGCGGCAGCTTCGATTACCGCGTCTACGGGAAGGGCTTCAGCCGCGGAGCAGGTTTCCATCCTGATGACCAGCGGTTCGATACCTGGCGAATGGGACAGATGGGCTTCCGAACAGATTGGGATGTTAGAAGCAATGACCATCTGACGATACAGGGCGACATGTATAAGGGTGGGGTTGGCGAGACAGTGGGCTACGGATCGTTCACGCCGCCGGAGCAAATTATCTCGAATAAAGCAGTGGCGGTTTCAGGAGGCAACCTGCTGGCAGAGTGGCGGCATAACCTGCGGGAAGGGTCCGACATCCAAGTTCAGGCCTACTACGACCGCACCTATGCCCTGGCCCCTCACTACCAAGAGACTCGCAACACGTTCGATCTGGACTTTATTCACCATCTGACCCTGGGCGAGCGTCAGAATTTTATCTGGGGAGTTGGCGCTCGGTTCAGCCCGAGCGAGGTCGTACAGACCGTCCCCACGCTTGATCTCATTCCTCACGACTTCGCAAACAATGTCTACAGTGGATTCGTCCAGGATGAGATTGCCATTGTGCCCAATAAATTCTTGCTCACAGTCGGCTCCAAGCTGGAACACAACAGCTACACCGGGTTCGAGTTCCAGCCCAGCATACGCGGGTCGTGGACGATCAGGCCTCGGCAGACGTTTTGGGCGGCGGTGACACGGGCCGTCCGGACCCCCTCCCGTATCGAGGAAGGCTTTCGCCTCATCGACTTCGGAATCCCCAGTCCATTGATTTACGTGGCGGTTGATGGCAACCAACAACTGTCGTCCGAACGTTTGATTGGCTACGAGGCTGGGTACCGGACCCTGGTAACTCCAAAGTTCTATGTGGATATCGCAATTTTCCAC
>WNFC01033508.1_pt1 | contig 11649 bp, 11 predicted proteins | sample 5400541 | NCBI WGS metagenome assembly WNFC01 (sample SAMN13153342, study PRJNA577476) | soil metagenome | isolation source: 120 cm saprolite under Douglas fir tree site 2 hole 2 replicate 1 | place: USA:California | collected 2015-04-18
ACCAGAGGCACCGATGAAATCGCATGTTCACCCGAAACGATGTGCGCGATATTCTCTGCGACGGCAGTCTGACCATTCTTTACAACGGAGAGACCCCCTGCGACAGCTTGCGTAGCACCTCCTGTGAGAGCAGCCGCCCCATTCAACCCACCTGGGTTCAAGAGGTGGATGCCCTGAGTCACGGTTTTGGCAGCGTCGTCTACAAGACCGGTGGCAGCTCCTACGACAGCATTTCCTAGGACCGCCGCCTCGCCTGCTATGGCTGCTGTCGTATGCATAGCAACCCCGCTTATAACACCGAGTCCGCCGAGAAAATCGGCAGGCAAACTTGACGCGAGCCAAACGACGGACCCAATTGTCAGAATTCCTCTTTGATGGAGCTTGAATGCTATCTTGAACAAAGACGGCAGCCACCGGAAGTAGCCTCGAAGTGCGAGTTCGTAAAAGGCGAGCATGGGTGGTACAATGAATACCTGAATCACGTCAGAGCCCATAAAGCGCGCGTAATGATGACCGACGCATACGAGAAAGTTTTTGATGGAAGACGGGATAAGTCTTCGAAGTATGGAGAAATAGAAAGAGAGGATGGGGAAAAAGAACTTGAGAAATTTATCCGAGACGCTTGGAGTGCCTTTTGGCGCAGCCAAACCGATGCCCGACAGTAAGACGGTGGTCTTTTGGCTCAATTCAGACTCTTGGCGGAGAACATTGGGTGAAAATTTTCCAATTCCAGGAACTGTTTTGGGAATCTTAGGAAAGGAGCATTAAGATAACGGATCGAATAAATCAAAGGCAAGAGACGTACACCATCGATCCCAGGAAACGAGTGAAGCTTGAAGGTAGACATGAGTGAGAAGGAGGGCGTACATGGATTACCTTGTAAGCCCAGCAATCTTATATTCCTACCTGAGTGAGTACCGAGATTACATTAATAGTCGATGCACATGTTAACGTGACGCCAAAAAGACGGGGGATCATATCAGTCATATCACAACGTCGCAAGAGGAATGATACGATTCGACTTGCCAGCGCCCACGAGCATGACAGATAAACATGGTCACGGTAACAAGGCAGTAGAGACCGGGTTGAGAGAAGCCCGGCCATGTCGTACAGGTAGTGGGATGTAGATTGAACAGTGAATCGGAGAATGAAGACGCCGGCCTCAATCTCATGCGATCAGACTGCAAAAGGTCAAGAGATATCTCGCGACGCAACTGGAATTAGAGGCAGAGGAACGCTGCACAGCTCCAACAATCGTCACATAACATAAACCGAGACTCGGAGTCACATCATAGGGCCTTGATAGACTCGGAGTTTCGTCATATAGGGACTGCTTCCCTCGAATAATCGCAAGCCGCACGCCATTACCCGAGTGTACAATATTGCGCTTTCAGCGCGCTGAAGGATCCGGTGAGCCTCCATTGATATGTAGAGTGTCCATCGGATGATATCACTGTTAAGAGAGCCCGGGCTAGCGCTGGCATGTTTTTTGTTTGGACCCTAACGGTCATGTGACCCGTGTCGCTCTAAACTCTGAGTCCGAGTCCCTTCCAACTTCGTCAACATCGTCCGCCATTGCAGACAATGCACCTCTAGGACGCCGATGCACCAGAACCTACAACGAGGGGGGACAGTGCGAGAGTGGCTATATCATATGATTTACGTTCTTGACGTCGCGGCGTCGAGTAGAGATCTCGGTCGTCGCCGCTCAATTGATCGACTGGACCGTCCTGCTAACGGTTGTGGGTGACAGTGACCTCATTATTCAGGGTCATTATGTCTTCCACGGTTACAATATCCTTCCATAGTACCAAAGGGGGAATCACCATCTTCCGGGCAAGTAGTCAGCATTGGAGTCGACATTCCTTGTAGCGGAGCGTACGTAAATGGCAAGGAACAGGCAACTTTTCTGTAAGTTTCCGCATGCCCTGGGAAGTTGGCAATCTCATGTATGTGTATACATTGCTACTCAACTGTCCCGGAGACTGACTCGTTCTACATCAGACTTTCGGATACCCATAGTGTAAGTACGGGCCTCTCACTGGAATCCGTCAAGCCCAGGAAACCCTTTCCATCATGGACATGAATCGATTCACGCCGGGTGATGTCCCGCGGCTAGGCGGTAGAATTGTGATCCCATGCACGGTTCTATTGGCAACCCATTCAATAATATTCACGTGGGGCACCAGATATAAATCCTAGCGCCATCATTGATGCGCTTCCTTGACGTGATATACTTTGCATGTATCATACCATGATTGAACGTCAATGGGGCCGCAGAGCCTAATACAGATGTACTGGTTGCTCATTCGACCTTTACTCCAACAACGACTATCTGCTGATTTTCTTCGATGAGGCGCCTTTCTATCTATCAATCTTCCAGAATCATTATGGTAATAACACTTTCCACCAACCTGGAGAGTACGCCTAGGCTTTCTAAGCAGTTAGACAGCTACACACGCGCCCAGGTCTCAAGTACGGTGTGCAACTGTCGCTGTCGGGGATTACTCTATAGAACATGGGACAAGGACAAGCGAACAATGTCTTCAAATCCTCTTCCCGAGTCTTCTGTGAATTGCTTCCCGCCGGCTGGCGGACGGGCGGAATACACTCACTAGTACACTCATGGATGGCAGCACCAGAATGGATCAGGGAAGCCTGGGCGGTTGAACGTTGAACATTCAATTAATACTTTGGTTGGGGTCCGAAATTAGTTACAACAGCGGACTATTGATCACCTTCCATTCCAAAATCATTCACACGACGCGACAGTTCCCTTGGGTGTGGGACATGCAATTATGTGGTAATCTTGGAAAGACGGATGATTCTGTCGGAACATTAGATACAGGATTCAAAGTCTATCGAGCACCCGAAGAAAGCCTGCGGAAAACCGAGGCGCTGAGAAAAAGCTGTCTTCCAGCTGTTCGGATGCAGAAATTCAAGAAGAAACAATCAACGATCCCAGAGCCTTCTCGGTCTCTGCCTGTGCGGCCTTTGGAGACCAATCAGCACTAGCGCGTCAAGTTGTACGGCGCTCGTACCTTCACATTTTCCAGTATTGCATCCAGATTACTTGGGGACGTTGCTGGAATTTTCTTCAAAGCGGTCTCAAGCTTTGATCGGCTACTCTCAATCGATGAAGGTGCATTACCATTGCCGTTTGCGCCGCCACTTATGATGGCATCCAATTCCGCGGAGTTGTCAAGGGTAGGAAGATTGGGTCCCGTCGGACCCTCACCCTTGAACGGACCAGCAGTAAGACTGGTGAGAGTTGGAATCTTGATGCCCTCCGGGAAGAGCTTGAATAGTGTTCCCCAGATGGAAGGGAGCCAAGGGTATACCCTTCTGACTTGGAGTTCATAGAAACTGATAGCGAATCTGAGTGGAAGAGTCTGTCAAGGTCTGTTAATCGGCCAGGTGTCTTCGAAATGAAATCCGGCCACTTGCCAGAATACCCCAAGTCAGGACTATCGCGAAGTGCCACAGAGTCAAACTCCAGCTCAGCGGTATCAGGATGACGTATTTGAAATGCTCGAAGAACGCCTTGAAGTCATCGCAGGCAGCATTTAAACCCTGAGTGAGTTTCTGATTTCTGTTGCTGGGTTCTGGTCGTTGGGGGTTCTGGAGCCGCGAAATCAGTTCAATACCCTCCCAGTAGTTGCTGGCCACCTACGAGTCCTCCTTGAAGTGATGCAGACATGTTGAGAGCCAAAGGGTGTTCAGAAGCAGGGTGGACTTCTAGTGGCAAGATGGTATTCTGTATGTAGTTGTGTACGTTGTTCAGAGTCCTTTTAAACAGGAGGCCGACCACAGCCATTGCACATTCCACCAAGTTCCGGCGAAACGATCATCAGGGCGCTTTTAAGGCACATACCATTTGATCGAGCAACGAAATCACGTTGGGAGGCTTTGCATGAACGGGTGAATGCAGGTGTTATCACTCCAGAAATTGAAGTATGATCTTTCAAGTTGGTCGGATCGAGAGGAAATGAGGGACGTATTTGCATCTCCGCGCGCCCAGAAGGCATTCGCAACCATAGTTACCCTGAAAGAAGCCGAAATCTACTCAATGTAGTCATGACGTTACATATCACTGTTCGGGGACATATAATGAGAGTCGACCAACGGTGTCAAAAAAATATCCACTTTTCCGGCGCCAGGCAGGGTTATAATGAATTTGCATGTTGACATGTGATAACCGGGTGAGAGCCTACGATACGTCGATTCTTGATAACCATTCTGCTCTGCGCCACCACTACGTCGAGGATGGATGTTGTTGACGAAAGCACGCATTGACGGCATGCCAAGGGAAAGCCTCATTGTAGACCTTTGCATGCAGTGGGGTCAATTTCACATGTTTTTTCCTACCGGTGAGGCCGAAGCGCACAGTCCTTATCTTGACCTGAAGTGATAGAGTTTGAGGCTTTTGGTACGTGAGGCCTGAGGCCCGAAACTCGAAGCTCGAAGTTCGGGGGATTTTCGAGCCCGACTTGGAGACCAAATTGAGGCAAGCGACTGAAACCCGGTTCCCCGAGCCGCGGAGTTGCGGTAGCGGTTAGCGGCCCCTCGGGCCGCCATTTTACAATTGTCACTGCACCAGAGTCGGGGACGGCAAGTACGACTTGAAATAGTAACCAACCCAGAATTACAGAAATGAAAATGAAGACGCGGGGCGCCGGTGCCGCTTTTATTCGGAGATATGTCCGCGCACCATATCAAGCAAGTTGTCCTGGTTCCAGGTCAGTCAGTACCAGTATCTGATGTGATCCTCTACTGTGTTGAACTCGGAGACCCACGTGCCACGCATGCTCCGTCTCTGTTCACTGCATTCAAGTGGTGTTTCTAATACTGTGGTAGCTTGCATAATTCATGAAGCTTGCATGAAGTCAAGACATTTGTGTCTCCCACCAAATGGCACAATAGGACTGCGTTATTTCCCGAATTTGCCCATTATTAATAGATCATACAGGGCCAGGTCGAGATACTTCATCCGCCTCGTCAATGGCCTCGTGGATCCCCTCCAAGCGGGGACGTACGCACGCTCCATACTCTCCATCGCCGCCCAGATAGGCCTCCCAGTCTGACTCGTCGAGCTGCCGCGACGCACGAGGATCTACCGAGCCTCACTGTACCCATAACTTGAGTAATACATCAGTCTAGCTTTATCGTTCATGTATGAAACACAAAATTCTTGGCCTGTAGCCGATTATCGGTGGCTGGTGTTGATTTTCGGTGCTGTGACATGGTGTATACTCCTGGTAACAACACAGAGCACGTAGTGAGCAAAATCAGCTGGAGCTCGAACACACGTTCGATGGTACATGATGCATAATGCTTTCAAATAACGACGCAGGCTGTCGTCTCACTCCACTATAGCATCAATCGTATTGAGGACATCAACTTGTCTTGCGGAAGGTAGCCAAGAGGTTTGTCTTAGGGGTGCTTAGTCTTGCTGGCGCAGTGTAGCAAAAAGGTTTGACGTCAAGTGTGATATCGTCGGTACCAATGAAACTGGCGTCACAGGAGTCGGGTGAGAACGAGTACATATTAAGAACACAATAAAATAAAAAATGAATTGTTACAGCAAAGTTTCTCGTCATATCCGCCCTAGTCAGGACACGGGTGCGAGTCATGCGCATGTGCTATGCGACTAAATATACACGCAAGCTAGAGAATTCTTCCGTCTGCCAGGGTTATCCCTTCTTCAGCACCCTCAGCACAGAGTTGTAACGGCAGCTTTGTGGCGTGACACCGGGGGGCATGTTCCCGAGGTCGTACATGCACTTTTCGCAGAGAGCACTGGAAAATCAAGGCCCAGTACACACTTAGAGAGATTTGAGAAGTCTTCGTTAGATCTCAGAGCGAAACTCAACATTGCATCCAAGGTCGAGAGAATCCACGTTACGGCGTTACGCCTGCTCGTGTGTGAGATAAACGAAAGAGAAACCAATGAACGTATTCCACCTCGCCGTTGACACCGTAGTCCCAGCGTGGTGGGCCCATGGAATCCTTAAAACCTTGACAACGAAAAGCCGGGAAATGGAAGCCTTCGGGGTGGTGAGAGAGGGGCCGATACGAGACGGAAATGCACATACAGTTGTGTACCATGTGAAAAACAGGATCAGACGATAAATCGTCACCAACCAGCTAAATATGAGTGTATTGATGCGTCGAAGATGCTCTTTGAACTCTTCTATCTCCTCACTGGTCATCTGGGTGCGTTGCCACAGGTTTCGGTCATACGTGGGTAGGGCATCAATACCGGGAATATTGCAATATTGTGAGTGGAAAAGATCAGACGGTGACCTGTAACGAGGGTTGTCTGCCTCTTCGTGTGGTCTCGTCAACCCTGGAAAGCGCATGAGAGGGCATTGACTTGGGATAACGAACCTCATACCATGGGGGGGAGCAATAGGAGATCCGCTAGTAATATGGCTGTCAGGGGATCCTGGAGCTTGAGAATCCTCATGGTTATTTCGGGGATGGACCGGAATAATATTCCGTGCTCTCTTAAGGGGCTGAGAGTGGGTTGGTGTGACCCTTCTAACCGGCACTGCCGCGGAATCGATTTAGTATAATATCATATATTGAATGAAACGATAGAGTGAGAGGCTTCGGAACGGAGAACACACCAGGTTCAATAATCCTTGATTGCCGCGGGGCCTCTGAAAAGTTATGGACATCTCTTTTCGCATGTTGGTACATGACCTGCACTGAAAGTAAGGAGCACGCAGTCTTCCTATCGTCGAACTTTATAATCAACCTGTCAAGCAGGTCAGGCCTTGGCTCGGATAAAGGAACAGCGGAGTTCGATCTGAAAGGGCTTGTACGAAGTTCCGGGTCAGCAGGACATTTCCTCGCAGGTTGAAACGCCCTTGGGTCGCAAACTATCGGAGTATTCTTTCCTATGATTGGATCGTCACATAACTCCCCCCTTCGTCTGATTTCGTGGGCAACAAATTGATTACCTATTAGTTCGTTGCCCGCGAAATCAAGGGAAGAGGGGAGCTGGAGTTTTGCCCACAATCCGGTTCTTACATTTGTCAGTTGAGTGATACAATGATCCGGGGTATATGTGTAAGGGAGTTGTAAGGCCCGTCGCGACAATATTCCATTAGAAAATCCAGAACGCAATGTGGGGCATCGCCAATTTTCAGCCTATCCGGGCCCGGTAAGCGCAATGAAAGGCATAGTCCGAATGCCCGACCTAGACGGACAGTGTCAGCGGTATGTGGGATGTCCTTTATGGTGGAACCGAGATCGGAACCGAACATATCCTCTTCCGGAACGCTGTCACGGTAGAGATATGGGTCGAAATTCCGGACATCTATTCCCTGTCGGAAAGCCGTCAAGAAAATGCTGCTCCGATAGAGACTTGCTCGCAACCCCCGGCCATCGTGTCAGCCATATTTGGAAATAGCGGCTTATCGACGAAGTACATGCAAGAGTGTGTGTATGGCACGCGTCAAAAAATTCCGCGGGTAGAGCGTAACACGGGCTCAGTAGGACATGGCAGGACACGTAGACAATAGACGCGTTGGGTGGTCATAGGGTTCGATGAACTCGACAGTGCCAGTGATGTCATCCGTAACAACTTGAAGTCAACCCCGGCCTGGTCCAAATTGCGCTTCAATTGTCGCTTGATGATTGATGATGACCGATGACATGCGTGGGGGAACGGATGCCTCGTTAAAAACAGGAATCAGAGTGTCTTCAAAAATGGTTTAAAAAAGAAAAACGAATACGCGGCTAGCGTTATCGGGAGTTGCCGCGCATGTCTCGGATGTGTCACGTGATAAACCAACTGAAGCCAGCGCTGGCAGTTGATTCACATTTCTCAACAGAGATGACTACACTGCCGTCACGAGGGGGCGAGAGGTAATACATAATACCACTAGACTCACTTTGCAACACTCTAGCCAGTTCAGGATTGGAAAAAGGCGCAGAGCGTCCGGAAGACTGCCAGCGGCCGGCACGGCGGTTAGACACTGGCACATGCTCTGAGATATCATAGAGGGCTTCAGGTCGACACTTGGGTGATGCCTCCTGATCATAGTAATCTCGAGTATGTGTGGCATTCAGCTGAGACTCGGAGAGGCATGGTGCCCTTTACCCCTTTCTCGAACTCAGCCGTCAACTGCACTGGCACGGCTGGTGCCGCGAGTGGGACAATGTGAAATTTAGATCCTCATACATTTGTTTATCTTACTCTGTTGTCTGTCAGATCATGTCAGAAATTCTAGGCCACTGTTTTCCCATTAAACAATCGGGCTGAGGTTTGATCGCGCTTTCCCTCAAGTTCCTCTAATAGGCACTATAAGGACACCAAATGAGGATCAAAGGAGCCTTGACTCGACAGACTCAGAAAATACAACGACTTGTGCCAGTGTGCCATGAATGTGTTTCCAGGGGCTGTTGCTTGCAGACATTGACATGCTAGTATAGCTAACAACCTTCCTGGGATACAAACTATGGTACTGGCACAAGGCACTAAATTCCAACTGCGGCCGTATTCTTCATGCCACTTTTGAAACCATCATTCTACCCAAGCAAAATCTCCACCACCTGGTTCTCTTTTTTGGAATATCTCATATTCATAAAATGCTGGTAAAGCTATGTTTCGGCACACCGACAAAGTCATTCGTGTCAAACAGCTGGGGTTTGTTTTATTATACTGTTGATGCTGCGGTCCGGGTGAACACCAAAACAGAAGGGGGGGAAGGCTGTGTAATCAAGATCCATCACAAAAGTGCGACCACAAGTGGGACAATGGAACTTAAAGACAGAAAAAGAGTGAGGTGGTCTGTCGTACAAAGAGGAGCATATTTAGAAAAGAGCGAAGTGTGCAATGCAGATTTATCTCAACAACCGTAGACCCACTCGTTCCATTTCCCCATTGTGTGTCGTCAGGGACCTCCTCCCGAAGTTCTACTTTTTAGCTATCGAGTCCAGCTCCCTGAATCGAGGCTTCGGTAAGATTAGGAAAGGCGCACTGTAGTCGCCAACGGGTGAGTATGTCCCGTGAAGAAATTGGTTGCAGTGGTCCGAGGGCTGTTCAGTGACGTAGGGGCGAAACCGCTAGGTTGAAAAGACTTCTTAACCTGCCAATGGATTCGAGAATCGAGTCCCGAATCGTGAGCAAGGTGCGGAGTGACAATGCCTGCTTTATCCTGACAGTGTAAGGGTTCCCCGAAATCTTAGCAGGAATGAGTAACTTGTGAAGCCCCGCCAGACGGCTGAATATGTACCCCTTGAAGAATGTTCTAAAATTTATCCTAACAACGTGACGACAAGCACATACCAAGGTATACCATACCACAACCAGCATAAGATGGTACAAGGTAGCCACCCATCCAAAAAGGATCTCTTGGGCGTATCGAACATGTGCCTTGAAGTCCTCTAATTCATCATAGCGCTCCTCGATCCGCCTCCGGAGCCGTCCATTGTGCGCGATCGCGGTATAGAGGCCTGGAGGGAATATACTTTCCAGGGGAAGGGTGTCGAAAGACGATTTTGATCTGTCCCCAGTTTTCGTCACACCCCAAACGATATGTGACGGAAGCTGGGCCCGTGCCAGTGACGACGAACCGCCCACACCGACGGTGTTCTTGGGAGATTCGTTATTTCCATTCGAAGCGATATCGTAGAAAGGAGAGACGACGGTGGCGATTCGCGCTCGCTTCAGGGTCAGATGGTAGTTCTCTGAGACTTTCCTGAGCGGAGCCGACATTGGGCTGGTAGGACAGACTGCTGGTGTGATAAAACGAGAGGCCAGCACCACTTAACAGGTGGAAACGGACAGGATTAGAAAGAGTCCACGCGATATTTAAATCCCGAAAGATGATGGATGTCTCTCTCTTTTCCGCTCCGAGAGTGCAGACGAGAAGGCATCGTTGGACAGCGGTGAAGCCTTTGATTTAAGAGATGAAACTTCCGATGACTCGTGCCGGAATCTCGTGGAATGCACGCACGATGAGCACACCGCCATCCAGGAACCTGGCACCTCGAATAGCCGCGATTTCAGAAAACAAGCTCTAACAACTGGAGATACCGTCCGCGGAGAGTAGGGACACGCGATTGAAACCCGAGATAACGTCCATGATCAAGCAGTCAGTATTCCCGTCCTGGTGTTCTCTAATGCGGAGCGCCAGACTCTGGCTCATGAATAGGGGCGTTTGAAGCTTGAGTTTCTGTCTTGCTCGCTCCCGTGATTATAACGTTCATCAATCAGAGTTTTAGTTCGTGAGCATGCTCCGGGTGAATAACCCTTCCTAGTCATTCCATCGACAATTCAGGCTTCTACCATGCAGCAACATCCGCGTGATTTTTACCGGCCATCGTGCGAGATGTCACTTTATGAATGTACGTGGGACATGAGACCGAGGCTGTCTCCGAAAACATGCATGATAAAGTGTGGAGGCAAGCAGCTCGGAGCTTGGGAGGCCCTTTTTTCCCTCTAGGATAATCCCCAGAGGCATAAAAAAGGGCCGGTATTGTCCTGTACTTATCACCAAAAAATCGGTGAATATAGCATATAGGCTATTTTCACTGAATTTTTAGTGCAGCTAGTACAAAGTCTTCAGCTGGATCATTTGAGACAGCCTTTAGAGCAACCGTCACATTCCTCCAGTGGGTGGATCCAGTACGTGCGAGTGGACGTTTCAATGAGTGACGTGGCCACTGGCACTCCGATCGGGTAGTATGAATGTATTCGGTTCATACCAGGGTTAAAAAAATACAGGTTAACTTTTGATCTTGTAGAGTCGTTGGCTCTCCTAAGGAAGCGACGGCATATCTTCTCATCATAAGGCCGCTTGCACACCCCAAGGGGTGAGGTCGAGCTGCCATCTGCCCGTGCGTCAAAATGTTATGACGATACGAATCGATTTCGGCAGCTACAATGTGCCGGGATCAATTACTTTCGTCGTGATGACGACTGCGTACGCTCACTTGCTGCCCGAGGTGACGGTGGGGATATTGGAATCGCTCTGCGCAATGTGGCGGACAGCTCTCGACTCAATTAGAGAGCGGAACTGAAGACGCCCCTCGTGGGAATACTTCTGTCGTTGCAGATAATACTAGAGAGGAATAGCCGAGGTCTCGGCAGGGACCTTGTTTACAGATAGTTGACAATTAACGGAAATTGAAATTGGATGTATTTCCGTCGAGATCTTACCACGTTCGCAAATCTTGGGACATCTCAGCGGACATCTCAGCCACAATTTTCACCCCCCAGTGACCTTGTAAACAAGGTAATTCAAATGCGAACACCGCCTTGTCCCGTCGTAGCTCCTATGTGATAACCCATAGATCAAGAAAATATATTAAGAGAAAGTTGTGATCAAAACTGTGTAGGGATCACGCGGTGCGATGAAGGGTGAGAAAGAGCGTTTACCCTACCCTGAGGTAAACGCACGGCGGTACGTCAACGTAGCAACACCGTGATAATATTTATGCTAGTAATAAAGGAGATCCGAAAAGGTTTCCAGTAATCAGGGCGTCCTTTAGCGTGAACAGTTGCGGTCTCGACTCAGTCACGGCAGCAGGCTTGCCAGTGAGGCCGCCAATAGCAGAGCCCTGGAGAAAACAGGCGCCAGTGGGACGTCTGCGGATGACCGTGGTTCCCCTGGTCTATCTGTTTTCTTGGCA
>WNFC01013347.1_pt1 | contig 11648 bp, 8 predicted proteins | sample 5400541 | NCBI WGS metagenome assembly WNFC01 (sample SAMN13153342, study PRJNA577476) | soil metagenome | isolation source: 120 cm saprolite under Douglas fir tree site 2 hole 2 replicate 1 | place: USA:California | collected 2015-04-18
GACCAGCGTCGACTCGTTGGAGCGGGCCCTAGCGCACGAGCTCCCGAATACCGTGCTCAGCACTCCGGAGCATGGCGACAGTTTTGTGCGATACACGCTCGACGAGCGGGAGGTGTTCCTGTATCAGTCCTTTGCCACCTACCTGCTGCTCACGGTGAAACAGCAGGAATGCAAGAAAGTCTCGACGCATTGTGTACGCTGCCCCACCGGCAGAATGTACTGCACGAACGCCTCCCAACTCCTCACCCCGTCGGAACAGAGGCCCTAAGGCCCCGTGGAGCTCACGCTCCGATCGGGTGGTGGGCACGGGCACGTCAGACCAGCCCGCCGCGGCTAGCTGGGGCTCGTCGGTCGTGGCCCGCGGCTGCGGTGGGATAAGGACCGCGCGGCATCGCACGGAGCGGCGCGCGCCAGCCATCCCGACGCCCCTCGCAACCCCGCTCCTCTGTTAGCTTACACGTGATGACCGCTTCACTCAGCGTAGCCCGTCAGTCGCCTCGGCGGCGGCGTCGCCTGGGCCTCGTGGTGCTGCTGGTCCTCTTCGCCCTCTTCCTGTTCTTCTCGAATCTGGTCCCACTCGCGGCCGACTGGCTCTGGTTCCAGGCGCTGGGCTATGAGCGCGTGTTCACGACCCGGCTGGTGGCGGCGTTGGTGCTCGGCGTGGCGGTGGGCGGCGTGGTATTCGCGTTCCTCTCTGTCAACCTGCGGCTCGCCCAGCGCGGCCTCGTCCCGAACCCGCTGGTCGTCCAGGTCGGCACCGGGGCGCCTGCCGTCGACGTAACCCGGCTGTTGCGCCGCCTGGCCCTGCCGACGGCGCTCGTTCTGGCGCTGCTGTTCGGGATCGGGGCTGCGGGCGGCTGGCTCGGCGTGCTCCAGTTCCTGCAGCGGACGCCGTTCGGCGTGACGGACCCCGTGTTCGGGCGCGACGTGGGCTACTACGTGTTCACGCTGCCGGTGATCGAGGGCGCGCTCGATCTCGTCATCGCCGTCACGACGTTCGCGCTGCTCGCGACCATCGCGCTGTACGTGGTGCGCCGGGATATCGTGGTGTTCCGCCAGCGAGTCACGGTGGAGCCGTCGGCCCGCCTGCACTTGGCGGTGCTCATCGCGCTGCTCTTTGTGCTGGCAGCGGTGCGGGTGTACTTCGTCCGGCTTCCGGGACTGTTGTACTCCACCACGGGGCCGCTCGTGGGGGCGAGCTATGCCGATCTCCGCGCCCAGCTCACGGGCCTGCGGCTCGCCGGGCTCGCGGCCGTGGCGAGCGCCGCGCTGGTCCTGTGGGGAGCCCGCAGCGACCGTCTGGCCCGAAACACCCTGCTCGCGGTCGGACTCTACCTTGGCGTATCGCTGCTCGGTGTCGCGTTCTACCCGGCCGTGGTCCAGAGGCTCGTCGTGGCGCCGAACGAGTTGGTGAAGGAGACGCCGCAGCTCGCCTCCCACATCGCCGCGACGCGGCGGGCCTGGGGACTGGACAGCGTCGTAACGCGCGACTTGACGGGCGAGGCCCGGCTCACCGAGCGAGACATCCGGGCCAACCGACCGACCATCGACAACGTCCGGCTGTGGGATCGCGACCCGCTGCTCCAGACGTTCGGGCAGCTGCAGGAGATCCGGACCTACTACGACTTCGTCTCCGTGGACGACGACCGCTACTGGATCGACGGGCGGTACCGCCAGGTGCTGCTCTCGCCGCGCGAGCTGAACTCGGGTTCCCTCCCGACCCGGACGTTCATCAACGAGCGGCTCACCTTCACCCATGGCATGGGACTCACGCTCGGGCCCGTGAATCAGGTCACGTCGGAGGGCCTGCCGGTCCTCTTCATCAAGGATCTGCCGCCCGCGTCCAGTGTGTCGCTGCGGGTGACTCGCCCGGAGCTGTACTTCGGCGAGCTCACCGATTCGTGGGTGTTCGCCCGGACCAACCAGAAGGAGTTCGACTACCCCTCGGGCGACGAGAACATCTTCACCTCCTACGCGGGAACCGGGGGCGTCCGGGTCGGCTCGTTCCTGCGTCGCCTGGTGCTCGCGACCTACTTCGGCTCCCTGAAGGTGCTGTTGTCGAGTGACATCACGAGCGACAGCCGCGCGATGTACGTGCGGAACATCCGGGTGCGGGCGCGCACCGCGCTGCCGTTTCTGTCGTTCGACCACGACCCCTACCTTGTCGTCACCGATTCGGGCCGGCTCCGCTGGATCCTCGACGCGTACACCGCGACCAGCCGCTACCCCTACGCGCAGCCGCTCTCCGACGGCACCAACTACATGCGCAACAGCGTGAAGGTCGTGATCGACGCCTTCGACGGTACCGTCACGGCCTACTTGGCCGACCCGCGCGACCCGCTGGTGCTCACGCTGGCGAAGGTGTTCCCCGGGATCTTCCAGCCGCTCGCCGCGATGTCGGCGGACCTGCGCGCCCATCTGCGCTACCCCGAGGACCTGTTCCGGGTGCAGACCGACCTGTACGCTACCTACCACATGGCCGAGCCAGAGATCTTCTACCACCGGGAGGACCAGTGGCAGAAGCCGGTGTTGTCGCGTCCAGGCGAGCGGCCGGATCCCTTCCTGCGTCACATCGTGATGCGGCTGCCGGAGGAGCGGCAGGCGGAGTTCATCCTCATGGTGCCGTTCACACCGCGCGGCAAGGACAACCTGGCCTCGTGGATGGTGGCGCGAAACGACGGGGAGCACTACGGCCGGCTGGTGCTGTATCGCTTCCCCAAACAGAGCTTGGTCTACGGGCCGGCCCAGATCGTCAACCGGATCAACCAGGATACCGACATCTCGCGCCAGATCTCGCTGTGGGACCAGCACGGCTCCGAGGTGATCCTCGGCAATCTGCTCGTCATTCCGATCGAGGAGTCGCTCATCTACGTGCAGCCGCTCTACCTGCGGGCCGCGGGCGGGCGCATCCCGGAGATGAAGCGCGTCGTCGTGGCCCACCAGAACCGGGTCGTCATGGAGGAGACGCTCGAGGCCGGGTTGACGCAGCTGTTCGGCGGGTCGGGCGAGCCCACCGCGGCTGCCGCCACGCCCGCCGGCGCCGCCCGTCCCGACGGGCGCGGTGCGGATCTCGCCCGCCAGGCGGCCGAGCTGTACCAACGCGCCGTCGAGGCGCAACGCAGCGGCGACTGGGCCCGCTACGGCGAAGACCTGTCCCGGCTGGGGGAGGTCCTGCGCCAGCTGCAGGCTGTCCTCGGAGGCCGCCAGCCCTAGTCGGCAAGCGGCGGTGAGGCCGGGCTGTGATCCGGGGGGCGAGTGCCCGGTGCGGGGAGCATGAAGACACTCAAACTGCAACGCGACCCTGATGGGTTGTTTCTCTGGCATCCGGATTACGCGCCCTGGATCGCCGGGCGTCGCTCGCCTGGAGTGAACCCCACCGATCGCGCCTTCTTCGATCCTACCGCTGGCGACATCGTGTGGTCGAGTCGCGACGGGATGAAGGACTACGAGCGGGACGAGGTCGCGGCTCGCCACCTGGTTGGTGAGCTCGTGGAGATGCCGCAGTTTGAGAGCGAGCAGGAGGTTGAGGACTGGCTCCTCAAACGCGGGTTCCAGGTCGAATGGATCTGAGCGGCGGCCGCAGGCTGCCTACGCGGCGATCGCCACCATTATTGGCTTCTGGAAGGTGGTTGGGGCGTGACCGTGCTCGCGAACGGGCTCCTTGGCCGTTCTCGCGGTCGTCTCGTCGGCGCTGCGACCACCCAGCCGTACCCTCGGCGTCCTCTGTCCCGCCAAGGCTGTGAGGTAAGCCAGCCGGCTTGCGGGCGGCGTCAGGTCGCGTCCAGCACCTCCCGCACCTTGCGGGCGAGGGCGGCGGGCGTAAAGGGTTTCTGCAGGAAGGTGAGCCCCGGCTCGAGCATCCCGTGGTGCACGACGGCGTCGTCCGTATAGCCGGAAACGAACAGCACCCGCGTGTCGGGTCGCGTCGGCGCGAGCCGGCGCGCGAGCTCGCGGCCGCTCGCCCCGGGCATCACCACGTCCGATACGAGGAGGTGAATCGGGCCCGCGTACGCGCTGGCCACGGCCAGCGCTCGCTCAACGTTCTCGGCCTCGAGCACCCGGTAGCCGAGCTTCTCGAGCAACCCTTTTGACAGGGGTCGCAGCATCTCGTCGTCTTCCGCCAGGAGGATCGTCTCCGTGCCGCTGAGCGTCGCCGTCTCTTTCGGGGGCGGTAGCGCCTCGGCCGGCTCCACCACGCGCGGGAAATACAGCTTGAAGGTCGTGCCTCGGCCCGGCTCGCTATACACCCAGATGTAGCCTCCCGACTGCTTGACGATCCCATAAACGGTCGAGAGACCGAGTCCAGTGCCCCGGCCCTTTTCTTTCGTCGTGAAGAACGGCTCGAAGATGCGAGCCTTGGTCTCCGCATCCATCCCGAAGCCGGTGTCGCTTACGGCTAGCATCACGTACCCGCCCGGAACGACCGGCTGGTGAAGCTCGGCGTACTGCTCGGTGAGCGCGGCATTGGCGGTTTCGATCAGCAGTTTGCCTCCGGTCGGCATCGCGTCGCGCGCGTTGACGACCAAGTTCATCAGCACCTGTTGGAGCTGCCCTGGGTCGGCCCGGACATTGCCCACATCGCGCGCCAGGGCGAGCCGCACCGCGATATCCTCGCCGACCAGGCGCAGCAGCATCTTGGCGATGTCCTCAACCAGGTCGTTGACGCGCAACACCACCGGCGCGAGCACCTGCTGGCGGCTGAACGCGAGCAGCTGACGCGTGAGCGCCGCAGCCCGTTCGGCAGCCTTGCGGATCTCCTCGATGTCCTGACGCACCGCGCTGCCGAGCGGGAGGTCCTCCAACACGAGGTCCGCGTAGCCGAAGATGGCCGTGAGCACATTGTTGAAATCGTGTGCCACGCCGCCCGCCAGCCGCCCCACCGACTCCATCTTCTGCGCCTGGCGTAACTGTGCCTCGAGCAGTTGGCGCTCGGTGACGTCCTCGACGATCGCGTTGAAATACTCGACGCGGCCCTGCGCATCGCGCACGACGCGGCCGGTCTGGCGGACCGTGATGGTCTTGCCATCCTTCCGGCGCCATTGCGACTCGGCGGCGAGGGTACCCGCCTTGAGCACTGCTTGGATGAGACGCGCCCGCTGGCCGGGATCGACGTACACGTCCGTGCCCAGGTTGGTGCGGAGCAGCTCGGCCTCGGACTCGTAGCCGAGAATGGTCACCAACCCCGGGTTCACGGCGATCAGCCGGCCGTCCAGGGCGCTCTGGAAGATCCCGAACGAGGAGTCCTCAACCAGGGAGCGGTACGTCGCCTGCGAGCGCGCCAGCGCCTCTTCCGCTCGCTTGCGCTCGATGAACTGCCCCAGCTGACTCCCGAGGGCCGCCGTCATCTCGAGCAGGTCGGGATCCGGCTCGCGCAGCTCGCGGCTGAAGAACTCGACGACACCGGTGGTGGCCGCCGCGCTCCGGATCGGAAACGCGAATGCGCTCCGCACGCCTGCGCCAATCGCGTAGGGAACGCGGGGGAACTGCGCGCTCTCAAGCGTGCTGACGTCGCGGTGCCAGATTGGCCCGTCCGTGGCCCACACGCGACCCGGGAGTCCCATGCCGCGTGCGAGCGTGGTCGCGCGGGTCACGCGGTCGAACTCGCCGAAGTCCACGTTCGCGGGATGCCAGATCTGCCGACACCGGAGCGCGTCGTTCTGCGGCTCGAGGATCCACAGCACGCCGGCTTGCCAATCGAGACTCTCGGCAATCGCTCGCAAGATTCCGGTACTGGCCCGGTCGAGCGTAGTGGCTTCTGCCAGTATGCGCGTGAGGGCGTACTGAGCGGTACGCCGTTGCTCGGTGAGCCTGCGCTCGCTGATGTCGCGCACGAAGGCGCTAAAGAGCCAAACTCCCCCAAGCCGGACCGGGGTGATCGTGAGCTCGACCGGAAACTCCTGTCCGTCGCGGCGCAAGCCCGTGATCTCGATGCGCTGGTTCAAGACCGGCCCTTCCCCGCTCTCGAGGAAGTGTGCGAGACCACGCTGGTGCGCCTCGCGGTGGCGCAGCGGGATGATCGTGGCGGCCAGGTTCCGGCCGATGACTTCGGACGTCGGCCAGCCAAACACGCGCTCGGCCTGCGTACTCCAGCTTCGGATCACGCCGTCACTATCCATGGTGATCACCGCGTCCAGCGCGGCGTCGATGATCGCCTTCAGCCGCGCCTCGGACGCGTGGAGATCGGCCTCGGCGCGATCGCGGTCTGCTTCTGCGGCGCGCCGCTCCCGGCGCACCACCGCATCGCGCAGCTCGCGCTCGATCGCGGGGACCAAGCGCCCCAGGTTGCCCTTGATCACGTAGTCCTGCGCCCCGGTCCGCATCGCCTCGACCGCGACGTCTTCCCCCATCTCTCCGGAGACGAAGATCAGGGGTGTGTCGGGATCGCGCGAGCGTAACAGCTGCAACGCCGCGGTCCCGCTGAAGCGCGGCATGTTGAAGTCGCTGATGACGATGTCCCAGGGCCCGCGGTCGAGCGCGGCGCTCACGGCGGCTGCGGTGTCCACCCGCTCGTAGATCGGATCGTAGCCGGCGCGCTGCAGCAGTCGCACGATCAGCAGGGCGTCGTCTTCGACATCCTCGATCAGCAGGAGGCGCAGCGAGGCTGTCATCTCATCAGAACCGCCCGGGGATCGGCGGTGCCCGGTTCAAGAGCAACCAATAGAGTCCGAGCTGCTTGGCCGCCTCGGTGAATGCCACGAAATCCACGGGTTTGCGCACGTAGCTGTTGGCGCCAAGGCGGTAGCCTTCCATGACATCGCGCTCTTCGTCGGAGGAGGTGAGGATGACGACCGGCAACAGCCGGGTGCGCTCGTCGGTCCGGATGCGCTGGAGCACCTCCAGGCCGTTGACTCTGGGCAGCTTGAGATCGAGCAAGACCACGGCAGGCGGCTCTGCCGGCCCGGCGCCGCCCGCCGTGCCGAAGAGAAAGTCGAGCGCCTCGACGCCGTCGCGCGCCACGACGACCTCGTTCGTGATGTTGTGACTCTTGAGCGCACGCATCGTGAGGGCCGCGTCGTCAGGGTTGTCCTCCACCAGCAGGATCTTTCCGGGGTTCACCAGAGCCTCCCGGCCCGCGGGGCGGGCCGTTACAGAGTGAAGTAGAACGTCGCTCCCTGATCGACGGCGCCCTCGGCCCAGATCCGGCCGCCGTGCCGGGTGATGATGCGCATGACGGTCGCGAGCCCGACGCCCGTGCCCTCGAACTCGGCCGCGGAGTGCAGGCGCTGGAACACGCCGAACAGCTTGTCCGCGTACTTCATGTCGAAGCCGGCGCCGTTGTCCCGGACCATGAAGGCCCGGCCGCCGTTGACGTCGACGGCGCCGAATTCGACGCGCGGCTGCCGCTGCTTGGCGGTGTACTTCCAGCTGTTGCGGAGGAGATTCTCGAGGACGACCCGCAACAGACGGGAGTCTCCCTGCGCCTTGAGCCCCGGGGTGATCGCGAATTCCACCTGCCGTTCTGGGGTGGTGTGTTGCAGCTCGGCTACGATGTCCTGCGCGATGCCGCTCAAGTCCACCGGCTCGCGGCGCATCTCCGCGCGGGTGATCCGCGCGAGCTTGAGCAGGTCGTCGATCAGCATCCCCATTCGCTGCGTGGCCGCGCGCACCCGCTGCAAGGCATCTCGCCCCGCGTCGTCCAACCGCTCCGCGTAGTCCTGCAGCACCACTTGGCTGAAGCCGTCGATGCTGCGAAGCGGGGCGCGCAGGTCGTGCGACACTGAGTAGGCGAACGCGTCGAGCTCCCGGTTAGCGGCGAGGAGCTGCGCCGCATTGCGCTGCATTGCCTCGTTGCTCTCCTGGAGCTCGTGGGTGCGTTCCTCGACCCGCTGCTCGAGCTCCGTGGCGTAGCGCTGGAGCTCTTCCTTGCTTGCTCTCAAGGCGCTGGCCTGGTCTTCGATCCGGCCGAGCATCTGGTTGAACGCATCGGTCAAGGCGCCCAATTCGTCCCCGCTGAGCTTGGCCGCTCGCACGGAATAGTCCTGCCGCGTGGAAACGGCCCGCGCGGTTTCCGCCAGCGCGAGAATCGGGTGCGAAATCTGGCCTTGCAGGAGCGCGGCCAGCACGTAGGCCGCCAACAGGGACATCCCCATGACCCCCGCGGCGATGGCGGCCGACAGGCGCAACGTGCGGGACACGGCCTCCATGTCGGATTTCAAATACAACGTGCCGAGACGCGGACTCCCGACCTCCGCGACCGGCTCGAGGCCGATCACGTACCCCCCCTCGAAGCGATAGCCGTCCCGCGGCGGCGCGAGCGGCAGGGTGGCGCTCGCTGAGTCCGCCGGGTAGCGCGAGAACAGGCGCCCGTCCCTGTCGTACAGACCTGCGGCGACGACGTGCGGGTCGGCGCTCAATGCCGCCAGCATGGCGCGTGCGTCCGCTTGGTTGGCAAAGGCGAGCGCCGGGGTGATGTTCGCCGCGACGACGCGCCCCAAGGTGGACAGGTTGTGCAAGGTCGTCTGCCGGAACGCCAAAACCTCTAAGGTCACAAACGCGGCGGAGGTCAAGAGCAGCACCAAGCCGCTCGTCACGAGGAGGATCGCCGTCAGCTTCCGCTTGATCGGCCAATCGCGCAGCGCCATCTCACCGCCCAGGCGGAGTGACGATCTCGGCCACGCGCAGCAACTTGGAGCTGATGGTCAGATGGGCCGCCGCCGCCGCCTCCGGGTTGAGCTGGAGGCGGATGCGGCTCCGATCGGTCACGAAGCGAATCATGCCGCCGCGTTGGGCGAAACCGTCGGCATCGCTCACCGTGAGGAGCGGCCGGTGCTTGAGACCGGCCAGAATGTCGTCCGGCCGGTCCCCCTCGGACCGACTGATGAACAAGATGTGGCACGTCTTGATCTCGTCCACGCTCTGGTAGCGCCGCACCTGGAATGGCCGCCCTCCCAAGTGCTCATGTCGCACGGTCTGGTCCAGGAAGTTCCCGAACGGATCCTCTCCGAGCACGCCGATCACGAGCGGCGTGTCGGGGCCGGAAAAGGCGTCGGCCGGCCAGTCGACGAATTGCGCGAAGTTGAACAGGAACACGGCCTTCACCTGATACTCGGTGGCCCCGCCGGTCTGCGCGGCCAGGCTGGGCCCCGCCGCGAGCAGCACCGCGCAGCGGAGTATCCACGCTCCCGGCACGCCCCACCGCGGGCGCAGCCGAGCGGCTGCTGGGGCGAACAGCGCGGGTCCCGCCGCGTCAGCGGTGGTTGAAACTCTCCGTGCTGATCGTGCAGCAGGTTCTGGCCGACCACCGATAGACCCACACTGGCCGTCGGCTGCCACGTCAGATTGGCCGTCAGCTCGGCATAGGCAGGGACCTGCGCATTGGCGATCGCGCCGATGGCACGGAGGCCGCCGTCGAGTCGGAGGTGCGCCGGGAGGTCGAGCGAGGACTGCAACAGGAACTGACGATCGGGCGACTGTGACTCTCCCGAGCCCCGGGTCATGTCCGTGCTCCCGGGCTTGGGCCAAATGTGGACCCGCACCTCGGTATAGCCAGCGTGCAGCCGCCATTCACTTGTGAGCCAGTAGTCGGCCACCAGCTTCGCCCCGTACGACTCGCCGTCCTGCCCGTTGCCGATTCTGATGGGGGTGGGCGCGGGCGGTTTCACCTGCTCCAGGCTGCGCAGCCCGTAGTAGCGGCTGTAGAACGTCGCCACGGACACCGCCAGCACCCCGTGCTGATGGCGGTAGCCGAGCTCGTAGGCCAGCTCCTCCTCGGAATGGAACCCCGGGCCGCCCGCGAGGAAATAGGGCGGCTGACTCGGGATAAACAACTCCCGATCGATGCGCGACGGGGTGCGTAGCGCCCGCGAGACCGCCGTCCACAAGAGCCCCGACGGGCTCAACTGCCAGCTGAACCGGCCGCTCGGCTCGATCTCGAACCCGGTGTAGTCATTGTGCTCGACCTTGCTCCCGAGCGCGACGTGCAATCGGTTCGGGACGAGGGCGATCTCGTCCTGCACGAACCCGGTGAACCACTGGCGCGTGACGTCGGCCGGCAAGAAGGCGAGGCCCGCGCTGTTCGCGACGCGATCGTTCATCAGCCGGTACCCGAGCCCCCAGACCACGTCGTGCCGCGTGCCCAGCCGTACCTCGTGCTGGAGATCGATGTCGTAGAGGTCGAGATCTTCGGCAAAGACGTTGGGAATGTCCCGGTGCGTGCGGTCGTAGTACAGTTGGACCGCAACATTCGAGCGCTCGGACATGGTGCGGGACCACTTGGCGATCACGTTGCGGCCGCTGACCGCGACGTCACCCGGGTTCGGTTGCCCCGACGGGGTGGGCTGCCCGATGCGGCCATCGTAGAGATCGCCCTGCAGGGTGACCTGGCTGGCACTCGACGCGTCCCAATCCATGCGGAAGCCGCCCTGCTCCAGGTGCCAATCGTCGCCGGCGTCCGCGCCGGCGGGCCGCACCGACGCGTCGCGGGCGAAGCCCGTGCCGTAGACCCGATAGTGCGCGTCCGATCCCAGCGCTCCTCCGTAGCGGACGGTCCCAAACCCTTGAGGCTGTGTGCCACCGCCGCCCGACACGAGGAGGCCATCGGTGTCCTTCGCGTGCTTCGTGATGACGTTGATCACCCCATTCACGGCGTTCGATCCCCACAACGTGGCGCCGGGTCCGCTGATGACCTCGATGCGGTCGATGTCCGCGAGCGGCACCTGCTGCACGTCCCAGAACACCCCGGAGTAGAGCGGGGTGTACACGGTGCGCCCATCGATCAAGACGAGCAGCTTGTTGGTCGTGGTACCGTTGAACCCGCGCGCGCCGATCGCCCATTGGCGGGCATCGACCTGCGCGACCTGGAGGTTGACCGCGAGGCGCAAGGCCTCGGGGAGACTCGAGGCGCCGGAGCGGCGAATGTCGTCCCCGGTGATCACCTCGATCGCGGAAGCGGCCTGCGCCAAGCGCTCGGGCCGCTTCGACACGGAGGTGACCTGCAGGTTCATCAGCTGTTCGATGCTCAGCTTCTTCAGCGCCTCAGCGGACACGCCGGTATCCGGGCGCTGCGCGGCTGAATCCGGTTGTTGCGCGAGCCCGGGCGCGGCCGCGAGGGCGAGACCGCACCCGAGCAGCAGGGACGTCGCGGCCCAAGCCGCTCCGGTCTTAGCCATCGGTCGGTTCGCGGTGGCCGGAGGTTCGCCCGGCGGCCTGCGTGTCAGCCATGGTTCGGCGCTCCTTGCCCGATCAGGCGTCGCAAGAGTCTCGGGATCGCCACGAACTGCTTCGACTTGTCGAGAAAGAAATCGGCACCGGCGGCCTCGCACCGCCGGCGGCGAGAAGTGTCAGCGAGTTTCGTCAGCACCACCACGGTGGGCGCGGGCGCGAGCCGCTGAGCGGCCTCAAGCACGGCGACACCGTCACCGTCCGGCATCTGGATGTCGAGGATCGCGAGATCAGGTCGCAGGTCGCGCATCGCCACCATCGCTTGCATGGCGGGCTCGGCCTGCCCGATCACCGCGACCTGCCCGACCGACGCGAACAGCACTATCAGACTCTGCCGCACGATCGCCGCGTGATCCACGATCAGGATGTGCACGGCACAAGATGCGTTGGCGCCGCCCTACACAATATAGGGCGCCGACTTACAGCGCTGTCAGCATTTGTCCTACAGGTGGACCCCGAGCCGCTCGCCGCCCCATAGCGCCGCCGAA
>WNFC01008006.1_pt1 | contig 11646 bp, 4 predicted proteins | sample 5400541 | NCBI WGS metagenome assembly WNFC01 (sample SAMN13153342, study PRJNA577476) | soil metagenome | isolation source: 120 cm saprolite under Douglas fir tree site 2 hole 2 replicate 1 | place: USA:California | collected 2015-04-18
CTGCACCGTGCCCGTAACGCCGCTCGGTACCGTTGCCGTAAAGGTCACCGGCTGCAGGTAGCTCGATGGATTTGGCGAATGACGCCAGAGTGATGTTCGCCACTCCGTTCTGGCCCAGGGTCGCCTTGTTCACGACCTGGCTCAAGGCCGTTGCGGAGCTCGCCGTGAAGCTGGTCGAGTCCGGCGTGTAGACCGCCGTGATGCTATGAGTGCCCACCGCCAGCGTGCTGTTCGTAAGAGTCGCCGCTCCGTTGCCGTTCAACGTCACAGGGCCGCCAACAGCCGTCCCATCCACACTGAACTGCACCGTCCCTGTAGGCAGAGCTGTCCCTACGGTCGGCGCTACCGTCGCCGTAAAGACCACTGACTGACCATAGCTCGACGGATTCACGGACGAAGCCAATGTCGTCGTCGTGCTCACCGCCAATCCGAATCCAGTGAGGGTAATCAGCTGCGTCGATCCAACGGCATTCAAGGAATTGTCCGTCAGCACTGCGGAGCCAGAGATTGGCCCTTTCTTGGTGGGAACAAAATTGATGGAGTAAGTGCAGTTTGCGCCAGCCATCAGGCTCGAAGACGAGCTTGAGGCAGTCAACTGCGGGCAGGTCGAAGAAGAAACGATCTGAAAATCCACCGTAATGCTTGCATTGCTGCCACTGGATGGCGGTGGGACAGTCAGACTTGCGTTGCCGATGTTCGACACAATCGCTGTCTGCGGATTATCGGTGGTATCCGATGTTCCCACCACCGTCGAGGTCGGATACGCCAACTTCGATTGGCTCACATCCACCTTGCGGATGCGGTTATTGCCATAGTCCGCGATGTAGAGGTTGCCTGCACCGTCCAAGCTGATGCCGAGAGCACCAGCCACCGCCGCACTCGTCGCTGGGCCGCCATCGCCTGAATAGGCAGCCGGCCCAGTACCCGCGAGAGTTGTAATCACACCGGTTCCTGCGTCTACCTTCCGGATGCGATTGTTGAACTGGTCTGCAAAATAGAGATTGTCCGCACTGTCGATGGCAAGGGTGCCGGGATAATATATCTCGGCACTCGTCGCTGGCCCGCCATCGCCTGTAAAGCCTTGTGTTCCATTACCCGCAATTGTCGTGATGATGCCCGTAGTTGCCGACACCTTGCGTACGCGGTTGTTCTTTTGATCCGCGATGTAGAGATTGCCCACGCTATCGATGCCAACGCCGCCAGGGTACTGGAGTTTGGCACTAGTCGCCGGACCTCCATCCCCGGAGTAGCCGACTGTCCCGTTGCCGGCAACCGTCGTGATGATGCCTGTTGCTGCCGCTACTTTACGGATGCGGCAGCCGTTGTAGTCTGAGATGTAGAGGTTGCCCACACTGTCGACGATCACTTCGCCAGGGGCCACCAGTCCTGCGCTTGTGGCTGCGCCGCCATCCCCTGAGTAGACGCCTGATCCGTTGCCCGCCACCGTCGTGATCACGCCCGTCGCGGCATCCACCTTGCGAATCCTGAAATTGTTAAAGTCCGCAATATAGAGATTGCCTGCACTATCGACGTACACACCTTGAGGGCCATTGAGCTTTGCACTGGTTGCCTGACCACCATCTCCCGAGAAACCAGAGGTTCCGTTGCCTGCAACCGTCGTAATGATGCCAGTTGCTGCCGCTATTTTACGGATGCGGTTGTTGGCATATTCTGCGATGTATATGTTGCCCGCACTGTCGACGGCCTGCCTGAAGACCGCGTTTATCTGGGCGCTAGTTGCGGGGCCGCCATCCCCGGTGTAACCAGCTGTCCCGTTGCCCGCCACCGTCGTGATAATTCCTGGAGTCAGCGCCACTAGCGGTCCTAGACCTATGCCGGTCAGGCCGACATTGAAATTGCCCGCGCTGTCGACCACCTGCAAAGGCACCCACCGCTTTCCGGGATACGCTGGTGTAAAGGTGATCGAGATCGTGCAGACCGTGCCCGCGGGATTGCTCGCTCCCACCGTGCAACCAGTGATCGACTGGATCGCATACTCCTGCTTGCCACCCTGGGACTGCGGAATGGTGATGCTGCTGATCATCCCCGTCGCCGGCAAGGTGAAAGTGATGTTTTGCGGCGCGCTTGTACTGGCTACCGGGATAGCTGGGAGGAAGTTGGTGTTGGTTGCGCCGCCATTATTCACCACCTGGTTGTCGATCGCCGAGGTAGCGGTGTTGTAGTTGGCGTCGCCACCATAGACCGCCGTCACCGGATGCGTTCCGACTGCAAGCGTTGTTGTGGTGAACGTCGCCGTCGTGCCGCTGATCGTGCCCGTTCCCAGCGTCGTCGCCCCGTCCTTGAAGGTCACCGTGCCCGTCACACCAGCCGGTACCGTCGCCGTAAAGATTACTGACTGACCCACATTCGACGGATTAGGCGAGGAGTTCAGAGCAATGTTCGCCACTCCATTCTGACCCAGGGTCGCCTTGTTCACGACCTGGCTCAAGGTAGTTGCGGAGCTTCCCGTAAAGCTGGTCGAGTCCGGCGTGTAGACCGCCGTAATGCTATGAGTACCCACCGCCAGCGTGCTGCTCGTAAGAGTCGCGGCTCCGCTGCCGTTCAACGTCAATGGTCCGCCAACGGCGGTCCCATCCACACTGAACTGCACAGTACCTGTGGGTAGAGCTGTCCCAACCGTTGGCGCAACGGTCGCCGTGAATGTCACAGCCAGCCCAAAAGCCGACGGATTCAGCGACGAAGCCAGCGTCGTCGTCGTGCTCACTGCGACTCCCGTCGCATTCAGATGGATTGTCTGCGTCGATCCAGCAATGTTCAGGGAGTTATCCGTGACCACTGCGGAGCCTGCAATAGCGCCCGCCATAGTCGGCGCGAAGTCGATCGCATAGATGCATTGCGCGCCAGCAGCCAGGGTCTGAGAAGAACTGCTTGTAAACAGCTGCGGGCACGTCGTTGCCGCATCCAGTGCAAAATTGAGCGATACGCTAGGATTGCTGCCGGCTGAAGGCGGAGGGACCGTCAGGCTCGCGTTGCCGATATTGGAGAGAATGGCGGTCTGCGGGTTGTCCGTCGCATCCGACGTTCCCACCTTAGTTGCCGTCGGATACGTTAGTACGGATTGGCTCAGATCCAGCTTGCGGATGCGGCTGTTGCCAAGATCAGAGACATAGAGGTTGCCCGCGTTATCGAAGGCGATCGAGCTAGGATAATGCAACGCGGCACTCGTCGCCGCTCCGCCATCGCCCGCATAGGCCCCCGTTCCGTTGCCCGCCACTGTCGTGATGATTCCCGTCGCCGCATTCACCTTGCGGACGCGGTTGTTGAGATAGTCCCCGATATAGAGGTTGTCTGCGCTGTCGAGGGTAAGATACTCAGGGTTTTGCAACGCGGCGCTGGTCGCCGGGCCGCCATCGCCCGAATAGGCTCCGGTCCCATTGCCCGCCACTGTCGTGATGATCCCCGTCGCTACCGTCACCTTGCGGACGCGGTTGTTGCCAGGATCAGCGATGATGAGGTTGCCCACGCTATCCAAGACAACATGAGTAGGATCTGCAAGCGCGGCACTGGTGGCTGGGCCGCCATCGCCCGAATAGCCTTGTGTCCCGTTGCCCGCCACCGTCGTGATGATCCCTGTCGCCGCTGCCACCTTGCGGATGCGATGGTTGCCAAAGTCCGCGATATAGAGGTTGTTTGCTCTGTCGAGGGCCACTCCAGTAGGAGTCCACAACGCAGCGCTGGTGGCCGGACCGCCATCGCCCGAATAGTTTTGTGTTCCGTTGCCCGCCACCGTCGTGATGATCCCCGTCGTCGCAGCCACTTTGCGGATTCGGTTGTTGGCATACTCCGCGATGTAGAGGTTGCCCGCGCTGTCCAGGGCCACAACTTCAGGACCATTCAACTGGGCGCTGGTGGCCGCCCCCCCGTCTCCCGAGTAGCCCGCGGTTCCGTTGCCCGCCACCGTCGTGATGGTCCCCGTCGCCGCGTTCACCTTGCGGACCCGGCTGTTGGAATAGTCCCCGATATAGAGGTTGCCCGCGCTGTCGAAGACCGCACCTACAGGACTATTCACCTGCGCACTGGTGGCCGGACCGTTATCACCCGCGTAACCTGCGGTGCCACTACCCGCGAAGGTTGAAATAATGCCAGGCGTCAACGCCGCCACTGGCCCCACACCCACTCCGGTCAGGCCGAAGTTGATGTTGCCTGTGCTCGTAACTACCTGAAGCGGAATCCACCGCTGCCCAGAATAGGCCGGCGAAAAGGTAATGGGGATTGTGCAGACCGTTCCCGCCGGATTACTTGCACCAATCGTGCAGCCCGTAATTGTACCGATGCTGTATTCCTGGTTACCGCCCTGCGACTGCGGAACCGTGATGCTGGTGATCGTCTCCGCCGCTGTTGTTTGCAGAAGAATATTCTGCACCACGCTACTGGTACCAATCGTGGTCGTGGGGAAATTGTTGGCGGTAATCGCCAATTTACGAATACGGTTATTGCTGAAATCTGAGATGTAGAGACTACCCGCATTGTCGATGGCGATACCAAGTGGAGTATGAAACGCAGCGGCGGTTCCGGGCCCGCCATCACCCGAGAAACCCGCAGTGCCATTCCCAGCAACCGTTGTGATGATCCCTGTGCCTTGGAATACTTCACGAACTCGGTTGTTACCTTGATCGGCAACAAACAGATTGCCCGTTTTATCGAGGGTGACACGGGCGGGAGTACTGAATTGCGCACTGGTTGCTGCACCGCCATCCCCCGTAAAGCCGGCTGTCCCATTACCGGCATACGTTGTGATCACGCCAGTCCCTGCAGCAACTTTGCGAATGCGATTATTGGTGACGTCGGCGATATAGAGATTGCCCGCACTGTCGATAACAATGCCGGCGGGAGAATTCAACGCGGCACTGGTCGCTACACCGCCATCTCCGGCGAATCCGGCTGTCCCATTGCCGGCATACGTCGTGATTATTCCAGTCCCCGCAGCAACCTTACGAATGCGATTGTTGGCATTGTCGGCGATGTAGAGATTGCCCGCGCTATCGAGGGTCAAGTCGGTGGGCGAATACATGGCCGCACTCGTCGCCGAGCCACCATCGCCGGAGAAGGCTGCTGTCCCGTTGCCCGCAATTGTTGTAATGACCCCTGTTCCGGCATCTACCTTGCGAACTCGGTTGTTCGCTTGATCCGCGATATACAAATTCCCGGCGCTATCGACAACAACGCCAGTTGGCCCCTTCAACATAGCGCTGGTCGCCGCCGCTCCGTCGCCAGAAAATCCAGCCGTCCCGTTGCCTGCAACCGTGGTAATGACACCTGTTCCAGCATCTACCTTGCGGATACGGTTATTTTGCCAATCGGCAATATAGAGATTGCCCGCACTATCGGTCGCGACACCTTCGGTTCGGTTCAGCCCGGCACTCGTGGCCGGACCGCCATCACCTGAGTAGCCTGTCGTCCCATTGCCCGCCACCGTCGTGACACCCGGAACGAGTTGCATCTGCCCTATTGCAGGCAGGCCAATACCAATCAGGCAGACAACAAACCCAAAGACAAGGAAAGCTCGCTTGGCGACGGAGCTCAATGATGCAAGCTGGTGATCGTTCTTCGGGGTCATGACAGATATCTCTCTTCTCGTGAATCGGGACATGGCGTAGTTGCTTCCTGAAATCGGGCGAGCTGTGGCTGAGGCGCTCTTTCCAGAGCACGGGTCATCAAATCTCTATTGCCGGAGCTACCCAAGGAGATATTTGCACCATAGGGGAGCAATAGCTATCGACGTGCGATTAGTTAAATGCGGGAGAGATACGGGAAGTAAACCAAGGTAGATCACCAGTTGCGACAACTCAATTAAATCCTGAGACAAATATTCCCATGAGCTCCACATCGGGATTAATCACCCGAAAGTTGTAGAGCCAGATTCCGCAAACATCTGATTTAGTGGTCCGGCTTTCCCGGTAGAGAATCGTAAGAGCGGCCAATTCGACTCATCTTCCTCGTGCCGGAATGATCTTTAACTACGGCGAAGGGTCGGAGTTCCTAGGAGATCTTCAATTCGAATTGCTCGCCTGTCAGAGTGTCGACACCTGAGTTGGGTGATGCTGGTACCGCTTCATGTCCATTCTCACGAAGCCTGCAAACAAGCTTGATCCGATAAGACCAATGCCGCCGATGACTGCGATTTTCATAATTGCTCCCTTCATTCGAACGGCAATTTTCATCTGCCACTCGTAGTCACTAAGACCGGACGGCACGGAGTGTTGTGACACGATGCCGGTGGATCTGCAGATTTATTCGAGGAGCACAAGCGAAAACTATCGAAAAGAGATTGCTAAGGAGCCGTGATCGAAGAGACGTCGCCGGAAATGCGCGAGGTTCTGCAACCATTTTGCGGCGACGTGCGCTGAAACGCCCATACGAGAATTTGCCAAGAATGGCATGGCGAAGCCACTCAATAGACTGAGGAGGAATAGGACGGTACCAGAAATTAGGAATTGATGCGGAATAGGGTTCATTGGCTCTCTCTGGGCGTTATTTAGGATCGTGGTTATGGGTCGGTGCGGACAAAGACGTTCGCCAGGTAGACATTCTCACGTCGCCTCAGCCGGAAAAATCATGCAGGTTTCGCTGCCGTGGGCGAGCAGCTTTCCGCGCTCGTCGAAGAGGCGGCCCTCACTTGTCGCCGTCCTGCTCCCACGATGGATCAGCTTACTCTCGCAACGCACGACGCCCGTTGATGGCAACACGGGACGAACATAGTTGATCTTCATTTCGATAGTCGTATAGCCTTCACCTGCCTTCAATGTCGAATGGACGCAATACGCCATGGCCGCATCCAGAATCGTCGCCGCCCAGCCACCATGAATCGTACCGACGGGATTGAGGTAACGTGCTGACGGCGTGCCAACGAAGACGACGCGACCTTCCTCAACCTCGACAAGGTCAATGTCCATCGTGTCGGAATAAGGTGCACATGGATGACGGCCATTTAACATGCCGGTCAAGAAGGACCTACCGTCCTCAGCTAACAGCACCTCACATGAAACTACGCCGATCTGGCGAGTCTCGTTTTGAAAAACTTCCATTCTCATCTCAGATTCCAATAGTCTCTGTGTCCGTGGGTTGTATAGGTCTCTCTCGCTGATCTCGATCTGGCACGTCTCGTTTTGAATAACTTCCATCCTCATCTCCTCAAAGGCTTCTCTATTTCGTCCTGAGTTATGTCCGAACTCTGTCGTCGAAAAGACCGGAACTGGCGTAGCGGTCGCCAGTGTCGGGCAGAATCGTAACCACTGTTTTGCCGACCATCTCCGCGCGTTTCATGACCGCAAGAGAAGCATGGATAGCAGCGCCGGCCGAAATACCAGAAGATATGCCTTCACGTCTTGCGAGCAGGCGTGTAGCGGCAAATGCATCCTCGTTGGAAACTGGAACGATTTCGTCAACTAAACTTCTGTCAAACAGCGGTGGAACAAAGCCCACACCTATTCCAGGTATCCGGTGCTGTCCTGCGCATCCTCCAGAAAGCACAGCACACGCGGCTGGCTCAACCGCAATAATGCGGATGTCAGGTTTGCGCTTTTTCAAGACACTTGCCACACCCATAAGCGTTCCCGCCGTTCCAACCGCAGCGACGAAAACGTCTAGGTTGCCACTTGTATCTGACCAAATCTCTTCGGCTGTCGTGCGCCGATGCGCGGTGATGTTCGCTGGATTGTTAAATTGATCGACCAGAAAGGCACCCGGGATCTGTTGGTGTAGCTCTTTAGCCAACGCAACGGCGTCCGCCACAAGAATGCCGGGTGTCAGTCGGACATCTACGCCAAAATGGCGCAACAACTTGGCTCGTTCCTCCGACATCACCTCCGGCATCACCAAAATCAGTCGGTAACCCTTCACGGCTGCGGCGCAAGCAAGCCCGATTCCCGTGTTCCCCGCGGTCGCCTCGATAAGTGTTGCGCCCGGAGTGATCACACCGCAAGCCTCCGCATCCTCGATCATCGCCAACGCAACTCGATCCTTCACGCTTCCACACGGGTTGCGCATCTCAAGTTTGGCGAGCAGACGAGCATGTACGCCTGCCGAGAGTCTGCCAAGCTCGACGAGTGGAGTGCGGCCAGCAGTGCATGTTACGTTTTGGTAAATCATCACAATATTCCTCTGTGCGACCAACGAAAGGGGGAACTCCCTGAGGACGGTCTTGTGTTAGCCACTCCTCATGGTCTCCTTGGAAACGCGGAGAATAAAGCCACAGTTGCCGAGAACTGTACCGCCTCATTTACCAGTACAGTTAGGCGTCACCTGAGTCCGTTGTTTTCAACCAACTACTTATTTGAGGCGCAGTTCAAGATCACTTCCGTACAATAAAGGCAACTGTATGGCCTAAAAGAGAGGTACGGATTGTGGCCAATGGAAAATCACTCAGCCGGGTTCAACTCGCGATGGAAGCGATCCGCGAACGGGTCACCATTGCTCCGGGCGGGAGACTTCCTTCTATCCGCCGTCTCGCAGAGCAACTGCAAATCTCGAAGTCGACGATCGTGGAGGCTTATGATCGCCTGGTCGCCGAAGGAGCCGTAGAAGCGAGGCGAGGATCAGGCTTTTTCGCGGCAACACGACGCGTGCGTCCATTCAAATTGAAGGATTCGGGGCTACAGCTTGATCGGGCCATTGACCCTTTGTGGATCATGCGTCAAGCTCTCGCTTCGAACTCCCCGCTGCAGCCCGGTAGCGGCTGGTTACCAGACGATTGGCTAGCCGGTGATATTTTGCGCCGCGTCTTGCGTGGGATAAGCCGTGACGAAGGAGCGAACCTAACGGCTTACGGAACACTACAGGGTTTTCTTCCTTTGCGTGAACAGTTAGCTCGGCGTCTGAACGCGCGCGATATCGCAGCTGAGCCGAGCAATATTTTTCTCACAGATTCTGCGACACGCTCGATAGACATCGTTTGCCGGTTTCTATTGCAGCCCGGCGATACCGTGTTGATCGATGATCCGTGCTACTTCAACTTTCAATACATGCTGCGGGCACAACGAGTTCACATGATCGGTGTTCGTTATACGCCGAATGGACCGGATCTCGAACATTTCGCTGCCGCATGCATGGAACATCGCCCAAAGCTCTATCTAACGACTGCAGTCCTACACAATCCGACAGGTGCAAATGTCAGCCTTGGCACAGCGCATCGCCTGCTCAAACTTGCCGAAATATATGACCTCGTCCTCGTCGAAGATAGTATCTACGCCGATCTCGAAAGTCGTCCTTCGCCTGGTCTTGCGGGACTCGATGGTTTCGAGCGGGTCATTCTGGTCGGAAGCTTTTCTAAGACCCTTACTGCGGCGGCACGTTGCGGCTTCATAGTCGCGCGTAGCGACTGGATTGAAGGGCTGACAGACCTCGCACTCGCCACGAGCTTCGGCACCAACGATCTGGCTGCGCAGGTCACACACCGACTGTTGATCGATGGTAGCTACCGAGGCCATCTTGATGCTCTCCGTCCGCGGCTTGCCCGAGCGATGGCTTTCACCGCAGAGCATCTTGATCGCCTCGGCTTCACCCTTTGGACACGACCCGAGTCCGGTATGTTTCTTTGGGCGCAGTTGCCAAACAAATTAGACTCTTCAGAGATTGCGATACGTGCTCTGGAGCGCGGTCTCGTCCTGGCTCCTGGCAATGTTTTCAGCTTGTCACAGACGGCGAATCACTTTCTGCGTTTCAACGTGGCTCAATGTGCCAACAAACGTGTTTTCGACGTGTTGGCGGAGACGATGCGAGCCTGACGAATCAAGCAATACTAAGATGTTTCATTCCTCCAAATGTGATCGACGCGGGAAGTCCGCAAAGTCGCCACATTCCCGTAAAGAATGGTTGTCATCAGAAACGGCATTGCATAAAGTCTGTAGTCGCTATTCGACCTCGATTCGGAACATACAAGGTGGAGTGCGGAAGAGGCAACGCGGCTGAAGCGAGGAAGGAGGCTTCCTCCCTCGAATGGCATTCCAGATAGGCGAATAAGAGGCGAATATGGTTGAATAGATGCGAGGTGATTTCGCTGACTCGAAACCCACAAAACTCAACCGGCCCGGTTTGGACAGACGATGCCCTTCCCGCTTGTCCCGTGGGGATGGAATGCTGCACCGATTTGTAGCGGCACGTCCCAATGACTATGCCCTTTCTTCAAGTGCAGGGCTTTGCGGATCTCAGTACATCCGCCTTCGACGGCATCCCTGAGTGGGACGCTTTCATAGAACATTGCGAGACGTGTGAGGACTGCAAAAAGTAACGTGCAGCGACTGCGGAACGATGACAGCATCCGACGCCCAACACGAAGTCGCCAATATCGCCTCCGCTCCCGTTCGCAAAATCGTTCATGTGGATATGGACGCCTTCTACGCCTCGGTCGAACAACGAGACAATCCAGCGCTTCGCGGAAAACCGGTCGTGGTTGCGTGGAAGGGCAAACGATCCGTTGTTTGCGCCGCTTCTTATGAGGCAAGACGGTTCGGCGTGCGTTCTGCGATGCCGGCGGTGACTGCGGAGCGACTATGCCCGGAAGCGATCTTCATTCCGCCTGATTTCGTGCGTTACAAGGCAGCATCGTCTGCCGCACGCGAAATCTTCCAGAGGCATACCGATCTCATCGAGCCGTTGTCTCTCGACGAAGCGTATCTCGATGTGACCGAGAACAAGATGCAGCTTCCGACAGCGACGCGCGTCGCGAAGATGATTCGTGAGCAGATACGCGAAGAGCTGAACCTCACGGCTTCCGCTGGCGTGGCGCCCAACAAATTCCTGGCGAAGATCGCATCCGACTGGAAGAAGCCGAACGGCCTGTTCGTCATTCAGCCGCACGAAGTGCAGAGCTTTCTTCTCCCATTGCCGGTGGGCCGCATTCCTGGAGTAGGACAAGTCACAGAAAGTCGCATGAAAGCAGTGGGCATAGCAACGGTCGGCGATCTCTATGCCCTGGAACTGTCCAGCCTTGAACATCACTTCGGAAGCTACGGCCTGCGTCTCTATCAACTCGCCCGCGGTATCGACCACAATCCCGTCGTGCCGAACCGAGTCAGCAAGTCGATCTCTGCCGAGGACACGTTTCCCGAGGACATTCCGCTGGCGGACACAGAGCCAAAGATTCGACTCCTGGTTGAGAAAGTTTGGAAGTCTTCGCACGCCAATGCACGGGCCGCGAAGACGGTAGTTCTGAAGCTCAAAACGAAGCAGTTCAATAGCCTCACGCGAAGCCTCACGCTTCCGACTCCTCCCTCATCCTGCGACGAACTTACAGGGATCGCCCTCGCGCTACGAGAACGGGTTGAGATGGGACCGAGGCAGCTCTTCCGGTTGGTTGGGGTCGGCCTCAGTAACTTTCAGACAGCCGAAGACCCGGCTTCGCATCTCTTTGTTGAAGAACTCGCCGAGAAGCTATGAGCAAACAGGATGTCAATGAGACACCTGATTCGGTAGTGAGCTAATTTGAATCCGCAACTTCCATCTGGACCGCGACTCGGAAACAATGTCGAAGTGTTGAGCTTGTACGAAGCTCAATGAGTTCTATAAAAAGGGATGTCAAGAAAAAAGTTCTCCCTCGACCGGACGCCGAGAAGATTTTTGTCTCGAGATCCAGCCCACTGCTGTGAGCGTGCCCCTCGATTTGCTCGAGAGGTTTGTCTTGGCTCGTTG
>WNFC01012599.1_pt1 | contig 11646 bp, 14 predicted proteins | sample 5400541 | NCBI WGS metagenome assembly WNFC01 (sample SAMN13153342, study PRJNA577476) | soil metagenome | isolation source: 120 cm saprolite under Douglas fir tree site 2 hole 2 replicate 1 | place: USA:California | collected 2015-04-18
CGAGTGGCGTCGCCCGAAGACAATGCGATCGTGGTGGCGCCCGTATCGACGAGAAAGCGCACCGGTCCGCCGTTGATCTGGCCGTCGACGACGAAGTGTCCGCGCGAATCGGCGGTGAGCGTCGCGCTCTGGCTTGGGGGGGCCGGGGTCGGCCCGGCATGATGCTGGCCGATCCTGAGGGTCTTTTTCTGGCCGTCGATATCCAGCGTCGCCGACTCGCGGTCGGTCGAGATCAGCGTAACGCCCTCCACGGGTTTCCCGACGGTCAGCACGCGCGGCGCGCCGCCGTCGATCACCACGACGGCTTTGTTCGGAAAGAGGCCGATCACGTTGACGTCGGCGGCTTCGGCGGCGCCGGCCAACAGCAACCAGAGGGACGCTACAATACGCAGGCTGAACAAGATGCCTTCTCCCGCATGAAGCCCGTTGCGATCTTCCGTCACAGCAATACCGAGGGGCCGGGCTATTTTGCCACGTTTCTCGATTCGCGCCGCGTTCCGTGGCGGCTCGTCAAAGTCGACTCGGGCGATCAGGTGCCGGCGGATCCGCGCGGCTTTTCGGGCCTCGCGTTCATGGGCGGGCCGATGAGCGTCAACGACGAGCTGCCGTGGATACCGCGAGTGCTTGGACTCGTAAACAAAGCGGTCGACGCGGATATTCCGGTGCTCGGCCACTGCCTCGGCGGGCAGCTCATCGCGAAAGCCTTGGGCGGCAAAGTGACGCGCAATGCCGTGAAGGAAATCGGCTGGGGCGCGGTCACGGTCGAGGACAACGCGCCGGCGCGCGAGTGGTTCGGCGCGACCCGCGAGTTTTCCGGATTTCACTGGCACGGCGAGACCTTCACCGTCCCGCCGAAGGCAGCGAAGATCGCGGCGAGCCCGTACTGCGCGAACCAGGCGTTCGCGCTCGGCAGGCATCTGGGCATGCAGTGCCACGTCGAGATGACCCCCAGGTTGATCCGCGCCTGGTGCAAAGACTGGGAAAAGGAACTTGTCGCCAAGGCCGGACCGTCGGTGCAGACCCCCGAGCAGATGTTCGAGCGGCTCGACGAGCGCGTGCGCTCGCTCAACGAAATCGCCGTACGCCTCTACGAGCGCTGGATCGAAGGACTGAAGGGATAAGGAGACGTCAATTCCGAAAAAATCCAACAGCAGAAAAACGCCGCGTCCGGCCTCGCGGCCGGTCACCTTGCTCGTAGGAACGCGCAAGGGCGCGTTCCTCGTCAAGTCGGACCGCGCCAGACGGAAATGGACGCTCGCCGGGCCGCATTTTCTCGGGCATATCGTCAACCACGTCGCGCTCGATCCGCGCGACGGGAAGACGCTGCTGTGCGCGGCGCGCGCCGGCCACCTCGGGCCGACCGTGTTCCGCTCGACCGACTCCGGCCGCAACTGGAAGGAGGCGCAGCGGCCACCGGCCTTTCCCAAGGCCGCGGAGGGCGAAAAAGGGCTCGCGGTGGATCACGTTTTCTGGCTTGCGCCCGGGCACGCTTCGGAGCCCGGCGCGTGGTACGCGGGCGTCTCGCCGCCGGGATTGTTCCGCTCCGAGGACGGCGGCGTCACCTGGGAGGGCGTCACGGGATTCAACGCCAACCCGATGCGCTCGCCGTGGATCGGCGGCGAGGAGAACCCAGGGCCGCCCGGCGGCGCGACCCTGCACTCGATCAACGTCGATCCGCGCGATCCCCGGCACCTCTACATCGGCATCTCCGTCGGCGGCGTGTTCGAGAGCACCGATGCCGGCGCGAGCTGGCGGCCGCTCAACCAGGGTGTCGCGGCCGACTTCATTCCCGTCAAAGACCCGGAGTACGGGCACGACGTGCACTGCATGCGGCTGCACCCGGTCGCGCCCGATCGGATCTACCAGCAGAACCACTGCGGCATCTACCGCCTCGACCGCCCGGCGGAGCGCTGGACGCGGATCGGCGATGCGATGCCGAAAGCGATCGGCGACATCGGCTTTCCCGTGGTCCTCCATCCGCGCGACCCGGACACCTTGTGGGTGTTTCCGATGGACGGCGGCACCGTGTGGCCGCGCGTGAGCCCCGGCGGCAAGCCCGCCGCCTACGTGTCGCGCGACGGCGGCAAAAGCTGGAAACGCCAGGGCACGGGCCTCCCGCCCAGGCAGGGCTGGTTCACCGTGAAGCGCCAGGCGATGTGCGCGGACGCGCGCGACCCGGCGGGCGTGTATTTCGGCACCACCGCGGGCGACATCTGGGCAAGCTCGAGCGAAGGCGCCCGCTGGAGCTGCATCGCGCGCCACCTGCCGGAGATTTACTCGGTCGAAGCGGCGTGACTATGGTCGTCGCAATTCCCTCGCAGCTTCGCGACTACACCGGCGGCCGCGCGCACGTCGAGGCGCGCGGCGCGACGCTCGCGGAGCTGCTCGCGGACCTCGAGCGGCGCCATCCGGGAATCCGCTTCCGCATGATCGACGAGCAGGACGCGATCCGCCTCGGCGCCGCGCTCGCCGCCAACGACGAGGTGACGATCGTCGGCGCTCTGAGCGGCGGTTAGTCGCGGAAATTCTGGAACTGCAGCGGAATATCGGTGACCGACTTCAGGTCTAGCAGTGATACCATTGAACACAAGACAGGAGGCTTTATGGGTACCCCAAAGGCGGAAGTTGCATCGATGCTGGAGGCGTTGCCGGAGAGCAGCAGCTACGAGGACATCCAGTACCACTTGTATGTCCTCGAGAAGGTCAACCGTGGGCTGGAACGTGCTGCGACCGAGGGCGTTATTTCCCACGAAGACGCCAAGACTCGCCTCGGTAAATGGCTCGCGGCCTAGGCTGGTCGCCGGAAGCGATCGAGGATATCGAAGCCATCGCGTCGTACATCGAACGCGATTCACCGTGGTATGCCAAGGCAGTCGCCTCAAAGATCGTTGAAACGGCTGAGACGATTCCGGATTTCCCAGAAATAGGACGGATTGTCCCTGAGATTGGCAATTCGTCAATCCGCGAGCGGTTCGTATACAGCTATCGCATCATCTACCGCATCGAGGCAGAGCGGATTCTGGTTGCCGCGGTTATCCACGGCAGTCGGCTGCTCCAGCCTTTCCTTCAGCGCATAGAAGGTGAGCAGAAATCCAACCCGTAGCTGGTGCTCGACTTGGGCGCCGCGCTCGCCGCGAACGACGAGGTGACGATCGTTGGCGCGCCGAGCGGCGGCTAGTCGCGGAAATTCTGGAACTGCAGCGGAATATCGGTGACCGACTTCCGCACGAGCGCAATCACGTCCTGAAGGTCGTCCCTCTTCGCGCCCGAGACGCGCACCGCGCTTCCCTGGATGCTCGCCTGGACCTTCATCTTCGAGTCCTTGACGAGCTTCACGATGCTCTTCGCCTTCTCCTGCTCGATGCCGGCCTTGACGTGGATCGGCTGCTTCACCTTCGTGCCGCCGATCTTCTCGACGCTCTTCGTGTCGAACATCCGCGCGTCCACGCCGCGTTTCGCGCACTTGGTGAGGAAAACGTCGGTCACCTGCTTGAGCTTGAAGTCGTCGTCTGCGTAGAGCGTCAGCACCAGCTCGGCCTGCTCGATGCGCGCGTCCGATCCCTTGAAGTCGAAGCGGTTCGCGATCTCCTTGTTCGCCTGATCGACCGCGTTCTTCAGTTCGACCTTGTTGACTTCGGAGACGATATCGAAAGAGGGCATTTCGGATTTCCCGCGGATGGATGCGGAATTATACAGACCGTCCTTCGCTGTGCCGGGTTTCGCCCCTTGAGAAAACACACACTTGACCTTCCGCGCGCAATCTAACGAGGGCCCGATCCGAAACGGCACGACAAACAATCATGATTTTGCGGAGCATTTCCGGCAAGCGTACACTGACACGCCAGATTAGATGGTTTTTCGGAAGATGATTGTACGTGAGGTGCGAAAGGGAGCCGATATGGCCGACGGAAAGATCATCACGCTGTACACACCGTTTCGCTTTCTACCGTTGAGATTTGTGGTTCACCGCCGACAACCAAGTGGGCCAGAATTATTTGAACTACACCGCTTTCTCTCACTGAAGGAGTTAGTGAAAGGCGCACTAACGATACTCAACTCCACACGCTCCGATTTTTTGGCCCGTATCCAAGAGCTTGACGATCACGCGTTTCAACGAAGCCCGCACAAGATGCGCCGCTACATTGCAGATCGTAGGAATCTTCTTTACATCAACAGCCCTCACCTTACAGATCAACATTCCACGAACATATTGGGTTGCTGGGTTGCAACGAACATTGGTCGCAAAGAGACAAGTCGAATCATTAGCTTTGCCTGTCAAGCCGCCGGTATCAAACGTGAAAACCTTAGTACGCTCAAATTCTGAAAGTTCGCACCTAACCGCACGATAGGTCCGAACTAGACGCAGCCCGTGGACGCAATTCTCTTCAGCGCTAACCCATCGATGGTCGTGGTCGACGATGCCATAAGGCATTTAGCAGACCATGAAGAGCTCTACTGGAACGTAGGCTTCAGAATCGCGCGGAATGGGTTTTCGTATCCAATGCTTGGCTTTATCCATATTAGCGGAGCTCAGGTCGAGTATCGGGTAACGATCCGCGACATCCTCCCGTTTTCGCTCGATCAGTATGAAGACCCAAAACTTGCTGAACGTGTTAAACCGAAACCGTGGTTGCGCGAATGGAAAGAGAATCTGAACGATTTGCGGTTATACCCGGGGAGGAACGCCCTAGTAATGACTGAGATCGTGCCCTTTTCGTATGACACGTGTTCCTTCTGTAAGTACGACGGCACCTTGGTACAAAAGCCGCCGCAAGGGTATGTCCGCGTTCTGCTACCTGGCCACGGGGCGGTGGGGGATGGATTGCCGCGCCCCGCTCAAAATCGCACGGCCGCCGGCCCCACCCTTGCAGAAAGAAATCTAGAGGACTTCATAGTCCATCAACTTGAGGCAATCGAACCCGGGCTACGTCTAGAAAAGAGACAACTGAGTACACCGGCGGGGCGACTCGACCTATTGTGCAAGGACGCAAAGGGAAACTATGTCGTCGTCGAGCTAAAGCGGACGCAAGGGACGGATCAAGTGGTAGGGCAGGTCCTGAGGTACATGGGCTGGCTTAGCGAAGCTCACGGCACCGAGAAAGTCCGAGGCATTGTTATCGTCGCGAAGAAAGACCAAGCGCTGTCGTATGCCCTGATGACAGTCCCCAATGTACAAGTAAAAGAATTCAAGCTTCTCATCGAATGAACATGTGTTCGGACCTAACCACCGCATCCACGCCTACGCGCGCAAGAGCGGCGCGCGCGGGTGATGCGGAACGTTAGCGCTCAGGAATAAGAATGCGGGAAGAACAGGAAACGTATCAGGAAACAGCCCACGCGCCTAAGAAGGGTGTCGGGTTATCGGCAATGCCTAACTGGCTACGCTGGTCGCTTACGGTCGTTTTGTTTCTCGCGATTGTCATATGCCTACTCCTGTATGGGGCCTACGTTAAGGATCCAACGCATGCAGCGTCCCCTGCGGAGTTAGGCTTATCTGGGTTGCTTATATTCTGCGTAACCGCCTTGGCTATAATTCACATCCCGTGGCACGAACTCGGTTATAGGATCAAGAAAGTCGGCGCTGTCGAATTTGAACAAGCCCTTAACGCTCAGGTTGCAGAGCGCGCAGAAGAGATCGGCTACCTTGAGGAAAGAATTGCGGCACTTGAGAGCGCGTTAGAGAGGAAAAGCATTCAGGGCTCGGAGATGTTTAGGCAAATGTACGACCCCAAGCTCCGGAAATTGCTGCTTAATTTTTTGTCAGCCAATGACCGCGTGTTTTTTTCCCCTTTACGCATTAAGGAATGGGGCTCGACGCAGCCAGGGTTTGAGAGCCTAAAAAACTTTGAGGTCGGTTTTATAAGGCATATCCTCGGTAAGATGGTAGCAGAGCGTGTGCTGGAAACGGCGATCAGCAAGAAAGGGAACACTTTGTATAGGATTGCCGAGTAGAATTTCGCGCTAAGGGAGCGTGAGCATGCCGAAACCGTCGATTGATGAATTGTGGGGTAGGCTCAGAGCGCTCGAGGGGCACAAGTTCGAAACGAAGACCGGCAAGCCCTTTTCCTACGAAATTTCCGGCGCCGTGTTTCATCCGAGCCGCACCACGTACAACGTTTCGAAGGCAGAATTTCGAAAAGCACTTGCGCTCGTGCCGTTCGATGGCCCTGGTGTAATCAATCGCACCGTTCGAGGGCCGGCCTACGTGTGGGCCGTACTCCACGATCGCCGCGTTCGAGGGCAGGACTGGTGAGCGTATCGCGGCATAACCTGGCAGTGGTGCGGACGGAGAGAACCTCATCCGATAATGTGGACGCGTCATCCTAACGCTCGGGGAGACTGATCGATCTTCCGTTTAGTATCGGGTTTGATACGACGATCCCTCCTTTAACGGTTCCCGCGGCAACAGGTGAGTTCCTTTTCAAATAATTTCCGCTCTGCGTCCAGCTCCGTTTTGTTCGTTCTCGCCTGCGCCTTGCTGCTGCCGGCCGGCGCTCGCGCGGCGGTCACGTACTATTTCGACTGGTACTGCTCGGGCTGCGCGAAGCTCGGCAAGGGCAGCAACGGAAGGGAAGGGCCTTTCGGGTCGGGCCCGGCCTGCGAGGGGGCGCGCGCCTCGCTGGGCGGGAGCCTGGCGACGCGCGGTTGCGGGTCGCGCTGTTTCAATCCGCAGCCTTGCGTTTCCTCAGGCCAGGATGTGATTCCCTCTCCACCCGCGGTTTCGGCGCCGGAGAAAGTCGCGCCGGCCCGCGCGCGGGTAGCGCCGATCTTCGATCCGCTCGCCGAGCGCGTGCGCCATGCCGACGAGGTCAAGCCGGGCAAAGGGGTGCCGCCCGCGCGGGACGTGGCGGGAAAGTGGCGCAACAGCTTCAGCCGGTACGAAGCGCGCTCCTCCAAAGACGTGATCGAGATTGTGCTGGTCGAGACCTGCCGCACTGCCGATTGCATCCGCAGGGACTACCCGAACCGGCCGGTGTTCCGCGGCAGGCTCGAAGGCCGCCGGCTCGTCGGCGTGGTGCCGATCGGCACCGCGCTCGAGTCGGAGCAGAACGGCAAGCACTGCACGACGCCGACCGGCGAATTCCCCGTCGAAGGTCGGGTGTCCGACGACGGGAACACGATCACCTGGAGGTACGCGCAGCTTCCGATCGGTGAGGGCTGCGCGCCGGCGGGAGTGTCGCTCGGCACCTGGCGGCGTGCGTGACAACGTAGCTCGATACTTGGAGAAATGGAATGAGCACCTTGGAAAAACCAAATGAACCGCTAGCCGTCGGGCTTGAGGTCACCGAGGACGAATTGATCGTCTCGCTGGCCGACGGACGCAAGCTCTCGGTTCCCATCGCCTGGTACCCACGCCTCGCAAACGCGAGTCCGAAGCAACGACGAAACTGGGAGATCATTGGCCCGGGTGTGGGTTTTCATTGGCCCGACGTCGATGAAGACCTCAGTGTTGAAGGAATGCTTCGCGGAGTTCCGGCACCGGGCGTTCGTCCCCAAGTTCCTCAAGGGGCGGTCTAGTCCTGTTGCGGTGTCGTCCGGCATGCAAGTCGTTTCAGGCATCGTAATTGACGGAAAAGTCGTCGTTGAAGGCCTCTCTCTGCCGGAGGGAACGGCCGTTACCGTCCTCGCTCGAGGCGACGAAGCGGTTGTGAAGCTCTCGCCCGAAGAAGAAGCGGATCTTCTTGCTGCCTTGGACGAGGCCGACCGGGAGGAAGGCGTTCCGGCTGCGGAGTTTTTTGCGCGGCTTCGCCGTCTTGGCTGAGCTTGACGCTTAGCGCCCGTATTAAGCCTCGCGCTCAGCGCGAGATCGAACGAGCGGCAGAGTGGTGGTCATCGAGCGCCGCGCGCAAATACTCGACCAATCTGTCGCGCTGAGCGGTCTCCCGCATCGCCTGGATGTGTCCGGCGCCGGGCACGATCCACAATTGCTTCGGTTCCAGCGCGGCATCGTAGAGCTCCCGCCCGTGATGGACCGGCACGGTCGCGTCCCGGTCTCCGTGGAGGATCAGCAAAGGGATCGGGCTGATCGTCTTTATCACGGGCAGCGGGCTGAAACGGTCGTCCACGGTGAGCGAAGGGATCCACTGGAACGGCCAGGTGAACCAGTGGTCGGTGAATTTTTCCCGGGCGATCTCGACGTAGCCGGAGAACGTGCTCTCTATGACGAGGGCGCGGATGCGATCGCGAAACGGCGAGTGCGCGACGTTGTACACCGCGAGCGCGCCGCCCAGGCTCTGGCCGTAGACCGCGATGCGGTCCTTGTCCACGTCGCCGCGTGCGAGCAGCGATCTCATCGCGGCGTCGATGTCCTTCTGCGCGCCCTCCAGGTCGGGCCCGCCTTCGGATGCGCCGTAGCCGCGGTAGTCGAAGACGAGCACGTTGAATCCGCGCGCGGTCATCCAGGCCACGCCGGCGAAGTGAGTGCTGATGTTCTCCGCGTTGCCGTGCAGGTGCAGGATCGTGCCGAGCGCGCTGCCTTTCGCCGGCAGGAACCAGCCGTACAGCTCGAGCCCGTCCTCCGTTTGAAAGCGCGTTTCCCGGTACGCGATCCCCAGCTGATTGGGCGTGTGCACCAGAACGCGGTGCGGCTGAAAGAAGAGTTGCGTGCAACCGGCTGCGAGCAGGGACGCGAGGACGGCTGCGAGGCGAACGCGCATGTTCAGAAGTAATGGTGCAGCGAAATCAGCGCGGTGTTCCAGGATTGGTTTTCCTGGCGCTCGCGCGCGAGATCGAGGCGCAGCGCCCAGTCGGTCGCCAGCGTGTAACGCTGCCGCAGGCCCGCGGCCCACGCGGTATCGGTGTCGCCGTCGAAGAAGCGCTGCCCGCGGGCATAAACCTCGGCCCGCCAGCGCGCGCTGAGGTCGGTCAGCACTCCGAAGCTCGGGCCGGCGCCCAGCGCAAAGCCGCGCTCCAGGCGTTTGTGGACCTCGGCGGTGGATTCGAGAAACGCGTAGATCATCGTGTTGCCCCGCAGGGAGTCGGGCACGGTCCAGGCGAAACCGGGGCCGCCGTGCACCTCGAATACCAGCGCCTCGTCGCCGCCGGCTAGACGCCGGCGCGTCCAGCCCGTATCGATTTTCCACGACAGCCGCTGAAAGAACTCGTTTCGCGGTGAGATCGAAACGATGTCCACGAGCTTCAGCTCCTCGAGCCTCGGCCCGATGCCCATTCCATAATCGCGCACCGCAAAATCGAAGAATTCGAGCTGCGCCCCGCGGGTATAGCCGCCGTCCGGGTCCAGTAAAGCGTGGTACGAGGGGCGGGCGCGCAGTTCAACGAAGTTCGCGCCATCGCGGCGCCCGCCGCCGAGCGCGAAGCGCGAGGTTCCGTGGCCTTGGTCGGGCCGCACCTCCGGCACGGGAACCGGGGGATCGTTCGTTCCCGCGCCGAGGCGGCTGCGCTCGAGGAGCAGATCACGCGCCAGCGCCGCCGGTTCATCCACGGGGCTACGGCCCGTGGCACGCAGGTAATTCAGATAATCGTGGCTGACCTCCAGCACGCGGGCCCGCTCTGCTTCGGGCAAGGCGGCGTATGCCGGATCCTTTGTGGAGACGCGTCCGCGGCTTATTTCGTTGACGAGCGTGCGTTCCTCTTTGTTCATCGGTCCCAGCCGGTGGCGGATGATCGTCGCGTTCGAAGGGCGGTACACCACCCGCTTCAACAGTCCTTCCTGCCTGACCACCTCGCGCACCGTATCGGAGGGTATCGCCCACCAGCGGAAAGCGCGGGTGAGGTCCAGATCGGGTCGCGCGGCTTCCAGCAGCTCGAGCAGGTAGTACGAGCAGTTTTCGTCGAAGAAGTAGTAATCGAAATAAATCGGCCCGAGCTCCCACGCGTGCATCAGCAGCCGGTCGATTTCCCCGGGTGTGAGATTCAGCTCGTACTCCCAGATGTCGCGGTTCTCCAGATCGTTGTATTCCCTCACCTTGAGGTAGTACGGCATGATTGAGAACACCCCGGGGTAGACGCCGATCAGCGCGTTGATCGAGAACAGGACCCCGCCGGTCTCATCGGTTTTGGCGGCGTAGTTGATCGCGTAGGCGAGCAGCCGCGTCTTCTCGTCCTGGTCATTCGCGTCGATGCGCAGCAGCGTATGGCCGTACATCGACGCAGGGCTATTGATGTACGCCGCCGGGAAAACCAGCGTCACCCCCTGCGGATTCAGTGCCTCGCGCCATTCGCGGAATCGTTGGCAGGTTTGTCTGAGCATGCGCCCGGGCTCGAAGGCAAGCTGGCTGTCGAGCCAGCTGTAACGGGCGATGAACGCGCATTGAGGGTTCTGAATATCTTGGGTCTCCTGGACGTCGGAGAAGAAGCTTGCGAGCGTCGCCTCGAGCTCGCTCTGCGGGTTGGTTTTCCCGTCCGGCGCCAGAAAGAAGCGGCGCGCATCCGCCAGGCTCTGCACCCCGGGGCGCACCAGATTCGGCGTGTAATGCAGCAGGCGCTGCCACTCTCGGCGCTGGTGCAACCCCAGCTCTCTTGATCGCGCGATCAGTTCATCCAGGTAGTCGTTCGCCAAAGCTGCGGCGGACGCAAGCGAGCAAAGCAGGAATAGCATGTTTGGCCAGCGGCATAACGAAAGGAACATCGGGCAACTGACAGACAAAAAAACACCCAGTGGTTTCCCACTGGGTGTCGTTCTGCCAACTACAGCGTTATTAGATCGAAGCCGCGTACTGGGAGAGCTCGCGGTTCGCGGCCAGAACCTTCTTCAGTCCCGCCACGATCTGCTCGGTGGAAGCGCTCTCGGACGGGAAAATGCTGGAGAGGTTTTCTTGAGTTGCGCGGTCGAACATCGCGCGGTCTTGGTCCCGGACGCCGATCAGATGTGCGAGCGAATCCAGGGTTTCACCATTGCCGATCGACATGTCGTGGGCCAGACGCTCTTTGTTGCCGTCGATGAACATGGCGGTCTTCCAGGTCGACCTAACCACCCCGTTCTGGCTACAGCCGGAAGTGCCCGAGGAAATGCCAAACGTCTGATTGCCGGATGTCCCGTTGGTGATTGTCGCGGCAAGATTAGGGATAACACCGGCTTGGCCATCAAACAGCTTGGCGCCCCAACCACAGGTACCTATGTTGTTGACTTGGGCAAACGCAACTGCGGGTACTGCGGATAGAACAATAGCGATAAGGATTTTTCTCATCGAAGCCTCGCAAAGAATTGAGGAAAGAACGTTAGCCTCGGGGGCCTCCCCGCAGCTGATTTGTTTATACGTTTGTCATGCGGCCTTGTCAACCCCTTCCGGCGGCATGTCGGGAAAACCCCCTCAAACCTCGACGATCAGGTCCGGTCTGAATCCGGTCGGCTCCCCCGGATAGCCGCGAGGATTACAGACGACGTGCGTGCCGCGCACGCGGTAATCGAAGAAAGTGTGCGTGTGTCCGTGAATCCACAGCGCCGCGCGCCCCATCATTTCCGTCAGGTCGAGGACGAATCCGGGGTTGGCCGGGTGGCCGTCGTAGGCTCGCGCGATCGACAGCGGGTGCGGCGCGAAGTGGGTGACGACCACGGTCTTCCCGGCGAACGGCTCGGCGAGCTTCGCTGCGAGCCAGGCGCGGTGCCGCTCGCAAAGCGCGATCGCGTCCTCCGGCGCGAAAGCGCGGGAGCCGTAGCGGATCAACTGGTAGTCCGGGTTGAGCTTG
>WNFC01013550.1_pt1 | contig 11646 bp, 11 predicted proteins | sample 5400541 | NCBI WGS metagenome assembly WNFC01 (sample SAMN13153342, study PRJNA577476) | soil metagenome | isolation source: 120 cm saprolite under Douglas fir tree site 2 hole 2 replicate 1 | place: USA:California | collected 2015-04-18
CTCAAAACCGCTGAGAGTCGAATCATTCAAACCGGAAATCCTGAAGTTAAGTGGCGAAGGCAGAACGATAAGCGCGAAAATCACCTTAGCCGAGGGCGGCAGACTCGCTTTCCTATTGCCGATACAGCCTTTACAAAAAGACATTACATACACCGTTACTTGTAGCGATGGAGCTGATGGCCCTAACAGGATCACTCCCGCTGTTTTCTCTTTCACAACGGCTGGCGACAAAGACGAAAGCAATCAAGTATTGCCAAACCAATCTATGAGTGATGTTGATTGGGTGCCGAATGCCGAGAACCTGCGGGGCAACTGGCGAACTAAGGGCGAAAGATCAAGCTGGCAAGATCAGCCATCGTTACAGGCCAATCCCGATGAGACTGCCTTGTCCGGGCAGGTATTGACTCTACGCGGCCAGCCTCTTTCGAGCGTGACTATTAGCGTCAACGGGCGTCGCACCCAGACAGACCGCACTGGAAGATTTCTGGTCTCTCAGATTTCGTCCGGGCACCAGGTCATGCTGATCGACGGACGTTCTGCAAGTCGTCCAGGGACAACGTACGGGACCTTCCGAGCCGGTATTGACCTAACAGCGGGCCAGACGAACGTCCTACCTTATACAATCTGGATGCCGAAGCTGGATATGGCTCACGCTACCACTATCCCTTCTCCCAACAAGCAAGAAATCGTAATCACGAACCCGTTGATCCCAGGGCTGGAACTCCATCTCCCTGCAGGGACGGTCATTCGGGACCTGGACGGGCAGGCGGTATCACAAATCAGCATTACTCCGGTGCCGACGGACCGGCCACCCTTCCCGTTGCCACCAGGATTCAACGTGCCGGTATTTGCCTCGATTCAGCCGGGTGGAGCTCGAATCATTCCCCCGCGGGCGCGATTGATTTATCCCAATTACACAAATGAACGTCCTGGGGCGCGAATCAATTTCTGGAATTACGATCCTGAAGGCAGAGGCTGGTACATCTATGGGCAAGGGACCGTGAGTGCAAACGGTAAACAGATCATTCCTGACCCTGGTGTAGTTATTTATGAATTCACAGGCATTATGATCGGCTCCTTTGGCGATCCACCAAGCGATGGACCTAACGCTGGTAACGGTCCGGAAAGCGAAGACGGCGATCCTGTCGATTTAGGCACGGGCCTCTTTGTGCAAAGGAAGACAGATCTCGCCGTGGCAGACATTCTGCCAATTACGCTTCGGCGCACATACCGACCGGGGGATAACGCTTCCCGAGCGTTCGGGATTGGCGCTACGCATCCTTACGACATGTTCTTGTGGTCCGTGAACAACTACCAGGAAGCAGATTTAATCCTTCCTGATGGCGGACGCATTCACTACGTGCGCATTTCTTCGGGAACTGGGTTTACTGATGCTGTTTACGAACACACCAATACACCAAGCGCTTTTTACAAGTCACGGATTTCATGGAACGCCGGTGGATGGCAGCTGCGGCTCAAGGATGGCACGGTTTATTTTTTCCCCGAGTTCGCGCCGCTTCAGTCCATAAGCGACCGCTACGGAAACCAGATTACAATTACGCGGACGGGCGGCATTATCACGCAGATAACTTCGCCTAGCGGTCGCTGGATTCAGTTTACATACGACAACAGCAACCGTATCACTCAAGCAAAGGACAATACCGGGCGAACAATCAACTATACTTATGATGCTGGCGGCCGTTTATGGAAAGTGACTGATCTGGCTGGTGGGGTGACAGAGTACACATACGACAGCTCAAACCGGATGCTCACACTCAAGGATGCTCGTGGTGTTGTGTACTTAACTAATGAGTACAACAGCGCCGGCAGAGTAACCAAGCAAACACAGGCAGACAACTCCACCTACCAATTTGCCTACACGCTCAACACAAATGGCAAAATCACTCAGACCGATGTGACCGATCCGCGTGGCAACGTGCGTCGGCTAACGTTCAATTCCAATGGCTACACTCTCTCAGTCACTCGAGCGTTGGGGAAACCCGAACAACAGATTTTCAGCTATGAGCGCCAATCAGGAACCAACCTGATTTTAAGTGTCACTGATCCGTTAAGTCGCACGACCAGTTTCACTTTTGACGCTATGGGAAATTTGGCAAGCGTGACGAGATTATCAGGAACGTCCGGAGCTGTGACAACAACGATTACGCACGAGCCAGGTTTTAATCAAGTCGCGAGTGTGACGGATCCTCTAAATCATACAACCACGTTCGGATATGACCCGACAGGAAATCTAACCAGTATCAGCGATCCGCTCAATCATCAAACAACATTCGCTTACAACACTTCGGGCCAGCCGGTCTCTGTCACCGATCCGTTGCAGCACATATTCCAGTTTACTTACGACGGTGGCGATCTCATTGCAATAACAGATCCACTGGGACGAACAGGCACGCGCTCGGTAGATGCGCTAGGGAGGCCGATAACGGCGACAAATCCATTGGGACAACGAACACGCTATGAATACAACCCATTGAACCAGCTAATTCGAAAAATTGATCCGATAGGGGGTGTGACTGCCTTCGGCTACGACCCAAACGGTAACCTACTGAATCTGACTGACGCGTCGAGATCCGTTGCTGCATGATGAGATCTATCAATACGATCTGAACGGCAACTTGACGCAAGTGACTGATCGTAAAGGACAGCTGACTACTTATAGTTATGATGCGCTGAACCGGCTGACTCAGGTGACTCATTCAGATGCATCTACAATCAGCTACACGCGCGATGGAGGCAACCGACTAACGCAAGTGGTGGATTCGCTCTCTGGAACAATCGCGTTAGCTTACGACAGTTTGAATCGGCTCATCAGCACGACCACACCACAGGGTACGATCAGTTATACTTACGATGCGGTCGGTCGGCGAACAACCATGACTATCAGTGGCCAGCCCACAGTCAACTATAGTTACAACAATTCAAATAAACTTACTGAGATTGCACAAGGAAGCTCAGTTGTTACCATCGCTTATGACGCAAAGGGACGAAAGACTTCGCTGACGTTGCCGAATGGTGTCGTGACAGACTACGGCTACGATGCTGCTTCAGAGTTAACAAGCCTTGAGTACAAGCGGCTTGGCAATGTGATTGGTAATCTCGCTTACGAATATGACGCCGCAGGTCGCCGCACGAAGATTGGCGGAAGCTTCGCCCGTACGGGCTTACCTCAGCCAATGCCGACTGCGACTTACAATGGTGCGAACCAGCTTACCCAGCGAGGATCTGCAACGCTCACATACGATTTCAATGGGAACCTAATAGGCGACGGTTCAAACGTCTATGGATGGAACACTCGTAATAAACTAGTTTCGATAACTGGAAGTGTTAATGCCTCGTTTCAATATGACGCCTTCGGTAGACGGATTAGCAAAACGAGCAATGGAACATCGTTCGGATATCTGCATGACGGTGCAAACGTCGTTCAACAATTGTCCGGCACAACTCCCGTAGCAAATCTTCTTACTGGCGGGATAGATGAAGTATTTACTCGAACAGATGCTGCGGGTACCCGTTGTTTGCTATCTGCTCACCTACGTTCGGTCCTAAGTTTGACTGACGACAATGGCGCGCTGCTAACCCAATATACTTACGAGCCATTCGGACAGACGATCGTGACCGGTACGAGCAGTACTAATTCCGTTCAATACACTGGTCGGGAAAATGATGATACGGGTCTTTACTTTTATCGTGCTCGATACTACTCACCAACACTCCAACGTTTCATAAGTGAAGACCCGATCGGCTTCCGAAGTGGTGAGATGAATCTTTATTCTTATGTCAATAATAATCCCATGAACTCCTTCGATTCGTTTGGATTGGATGACCAGGAACCGGACCACGGCGGCCCGGTGAATCCACCAGAAGTGACTGCTAAGGAAATAACGCTGAGTGAAATGGCCAAAGGTGTTGCCGAGGCCGGAGGTAAGCTTTCAGAAACCCTGCCCGCTCGTGCGTTGCCCATTGTCGGAGGTTTGGGTGACGTCGCTCCCGGGATCTATAACATAGTCGAAAGGAAGAGGCGTGAGCTCGAGGACATACAGGACCTGTGTTGCCAGCAGAAGATGGGATGCTGTGAAAGGGATAACTCAGGTCCGAATCCCGGTGATGGGACGAGCCCGAATCCAAATGATAGCACGACTCCAAATCCGAAAGATGGCACAACTCCAAATCCGAAAGATGGCACAACTCCAAATCCGGGTGATGTCACAACGTCGTCTCCAATGTCCCCTGGTCGTGGAAAAAGATCCAACTAACTGGCGTAGTTTATCCAGGGGCTGAACATTGCAAGAGACTTGGTCCAAGAGGCGCTGGAAGGTCGGCTTATGGGCAGGCATGAGTGGTGATATTCTTGAAAGGAGCTTTGCAATTTCAATGTATTTGGTTTCGGCTTTGCGATACGGCATTTATGGTCTCACAAAAGACGGCTCTTACAGGCGATTATTCGATGATTTATCCGGCGGAGACTCACTTGTGCGCATGATCGAGTCCACTCGGGGTGGGACTTTCTGTCCGAGCTTTGTCCCGAGCGAGGCGACTATGACATCCCCACAAGTGGGAGGGATATTGTGACTCTCAGGTCAGTACTCTCGTTTGTTCTGGCTCTCCCTCTCTCTCTGACGTTAATGTCCTGTCGTCAAAGCAGCCCGCGAGGGGGTGCTCAAGAGCCAGATTGTGTCCCTCGGTTGACATTGACTAACCTACGTCTTCTAGTAGCGGCCTGGCAGGGAAGCGTAGAGGAGATGGATGCCATGATCAAAGCCGGTGCTGATGTGAACACCTTTGATAGTCTCTTGGGTACTCCCATAGTCGCGGCGGCAGATAGCGGCAACCATAAAGCCGTTGAACTCTTGGTTAGCAAAGGCGCAAATGTGAATGCCACAGACAATGACGGTCAAACAGCTCTAATGAAAGCCGCACGGAGCGGCAACGGCGACACAGTACGTCTTTTGATATCGAAAGGTGCAGATGTGAATTCAACATGTTATCCGCTCATTAATGGAAAGAGAACCTCTAAGTTTACAGCGCTGACTTTTGCGAAGTGGAAAAAGAACGAAGACATTATAAAATTGCTGACTGACGCTGGCGCGCGAGAATGATCAGTAACCAGCTACTATTGGAAAAGGCCGCCAATGTCAATGCCGGCAGACAGTCACGGGTTACACAGCCTCAAATTAACGCATCGCTGAACAATGGCAAAGATATTGTGTGACTTTGATGTCGAGGCGCGCAGACGTGAGCAAATCATCATCTCTCTCTCAATAAATGTTAAGAACAATACGAATGACACACTTCTGATCGCCAAGGGCAATGGTCTCAGGATGTCGTAAGGTCTCGGCCGCTAACGGAGGCCGGTGGGAGGGAATAGCATTCTGGCTGAATTGGAAGAGAACACACAGCAGAAGGATGTTCACTCGGAGCGCCGTACGGAGAGCACTGCGTTCAGATGCGTCCTCGAGATCGAATGGCAACGCCCAGTGTCATTCGCGATCGCAATACTCTTCGTCCTGATCACCTTATTGGTGGTCAAACCTAAATCCGTGGGGTACGCCTTAGCCATCGCTGTATTGCAGTTTCTATCCGTTCTCCTTCCGCTTGCGTGTATATGGTTTGGCGATGAGCTAGGAGAGTACATCCCCTCCGTCACGAAGCCCAGTCCTGATCGGTTAGTCAGAGTGGGAGGTTGGTTTCTCCTGTTCATGCGACTAGTCATTTGGTGGGTGGTTTACAGGTAGTAAGGTCGAGCTAATTGCCAGGACAGGAAAGAGAATAGCTCACGAGTAGCTGGATTCAGTCTACCCCTGCAATTAACATTTCCATTCGCGAATGGCCCCCAAGATCTGAAATAGTCTTGCTGTTGGAAACTCTCCTAGTCTGTATTGAGAGTTACACATTACTTCAACCGCCTTGATTGATTCGGCCACGTCGTTTGAAAATAGTATTCCTATGAGGGCGAAGATGAGGAACCAATGACCGCACTCGCCCGTATCAGCGCTAAGAAGTTCGTAATCATATTGTGTGTTGTGGCGTCTTCGCAGTGACAGGTCTTCTCGCAAGTCTGACCGCAACGATAATCTACGACGCATTTGTCAAAAGGCGCGGTGGAATGTTTTTCGAATTCGAAGACAACGCATCTAAAGTTGAGCTTCCACCACCACCGCCCAATTTCTGGGCAGTCCACTCAATTGCATGAACAACACAATACGAAACCGCGCCGCGATGATAAGAGCCGTAATTGGACTTCGCTGGGTTCTTCTTATCTGTCTGACGCTGTCCTCGCTTCCGAGTCGTGCTTTTCAAAGTAAGTCCGACCGTGCGGTCAACATTCCTCAAAAGTCGTTAGGCATCCAAGTGCCCATTGGGATCGGTGGGTCTCTCTGGCGAAACCGAATTCCTCGAAATAATCCGTTGTTGCCCAGTAAAGTAGCGTTGGGACGAGCCCTTTATTTTGATAAACGGCTTTCAGTTGACGGGACAATAAGCTGCGCCACCTGCCATGATCCGGCGAACGCCTTCACTGATCATAATGCGGCAGCGCTTGGCGCATTTGGTAGGGCCGGGACGCGAAATGCGCCTACGATTCTAAATGCGATGTTTAGCGAGCGACTCTTCTGGGATGGGCGCGCGGGATCACTTGAAGAACAAGCAAAGCAACCTCTGACGAACGAGTTTGAAATGGGAATGGGCAGCTACGACGCTGTCGTTGCCCGTTTGATAGCCATTCCTCAATATCGCAGGGCATTTCGACTCGCCTTCAAGAGCGAAGGAATAACGATCGACACGATTGCTAAAGCAATTGCTACTTATGAACGCACCCAGCTTTCCGGAAATTCACCTTTTGATCGGTTCATCATGGGGAACAATGATGCGATCACCGAAGCTCAGAAGCGCGGATGGCTGCTATTCAAAGGCAAGGCCCGGTGCACTGAATGCCACACCTACACTCCGGCCTCTCCATTCTTTACCGATTTCAAGTTTCACAATACTGGTATCGCCATCTCCAACGAGAACGTTGAGAGATTGATGAATCAGGTGACGGAAGTGCAAAGCTCGAATGACAAAGCACTCAGTCTGTTAACCCACACAGCAGGACTTTCGGAACTCGGCCGCTATCTTTTGACACAACAGCCAAAAGATGTGGGCGCTTTCAAGACTCCTACCCTGAGGGATATTGAACTGACAGGGCCATACATGCACAACGGCTCACAGAAAACACTTCTCGATGTTGTGAAGTTTTACAGTAAGGGAGGTGAGCGTAATTCCCATCTTGACGAGCGCATGCGGCCTCTCAACCTAACCGACCAGGAAATTAATGATGTCGTCGAGTTCCTAAGAGCGTTGACTAGCGATGATGTATTGCGAGAAACCCAATCCGCGAGACCGCAGACGCGCACCTCGGCGCCACAATAGCAAGCTCCTGCCATCACGAATACTCACCCCATTAGAGACAGTCCTCAAGGAGGGACTCAAAGTCCAGGACGCTGATCTCGCGCCAAGTCCCGACGTGATATCGCAGGTCATTCGCATCCACTTCTGTATCCATTCACCCAGTATTGACGTTGCTGGTTGGTGCCGCTTCGACTGTCTTTGAAATGAGCCCACCCATCTGCCGCTCATCGACAACGCGCTTCAGCTTTCTTCCATTACGTAAGCTTCCCATTGGATACGGCACAACCCGAAATTCATAAAGCTTCATCTTGTGGTTTTTCCAGAAATCGGAGAAACGGTGCTCTAAGTTGCCCATTATGGCTCGCTTCATTTCGGCCTCGTGACCATTATTCTCGTACTCAATACGCAACTCTATGACGTCACGACGGCCATCGTTCTTCACCACCGCCTGCCACTCCGCACTCGAACCATTCACATCGCGCAAGACCTCCTCAAAGACCCAGGGACCAACGTTACCCATACCGCACACGACCATTTCATCCGTGCGCGCCCGTATTTTGGCTATACGCCTGGCAAACAAACCGCATTCGCACGGGTCATCAATCAACTGGGTAACATCAGTCGAGCGATAACGAATCAGTGGCATTACATTACGCGTTAGTGTTGTGTAGACGAGTTCGCCGCAGCCGGTGTCATCACAGTCAGCCATTTCAAAAACGAAATTCAGATCATTGCGATGATAGCCGTTCTTTTTCACGCACTCGACGCCCATCGAGCCAAAGCCCTCGGTCTGACCGTAAGTAAGATATAGAGGCGCGTGCCAGACCTGTTCAACCATTGCCCGCGCACTCTCAGTAATGTTCTCCCCACCTGCGAAGAGAAACTTTAGCGGCCATACTCCCTTCTCAGCGGCGATACTAGAGAGCCTAACAATCCACGACGGTTCCCCGAAGATTACGTTTGGCCGGTAGAAGGTGGCCCGCTTGTAAAACTCCCAGGGGTCTATCTTCCCTGCCTCCGCATGAAAACAGCCGATGTATTGAAAAGCAGAACGGGCGGTCGCGGGTGAGACCCAAAAAGAACAATCGAAGGCACTTAAAATCGTGTCCTCACGTCGCAGTCCCAGGAAGTGTAGTCCGAGAGCATTGGTTCGTCCCATTTCATCGATCTCATTCCGAGAAAAGAAGACACGCTTCGGAACCGGCGATGTCGTGCCAGTAGTTTCGAACACCGTATCTGCGCGGCCAATTTTGAAGTCTTCAACATGAGCGCGAAGATCTTCGCCCGTGGTGTAAAAGTCTCCCAGTTGTGAAGGATGATCTATCCGGCGCGGGTTTATACCTCGACGACGGAATTCCTCCCGGTAAAAAGGCGACCGCGTGGCGGCCAACTGCAACGTCTGCCGAAATCTTATCCTTTGCAGCCTTTCGATCACCGAAGGCGGCATGGCATTTAGCAACCTCATAGCGCGTTGCGGTTCAAGATGAAGCGCCAACCCTTCGGCCTGTCCGATTATCTTGGAGAGCATGTTCCTTCTTCCTAAAGTCGCTCAGGAGCACAACGGCGGATCAACTGCTCCAGGAGTTCCATGGAGATATCAATCTCTTCCTCGGTCATGTCAAAACACGGCGCGAGTGTAAAGACGTTCTTATAGTAGCCGCCGATATCGAGCACCAGGCCCATACGCCGACCACGCGCATCAAGATCGCCCTGCATCCCTTCAGTGAAGATGCGGTCAGTAAGTTCGCGGTCAGGCTCATATCCATCTTCCTGACAAATCTCAATACGCAGAGCCATTCCGAGTCCATCGGTGTCGCCGATTACTTTAGGGTAACGTCGCTGAAGGTCGCGAATCTGCGCCAGAAAGTAGGCGCCCTTCTGCGCAGTGATCTCTTCGTAGTTCTTTTCTTCCATCATTCGCACCGCCTCCAGGGCCACCGCCGTCCCGAGGGGATTCGCAGAGAAAGTGGAGTGAGTCGAACCGGGCGGGAAGACTTCAGGTGAGATCAGATCTTCACGCGCCCAGAGACCTGAAAGCGGATTCAAACCGTTGGTCAGTGCTTTGCCGAAGACGATGATGTCCGGCTCGACGCCGAAATTTTCAATCGCCCAAAACTTTCCGGCGCGGTAGAAGCCCATCTGAATCTCATCATCGACGAGCAAGATATGACGCTCATCGAGGACCTTCTTCAAAGCGGGAAAGTACTCGGGGGGCGGGATGACGTAACCACCGGTCGCTTGGATCGCTTCAACGTAAAACGCGGAAAATTCGGATTCGCCCGCTCTTGAATCCCAGAAGGAGTTGTATTCCGTCTCGAAGTTCTTTGCGAACTGGTCGACACAGTAGAGACCGCAATCCTCACGCTTCTTTCCATACGGGCAACGAAAGCAGTAGGGGAAAGGGACGAAGTGAGCGCGATCGGAAAAGTGCCCGTAGCGACGACGATAACGGTAGCTGGAACTGATAGCTGAGGCGCCAAGCGTGCGCCCATGGTAGCCACCCATGAACGCGAAGACGAGATTCTTCCCTGTCGAGTTGCGGACGATCTTGAGCGAATCTTCGATCGCCTGTGCACCACCGACATTGAAATGCACGCGACCCTCTAAGCCAAACTTTGACTCGTTGAGCCGAGCGATTGTAGCGGCCAGTTCAATCTTTTCGGGGTGTAGGTACTGACAGGCAAGTTGCGGCAACTTGTCTATCTGATTCTTCAGCGCGTTATTTAGCCGCTGGTTACCATAGCCGAAGCTCGCCGCTGAGTACCACATCTGCAGATCCAGGTACGGAGTGCCCTCACGATCATAGAGATAATTGCCTTCGGCGCGCTCGAAGATTTTCGGCGGATCTAGATAGTGCACCGTGTCGCCCCACGAGCAGTACTTGCGTTCGAGTGAGAGCAGCTCCTGCCCGTCGGTTACAAGTGCCGTTTGCTCGAAATCGTCAATGATTGAACTCATGATTATCAAGCCAACCCCTTCTAGCTATTCTCAAGCGCTGGCTCGCTCCTCCTTCTTATCGTCCATAAATGCTAGCGCAGCCAGCCAACGCTCGAGGTACACAGCCACGTCCTCGAGGTTGTTGTATGAAATGTGTTCGACTGATTGCTCACGACAGTAGCGAGCCAAACCATTTTTCGCGAATACCAAATTAGCGCTTTCCACCGCATATCGATCCGATAGCCCGTCGCCCACGAACAAGGCCGGAGCGTTTGTTGGGTTGCGCAGACGCATTACCGCGGGTTTGCATGTCGCGCATCCGTGCGCGCAAGTCTGGTGAAAGAATGGAAAAGCCGTGCGCCACACATACCCCTGCGGCTCCAGACGACTCGCGGCAACCCGCACGCCCTGCAAAAGGGATTGCAGATTCCCTCCCGCGCGAGAGAGAATGCGACGAATGCAATAGTCAAAGCCGTCGCTAATAATGTGCACCGGAACATAATGAGCGACGCACATTTCCAGCAATGAGGACAGACCAGCATCAACTCCAATCTGATCCAGCAGTGTATTGAGTTCCCCACGCGTCGCACGAACGAGGGCCATCTGAGCCTGCAGACAATCTCGGGACCCTATTCGACCTGCACGCCACTCCTCTTCGAATACGAGCCACCTCGGGTCGGCGTATGCTTCGAGAATGACATCCACGGCATCGCTGCTTGAAATCGTGCCGTCAAAATCCAGGAAGAGGATCGCTTTAGGCGTTTGCTGTTCTGTCATTTAGCCCTCTGCCTAAGGTAGTAGGTTCCAGTTCACTTTCCGTAAGCAACTCGGCCAGGGGCACAATGCTGAGGCCGGAATTGTGCAAGCCTTTGATAATTAACGGCAGCGCCTTAGCCGTCTCGCGACGGTTTCGCTTGCCTTCGCTATCGCCATCGTGCAGCAGGATGATCGAACCAGCGCGTGCTCGCCGCAGCACGTTTCGACAGATCTGTTTCGCCTTCAGGCTGTTCCAATCGAACGCGGCCACATCCCACTGCACCGTGCGTAAGCCCAGGCGGCGGGCTTCGCTGAAGTAAGCGGGAGTACGCACGCCGCATGGTGGTCGCGCGATCGCAGGCAACAGTCCCGTCGCTTCCATGATGGCCTCTTGTGTAAACTCCAACTCCTGTCGGGTCCACTGCGCACGTCGATAAAGATAGATCGGATGTGAATACGAGTGATTACCAACCTCGTGTCCGCCGGCGACGATACGACGCGCGGTTTGCGGGAAGCGTTCGACATTTCGGCCGATCATGAAGAAGG
>WNFC01008878.1_pt1 | contig 11643 bp, 10 predicted proteins | sample 5400541 | NCBI WGS metagenome assembly WNFC01 (sample SAMN13153342, study PRJNA577476) | soil metagenome | isolation source: 120 cm saprolite under Douglas fir tree site 2 hole 2 replicate 1 | place: USA:California | collected 2015-04-18
ATATCCTGACGACTGCCGGCATCATCAGCGCGGGCGCGGGGTCGGGCGGGGTGTTCATCCGCGAGACGGACGGGGCCAACTTCACGGCGACGGCGACCGGGGCGGGTCAGGTCACCCTGACGAGCACGACGGGGACGCTCGTGGTGGCGGGGGCGACGTCCACGGGGAGCGGCGCGATCACGCTGTCGAGCGGCGACGCTGTGATGCTGAACGCCAACGTCGGCGGGGCCGGCAGCAGCCCGATCACGATCAATACGAACACCAACGGCGCCGGCGCGGACAGCTTTACGATGAACGCGGGCGGGGCCATCACGACCACCAATGCGGGCGCGGGGGCGGTGGCGATCAATGTCAACGCGGCGGGCGGGGGCACCGGTGCCGCGGCCCTGCGCAGCATCACGACCGGGTCGGGCGGGACCATCGCCGTGGCTACCAATACGGGCGGGAACGCCACCGGCGGCTCCATCACCCAGGCGGCGGCGACACTCCTCGACGCAGGGGCGGGGACTGTGAGCCTTACGACACCCACAGGCGGTGCCAGCGGCATCGGCACAGCCTTGGCCAATATCCTGACGACTGCCGGCATCATCAGCGCGGGCGCGGGGTCGGGCGGGGTGTTCATCCGCGAGACGGACGGGGCCAACTTCACGGCGACGGCGACCGGGGCGGGTCAGGTCACCCTGACGAGCACGACGGGGACGCTCAGCGGGGCGATCACGCTCTCCAGCGGCGATGCGGTGGCCCTGAACGCCAACGTGGGCGGGGCGGGAAGCAGCCTTGTCACGCTCAACGCCAATACCAACGGCGCTGGCGCGGACAGCTTCACGATGAACCCGGGCGGCGCGATCACGACGACGAACGCTACGGTCAACGCGGTGCGGGTCAACGTCAACGCGGCGGCGGGCGGGACGGGCGGCGCGACGCTCAACGACATCACCGTCGGCTCCGGCGGCGGGATCACGGTCGCGACGAACACGGGCGGCAATGCCACCGGCGGCTCGATCACCCAGCCGGGCGGCGGGCTCCTCAACTCGGGCACGGGCGTCGTCACGCTTACTGCCCCGGCGGGCGGGCCCAGCTCGGTCGGCACCGCGCCGGCAAAGGTCCAGATCGCTGCCGGCTCCGTGACGGCGGGGGCAGGCTCGGGCGGCGTGTTCATCAACGAGACGGATGGCGCGAGCTTCACCGCGACGGCGAGCGGCGCGGGGGCGATCAATCTGACGACGGGCGGCACACTGACGGTTGCCGGTCTCATCACGAGCGGCACGGGCGCGATAGACCTGACGGGCTCCAGCATCGTGCAGAACGCGAACGTCACGACGGCCGGCTCCGGAAGCATCACCGCCACGGCGACCACGGGCGGCATCACCATGGCCAATGGCACGGTGGCGAATGCGGCCGGTACGGGCGCCATCACCTACCAGGCGCCCGGCACCGTCACGCTGGGGCTGCTCTCCGCTCCGGGTGGCGCGGTCACGGTGAGCTCCACCGGCGGCTCAATCCTCGACGGCAATGTGGGAGCGCTGAACATCCTGGCGGGGACCGGGGCCACGCTCAATGCGGGCGGCGTGATCGGCTTGCTCGCGGCGCCGATCGACGTCAACGCCGGCGGCCAAGTCAACGTCAACGCCTCGGGCTCGGTTTTCAATCCGCCGGGCCCTTCCATCGGTACGTCAATCAACATGGCAGGCGTGGATGCGGACAACACCCTGCACTTCCCGCCGACGGTCACGGGACAGATCTTCTGGAATGGGGTGCTGCTCTGGCCGCTCGCCCCGCCCGTGCCGCCCATCGGCGCAACCGGTGCCGCCGCAGCCGCCGCGCAGGCCGCGCTCCAGGCGGCCACGCCCAACTGCGGCGACCCGCTGTCCGCCTCTGAAGTCTCGCTCGATGTCCGCAGTGCCCTCTGCCACTCGGCGCCAACGCCCTCCCAGTACAAGTAGCCGGCCCCGGCGGCCCGCTAGGTCACCTCTTCCCGCGGCTTCATCCCAGGAGCGCGGCCCGCGCGCGCGGCGTCTGTCAGGCTCACGTGCTCCACGACCAGGAGCAGGAGACCCCAGAGCGTGACCGGCGCGAACTGCGAGGCGTGCAGGAGCAGCGAGAAGCCGAGGGCGTCCGCTTTCCCAATGCCGAAAAAGGACAGGGCCAGCACGGTCGCTGCCTGGACCACGCCGATGAAGCCGGGGCTCGAGGGCAGGCTCACTCCAAGACCGATGAAGGCGATGACGCAGAGGGCGGCGGTCACGGGCAGGTCGAGACGTGCCGCCTGAAAGCAGATCCACACCGACGCCACGATGGCCACCCAGATGGCAAGCGACCATATGGCCGTCGGCAACAGCTGACTCGGCCGCCGCATGCCCTGGAGCCCGTCGCTCATGGTGTCGAAGACCACCAGCAGGCGGCGTTCGATAGCCGGCCAGCGGTAGGCGAGGGAGTGAATCAGAATGCGGCAGGGCAGGGGTGCCGCCGTGATCGCCACCAGGACCACGAGCATGGCCAGGACGAGGGCGACGAAGATCTCCGCCGCCCAGGCCACCTCGCGGGGTGTCGGGATCAGGAAGAAGACGAACGCCAGCACGATCCCGACCGCCAGCCCATCGAGTGCACGCTCGACCACGAGGGTCGTCACCGTCGTCCAGAATCGCTGGCCCCGGCGCGTCACGACGTAGACGCGCAGCACCTCGCCGGCCCTGAGCGGCAGCAGGTTGTTGCCCATGTAGCCGATCACGACTGCGTTGAGGAGGTGGGTGGGATGCGCCCCCTGCGGAAACAGGTGACGCCAGCGCACGGCGCGCGCCCAGAGCGAGCCGAGATTGAGGGCGATGCTCACGGCGAGCCATCCCCACTGCGTGTCGCCCAGCCGCGCGGCGACGGCGCGGAGGTCTACATTCCAGAAGAGCCAGACGAGGAGGGCTCCACTGATCGCGATCCCGAGGAGGACTTTGACCAGCTGCCCGGCGGAGGGCACTCAGGCCGCCGACAAGGGCCCATCTGCTTCGTTGGCGAGCTTGCGGCACCCCTCAACGTACAGGGAGCACACCTCGGGGTGCCGTGGCGCTCGCCGCCTCGCAGCGGAATCTTTTTGAGGAGCCTGTGGAGATCGCAGCACTCGGCTAGAGCCCGAGCTGGACGAGGACGGCGTCCAGCCGCGCGGGCACGCTTACCGGACGGGTTGCGGACTCGAGCGCCGTGTCCGGATCCTTGAGCCCGTGCCCCGTGAGGGTGAGCACGAGCGTGGAGCCGGGCTCGAAGCGTCCGGCTTTGACCATCTTGGCGAGCCCCGCCACCGTCGCGCAGGAGGCGGGCTCCATGAAGATGCCCTCTTCACGGGCGAGCAGGCGATACCCGCGGACGATCTCCTCGTCGGTGACGGCGTCGATCCAACCCTGCGAATCGTGGAGCGCCTCCTTGGCGAGCCCCCAGGAGGCAGGATTGCCGATCCGGATGGCGGTCGCGAGCGTCTTGGGCTCGGCGATGACGCGGTCTTCCACGATGGGCGCCGCGCCCGCGGCCTGGAAGCCGACCATCTTCGGCAGCTCCTTCGCGATGCCCGCCCGGTGGTACTCGCGGTAGCCCCGCCAGTAGGCCGAGATATTGCCGGCGTTGCCGACGGGTATCAGGTGGTAGTCGGGCGCGCGCCCGAGCTGGTCCACGACCTCGAAGGCGCCCGTCTTCTGACCCTCGAGACGGAAGGGGTTCAGGCTGTTGACCAGCGTGACCGGGTGGCGTTCTGCGATCTGGGTAACGATCGACAGCGCCTGGTCGAAATTGCCGTCCATCACCAGCACCGTAGCGCCGTGGATGGCGGCCTGTGAGAGCTTGCCGATAGCGACCGCCCCCTTGGGCACCATGACGAAAGCGCGGATGCCCGCCCGCGCGGCATACGCCGCGGCCGAAGCCGAGGTATTGCCCGTCGAGGCGCAGATGACCGCGCGCGATCCCGATTCGACGGCCTTGGAGATGGCCATGGTCATCCCGCGGTCCTTGAACGACCCCGTCGGGTTGAAGCCTTCGCACTTGAGAAAGATGCGCAGGCTCGGGTCGGTCGCCTCCGCCAGCCGCGGCGCGGGAACGAGCGGGGTGTTGCCTTCGTGAAGCGTGATGACCGGCGTGCCCGGCGACACCGGCAGGAATTGCCGGTAGCGCTCGATGACGCCGGGCCACGCATTCATGCCGGCTCGACGCGGATCATCGTGGTCCGTGCCGCGACGACGGGCAGTTTGTCGATGGCCGCCAGAGCCGCGCGCATGTCCCGCTCCCGGGCGTCGTGGGTCATCATGACCACGGGCACGGCCTCGCCGTGCGCGCGCTCCTTCTGGAGCACAGAGACGAGCGAGATGTCGTGCTGCCCGAGTATGCCCGCCACCTGCGCCAGCACGCCCGGCCGGTCCATGGCCATGACGCGCAGGTAGTAGGACGAGCGGATCTCCTCCATACGCCGGAGGGGCAGCGGCCGCTCGCTGAGCGAGGGCAGATCGCTCTCCATGGCCGGGATGCCGTGGGCGACACGCCGGGCGATCTCGAGCGTGTCCGACCAGACTGCCGACGCGGTGGGCAGCTGCCCCGCGCCCCGACCGTAGAACATCAGGTTGCCGACATTGTCGCCGGTGATGAAGACGGCGTTGAAGACGCCCGACACCGCGGCCATTGGCGAACCGGCCGGAATCATGGTGGGGTGCACGCGGGCCTCGAGCGCCCCGTCGGCGGCCTTGGCGATGGCCAGGAGCTTGATCCGGTAGCCGAGCTCGGCAGCGTTCTCGACATCCTGCTGGGTGATGGCGGTGATCCCTTCCGTGTGGATGTCCTTGAGGTCTACGGAGGTGCGGAAGGCGATGGTGGCCAGGATCTGGAGCTTGTGCGCCGAGTCCATGCCTTCGATATCCAGGGTGGGGTCGGTTTCCGCGTAGCCGTGCGCCTGCGCCTCCTTGAGGACGACGGAGAAGTCGAGCCCCTCGTCGGCCATCTTGGAAAGGATGTAGTTGCAGGTACCGTTGACGATGCCGAAGGCCGAGAGCACGCGGTTGGCCGGGAGCCCGTCCTTGACGGCGCGGATGAGCGGGATGCCGCCCGCCACGGCCGCCTCGAAGCCCAGCATCACGCGGTTGCGGCGCGCCGCCTCGAAGATCTCGGGGCCATGGTGGGCCAGCAGCGCCTTGTTGGCGGTGACGACGTGCTTGCCGGCCTCGAGGGCCTTGAGGATGAAAGTGCGCGCCGGCTCGAGCCCGCCCACGAGCTCGATGACGACCTGGACCGCCGGGTCGTCGAGCACCCGCGCGGCGTCGGGGACGAGGGGGAGGCGCTTGAGGTCGAGACCTTCTCGCTGGCGCGTCGTATCGGCATCCGCGATGGCGTGAAGGGTGAGCCGGCAACCGGCGCGCTCCTGCATTTCGGCGCCGTGCGTCTGGAGAACCTTGACGACGCCGCTGCCGACCGTGCCGAGGCCGAGGAGGCCGATCTTGATCTCGTTCATGTCAATCTTGACTGCTCGTGAGGAGCCCGTGAGTCGCCGCCCGCCGCGCTCGTCCGCCCCGTCAGCGGGCGGCGAGGGTCTTGAGGCCGCGCAGGGCCTGCTTGATGCGCTGTTCGTTCTCGACGAGGGCGAAGCGGACATAGCCTTCGCCGTACTCGCCAAAGCCGATGCCGGGCGAGACCGCCACCTTGCATTCCTGGATGAGCATCTTGGAGAACTCGAGCGAGCCCATCGAGCGGTATGAGTCCGGGATGGGTGCCCACACGAACATCGTGCCCTTGGGCTTGGGCACCGCCCAGCCGATCTTGTTGAGGCCGTCGACGAGGACATCCCGCCGCCGACGGTGGAGCTCGACGATCTCCCCCACCACCGACTGGTCGCCCTCGAGCGCGACGATGGAAGCGATCTGGATCGGCTGGAAGGCGCCGTAGTCCAGGTACGACTTGATCCTGGCCAGCGCGTGAATCATCCGCGAATTGCCGCACACGAAGCCCATCCGCCAGCCCGGCATGTTGTACGATTTCGACACCGAGAACAGCTCCACCCCGACGTCCTTGGCGCCCGGCACCTCGAGGAACGACGGCGGCCGATACCCGTCGAAGGCAAAGTCCGCGTAGGCGAAGTCGTGGACCACCATGAGCCGGTGCTCCTTGGCGAAGTCCACCACTCTCACGAAGAAATCGCGCTCCACGCACATCGTGGTCGGATTGTGGGGGAAAGACAGGATCAGGAGCTTGGCCTTCGGCCAGGACAGACGCGCGGCCTCCTGGAGTCGGGCGAAGAAGTCCTCGCCCGGCACCATGGGCACGGAGCGAAGGTCCCCGTCGGCGATCACGACCGAGTAGGAGTGGATCGGGTACGTCGGGTTGGGCACGAGCACCCCATCACCCGGCTGGAGCACGGCCAGGGCCAGGTGGGCCATGCCCTCCTTGGCCCCGATCGTGGCGATGGCCTCGGTGTCGGGGTCGAGCTCCACCCCGTATCGATCGCGGTACCAGGTGGTGATAGCCTTCCGGAGGCGCGTGATGCCGCGCGAGGCGGAGTAGCGGTGGTTTTTCGGGTTCTGCGCGGCCTCGATCAGCTTGTCAACGATGTGCTTCGGAGTCGCCTGGTCCGGATTGCCCATGCCCAGGTCGATGATGTCCTGTCCCTTGGCCCGCGCCTTCGTCTTGAGATCGTTGACGATGGCGAAGACGTACGGGGGAAGCCGCTTGATCCGATAGAAGTCGTCCATGGCAGGGACAGATCATACTTCGGAGGCTCTCGGGGTGTCAAGAAACGTCCTGAATGCAGGGAGATAGCGCGCACTCTCGGCTGAGGGAAATCCAGGGTTGACACCTTTCGAGAGCGCATGCTACAAACCCCGGAGACCCGGGAGAGCCGGGAGCGCTGTACACCCTACCCGTCGCGTCCGACTGAGCAGTCGCCCCGCCCCACGTGCCCGGTCCCTGAGGCCCCGCCCGAGGGACAGGGCAGGACGCGGAAGCTGCGGCACCCGAGGAGGCAGCAATGCTTGGATGGAACAAGAGCAAGCCGCCCACGACGATGGTGTCACAGGAGAGCTCGGCCGGTCCGAAGTCCAACGACGGACCCCTGCTGACGATCGTCGGCTCCTCGGCCAAGCTCGAGGGCAAGCTCGAGATCGCCGACTCGATCCAGATCGAGTGCGAAGTCGGCGGCGAGCTCAGCGTGGGTGGCAAGCTCGTCATCGGGGAGAAGGGTGTCGTCAACGCCAATGTTCAGACCGTGGACGCGATCGTCATGGGCGTCTACGAGGGCAACATGGTCGCCACCGGCAACGTCGAGATCGCCGAGACGGGGCGGGTTACCGGCAACATTGAAACGGACTCGCTCGTGATCTCGAAGGGGGGCTTCTTCAACGGCAACGTTGTCAAGAGCAAGGGGGAAGAGGCCACGAGGGGGCCGCGCCCGGTGCACCTGGTCGACGGAACACGCGCCGTCACGACGCAGCGCTAGGCGGGCGGACTCCCCGACGGGGACCGGCCATGTTCAAGCGCAAGCGCAAGCCAGTGGGCCGCAACGGTCTCACCGCCTTCATCGACGAGGGCTCGGAGATCGAGGGGCGGTACACGTTCAGCGGGACGGTCATGCTGAACGGTCGATTCAAAGGCGAGATCTCGACGACCGACACCCTCATCATCGGCGACAAGGGGGTCATGAACGGCGATGTCCGCGCCGGGCAGGTGCTCATCAGCGGTGAGGTGGTGGGCAATGTCTCCGCCGCCGAGCGCGTCGAGCTCAAGCGCACCGCTCGCGTCTTCGGTGACGTCGAAGCGCCGGTGGTGGTCGTGGAGGAGGGCGTGCTCTTCGAGGGCCACTGCCGAATGACCAAGGCCAACCCCAACACCGAGGTGCTTCCCTCGCGGGACCTCTCGGTCGTGCCCATCAAGCGCTGAGGGTCATGCGGGCGCCGCGCAAGTTCAATTTTCTCGTGGTCCACGACGACGGGCGGCGCATCGCCCGGGTGACCCTTCCCCGGTGGCTGATCCTGTCGGCACTGGCTCTCCTCGTGGTTGCTCCCGTTTCGGTCGCCTTCATCTACTCCGACTACCTCCAGCTGCGCAGCCAGCGCGCCTCGTTCAACGACCTCGCGGCGCGCGTGGCGGAGCAGCGGGGAGTCATCGAAGCCTCGCAGTCGAAGATGCGTGAGATCCGCGCCGAGATCAACGGCTGGCGTGAGCTGCACGCCAGGATCTGGGAGCCCTTCAGCCCCGAAGACGGCTCCGCCAAGCGCGGAACCGGCATCGGCGGCGGTACCGGCCCGGCGCGGATTGCCGAGACGCCCGACCGTGCCGCCATCGGCGACGAGCTCGACCGGTTGACGGGCATCGTCAAGGAAGAGGGTGACAACCTCCGCGCCCTCGAGCGCTTCCTCGGTCGCGCCACTCGCGTGCTGGCGGCGCTGCCCTCCCGCTGGCCCGTGCGCGGCCAGGTCAACTCGGGCTACGGCAGCCGCGTCTCGCCCTGGTCGGCCCAGTCGGAGTTCCATAGCGGGCTCGATATCGGTGCGCCCGTGGGCACGCCGGTCAGAGCGCCGGCGCCGGGCACCGTGGTTTTCGCGGGCGTGCATGCCGAGTACGGCCAGACTCTGATCGTCGATCACGGCAACGAGACGAAGTCGATCTACGGCCACCTCTCAAAGGTCTATGTCGCCGTGAACCAGAAGGTCGAGCGCGGAGAGGCCATCGCACTCACCGGCAATACCGGGCGCTCCTCCGGCCCGCACCTGCACTACGAGATCCAGGTCAAGGGACAGTCGGTCAACCCGACCAGCTACCTCTGGGAGTGATCTCTCGCAGGCTCGTCCTCCTGGGTGCGCTGCTGGCCCTCGCGGCCGCGGGCGGGGTCGCCGCGCAACCGCTCGACTCCACCTCGCAGGACGCGCTCAACAAGACCCTCCAGATCCTGCTCGACCCCGGTGCGCGAAGCGCCGGGCTCGCGAAGAACCCGGAGGGGACGGCGATCGACCAGCAGGTGCGCGCGCTCGCGGGCTCGGACGCGCTGACGCAGGAGTTCTACGCGGTGGCCGGCCAGATCCTGACGGAGCTTGTCCAGAATACCGGTGGCGACGCGCAGAAGATGCTTCAGGTAGTCGAGCGGGCCAAGACCGATCCGGCCGGATTCGCCGCCATGCTGAGCCCGGCAACCCTCCAGCGTCTCCGCGACCTCTCAGTCAAGCTCTCCGACCATAAGCGCTAGCCAGGGCGGTGCTTCCTCAGGAACTCCAGGCAGAGGTCGTTGAAGGCGGTGGCCTGCTCGATGAAATGCATATGGCCGGCGTCCGCGATTCGGGCAAGCTCGGAGCCGGGGATCAAGGCGTGGAGGTCTTCTGATGCCGACGGGGGCACGAGGACGTCCTCCGTGCCGGTCGTGATCAGGGTCGGCACGCGGATCCTGGCCAGGCGGTCGCGCGTGTCGTGGCCGCGGATGGCCTCGCCCTGGCGACTGAGCCCCGTGAGACTCGACCTGAAGGGATACTCGAGGGCGCGCTGGATCCACGTTTCCACAAAGTCCGGCCGCTCGGCGAAGGTCTTCCGGCTCAGCAGCCAGGGCAGGGTGCAGTGGGTGAACTCTTCCACGTTGCCGCGGGTCTTCACGCGCAGGAAGTTGTCGATCACGAGCCGGCCGTAGCCGTCCACCGCGGCCGCGGTGCAGTGCAGCTGGAGGGTGAGGACGCGGTCGGGATGCCGGAGCGCCAGCTCCTGGGCGATCATGCCGCCCATCGAGGCGCCGCAGATGTGCGCGCTCCGCACGCCGAGCTGGTCCATCAGACCCGCCACGTCGTCGGCCATGCCGCCGACGGTATAGCGCGTGTCCGGGGCGCCGCTCTGGCCGGCGCCGCGATTGTCGAGCGCGATCACGTCGAACTCGGCGGCGAAGGCCGGCACCTGAAAGGCCCACGCGGTGTGGTCACCCCCCCAGCCCATGAGCAGGACGAGCGACGGCGGGCGCGCCGGTCCCACGCGCTGGTAGAAGATATCGATGTCGTCGACGCGGACAGTTGGAATGGATCAGACCCCGACGGCGCGGAGAATCTCGCCCAGCTCTTCCAGCGTGCCCGCGTCCAGCGCCGGCGCGGGCGGGCGGACCCGCGCCGAGGTGATCCAGCCGCGGCGGCGAAGGATCTCCTTCCTGATGCCGATGGCCGTACCGGGCGTGGAGCCCGGCTGGCTCTCGTAGCGAATCAGCGGCAGCCAGCGGTAGAAGAGCGCCCGCGCCTCATCTCGGCGCCCGGCCACGAAGGCGTCGCGGATGTCCTTGAGCGCTTCCGGGTAGGGGAAGCCCGTCATGGCGCCGTCGGCGCCGCGCGAGAGCTCCTCGAAGAAGTAGACGCCCCCGAGTCCTCCGAATATCGCCACGTGCCGCGACAGGAGCTCGCGCAGCCGCGTGATCTTGGGCAAGGTCGGAGCCTCTTCGAGCTTGACCGCCTCGATCGCGGGGATCTCACGGCACAGGCGGGCCAGGAAATCGGCGGGCATGGTCACCTGGGTCGTCACCGGCTCGTCCTGGAGCACGAGCGGTATGGAGGCCGCGGCCGCCACCGTGCGGTAGTACTCGGCCACCGCGTCGAGGTTCCTGAGGCCCGCGGGCGGGGCGACCATGAGCGCGTCGGCCCCGTGCTCCTGGGCCATGCGCGTGAAGGACGTCGCCAGATGCGTGCCGGAGGCGGAAACCCCCGCGACGACGGGCACGCGGCCGCGCGTCTCCTTGACGACCGTCTCGATCACGCGCCGACGCTCATCCTCCGTGAGGCGATGGGCCTCGCCGGCAATTCCCAGCACGGTCACGCCATTGAGCCCAGTGGCCAGCACTGATTCGACCAAGCGGGGGAGACCGCTGCTGTCGAGGTCACCGCCGTCCGTGAACGGCGTCGCCATGACGTGGAAGATCCCCGACCACTCGATCATTGGACAGAACTTGCGGAGAGCCGGGTCGAGCGGACCGGCGTCACGCACGCACTTGGCACGCGACCCAGTGACCCGGCGAGATCTGCTTCAGCACCTGCTCGTTCTCCGAGCAGGAGGGCACGCGGATGGGGCAGCGCGTGTGGAAGCGACAGCCGGAAGGGGGCTTGATCGGGCTCGGCACGTCGCCCTCCAGCAAGATGCGCTTGCGCTTGACCGAGGGGTCGGGGATCGGCACCGCGGAGAGGAGGGCCTCGGTGTACGGGTGCTTGGGGTTGTTGTAGAGCTCCTTGGCCGGCGCGATCTCGACGATCTTGCCCAGGTACATGACGGCCACGCGCGTCGAGATGTGCTCGACCACCGACAGGTCGTGGGCGATGAACAGGTACGTCAGGTTGAACTGCTTCTGGAGGTCCTCCAGGAGGTTGATGACCTGGGCCTGGATCGAGACGTCGAGGGCGGAGACCGGCTCGTCGGCGACGATGAGCTTGGGGCTCACGGCGAGCGCCCGGGCGATGCCGATGCGCTGCCGCTGGCCGCCCGAGAACTCGTGCGGATAGCGGCGTAGGTGGTCGGAGCTCAGGCCGACCGTCTCGAGGAGGTGGATGACGCGCTCCTCACGCTCCTTGCGCGTCTTCGCGAGCTTGTGGATCACGATTGCCTCGCCGATGATCGAGCCCACCGTCATGCGCGGGTTGAGCGAGGCGTAGGGGTCCTGGAAGATGATCTGCATGTCGCGCCGCAGGT
>WNFC01043286.1_pt1 | contig 11643 bp, 12 predicted proteins | sample 5400541 | NCBI WGS metagenome assembly WNFC01 (sample SAMN13153342, study PRJNA577476) | soil metagenome | isolation source: 120 cm saprolite under Douglas fir tree site 2 hole 2 replicate 1 | place: USA:California | collected 2015-04-18
CAAATCTTTCTCGGCGCGACTCTCGTGCGAACCTCGGAATCGATTTTGTCGACAGCGACACCAACGATGGCAGACCCAGACCCAGCGCCCGCGCCCGCGCCCAAAGGCGTTCTCTTGAAAGCGGAGACCATCGCCGAGCCCTTCCTCGCCGAAGTGAAGGCGAGCCTGGCGAACGTCTCGCGCTCGCGCGCCCCGAAGCTCGTCGGCATCCTCGCCACCACGAACGCGCCCAGCCGCTCCTATTCAGAGTTCACGCGCAAGCAGTGCGTCGCGCTGGGCATCGAGTTTGAGCTGCGCGAGGTGGGCGCGGCGATGCTTGACGCTACGGGTGCTGCGGATGGCGATGGCGTCGAGGAAGCGATCATCGAGGCCAATGCGGATGATGCTGTCGACGGGATAATGGTGCGCGCGTATGCAGTCGTTGAAAAGGTCCAGTCTGTATGTCCACATCGGTGTCCATATCCAGGTTTATTATCCGATTTTTGGAAAGGAGCAGGTAAGCAAGTTCTCCGTGTCCGTCACATCTTAGCGCTTATCCCTTGCGTTATGATTCCAGGACCACTACCTGCAGCAGATCGTTTCGCCGTTCAAGGATGTCGAAGGGCTCAATTATAAATTTCACTACAACCTCTATCACAAGTCCGTCTCTTCCCCACACCCCCATTTAGACACTGAGACGACCATGCGGACGGCATTCCTCCCCATACAGCATCCGTTATCTCGAGCCCAAATCCCTCCTTGCGTCCTCGCCCTCGCTCGCCCACGCGCCCGCATCACTCAAGGACGACACGCCACCTCCAGGGACCGTCAAGTCGATCCTGCCCTGTACACCGCTGGGCGTCGTAAAATCCCTCGAGCGCATCGGCGTGTACAATGCGCTCTTGCCGTACGGCGACCGCGCCTACGGCCGCACCATCACCGTCATCAACAGGTACGTCCCCAGCTCTCTCCGCCGCCACCGCCCTTGCACACCCCCGCAGATCGGAGGTCGTCGGCCGCCCGCTCGCCGCGCTCCTCGCGAACGACGGCGCGCGTGTCTTCTCCGTTGACATCGACTCGATCCAGGAATATACCAAACGGCCCACGGCATCTACTACCTCCGCAGGCGGAGGCAGAGACGGCAGTGGGGCAGCGCGCCGCGCGTTCCACCCGCACCACGTCGTGCGCCCCGCGCCGCCCGAGTTTGACCTCGCGCACTGCCTCGCACTCTCGGACGTCGTCGTGTCGGCTGTGCCGGGCGCGACGTACAAGGTCCCCACTGCCGCGCTGAAGGACGGGTGCGTGTGCGTGAACGTCTCGGCGGATAAAAATTTCGAGGCGGACGTGCGAGACAAGGTGCGTTTGCGCAATTTCGATCGACAGTCCGTCGTCGTCTTTGTGGTTTATTGTGTTCTGCGTGTTCTGTAGGCGTCGCTGTATATTTCCGCTGTGGGAAAGGTGACAATTCTGATGCTTCTGCGTAATCTGTAAGTGGATTCTGTTAACCGCCTCTGAATTCCCTCATCCAATTCAAAGGTTGCGACTGTTGCAATACCAGGACCTGCTTAAAGAGGCGTCCTGATTCAAGACTGAAAGACAATGTTGGAAGCTTGATCCGGACCCGATATGGAAAGTTCATAGAGCGAGTCGTCATATTAAAAAAAAGACAGCCAATGCATTATGTATACTTATTAAAGCCAGCTTCATGGATAAACCTGCCAAGATGTGAGACATGTAATGTTACCTGTCGAAAGATCTCATCCCTTGTAGCACCTTATCAACTTTGTTTCTCCATCATTGGCTCAACGAAACTGTGCATTTGTTAAATCCAGATCGGACGGTGCATGAAAGAGATCAGGTGGCGTGCTAGTCCCGGACGGGCTACTTGATGGCGTGGCATTACCAGAGCGATCATGTGTGAGGATACGTAACCGCTGGCGATGGGCCTGTGAGATACCGGGGATATCAATGAGTCTGAGTGGCGATAACCAGAAAACGGTAGAACGCACAATGGGCAGCTTGGGCACGAGCGCAAAAATTAAGGCCGACAGATTGATCGCAAACAGCCATGGGTTGTAATTCGTGTAGTGCGTCGAAAGCAGGAAGCTGATTGGTTTCGTGGGTCGCGTGAGTGCGCGTGCCTTGCTTGGAACGAGAAGGGAGGGGACGGGATGGAAAACGTACAGGACTACGGGTACGGAGAAGAGCCACTTTTTCGATGGCGTATTCTGCGCACCACCGTCGATCTGCTCCCATAGCGTGAGGTCGTCGTAGGCGCCGCCGTGTAGTTCGCTACCGAAAGGAATGCCCGTCACCCAATGAAACATGAGATACGAGCACTGGGAAGGCAGCCAGGTCAGCAAGGAAGGGACATCAGGCGGATTGAGCATCGGACGGGCACGCACGGCGAGATAGGACAGGTTGACGGCTGTCCAGGAGATGTTCTGGGTCACACCGGGAATGGCGTCGATGGTGACTTTTCCGGTAGCAATGAGGACGACATGGATCATCCATGCGCCTGAAATGATCGAGCGGAGACCGCAAGGTTTTCATAAACTGGTCTGTTTGGCCGTTGGGAGGACCCACCTTTGCGGTTGACCCACTCGGCGTTGATGTTGGCATACGCAGCCTGGTCAAGCGCCTCTTCGTTTGAGCTGGTTACGTGTTCGACTTTGAGAAAGCTGCCACTGCGACCGCGTCTTTGGTGGGCAGTGCCGTTGTTGTTGCTGGTATGGATCGAAAGGCCGGGAAGTTTGATGCTGGGCGGGTTGTTGAGACCCGTCATGGCGGTGGGTGCGAGAGCGAGGAAGTAATTATGAGTGATGCCGGATCTCCGTTGACGGCACCGGCGCAGTCTCGGTGGCGGTGCGCCTCGCCTCGCACTGGACAACTGGACGTCTTGTAATGACCACGTTGCTTCACTGGTCCACCCTCGAACCTGCTGGTCCCTCAAACATCGCAGCGTTGAGGTTCTCGTCGCCAGTGCGCGTACGCTCGTTATGCATATTCCCCAAGGGCGCCCACCCCTTCGCACAGCAGCCCGAGATTGTCTCGTGAGTGATGCCATTCCCTCGTTGCCTCGTGTGCCGCTGCCGTCGCTCAGACGTTAGGGGCCACTAACAACGTTTATCAACTACGCAAGGGAAACAGAGCCGGAAGCGTTCGTCCTCCAACTCTTCTTCAATGCCCACCCCATCGCCGGCGACCCCAAGCAAAAGCCAAAGGCTACGAACGCCCTCGTGCCCACTTCCGTAGCGTACGCCGGGGGACACGTTGAGTTTCCTGTAGACATGGGAAGCGAGGTTCGTCTCTGTCCAAGTCCTCGTCGCTTCTCTCTCGCCGAACTGTAAAGTCTAGTTTGCTTCTCGTCTCATGATAGTAAAGGGGAATTTCACTAAACTCTCCATGGCCATCTATGGCGACGTTGCGTCTGAGCTTCCGTCGTCCCCATCGGCATCCCACCCTCCTGGCGTGCTTCTCCCACTCACACCGACACCTCTATCTCCCGCGCTCGACCCTGCGAATTCAGCAGATCCGACGACATTAACACGCAACCTCCTCTCCCTCATTCACGATGCCCCCCCTCTTCCTCTAGTCATTCGCCTCATGTTCTGCCTCAAGCCCGCCAACGACGACTGGGATCTTCCAGAGTTCCCATATCTCCACCCAGATCTTGACGACGACCCCGTCGACTTTGACCTAGACTATGCCTATCAGCTAACTAGTCAGCCAGTGGCGGATGACGTACCTCTCGGGGTATTGCAGCGTTTCGCCGATAGAGTTGCGGACGCGATTGAACCCAAGGTATACTTTTATTATGACTACACGTACACCCCTTTGACATACTGTGTAGAGTGCTTACTTGGTAGCAGGCATTCTTTCTCGGGTCGCCTGTCAACATGGAGAACTCCCAAGACTTCTTATCGTACGGACACCATCTCCTGTCGTGACACTGTGCTTACTTGATCTCAATCTCATCTTTAGGGCCGTATCGACATTCCCGTCATTTTTGACTCTTCCTCTATGGACGAAGACACCCTCGACCATCTCCTAGTTGCGGCTGCGAATCCAGACATTGCCAGAGCGTTCACTGCGGCGAATCTCCCCAAAAACCTAGAAGCCGTCGCAAGCCGCCCAGGGGTGGACCCCTACGTGAAGCGAGCAGCCCAGCGCGTGATCGATCGTCTGCGTAGCTGGGACGCGCTCTCGGCTGCGATCCAGGGGGCCGACTTGTCGTTCATCCCTCTGAGGGAGGCCCTGCGTGATCTGGGCAGTGACGAGTCATCCTTCGGCGTCGCTCTGCATGCCCTCGTCACGCATCCTGATCTGGCAGCGACTATAGCCCAAACGGAGTGCCTCGTCGAACTTCGCGCATGGGTTGGCGTCGCCTGCGTGCTCGCGGCATACGCATGGGCAGATAGTGTGCCAAACGAACTGTGCCGCTCGCGTGCTTTTGGTATCATGCGCGTATGGCAGAGCATTCCGCGCTACCGCGAGGTTCTTACCTTCGTTTGGTCTGATCACTGATCCTACGACTGACATAATTGCAGACTCTCAACCACCTTCTGCTTCTGCGCCAGATGATATTCCGCCTCGAATGTATGATGGACGACGACGCGCCAACGCGATCAGGGATTCATGCCGAACTCATCCTTTACGACCTCACGCGCGACCCACGCGCCTTTTTATCTCCCCACCTCATCAAGTGTCTCCTCCAACTTCAGCCGGGCTTCTCCGTGATAAACGATGTCGAGCGTGCTGCTCTGCGCGCCCTTGCGCTCCTCGTAGATGACGGGCTCTCTACCGCGCTCGAGGAACTCGTGCACACGCCCACGCGGCCTGTCTCAGCCGACGCCCTGCGTACGCTGCGCGTCGCGACGGTGCTCCTCGCGCACGAGCTTGAGACAGGCGATCCCGGCACAGGAGAGTGGACTGCCCTCAACGCTCTGTGGACACAGAATACACACGGACTACCCCACCACCTCCTCGCCGCACTCCACCGCCTCCCGTGATGCCTTCCACCCATGCACAGTTAACAAACCTTTTGGCCGGCGCAGATGAACTATTGCAAGTACTCGCGTGCCTCATCCCCACCCACCCTCTGCCAACTCGTGCGGCGAATGGGCTTGTTAATACCTCCGCGGACCTGTTTGCCTGTGCCGATGCCGCGGACACCCTCAATTCTGTGGACTGCGCGCGCGTGTCACAGGGGCTACGCGGCACATGCATCAACATTGTACGTGCGCTCGATCCGGAACTTGTCTTGCGCGCTCTGTCGCGGCGCTGCGCAGTCATCGCTGGCGCTAGCGCGGCATCGCAAGACCCAGTGCGGCGTGCGCACCACGCGCTCAGCCTCGTCGACCTCGTACTCCCGCTAGAGCCCGACACGCCGAACGGGGATAGAGTGCGCCGTGCCTTGCCCCGCATCCTGCCCGAGCTCGCCGCGTTCTTCCGTGCCTTGGACGTGGACGGGCGCGCGCACCTCGTGCGGCGGCTCGCGGAGCTCGACGGGGGCGTGCTGGGCATCGCGGAGTGGCTTGTCCTGGACGAGCTGCGTGCGCTCTGCGTGGCGTTGCGCGTGCTCGCGGTGGACGGGATCGCGCCCGATCTGTGGACCGTCAAGGCGCATCAGGTCGTCGTCGCGCTCCGGTTGCTGCACGATCTGATACGCGGGACTGCGCCGGAGGCGCTCCGGATCGTTGCCTTCGTCGGCGCGGGGCCTGAGCCTGCGGGATTGCTCGTGGCGGCGATGAACCTGCTGTTGGCGAATAGGGCCGCGTCACAGGAGCAGGTCGAACTCGCGCAGGTGCTCGTGCAGTCCTTCGGTAGCATCGGCGCCGCGGGGCTCGATCGCAGCCTCTGCTTCGCGCTCGGTCTCGTCTTTCTCCGCGCGGTGCAGCATGTCTCCCTGGCGCTAACACCCATATCGTACGCCCTCGAAGCGCTCCGACAAGTGCCCATCAGGGTCATCGAGCCAGACCGACTGTCGACCGAGATGGGCGACGCGCTGCTCGTGCTCGCCTCCTTGGCGTGTCCCTCTCCCTCCGCCTCCTCTCCTTCCCCTTCTTTATCTTCTCCAGACGGCATGGCTACCGAGGCGCCTGCCGTCCTCTCGCTCCTCGAATGGCTCGTCGAGCAGTCGCACGCGGGCCTCCCGGCGCTCGCGACGCTCCGCGGCATCTCGACCGACACCTTCGCCCACCTCTGCGACGCTCTCGCCCGCGTACTGCCCGCCGCTCGGCGCGCCGCGCTCGAGCACGTGCGCATGCATTTGCACACGGCGCCAGAAGAGGACGCGCCGGCGCGCGGCCTGCACACCCTCCCGCTGCCCATGGCCGACCTGCGCATCGCAGTGGCGGAACTCCTTCACCCGCCGTTGACACCACCACCACTAACGATGACAACGACAAGGACAGCACAGGCGCCGAGCACACCCTCGGCGGGCGCGGGAGCAGCGACGAGACAGCAGCACGCGCCGCGCGCGACGACGCCGCCACATGCGCGTGGCGTGCTCAGCATGGTCACCGTGTCGCCGCCGACAGCGCTGCTTCGCAGTCCGGCCGTGACGGGCCTCACAAAGACGTATACGGCGAACGATTTTCGCGCGTTGAGGCAGACGCCGAGTTCTAGGCAGAACACGAGCAGGTTGCCTAGCACACACGTCGATGTGCGTTCTTCTCCTCTTTCCTTTCGTTCGTTTGTAATTAATCGATTAATTTTTGTTTTCGATCTTCAGGCGTTTCAGTCGACGATGACTTCGCCTGTCATGGTGCCCCTCCCAATTCCGGACCTCCCTTCGAATCCGTATGGAATGGGACTTGGGCCGCCGTTTGGTTCTTGAATGGGGACAACGTTTGTTTCTATGTAGTCTTAAAACCCTCATGAGGCATTTTCTCTTATTGGGCATCGTGTCATCACACTCTTATTACTTCTTCCTTGTGAGAGACATACCTGTGTTGGTGCCTATGTTGGCACCATGATGGCACTTCCTGCGCAGCAGTCCGCTGGATCAGAAGTACATGGCAATGCGATTTCCCGTTAAAGGTTCATATATACAGTTTCAAACTTCTGAGGTATAGTAGTGGCCGAGACTTGGAGGTTATCACGATAGCAAGCAAAGCAAGGATAGCAGGAAAACATTATACGATAGCATGACTCAGCAAGAGAAAGGAGATAGGAGTGAAGTAGTGAGACCGGGGGACAGGAGAAATACATTATGACAGTTTCGAGACCCGATGACTCTTTGGGCGAGGGCGAGGATGCAATTGGATGAGAGGGGTTACCCCCTGCAAGATGGATGAGCTGGCACCAGAACCGGAGCGATGACTAACCGATGCCACTCACCACCGACACTCATGCTGGACCAGCAGGAGGAGCAGCAGCAGCGTCATTCCCCACGCGATAGTCCTTCGCCATGATCGGCGGGGACCTATCGCGCCTAGCACGCCGCACACGACGCGCCTGCGCGCCCGCGCCCCTGCGGCGCGAAGAAGACGAGGAGGACTGTCGCCCGACATCGCTTCCCTCGCCCCCGCCCCCGCCCTCGCCCTGCTCGCTCTCGGCGTCCGAGTCGTCCGTGCCACCACGATTGAGCCGGCGGTTGATGTCGAGCTGATTCTGGCCGGGCTCGCAGTATTTGCAACGGCAGCGCCCCGCGCCGCCACGCATGAGCCATATGGCATGCTCGACGAACTCCATCGGCGAGCGGAAGAGCGTCGGCGAGGGCGCGTGCGTGTTCGTGCGGCCGACGGTCGGACCGAGGTGGGGAGCACCGTGGAGGTATGCGTCGGTCCGCGGATTCGCCGGGTCCGTTTCGACGCCCGACTTGTGCAGCCAGAGGGTGTAGCCCGGCGGGAACTTCATGAGTTTCCACTCGGGTGAAACTGGTTTCGTCAGTACGAGCCCCAATATATGCACAAGATGTAAAGGATTTGATCGGAACGTACCATTTCGGCCCTTTCCCAAGACCCAGTCCCCGAGGTATGGCCCTATTTTACGCATCCACAACTGGAAGATTTCCTCGTTCTCAGAGAGCTGAACATGATGCGAGAAGTTGCCTTCGTCATCGACCGTTCGTACGCGCTGCTCCGCACTTGGCACGCGGTTCGGGTTTCCATCCGAGTACTTAATGTTGATAACATTATGCACAACCCGGAAGGTTTTGCATTTCCCTTCCCACCCATTGGCATTCTTTTCCAAAATTGGAAGTGTAAAGGTATCTTGTGGCTCTGGTGGCAGAGTCAGGTTGGTAATTTCTGACTGCTCCATGGAAGGTGGGTATTTGGAGCTGTTGTGAGTGATATCTCTGATGTTGAGTGTGGATGAAAGAGGTGAAGTATTTATAGTCCCTCTAGGTGGATATGGTTTTTGAGCCCAGTGGGCTCTCTGACTGTTCTTCCCTACAGAAGGTCAATAAGTTATATTTAATCTATTTATAACCTTACTGATTGGTGAAATTTTGAAGTATTCTATAAGGGATTAAGAGGAGGGATAGTTGGCTGTCACAAGTTGAAGACCTTTAGTCTAAATTCTCTATCAATAACAGCCTCTTGGAGGGACCACTGCAAATCTTTTATGATGGTGGTGGTTCAGGTTCAAAGAGAGAGCACATATTAAGAGGAGAAACTCTTGTCTTTTATATCTTTGGGCATTTCAAATATAGCTTCTTTCCCACATGACTCATTCAACATCAAGGTCTAGCACAGTCTAGAACCTTCTCTTCAAGATTGATGACTCATCATTTCTCCATATGGATATACCCCGCCGCTGTGCCACCGACATAAACTCCGAGACAAACAAATCCAACCAAAACGAATGAGAGTAAGTGTACACACCCGACTTGCTCATGTAGCGTAGTGTATGAATGAATGTCAACAACCTCCAAATGCAAAGACAAGCGAATAAGGTAGATAGGTGGGTATCATGACACATCATCTCGTCGTGCGCCGTCAGCCTCGCGCTTTCTCGTCCCTCCCCGTCGCGCTTTCCGCTCTTCCTCGCCGACGTGTTCTACCCAGTCTTCATCGCCATCCCATGCCTGCCAGTCTTCCTTTGGCCGAGCGACCGCGTCCGCATCCGCACTCGCCTCGGATGAGTGGTCAGGTGAGTTGACCGCGAGTGCTGGGGGTGATGAGCGCGGTAGTAGCGGCGGAGGCGGCGGGCGCTGGCGCCGCGCAGAGACTACGCTGGACGAGGCGGGTGGGGGAGACAAGCTGGCGCGGTGTATGGAAGGCGTGGGCGTCGGCGAGTGGTTGAGGCTGGGTGGATACGTGTGTGAGGAGTCATTCGAGCGGCGAAGAAGCTTCACCTGCCCTTGCGCCTCGATGTCACGCTTTGTCGGCGTTGCCGTGGCATCGCCGTTTGCATTATCGTCGGCGTTGTCATCGCTCGAGTCGGTAGAAGAGCGGAAGAGCGGCTCGCGATCGGCGGGGTCCGAAGGAAGGGTTATTACAGCGGTGCCGCTGGCCTTGACTATTGAGTCGATGAGCCAGAACTGAACGACATTCATAAATATCGGGAAGATGCCCATGGTACTGTCGGTTGGAACTGCGTTTAGTGAGCGATGCAAGACGCCATCGCCGGAACGGTCAAAATCGAGTGGAGGGACACGCACAAGACGACCTGGGCAATGTCGCCGCTACCTAACCAACTCAATTTGTGCCAGGAAACGAGGAGGAGAATGACGAGGAGCTTCATGGAGGTGAGCGAAACAACGTAGACGGCGGCCTGGCGCGCCCAAAAACTGAGTGAGGGTGGAGAGCCGTACTGCCCGGACTGAAAGCCTTTGAAGTGGAGCTTGGCGGTGAAGAACCACGTAAGGAGATGGAGGGAAAGGTAGATAGCACCGACACCTGCCGCAGAATGCAAATAAGATGACCATGAAGGGAAAGTGCAAGTAAACACACCGAGAGTAGTATCGATCAGAATGTTGAGAAAGTAGAAGACGCATGCGTTCCCAGACGAGCGCGCGGATCCCACATCCGATATAAATACGTTAACGCCATGTACGAACATCTGGCCGACCACTTGCTTGGACACGTCGAACAACCTGCAGTAGGATGGGCTCCCGACGCGTAGTTGGAGAGAGAGGGACGCACCAGATACGCCAAGGCCGCTTCGGCTTTTCATGATGTCGTTTGAAAAGGAGAGAGCTGATAACTAGCAGGCCCATCAAGCCTTGCACGATCTAAGAGCGCTGTGATGTGAGACGCGAGGGAGGATATGAACGGGGGTAAGTGCGTCGTACGAGCGCAGTTGGGCCAAGAAGTTGACATGACTTGCGGTCGACAGGTATGTCGTCGAAAACGCCACCTGGAATATCCGGCGGTGGATGGGGCGACAACGGTGGTGGTGGTGGTGGTAATAAGCTCGACATTGATTTGGAGGTGAGTGGCGCAGCCTCTACTTGATGTCGGCGAGTTGACGAGGCGGTGAGACCTGTATTGTATTAAGTAATTGATAATAATATTCAACCTTGCGGCCCGCGTGGTCCCGGTCTCGCTGCACTGGAAGGCGCAGCCCCGCCCGCCGCCACTGCAGTCAGCTCTGCATACCGTTGTCGTCCTCTACCTTTCTCGGCCTACAGGAGAGTCCCATAAAGCCCCCTTGCAACCGCCAGCCATGAGTTTCTTCAACCGTGGATCTCCTGGTCCAGGATCAGGACAACGTCCGATACCTTCAGGCTCACCATATTCAAGGCTGCCAAATGAATCACAGTCGTCTTTACCTCCCAGAATACCACGCCAACCACCACCTCGAATTGATGACCCTTCTGGATATGAAAAACGATCGTTTGACCAGCGCAGACCTCCGTCTGGAGTAGGTGGGGTGTACGTTGTCGCTGCCTTTCCATCACTCCAGAGTGATTTCTTAAAACCCTAGTACAGCTTTACTGTGCAATCTTCTCCTAGCGATGCACTCGCCCTCACGAATTGTCTCATCGTAAACCCTGCCGACTTCAAAGACGGGGAACATGTTCTCGTCAAGGGCGAGTTCCCGTTAACGGTCCGGTGGGTTGTAGTCACTATTATTTCAAAAACATGACCATGGACCTTGCATATTGACAGATACGATAACACTGGCCGCCTGTCCCAGGGCTCAATCGGCGCAAACGCTGTACAGCGCCAATGGATTGGCTTATCGACCAGTGGCGATACAGTAACAGTGACGTCGCTCCCTCCATCTCCCCATCCATCCGCACCTCCATACCTGGAGACGCTCACGCTCGAGGTCGGCTTCTATCAACGGAGCCTCGAGATCGCGGAGCAGTTCTCCGTAGACGACATGGCCGCGACGTTCATCCGCGGGTTCAGTAACGTCGTCTTTACCCTCGGGCAGATCGTCTTTTTCGAGTACCACGGCCAGAATCTCAGGGGCGTCGTCAAGAGCCTGGCCGTCCTCGAGCTCGCCGCGGAGCAACGACACGGCGGTCTCCCGGGCGGCGCCGGAGCGCACGGTGGCGGTCGGGTCGACTCGGGCATCGTGATGGAAAAGACGGACGTGACGTTCCTGAAGGACCCCATTTCGAAGATTAAGATCAAGTCGAGCGCGAGGAAGCCGGCGCCCAACGCCGTTTTGGCGCCAAATTTCAAGTTTGAAGACATGGGGATTGGTGGTCTGGACCAGGAGTTCAGCGCGATTTTCCGGCGGGCTTTCGCTTCACGT
>WNFC01010684.1_pt1 | contig 11642 bp, 10 predicted proteins | sample 5400541 | NCBI WGS metagenome assembly WNFC01 (sample SAMN13153342, study PRJNA577476) | soil metagenome | isolation source: 120 cm saprolite under Douglas fir tree site 2 hole 2 replicate 1 | place: USA:California | collected 2015-04-18
CAGGCCCGAGCGTCAGCAGGATGCGCCGCAGCGTCTTGGGCTGTTTCAGCTTGGCGAGAGTAGATACGGCGACCTCATCGGCGAGGCCGAGCCGCCGGAAGAAGTCCCGGTTAGCCATGGCTTGCTCTCCTGTCGCCGTTTGCGCTTGCGGCCTTTCCGAGAAGGTTGGCCTTCATGCTGGCGAGGATCGCGAACAGGCGATCGCGTTCCGCCTCGGCCACCCCATCCAGCGCCTCGCTGCGGGTAATCGCCCCGATGGCGAAGATTTCGTTCAGCATCGGGTGCGCCCTTTTGGTGAGACGCAGCAGCCGGACGCGACGGTCGGTGGGGTGCGCTCCCCGCTCGACCAGGCCCGCCTCCTCCAGGCGGTCGAGGATGCGGGTCAAGGTGATCGGCTCGACCTCGAGGATCTCGGCCAGGCTGCCCTGCTGGATGCCTTCATGGCGCGACAGGTGCGCCAGCACCTGGCACTGCGAGCGCGTCAGCCCCAGGTCGCGCGCATTCTGCTCGAAGCGCTTGCGCATCAGGCGGGCCACGTCGTGCAGCAGGAAGCCGATATTGCGTTCAGGCAGTTCCATATCGATCTCCTAAGCACACTTAATATAAGCTTGCTTAGTATCTTTGCAAGACTATCGCTGTGGAACCCCTAACCCCTTGAAAATAATCAACTTAAAGCGCGACGGGCCGTAACTCGCCGCGCGTATTTCCAAATTTGTGGAAGTACCCAAAAGAGGCCCAACGGTGCGTACTTATTCCGGCTGCCATTGCCGATGTTTAAGGGCGCAAACCTTGGCCGCCGCGGTCGGCCGGCAAGGCCGCGTCGCTTGGCGCGGCGTCGCTCCGCCTTGGTCGGAGAGCCCCTAGGACTGGACGCCGAAGCCGGCGCGCTCGATCGCCTTGGTGATGGCGGGCAGGTCGGCGCCTTCCGGCAGGCGCATTTCGCCGCTCTTCAGATCGACCGAGATCGGCGCGGTGCCGGCGCCCGTGGCGGCCCGGGTGACGGCTTTGACGCAGCCGTCGCAATCCATGCCGGTGACCTTGAGGATGAGTTCTTGAGCCATGTGATATAGCTACCCGCGCGCCGGCCCGGCCGGCAAGCGGCAAAAAATGGGGATTTGGTGAGCGGCGACATCGGCGATTTTCGTGGTCTTTTGGCCAAGGTCGGCAACGGCGAGACGCTGACCGCCGACGAGGCCGAGCGCGCCTTCGACATCATGACCTCGGGCGATGCCACCCCGGCCCAGATGGGCGCCTTCCTGATGGGCCTGAAGGTGCGGGGCGAGACCGCCCAGGAGCTGGCCGGCGGCGCCCGCGCGCTGCGCGCCAAGATGCACCGGGTCACGGCACCCGACGGCGCCATCGACATCGTCGGCACAGGCGGTGACCACCACGGCACCTACAACGTCTCGTCGTGCTCGGCCTTCGTCGTCGCCGGCGCCGGCGTGCCAGTCGCCAAGCACGGCAACCGCGCCTTCACCTCCAAGTCGGGCGCCGCCGACGTGCTGGCCGCCCTCGGCATCGGCCTGGAACTGCCGATCGAAAAGCTCGAGCAGGCGCTGGTCGAAGCCAAGATCTGCTTCCTGATGGCGCCGCGCCATCACAGCGCCATGCGCAACGTCGCCGGTCCCCGGGTCGAGCTGGCGCCCAGCCGCACCATCTTCAATCTTTTAGGCCCACTGTCGAACCCCGCCCTGGTCAAGCGCCAGCTCGTCGGCGATCGGCCTCAAGCGCGCCCGGATGGCCGAGCTCAAGGGCGGCGATGCCGCGCACAACGCCCAAGCCATCCACAAGGTCCTCGCCGGCGAGAAGAACGCCTTCCGCGACATCGTGCTGCTGAACAGCGCCGCGGCCTTGATGGTCGCCGGCAAGGCGCGCGACTTGAAGGCGGGCGCCGCGCTCGCCGTCCAATCGATCGACTCGGGGCGCGCCAAGGCCGCGCTCGAAACCCTGAAGAGGATCTGCGCATGAGCGGCGATACGTTGGACAAGATCATCGCCGACAAGCGCAGGCATGTCGCCGGCCGCATGTCGCATCGGCCGCTGCGCATGGTCGAGGCCCTGGCGCGCGACAACGATTCGCCGCGCGGCTTCGCCAAGGCGCTCAAGGCTGCGATCGCCGCGGGCCGCTACGGGCTGATCGCCGAGATCAAGAAGGCGTCGCCCAGCAAGGGCCTGATCCGCGCCGACTTCGATCCTCCCGCCCTCGCCCGCGCCTACGAACGCGGCGGCGCCACCTGCCTCTCGATCCTGACCGACGGCCCCTACTTCCAGGGCAAGGACGAATTTTTGACCCAGGCGCGCCAGGTGACCAAGCTGCCGGTGCTGCGCAAGGATTTCATGATCGATCCCTACCAGGTGCCCGAGGCGCGGGCGCTGGGGGCGGACTGCATCCTGCTGATCATGGCCTGCCTCGACGATAGGCTGGCTGCCGAGCTGACGAAGCTCGCGCACAAATGGGGCATGGACGTCCTGGTCGAGGTCCACGACGCGGCCGAGCTCGAGCGCGCGTTGAAAATCGACAGCGATCTTATAGGCGTCAACAACCGCAACCTGAAAACCCTCGCCGTCGACCTCGCCACGACCGAGCAGCTTGCGCCCCTGGTGCCAAAAGACCGCGTGGTGGTGGCGGAGAGCGGGCTGGGCTCGCCCGCCGACCTTTTGCGCATGGCCAAGGTCGGCGCCTCGGCGTTCCTGATCGGCGAGAGTTTCATGCGTAAGCCCGACGTCGAGGCCGCCGTGCGCGCGCTGCTCGAGCGCGAGGCGGCATGAGCAAGAAGGCGCTCACGCATTTCGACGAGGCCGGCAACGCCCGCATGGTCGATGTCGGCGCCAAGGACATCACCGAGCGGGTGGCGGTGGCGCGCGCCAGCGTCACCATGCAGGCCGCCACGCTAAAGCTCATCCGGGACAAGAAGGCCGCCAAGGGCGATGTCCTGGCCGTGGCCCAGCTTGCCGGCATCATGGCGGCCAAGAAGACGCCCGACCTGATCCCGCTCTGCCATCCTCTGGCGCTGAGTTCGGTGGACGTGCAGCTCACCCTCGACGCCAAGCGCAATGCCGTCGATATCGAGGCGACCTGCAAGCTCAAGGGCCGCACCGGCGTCGAAATGGAGGCGCTGACCGCCGCCTCGGTGGCCGCGCTCACCGTCTACGACATGTGCAAGTCGGTCGACCGCGGCATGGTGATTTCCGACATCCGCCTCCTACATAAGTCAGGCGGCAAGTCCGGGACCTACGAGGCTCGGTGATGCTACGCGCACATTGTCATCCCGAGCGCAGCGAGGGACCTTTCCTGCAGCCTCAAAGGTCCCTCGGCCTTCGGCCTCGGGATGACAGCACCTTTGATGCGGACAACTTCTGATGCTCTCCGTTCGCGATGCCCACGCCCGCGTGATCGCGGCGTTCGAGGCCTTGCCGGCCGAGACGGTCTCGGTGGCCGAGGCGGCCGGGCGCGTGCTGGCCCAGTCGCCACAAGCGCGTCTGACCCAGCCGCCCGCCGACCTCTCGGCGATGGACGGCTACGCCGTGCGCGCCGAGGACGTCCCGGCGGCGCCGACGACGCTCACGCTGGTCGGCCAGGCGCCGGCCGGCGGCTCCTACGACCACGCACTGAAGCCCGGCGAGACCGTGCGCATCTTCACCGGCGCGCCGCTGCCCATGGGCGCCAATGCGGTCGTCATCCAGGAGGACACCAAGGCCGACGGCACGAAGATCACCATCCTCGAGGCGCCGCGCATCGGCCGCCACATCCGCAAGGCCGGGCTCGACTTCGCCGCCGGCGACCGGCCGTTCACGGCAGGCCGCAGGCTGACCACGCGCGACGTGGCGCTGGCCGCCGCCATGAACCTGCCCTGGCTGTCGGTGCATCGAAAGCCGCGCGTCGCCATCCTCTCGACCGGCGACGAGCTGGTGATGCCGGGCGAGCCGATCGGCCGCAACCAGATCGTCTCGTCCTCAGGCATCGCCGTGGCGGCGCTGGTGCGCGGCTGGGGCGGCGAGCCCACCCTGTTCGACATCGCCCGCGACGATGCCAAGCTGATCGAGGACCGCATCGCCGCCGGCGCGCAGCACGACCTTTTGATCACCTTGGGCGGCGCCTCGGTCGGCGACCACGATCTCGTCCAGGCCGCGCTCAAGTCGCTGGGCTTCACCATGGATTTCTGGCGCATCGCCATGCGGCCGGGAAAGCCCTTGATGTTCGCCGCCAAGGAGCGCGCCCGCGTGCTCGGCCTGCCGGGCAATCCGGTCTCGACCATGGTCTGCGCGCTGATGTTCCTGAAGCCCGCGCTCGACCGCATGCTGGGCCAGCCCGGCGACCTTGTAGCCACCGAGCCGGCGCGGCTGGCCGTCGACCTCAAGGCCAACGACACGCGCGAAGACTATGTCCGCTCCAAGCTGACGCGGAGCCCCGACGGCGGCCTGACCGTCGAGCCGCATCCGGTGCAGGACAGCTCCATGCTCTCGGTACTGGCCTGGTCGTCCGGCCTGCTGGTGCGGCCGGCCCACGACCCCGCCCGCAAGGCTGGCGAGGTCGTCCAGGTCATCGATCTTTCTGTTCTTTCCGGGGGTTACTGATCCCGACGTCATCCCCAAGTCCCTCGGGAAAACTTGACCGCGGGCCAGAACTAAACTAGAACAAGCGTCGGGTTTCAGGATTTGTTCCGAAATCTGCTAGGCGTTCTGGGGAGAAGACGGTGCTAACCCGCAAGCAAAACGAACTCCTGATGTTCATCAACAAGCGCCTCAACGACGACGGCGTCTCGCCGTCGTTCGACGAGATGAAAGATGCGCTGCGGCTGAAATCAAAATCGGGCATCCATCGGCTGATCACCGGCCTGGAGGAGCGCGGCTTCCTGCGCCGCCTGCCGCATCGTGCGCGGGCTCTGCAGGTTCTGAAACTGCCCGACGCCGCGGCGATGCCCGCACCCAATGTCACGCCGCTGCTCGCCCGTGCCGGTTTCGCCGAGGGCCGCGAAGGCTTCGTGCCGCAGGTCATCCGCGGCGAGCGCGTGCCGCTGGCCGGCGCCATCCAGGTCGCCAACGAGGCGCAGGCGCTCAGCCTGCCGCTCTACGGCCGGATCGCCGCCGGCACGCCGATCGAGGCGCTGCGCGACAATTCCACGACGGTCGACGTTCCCGTCACCCTGCTCGGCTCGGGCGCGCACTATTGTCTCGAGGTGCAGGGTGATTCAATGGTCGAGGCCGGCATCCAGAACGGCGACATCGCCATCATCAAGAGCGCCGACACCGCCGAGTCGGGCGACATCGTCGTCGCCCTGATCGACGACACCGAGGCGACACTGAAGCGGCTGCGCAAGAAGGGCGCCTCGATCGCCCTCGAACCGGCCAACGCCACCTACGAGACCCGCATCTTCGGACCCGACCGGGTGAAGATCCAGGGCCGGCTGGCCGGGCTCTACCGCCGCTACAATTAGAGGAACGGGGCCAGCAACGCCCGGGGTTCCGACGTGAGGTCGGGATTGCGGCGCAGGTGCTCGAGCATGAAATCCACGAAGGCTCTCACCCGTGCGGGAAGGTGCTTGCGGCTCACGTAGTGAATGAAGAGCCGCGCCGGCTGCGAGACGCAGTCTGGCAACACCGGCCTTAGCGCACCGCTTCGAAACAACGGCAGCACCAGCGGAAGAGGCGCCCAGACCAGTCCCTGGCCGTGCACCGCCGCCGTCACCAGCGTGGTGATGTCGTGGGCGAGAAAGTTCCCTTTGACGGGAGGCGAGACCGCATGTTTGCGCGGCCCCACTGACCAGTTGAGCGAGCGGCCGGCCGGACCGCGGCCGCGCAGCCGAAGGCAGTTGTGGTTGGCGAGATCCGCGAGCGTCATCGGAATGCCGCGCTCGGCGAGATACGACGGCGCCCCGCAGACCACGAAGTTGAGCGGCGCGACCTCGCGCATCACCATGGAGCCGTCGCGCGCCTCGCCGGCGCGAATGCCGACGTCGTAGCCTCCGGCGATCATGTCGCTCACCGCGTCGTCGAGATGGAGCTCCAGCTCGATGGCGGGGTAGCGGCGGCTGAATGCCGGAAGCAGGGGCACGACATAGGTTCGACCGAACGGCGACAGCGATGTCACGCGGACGGTGCCGGACGGAGACCTGCCTTTTTCAGCGATCGCCGATTGGGCGTTCTCCAGATCGCGCAGTGGCCCGGTGCAGCGCTCGTAGTAAAGCCGCCCTTCCTCGGTCAAAGCGAGCTTGCGCGTCGAGCGCTGCAGCAGCCGCACGCCAAGCTCGCGCTCGAGCCGTTGCACGTTCTTGCCCACGGCGACCGGGCTCACACCGAGCTTCTTGGCGGCGCCCGCGAAGCTTCCCGCCTCGACCGTGCGGACGAACCCCACGACTCCGCGGATGCCCTTCACCGCTCAGCACTCCAAACTTTTGGTTTGTAGAGATATTAGCAAGGTCGGCCTAATCAAGCGCCCGCGTCGCCCGCACAATCTAGTCGGACAACGGGAGACCCGACAATGGTCGAAATGCCAAGAGCACCTGCAGCGCTTCTCGCCGCGCTCCTCCTTGGAACTTTGCTCTACACAACGATCGCCCTCGCCGGCGACGGCGGCGTTGGGACCGTGACACTCGACCTCCAGGACAAAGCGACGGGCCGCAAGGTGACCAGCGAGCTGTGGTTCAAGGCGGCGGCCGACGCAAGGATCGAGCAGTTCTCGCCCCGCCCACCGTTGCGTTCGATCCCAATCGCACGCAATGCCCAGCCGCAGCCGCCGCTGCGCAAGCAGCCCTTGATCGTGATCTCACACGGCAATTGGGGATCGAGATTTTCCCAAGGCTGGCTCGCGCTCGAGCTGGTCAGATCCGGCTACGTGGTCGTCTCGACGTCGCATCCGGGCACGGTCGGCGACGATCAGAGCGTGGCGGGCCGCTATCGCTTGTGGGATCGCTCGCGCGACGTTTCATTCGCGCTCGAAGAGATCCTGAAGACTCCCAAATGGGCGGCGCTGATCGACCAGGATCGCATCGGTTTCGTCGGTCACTCGTTTGGCGGCTGGACCGGGGTGAGCCTCGCCGGCGGCCGCTACGATGCCGCGGGCCAGAGAGCCTTTTGCGCCAACGCCCGCAAGAAGGACTTCTATTGCGACCAAATCCTCAGGGACGATGTCGCGGGCGTGCCCGCTCAGGATGCCGGAAACTCGTTCAGGGATGACCGGATCAAGGCTTTCTACATCATGGCCTCGGGACCGGGACAGGGCTTCGCGGCCGACTCGCTGAAGTCGATCACTATCCCCTTCGCGGTCGATACCGCGCGATTCGACGAGATCCTCGACCCGCTGGCGAACTCGACCACTCTCGCGCGCCAGATCCCGAGCGCCAAGGAGGTGGTGCGGCCGGTCGGGCACTTCGCCTATGTGCCCGAGTGCCGCTGGCTGGTCGGCCCGATCCTCTCGAAATTTGCCGGTCTTCCCCTCTGCAACGACCCCACGGGCGTAGACCGCAGCCTCGTGCACAAGCAGGTGGCGCCCGACGTCGTTGCCTTCTTCGACAAGACTCTCGCAAGGGCGGACTAGGTCTTACGCGCCGGGCGCCTTGACCGGCGCGGCCTGCCGCGCCGAACTGTTGGGCACCCACGGCCGATCGCCGCGGCGGGCGTTGGCGGTCTCGCGGCGCATGCCGAGCTCGTCGAGCCACAGGGCCTGGGCGCCGTCGCGCCAGGCATCGCGCCGGTCGATCACCAGCCGCGGGCCGCGGCAACGGCCCTGCGCATCGACGGTAGAGAGCACGATGTCGGCGCCGCCGCAGGCTTCGGCCAGCCTTCGCTCGTCGCTCACCAGGGCGACGCGCCACGGTCCCTTGCGCCAGCGGCAGAGCCCGGTGCTGCACCCCAGGCCGGCCGCCTGCTCGTCGGCGCTGACGGTCCAGCGCTTGGCGCCCTCCTGGCCGCTGCGCCGCGCCCAGGCGTCGGCGACAAAGCGGTCGGTGCGGGCGGACGCGACATGGACCACGCCCCGCTCGTCGCGCAGGCCGAGCACGCGGCCATCCTCGCTCATCAAGAGATCGGGCGTCGGCGGCGGCGGCAGCAACAGGCCCACGACCACGACCGGCAGTCCCGCAAACCGCCAGCGCCGCCGCCACAGGCAGAGCCACAGGCCGCCCACTGTCAGCAGCCACAGGCTGGCGCCGGGCAGCGACGGCACCAGGGTGGCGGCCTGGGGCCACGCGGCGACGCGGTAGGCGATGGCGTCGAGGCCCTCGACCCCCCAGCCCATCGGCACCAGGGCAAAGCGCTCGAGCCCGAGCGGCATCAGCAACATGGCCAAAAGACCCCACGGCATGATCCAGAATCCGGTGAGCGGCACGCCCAGCAGATTGGCGACGACGCCGAGCAGCGAGAGCCGGTTGAAATGGTAGGCGGCGAAGGCGCCGGTCGCGATCGAGGCGACCAGGGTCGTGGCGAGACTGGCGCCCAGGCCGGCGCCGAGCCGCCACAACCAGCGATGGGTCGAGAGCTCGGCCCGTTCATGCAGGCGCCGGCGCCAGCCCGCGCCCGCCTCCCAGGCGGCGATCAGGGCGATCACCGCAGCGAAGGACATCTGGAAGGAAGCGCCGGTCAGCGATTCGGGCGCGGCGATGAGCACGATGATCGCCGACCAGGCGACCAACCGCAGCGATAGCGCGGTACGATCGAGCAGCACGGCGATCAACGCGAAGCCCGCCATGGCGCAGGCGCGTTGCGCCGGCACCGGCGCGCCGGCCAACGCGGTGTAGAAGAGCGCCGCGGCAAGCGCCAGCACGGCGGCAACCTTCTTGGCGTCGACGCGCAGCGCCAGCGGCGGCACCAGCGCGATGCCGTAGCGCACCAGGCCCATCACCAGCCCGACCACGAACACGATGTGCAGCCCGGACACCGACAGGATGTGGTAGAGCCCCGAATCGCGCATGGCCTGGGTTATGTTCTTGTCGACGGCGGTCTGCTCGCCGACGAGCAGGGCCGCCACCACGCCGCCCTCGGGTCCGGGCAGGGCCTTCAGGATGCGCGCCGTGATGTCGGCGCGCATCGCGTCGATCGTGCGCACGATGCCGTCGGGCCGGCCCCGCTCGATCACCGTCGCCGGCGCCAGCGCATAGCCCACGGCGCCGAGCTGCAGGTACCAGGCGACACGCTGGAAATCGAAGGCGCCGGGCGCCGCCGGACCCGCCGGCGGCGACAGATTGGCGAGCACCAGCAGGCGATCGCCGACGTGGATCGGCGGCGCGCCTTTGGACAGCGACACCCGCAGCCGCGCCGGCATCATCTCCGGCGCCGGCACGCCGTTGCCTTTCAGGCGCACCGCCTCGAGCACGACCCGCACGCCCTCGGGCAGGCGCTGGATGTCGGCGATGCGTCCCTCGACATTGATGCTGAACAGCGGCCGGTTGAGGGTCGGCGCCGCGAGGGTCGCGGTACGCCAGGTAACGAGGCCGAGCCCGGCGGCGGTCGCCACCAGGCCGATCGCCAGCGCCCGGGCGAGGCTGCCAGCGGGCGCCAGGAAGGCCAGCACGAACGCGCCGGCCGCCAGCACCGGCCCCAGCCACAGCGGCGGCTCGCTCGGCAATTCGAAGTAGACGGCAATGCCCAGGCCCATCGCCACCGGCAGCCACAGCATCCAGCGGCTGCGCTCGGCATCGAGTCGGTCGAGGATCCAGGTGCGTGCCCCCGCCACGCCATCTCCCTTGTTTGACAGTACCCAAACCCTCGCCTACCTACGGCGCGCTTTTCCGGCCGAAATGCGGCGAAAGCCGCACGTACTGAGAGCAATGCCTCTTCGCCATGACCGTCGTTACCCGTTTCGCCCCCTCGCCGACCGGCTTTCTGCATATCGGCGGCGCGCGTACCGCGCTCTTCAACTGGCTGTTTGCCCGCCATCACGGCGGCAAATACCTGCTGCGCATCGAGGACACCGACCGCGCGCGCTCCACCTCGCCCGCCATCGAGGCCATCCTCGATGGCCTGTCCTGGCTCGGGCTACAGTGGGACGGCGACGTCACCTTCCAGTTCGCCCGTGCGGCGCGTCACGCCGAGGTGGCGCGCCAGATGCTTGCCGAGGGCAAGGCCTATCATTGCTACGCCTCACCCCAGGAACTGGAGGAGATGCGCGACGCCCAACGCCGGGCCGGCGTGCCGGTGCGCTATGACGGCCGCTGGCGCGACCGCGATCCAAACGAGGCGCCGCCCGGCGTGGCGCCGGTCATTCGCCTGCGCGCGCCTCAGGCCGGCCAGACCGTGATCCAGGATGCCGTGCAGGGCGAGGTCAAGGTCGAGAACGCCCAGCTCGACGACATGATCCTGCTGCGCGCCGACGGCTCGCCGACCTACATGCTGGCCGTCGTCGTCGACGATCAGGACATGGACGTCACGCACGTGATCCGCGGCGACGACCATTTGAACAACGCCTTCCGCCAGCTCCAGATCATCCGCGCCATGGGCTGGCCGGAGCCGGTCTATGCTCACATCCCGCTGATCCACGGTCCCGACGGCGCCAAGCTCAGCAAGCGCCACGGCGCGCTCGGCGTCGACGCCTACCGCGACATGGGCTTCCTGCCGGCGGCGCTGCGCAACTACCTGCTGCGGCTGGGCTGGGGTCATGGCGACGACGAGATCATCTCGACCGAGCAGGCGATCGAATGGTTCGACCTTGCCGGCGTCGGCCGCTCGGCCTCGCGCTTCGACCTCGCCAAGCTCACCAATCTCAACGCGCATTACCTGCGCGAGATGGCCGATGCCGAGCTCCTTCCCATGGTGCTGCCGCGCATAGAAGCCGCGATCGGCGGCAAGCTTGATCCTGTCGGCCTGGAGCGCATCACGCGCGGTCTGGATGGCGTAAAACAGCGCTCGCGCACGCTGGTCGAGCTGGCCGACAACCTCGTCTTCTACGCCCGCAGCGGCACACCGCCGATCGCCGACGACAAGGCGCACGGCCAGCTCACGGTCGAGGCCAAAACGCTGCTCGCCAAGCTCGCGGCGGCACTCGAGGCCGAGGCCGCCAACTGGAGCGAGAAGCAGGTCGAGGACGCGATCCGCCGCTTTGCCGAGAGCCAAGGCGTGAAGCTCGGCCAGGTTGCCCAGCCCTTGCGCGTGGCGCTGACCGGCTCGACCGTGTCGCCCGGCATCTTCGAGGTGCTGGCGATCCTGGGGCCGGCCGAAACCAGGGCGAGATTGCTGGCCGCCAGCGGCTAAAACGGCGCGCCGGTGCCGGCGATGCCCCGCGAAATAGCGGTTTGGCTGCACAATTGCGCCTCCGGAGGCGGCTTGTTAGGGTGCCGCCGAACCCGCCAATTCGAGCCGAAAGAGTTGAAAATGGCCAAATCGACCGCGACGCTCACCGACAACGAAACCGGCAAATCCTACGAAATGCCGATCATCCACGGGACCATCGGGCCGCGTCTGGTCGACGTCCGCAAGTTCTACGGCGATTCGGGGATGTTCACCTACGACCCGGGTTTCACCTCGACCGGCTCGTGCGCTTCCACGATCACCTACATCGACGGCGACGAAGGCATCCTGCTCTATCGCGGCTACAACATCGCCGAGCTCGCCGAGCAGAGCGATTTCATGGAGTGCTGTTACCTCCTGATGAACGGCGAGCTGCCGACCAAGACGCAGAAGGAAAAATTCGTCAAGGACATCACGAACCACACG
>WNFC01017792.1_pt1 | contig 11641 bp, 10 predicted proteins | sample 5400541 | NCBI WGS metagenome assembly WNFC01 (sample SAMN13153342, study PRJNA577476) | soil metagenome | isolation source: 120 cm saprolite under Douglas fir tree site 2 hole 2 replicate 1 | place: USA:California | collected 2015-04-18
TTCCGCCGCGTAGAGGCGCAAGCTTCCGCTGCGCAGCGAGACGCCAAGAATTTCCGGCTGGTCGCGCAGCCTAACGAGTGCCGGCATCACTGGATCGACATCGATCTCAAGCAGCTTCGCACTAAAACTTTCCTTGAGCGCGCGGGGCGACGCTTTCGCGAGAAGCCGGCCACGCTCGATGAAACCGACCTCGGTGCACCGCTCCGCTTCGTCCATGTAATGTGTCGTAACAAAAATGGTGATGCCGCTATGGCTCAGATCGTAGAGTAAATTCCACATTCGCTGGCGATGCACCGGATCGAGACCGGAGGTTGGTTCATCGAGAAAAAGCAAAGGCGGGTTATGCACGAGCGCGCAGCCAAGTGCGAGTAACTGGCGCATGCCGCCGGAGAGACTACCCGCGGGAACTCCGCGTTTCGCTTCCAGATCGGTCAGCTGAAGCAGATTTCCGATGCGCTTATCGAGTTCCGTCCGCGGGACCCGGCATGCGCCCCCGAAAAAGCGCAGATTTTCCTCGACTGTAAGATCCGGATAAAGACTGAAGCGTTGCGCGACGTAGCCAAATTTTGTGCGCACGATTTGCCGCTTCTTCCAGACATCGGCGCCGGCGATGGTCGCTTTTCCACTGGTTGGTCGCGTCAAGCCACAGAGCATTCGCATCGTTGTCGTTTTCCCGGCGCCGTTCGCCCCGAGAAAACCAAAGATCTCGCCTGAATCGATGGAAAGAGACAAATTCTCGACTGCATGGATGCTGTCGTAGAACTTGGAGAGCCGATCCAGCACTATGACTGGGTCGCTCATCGCAGCTGAATTCCGACTCTGTGCACGAACGTTTGCAACGGCTGCACTATGGGAATAGATGTGGATTCTTCAAAGCGGAAACGACAAACACAATGCCCAAACCAATCTCATTTGCTCTCTTAGTCGCTGCCGGCTTCGCGGCGATTCTTGTGGGAGTGTCAACCGCCAAGGCGGATGCCGTCTCCGAGATGGCGAGCTTTTCTGCCCTTGGCAACGTCGATCTCACGCAGCTTGCAAAAACCGATGTCAAGACCGCCCACGGGCCGCCCATGACCTCGCCTCGTTTTCTTTCGGTGCAAAGCTGCTACGTGGTGCCGCGTCCGCCCACCAAGGAAATTGAATCGCTCCGGCAATGGAACCCGACGCAGCATCGCGAGCTGAAAGTTTTTTTGCATGCCGATATTCCCAGCTCGCCCGCTCCGGAAAATTTTTCGCGCCTGAGCAGTGCGCCGGACAACGCTTCAGTGCGTGCTCTCGCGAGCAAAACCGAAAAACTTTCTGCCGATCTGCAAATTAGCCAGGATGAAGCGAAGAAATTTTCTGCTGCCGGGGCGGCAGGCGCAGGTCGTGTCATGCCGGCTCCGGTCGTTTCGTTCTGGACGAACGTGCTCAGCGCGCGGGCCCGCGCCTTTAGTTCAGGCGGCTCCGCAGCCCAACCGCCTTACGATCACACGGGACAGGCGATTCGGCCTAACGAAGAATTGAATGGTCTTTTGCGGCAGCAGGACAAAGTTCGCCGCCAATTTTCTGCTTTCCTCGGCACCACTGGAATTGGCCGCGGCGCCGGTGCAAAGCCGGAATTGTATTGGGAGTTGCTCGATGTCGATGGGGAAGGCGTAGTCACGTTAGGCGCGTCCTATAATCGGGCGGGCTCGGCCGGGACTTATCAGGCTGCCGACACTTTGTATTACGCGAGTGGCGGTTATTACGTCACGCTTACGCTTTATCAGATGTGGCCGATCGTTCTGGAAGGCCGGCCCTCCACGCTTGTTTGGCGCGGCGATTTTGTTTCAGCGCCTTCACTGGCGTCGTTGCATGGCGTGGAACGCCTCGCCTCCGAATCGGCCATGATGAAAGACATAACCAAAGCGGTGACTCTGTATCGCCGCGATACGTCCGCGCGTTAGGCGAAAATCCAATTTCAGCTTTCACGAAGATGAACAATTTCGCGCGCCTCAATTGCGGCAGGTCGCTCGCTTGTTTGTTACTCGCGCTGCCCGGATCACTCTTCGCTGGGGATTCCGGAAAGGAAGTTCTGCCGTCGGAGGAGCCGACTTCGGAGCCACGACCCGCATTCCCTTTCTCGGCTGAATATAATATCGAGCAAACCTACATCGGCGATTCGGACGTCAGCCGGGGACGCGACACGGTACGCGATTTTGACGAGAGTGATACGCTCGTCAGTTTTGTTCTCACGCCGCGCGTTTCGATTGGTGTTCTTCGTTTGGGCGCGGGATACGAACGTTTTTCCTTCGGCTTCAACGATGGATCGCCGCTGCCCGATACGCTGCAAGCTGCCAATCTCATCCTCGGATTGGATACGCAATTTTCGGATTCGATTTTGATTCGCATCGAAGCGCAGCCCGGCTTGTACGGCGCCAGCATGGATGACCTCGAGTGGGAGGATGTCGACCTGCCGTTCGTGATCGGTGGCACTTACATCTACAGTCCGGATTTGCAGTTCGTGCTCGGCATCGGCGTGGATGTGAATCGCAAATATCCGGTGCTCCCTGGTGGCGGCATTCGGTGGAAATTTGCCACGCAGTGGGTCTTGAATGCGGTCCTTCCGACGTCGCGGTTGGAATACGAACTTACACGCCAGTTCACACTTTACGCCGGCGCCGTGCTCAAGGATGAAACGTTCCGAATGGGCGATCGGTTTGGGACGAGTCGCGGCAAAGCCGAACTGAATCGTGCGGTCTTGAACTACACCGAAGTGCGAACCGGCGGAGGGTTTGATTGGAAAATTGCGCCTGCGTTAACCTTGACTGCCGAAGCAGGCTATCTCGCCTATCGCGAGTTCGATTTTTTCCGCACCGACGTTCGTTTTCATCACGACAACGGCGCGCCCTACGGAACAATCTCGCTGCACGGCGCGTTTTAACCATGGGTAGTGCGGGCGTCTCGCCCGTGTTCCTCCGCGTTCCGCGGAGCAAGCAATTTCAGCGCCTCCGGCGCATAATCAATTGCGGCGGACGAGACGTCCGCCATGGCGCGCGAGACGCGCGCCCTACCCGAGCGTGAACCTGCGTCTCAGCGCATCTAATTATTTCCGTAGAGATCCCGCCGCCGATGGTCGAACACGGGCATCTGATTCCGCACCGAAGCGACCACCGCTTCGGATAACTCTGCCTGCAAGAGTTCTTCGCGATCCGCCGATGCTGACGCGATAACCACTCCGTACGGATCAACAATCGCGGACGACCCGCAGAACGTGACGCCATCATCTGTTCCAACCCGATTCGCGAGAATGACGTAGCTCTGATTTTCAATCGAGCGCGCCAAGGTAAGGGTGCGCAAATGTTCCACTCGCGGAAACGGCCAAGCTGAGGAAATCACGAAAACGTTTGCGTTATTTTTGACTGCGAGCGCGCGATACATTTCGGGAAAGCGAAGGTCGTAGCAGATGGTCAATCCCATGCGGAAATCGGCCATGCAAACGCTCGTCAGCTCGTTTCCAGAGGTGAAGTTTTTATGTTCTTCGATCGGAGCGGGCGCGAAAAGGTGTGTCTTGCGATATCTGGCGAGGATTTCACCGTTCGCATTCACGAAGATTAGCGAGTTGTAGATGCACGCGCCATCGCGTTCCGAAACCCCGCAGATAATTCCGATCGAAAAATTCTTCGAGATCTCTTTCAGTTCGGGAACTGCGCCCTCATTCCAGGAATTAGCGTGCTCTCGAATCACGGCCATCGAGTAGCCGGTATCGACCATCTCTGGAAAGACAACGAGCTCCGCGCCGTCGTTTTTCGCGCGTGAAGAAAAATCGCGAATCTTCTGCAGGTTTGCCGCGAGATCTCCGAGCGAACACGCAATCTGGGCAGCGGCAATTTTCATTTCGCGTAAATTCTAGCGCAAAGTTTTGTCCAGCGCTCCAATCTTGCGCGTCTCCGGCCAGAGCCGAGCAACGCCAAGCACAACGAGGATCGTTCCGATTCCTCCACCGACCACGGAAACAACCGGACCGAAAAGGGCAGCGGTCAATCCCGACTCGAGGGCGCCGAACTCGTTCGATGTTCCGATAAAGATATTGTTCACCGCCGAAACGCGGCCGCGCATTTCGTCTGGCGTGACCAGTTGCACAATCGAGCCGCGAATGATCACGCTCACGCTGTCGAAGGCACCGGCCAGAAAGAGCATGCCTAACGAGAGCCAGAACATTTTCGACAGACCGAAAATGATTGTCGCGATCCCGAAACCAGTAACACACCAAAGCAGCGATCTGCCGGCGTGTCGCATCGGCCGGAGATATGCGACCACCAGCGCCATGACAAATGCGCCGACCGCAGGCGACGCGCGCATCCAGCCAAGGCCGACTGGCCCAACATGTAAAATTTGATCCGCAAAAATCGGCAGCAGCGCGGTCGCTCCGCCGAGCAACACCGCAAACAGATCAAGGGTGATAGTTGCGAGAATAACGTGCTTGCTAAAGACAAAGCGCATCCCGGCGACCACACTCCGCCACGTGGTTTGCTCCGCGCGATTGCGGGTTTGCGTACTCCGCCGAATCGGCAGAACGAGCAGGAAGAACGCGACACCGCAAAGCGCATCAATCATGTAAACGACCGGAAAACCGATGCGCGCAACCAGCAAACCGCTCACTGCCGGACCGACCACGGAACCAATTTGAAAGACGCTGTTGTTCCAGGTGACCGCGTTCGCGAACGCATCGCGCGAGACAAGTGTCGGAAAAAATGAGCTGCGCGCCGCCCACCCGAATGTTCGTACCGTTGCCGCGATGAAGAGCAGAAGATAAATCAGCGGAACAGAAGCATCATCGAAATGAAACGCAGGATGATGGCGCTCGAAGATCGAAGCAATCGCAGCCAGTGTACCATTCGCCTGCCGTAAGATCGACAGTTGAGGGATGACGAGGTGTTTCCAAGATACGAGCGCGAGTGCCGCGGAAGCGATCGCGCTGAGCACCTGCGATATTTGAATGATCCGTTTGCGACTGAATCGATCAGCCAAATGACCGGCGGGTAATGAAAGCGTGACTACTGGGATCGCAAAGACCAAGCCAACGAGACCAAGCGCAGTCGCCGAATGCGTGCGCGCGTAGATTTCCCATTCGACCGCGACCGCGAGCATTTGCCGGCCCATGATCGAGAGCAGATTACCAGCCGTGAAGTAGCTAAAACCGCGCGATCGAAACGCCGCGTAGGGATCGTGCGCTCGCGGCGACGGAATGATCGACGAAGCAACCGCTGGCCTTTGTCCACGCGGCGTTTCGTATTCGTTAGGCGTCGGGTCTTTGCGTGGCGGCATGCTCGAGCGCGTTCATTTCGAGCACGCGCACGAGAGTCTAGAATTTTCCGATCCTGCTGCAACCTGATCGCGGTCGACATCAGCCGCTGATTCCACTACAGATCAATCGCAAATCGGCAATCGCTATTCGCAAATTTCCTGTGCCTGTAGCTCAATTGGATAGAGCTTCTGACTTCGGATCAGAAGGTTGGGGGTTCGAGTCCCTCCAGGCACGCTCTTGCCTCGAGGCGTGATCTATTGCGCGAGGAATCTTCGAACAGAATTCCCTCGCAGACTCGCCTACTTGACCCGTTCATCCATCGCGCGATAGGATCAGGCGGGAGGAGGATGACATGAAAGCAGACGTCACGATTGAATACTGCACGGTCTGAAACTACGAGCCGAGGGCCGTCAGTTTGGCGGCTAAAATTCGCCACGTGGCTGGGATCAAATCCGTGAAACTCATCCCGTCGGGCGGCGGCGCTTTCGAAATTCGCGTCAAAGGTGAACTCATCCATTCCAAACTCGAGACTGGCGAGTGGCCGGACTTTGACGCCATTGCGCAGCAGATTAAATCCAAAGTCGGCAAGGCGTGACCGCTGGTCGCGCCGACAAGTTGCTTTTCTTGTAGCGGCGGTCTGCGACCGTCGCACTTCGAAACTCGTACTCGTCGCATCTTGTGAAGGACGGTGCAGCGCGCCGTCCCTACCATTCCGATTTTCCCGGAGAGTGAAGGGCGCCTGGTGGTCCCCGCGGTCTTCAAAACCGTCGTCGGCCCGTTCTGCGGGTCGGGATAGGTTCGATTCCTATCCTCTCCGCCTAACGAGTGCGGAAAGCGGATTTCGCAATGCGACTAAAGGTTTGTGCGTATCAAAAAATCCGTGGGGAGCGCAGGCTGCCAGACTGCAGTCGGCGGCAGCTTGCTGCCGAAGAAGCGAACGGAGAAGCGAATGTTAAAGCTGACTTCGCTCTCGTCGTGCGCAGGTTGCGCGGCCAAACTTCCACAAGACGCGTTGCGCGAAGTGTTGCGCGATCTGCCGCAATTTCGGAACCGAAATGTTTTGGTCGGTTCGGCGACGGCCGATGACGCAGGTGTCTTTCGCATCGATCGCGATCGGGCGCTCGTGCAAACGGTCGATTTCTTCACGCCGATCGTGGACGATCCATTTTTCTACGGACAGATCGCAGCAACGAATGCGATCTCCGACATTTACGCGATGGGCGGGCGACCGCTTACCTCGCTGAACCTCGTCGGCGTGCCCGCAGACAAAGTGTCCCCGCAAATCATCACGCAGATTTTGCGCGGTGGCCTCGAGAAAGCGAAGGAAGCGAAATGCGTTGTGCTCGGCGGTCACACGATTCGAAGTCCGGAGCCGATTTATGGGATGGCGGTAACCGGTTTGGTTTCGCCAAAAAAAATTCTGACCAACGCGAAAGCGCGTGCCGGCGACCTGCTTGTGCTGACGAAACCGCTCGGCACGGGGATCGCGACGACCGGAATCAAGCGCGGCTTGGCTTCCACTACCCTCGCAAAGAAGGCAATCGTGCTCATGTGCCGTCTCAATTTCGTTGGCGCGGAGCTGGCAGAAAAGGCTCTCATCCGCGCGGCCGTCGATATCACCGGGTTCGGTTTGCTTGGTCATCTGACTTCAATGTGTCGCGCGAGCAAAGTCAGCGCGGAGATTTCTCCGCAAGCAGCACCGGCAATCAGCCGCGAAATTTATTCGCTTATCGAAAAAGACTGCGTCCCAGGTGGAACCCGCCAAAATTTGGGGACGGCAAACGAAAACGTCGAGTGGAACGATACGCCGAAAACATTGCGCATTCTTCTCTCCGACGCGCAGACCAGTGGTGGCCTTTTGCTTTGTGTTCCAGAAAAATCGCGAGCGCATGTGTTGCAAATCTTGCGGCGAAATCGAACGGCCTGCGCTGCAGTGATCGGGAGAATCACGCGCCGACGCGATCCGCTCATATGCATGATCGCGTAAAATCGCGCCGCGAGATTCCGGCCGTTGGAAAACTACTCGAGCAAATCCGCGCGGATGATCTGCCGCACGCGCTTGTTGTGCAAACGATTCGCGACGAACTTGCGCTCGAACGCAAATCGCAAGACCCAAAAGACGACCTGATCGTGCGCATTCGGGATGCGATCGAGCGACTTCGGCGCAACCGCATGCAAGCCGTCATCAACGGAACCGGCGTTCTGATTCACACTAACCTCGGTCGCGTTCCGCTCGCCGACGAAGCATTGCGCTCTCTCCATGCAGCCGGACGCGGCTACAACAATCTCGAATTCGATTTGAATTCCGGCGCGCGCGGCCGCCGCGGCGATTATCTGGAGCGCGCGCTCGCTGCGCTTTGTCACGCCGAAGGCGCGTGCGTCGTAAACAATTGCGCTGCCGCCCTCGTGCTCATTGTTCGCCATTTCACAAAACGAAAACCGGAAGTCGTTATTTCGCGCGGCCAGCTTGTTCAGATCGGCGGCGGATTCCGCATCGGTGAAATTCTGGAAACGGCGGGAGCGACGTTGCACGAAGTCGGTGCGACGAACAAAACCACCTTGCAAGATTATGCGCGCGCGATCGGTTCGCAGACGGCGATGATTCTCAAAGTACATCGCAGCAATTTTTTCATGAGCGGTTTCGTTGCCTCGCCGGCGACGCTGGAACTCGCGACGCTCGCGCGCAAAAAACGCGTTCCATTTATACCTTGCGGGCCGGCGCCGACCTCGTTTGCTTCAGCGGCGATAAACTGTTCGGCGGTCCGCAGGCCGGAATCATTGCGGGGAAGCGACGCTTCGTTTCGACATTGAAACGCGAGCCGCTCTTTCGCGCCTTGCGTTGCGACAAACTTATTCTCGCAGCGCTGCAAGCAACGACCGAACTGCATCTCGCTAAAAAATCAGACGCGATTCCGATCCTCAACTTTTTGCAAACGTCAGTCCTTGAGCTGCAGCAGCGCGCGGAAAAAATTGCCGCGCAGCTTCGCGACTCAGCGATTGAAGCGAAAGTCGAGCAAACGCAGTCGCAAATCGGCGGCGGCGCATTGCCACGCTCGAAAATTGACTCGGTGGCCATCGCGCTTCGATCGAAACATTTTTCCGCCGAAGAAATCGCAACGCGCGCGCGCACTGACGTTCCGGCTGTTATCGGTTACATCGCGAACGACGCGTTCAAAATCGATCTCAGAACGGTTTTCCCCTCGCAGGACGAGCAGCTCGCAGTATCTCTTCGTCGATCGCTCGGAATTTCCAGCCGCAGCGCATGAGGGAAAAACATTTCATTCTCGCCACCGCCGGCCATGTCGATCACGGCAAAAGCGCGCTGGTCAAAGAGCTCACCGGTATTGATCCCGATCGCCTGCCCGAAGAGAAATCACGTGGCATCACGATTGAGCTTGGCTTCGCGCATTTTCAACTGCCATCGCCTAACGAGTCTGGAGAAAGCTACCACATCGGCGTTATCGACGTGCCGGGACACGAGGATTTCGTGAAGAACATGGTCGCCGGCGTGGGCGCGATCGATCTCGCGCTGCTCGTGGTGGCGGCAGATGACGGTTGGATGCCGCAAACCGAAGAACATTTACAAATTCTGATTTATCTCGGTGTGCAAAGGATTGTCGTGGCGCTGACGAAGACCGATTTGGCCAAGTCGATCGAGTTAGTGGAAAACGAGGTGCACGCGCAGCTTCGCGACTCGCCATTCGTCAAAGCGTCGATCGTGAAAACATCCATCGCGAACGGTCGCGGTTTGGATGAGCTACGAAAGCAACTCGCGCGAGAATTTTCACTGCTTGCCCCGCAGCTCGACCTCGATAAGCCGCGGTTGTTTATCGATCGCGCGTTTTCCTTGCGCGGCGTCGGAACAATTGTGACCGGGACGTTATCGGGTGGAAAATTTCAGCGCGGCGATTCCATCGTCGTCCAACCAACGAATCTTCCGGCGCGGATTCGCTCACTGCAAAATCATAATCGCGAAGTTGCGGAAATTGGTCCGGGCATGCGGGCGGCGCTAAGCCTTCCCGACTTAGCGAGTGCACATGGATTGACGGACCGCGGCGTTGGCCGCGGCGACGTCATTACGCGAACTAATTTGGGGAATGCAAACGCGATCTTCGATGTAGTTCTCACGCGTTCGTCGCGGCTCGCGCCCTGGTCGCACTCGCTTCGGCACGGCGCGCGAGTACGCATCCATCATGGCAGCGGAAATTTTTCGGCGCGAATATTTTTGCGGAACAACGATTCAATCGCTGCGGGCGAAACGAAGATCGCGGAATTACGTTGCGAATCGCCGATCTTTGCGTTTGTCGGCGACCGTTTTGTGGTGCGCGATTCCTCGGAGCGACAAACGATCGGTGGGGGAATTGTGCTCGACGCGGACGCGAATGCGAAAAACTTCCGCACGCCCGAGCAAAAACTTTTTTTGCAAAACCGCGCCGACGGCGGGCTCGATGTCCGTACTCTGGTAGAGACTCAACTCGCCCGCGATCATGTCATCTCCCGCTCAAAGTTGCTGACGAAATCGTGTTTTAATGGCGGCGAAATTTCCGCCGCGCTTCAGTCACTCGCTGCGGACGGAAGAATCGTTCTGCGCGGCGATCTCGCAGCGGATGCCCAATATTGGAACAGCGCGATTGCAAAAGCATTCGCCGCGATCGATGCAGAACACAAAACGCATCCGCACCACACCGGACTCGATCTGGCGCATCTGCGAAGTTTATTCGCGAAGGAAGCTTCCGAGATATTTGATCAACTGGTGGCGGATTTGTGTGAACGTGGCGCGGTGTGCGTGGCGGATATGATTAAGCACGCGGCGCATCGCCCAACGTTGCCGCCGCGATTGCAAGCAGCAGGCACAAAGATTCGTAGCGCGCTCGCAGCGAAACCGTTCGATCCGCCTTCACGTAAAGAACTGGCGCCGGATTCGCTCTCACAGCAAGCGCTGCGATTTTTTCTCGACACCGGCGAACTCGCGGAGGTCAGCGCGGAGGTTGTAGTGAGCAGCGAGGCCTTGCAAAGAATGCGCGATGCAGTTGTGGAATTCATTCGGCGACATGGATCGGCGTCGGTCGGCGAACTGCGGCAGGCGCTTGGAAGTTCGCGGCGCGTGATGGTTCCTTTTCTTGAACTTCTCGATCGCGATGGCGTGACGCGGCGTGTGGGAGATAAACGAACGCTCGCGCGCTAGGATTTATTTTTGTGAGGCTTCCGGGTCGGACCCGGAAACTTTGCCCACGGCAATCCAGCCGAAGCGGCTAACAAGCGCGCCGACCAAAAACGAGATTGCTGCGAATGGGACCTGGCCGAACAGCCGGAGAACAGCGCACTTAGCGTTCGTCTTACCCATCGCGCGTCCGAGGAATGGCGTTGATTGCGCGCTACGCGCGCTGCTAACGTGAGTCGAATTCCAACTTCCGGTGAATGATTTCCTTTATGCCCGCTCGCAGATGGGCATGTCTCTCGCTTTCCACATCGTGTTTGCCGCAGTGGGGATCAGTCTGCCAGTGCTGATGGCCATTTCGGAAGCGCTATACCTTCGCACCGGCCGTCCGGTGTTTTTGGAACTGAGCAAAAGATGGTCGCGCGGCGCTGCCATTCTTTTCGCAGTGGGTGCGGTCTCGGGAACGGTGCTCTCGTTTGAGCTCGGTCTGCTCTGGCCAGGTTTTATGGAAAAATCCGGCGCCATCATTGGGATGCCGTTTTCACTGGAAGGCTTCGCGTTTTTTACCGAAGCGATTTTCCTCGGGTTGTTTCTTATGGGGTGGAATCGTCTGCCGCCATTGGTCCATTGGCTCTGTGGCGTGCTCGTGGCTGTGAGCGGAATTCTTTCCGGCATTTTCGTCGTGATGGCGAATTCCTGGATGAATGCGCCTGCCGGTTTCAAGATTATCGATGGCAAGATCACCGACATCGATCCGATCGCGGCGATGCTAAACCCCGCCACCGCTCATGAGGTCGTGCACATGACGCTGGCTGCATTTGTCGCGACCGGCTTTGCCGTTGCCGCAATTCATGCGTTTTTTCTTTTACGCGATCGCTGGAATACTTTTCATCGCAATGCATTGGGAATCGCGCTCGCCCTCGCGTGCGTCAGCGCTCCGTTGCAGATGATTAGCGGCGATTTCAGTGCCCGCTCCGTCGCCAAACTTCAGCCGGCCAAACTCGCGGCCATGGAAGCCGTGTACTACACACAAACCGGCGCGCCTTTGCAGCTCGGTGGAATCCCTGACGACGAGTCCCGAACCACTCGTTACGCTTTGGCCATTCCGCGCGGCCTGAGTCTTCTCAGCACTCACGATCCGAACGGTAAGGTCATCGGGTTGGAACAATTTCCACGCAACGATTGGCCAAATGTGCGCGTGGTGCACTGGGCGT
>WNFC01056665.1_pt1 | contig 11641 bp, 14 predicted proteins | sample 5400541 | NCBI WGS metagenome assembly WNFC01 (sample SAMN13153342, study PRJNA577476) | soil metagenome | isolation source: 120 cm saprolite under Douglas fir tree site 2 hole 2 replicate 1 | place: USA:California | collected 2015-04-18
ATGAAAGTTACATGGAACAAGTTGAAGATCTTCCCTATTGTGATATCCCAAAGGTGATAAGCTTTTAAAGATGGGGCATACCCAATTAGAACACATGGTGTCGACCATTTGTAGATTTTAGGGTTGTTCATCTATATTAGGGTGAAAGCCCAACAGCCTATCTTATGGAGGTAGGACAGTGATGGCTGATGTCCATACCAAAGCTCATATGGGGTCTTGCCACCAAGTGTGGGTGTTGTGGTAAGATTGGTAAGCTATGCCGCAGTGATGCAGAACTCATCCTAGAGGGGCAGCAGTGCATTGCAGGTGAGGCACATGGCCTGGGCCTTCCCTAGGATTGTCCAATGCATGTGCTCAGCACAACCATTTTAGGCAGATGTGTAGAGGGCAGTGACAAGGTGATTGATCCTATTGGAAAGGCACCATAAAGACATCGATTTGGAAACCAACTCTCCATTATTCATTACAAGGATCTTTAGCAGTCTGTTAAATTGTGTTGTTACATGTTTGTGCCAGTGTTGTAGGACAATGGCAGCCTCTGCCTTGTTTCTCAATGGAAGAGACCAAATATAGGAAGAGAAGTTATTGATTAGGTTTATTGAATATAATCATTTAGAATAAGAAGAACATGGCATAGGACCACACAAGTCCACATAAATATGCTCCAACAGGCGGCTCACTTTAGGGCCCTCCCTCACCTTAGGTACTGGGGACTGAGTCTGTTTCCCAAGGACACAGTGGGTACACTTGGGAGGGAGAGACAACAAGTCAATGGTCATACCTTTGATGGCACTGCTGTGCGCCATGTTGACAATAGAGCGGATGTTGACATGTCTGAGGCAGTGATGCCAGGTTTTGACATCTGGCTTGTGCTCTGTGTACAGAATGGTTGGGCTGTGATGGGTGTGAGCAACATGGGCAGAAGGCAAGTTAATCATGTAAAGGTTGCACTTGCCAGAGATAGCACCACACAAGATTGTTGTGCCACTGTAGTTCATGACCTAGCAAGCATGACTGTTGAAGTGGCTTGTATAGTTCCTACTGCGATTCAGGGCAGAGACTAATATGAGATGCACAGTTGAAGAGGGGATGAATAAGATGTTAGAAAGTGAAATTTTGATCCCAGAAGCTACACAAATTTCAATGGTCCCCATGCCCACCACTTGGGCAGAGCTGCCACCAAACCCTTTAACACTGATGGGGGGAATGGGGCAAAGTAATTTGAAGTTGGAAGACATGGCAGTTTGCACTGGAGTCAAGAATAAAGGGGGCTGTGGGAAGGTGGGACATGGCTGTACAACTGGCAGTGAAAGCGATGGGTTTAGCAGGGGCCTGGGAAAGGTCAGTTGGAGAGGTATGCATCCTCCAATCGATGGAGATGTGAGATGAATCATTCTAGCAGAGATAAGCCTCAAATTCAAAAAGGTCATTCTGCTGCATTGCACGGGCAATGTCATCATCACTAACCTCCACCAAGTTCACAGTGGGTAGACCGTCGCTAGCAATGTCAGAGATGTCTGGCACAGGGATCCAGGTCCTGCCATTGATGGTCATCGATTCAGTACTGTTAGTGGGAATGGCAGCTGCAGTCACAATATTGGCTGAGGCAGCAGCACTGCCCTGAGAATGCTGACTGCCCTGATTTCTGTGCCTCCTAGAGGCAGCCCTTTGAGCATTGCAGGCCTCCTCAAGAGATTTCCCCACTAAGCTACCACTGGGTTGAATACAGTATTTGGTGAGGTGTCCCTCCTTTTTGCAGTTGGAGCAAATGCAGGGTGGCTTATCTCTTTTTTTTTAATTTTTCTTTTTAGACAATCAGTTTATAGTCCTAGCTAACATGGCTACCAGACTTACAAGTACACTACTACTAGCTACTACCTGCATACATAACATGCCCCCCTACCGAAGTATGAGGGAGCCATATAAAATTATCATAAATGCACCCTTGCAGTATATTGCAGATGTGGGGCACTATCGTATGGTTGTGTCACCTAGCAGGTCACTACTCCGCGATGGGCTGGGGCACCCATTGTTCGGCAAAGGGTCAGCTCCGAAGGGCAATGGGGGAACTACCCCCATGATCACCTGACTGAAAAATGCTTAGCACAAACAGGTCATGTCCTTGCGGGCTCCAACTGTGTGGACGACATCCTGGAATGAATCCAAAAGGGGGGGGAAGAAGGAGGCACAGGGGGACCCAACCCATGGGCCTATAGGGTAATGCGGGGAGAAATGTGGCAATCAGGGTTACCAAGCCTAAGGAAGCTGCTCATATGGGGGGAAGCTGGCGGGGCACCACACCTGCAGCTAAAGGGGGAAGGAAGGTTGGGGCACAGGGGCCCGGGACTGCGTATAGGGTGCCAGCAATAGGGTGAAGCCCCCGCGTTTAGCGGAAAGAGAGAAGAGCTGAGGAGGCCACGTAAGGGGTGGGCGTGAGATGCCCGGGCTAATAGATGGCCAAGGTGGCCAGTGTGGGGGTGGTGTAAAGGGGCCAGTGTGAAGGGCTGGTGGCGTAAAGGGGTACACAAGGGTTCCTGGATGGAAATGAAAGGGGAAGGTGAGGGCGTGTTGATGCCATGAGGCATGCCACTCCCAGGCACCCCAGTCGCCCCTCGCAAGTAGGGCATGGGGTGGGTGAGAGACTGCTAGTCAGCCCAGTCATTTGGAGGTGGCTAAGAAGTGGCAGCAGTGTCATGGGGAGCATCCCAGATGGCTATGAAGGCAGTAAGCAGGGTCACAGGCAGCCATAGGCAGTTGGCTAGGGGCATCATGATCCAAATGCTCAGACTTGACCCTTCACAAGCGTGGATATACCACTCAGTAGCCATAGCACGGTGCGATGATAGGGGGGAAAGGCCACTCACTGGATCCCAACAGTGAGGAGGAAGGCCAAAAGGTGAAAAGGGGTTGTATTGGTGCCTGTGACCAAGGCGGTAAGGGTATGTTCCCAGCAACAGAAGTAGGGAGGAGGAGGAGCCCCCATGGCTCCATTGATGGTGAGTAGAGAGTAGAAGGGAGGGGGAGTACCCCATCCCACTAAGGGGATGGTGGTGGTACAAGGTCAAGAAGGGATGGTGGCTTATCTCTACGTGAGGCCAAGAGGGCCATGGAGTTCTGCCTGCCCTGTGCCACACGTGCACAACTGATGGAGTCCTTCTGGTCGAAACAATGGAGGATAGTGTTGGCATTGAATGATGGCAAATCTATCACACTAAGGATTGAGGACTGAACATTGTCAAATCTGTCTCCGAAGGCATTAATGAGAAAGATGATTTTCAGTTGCTCAAAGTTGATGGGGCCCATCTTTGTAATTTTATTATGCAAAGCTAAGATGTCCTCAGCACCTTGACACAATGGGGCATTAGGGTCGTAATGGTAATCCAATGCCTTTTTGATTATGAGAAGTTGTGTGTAGATACTGAGTTTTTCATGGTGAAGATGGAGTTTCTTATAGATCAAGTGAGATGTGGCCAGAAACTCAACTGCATTGAAGTCAGATTGGGAGATGCAGCCAAAAATGAAGGCACAGAGGGAGCAGTCATTGGTTTCCCAAATATTATTGGCCTTGGGGTGGGTAGTCACACTAGGGTGAGGGAGCATTCCCTTTAGCCACTTGGTGAATCCCAGGCAATCAGTTTGAACCCTAATTTGGAAGCTCCACTCCTTCCAGTTGGACTTAGCCAAATCAAGACAAAGATCTGCAGGCCAGGAAGTGTTGGACATGAAGCGTTTGGTGATTGTTACCACCTAAGCAAGCAGCCAAACTGCTCCCCTAGTATATGCAGTGGTCTCATGATTTGGCAGCCGAGATGCACTGCAGACACCTCATCTAGAACGAGGCACATCATACTGTACCCCTCTCCTCATCTCATAACTGTTCCTGTGACTCAGAATGGTGGTATGAGCCCCACAATGCCTGCTTCATCCATGACTCATGTTTCTGCCCTGGCTCCGGTTCCTTTCCCCCAGTTAAGCCTTCCTGCACATAGCTATTGTTCCTCCACTCCTAGTCCCTGTGCTTTGGGCCAGCAGGTGACTGCTTACTGACTGCCTTATTGTTCTGTACCACCTCATGTCCCTATTGTTCCAGCATAGCTAGCTTGTACACTATTGTCTTGGACTGCTTATTGTCTTGTTGCCTCTATTGTTCTAACAATCCTTATTGTGATTACCTACACTGGCTACTGGTAGTATAAATAGCATACGATTCTCCCTTATACAAACTAAGTAGAGTCTTTTGTGTCTATCCAACACATTGCCTCTAATCTTCGGAAGCCTTAGTGGCAACTATCTCTTCTCCTTCTCTCTTTTATCTTGCCTTAGTGGCAATCTAGACTCTACATGACTCTAAGTGCACATCACTTAGCTTTTAGTCCACGTTCTGTCCTACTCAGAGCAGAGCAGTAACAGTGATGGTGATGTTATTAACATTGCCAGAAGATGAGTTGGTATTTGAACCAGAGTTGGAAGTAGAGCCAGCAGGAGCAGGAGTGAGCCTGCCAGCTGTGGCAGAAGTAGCAGCATTCGCAGATATAATGAAGGAGGACAGTAGAGATCAGGAGGCAAAGAGCCAGACAGAAGCACGAGTAGCAGAGACCAAAAGGGTCTGAGCAAAAGGCCACTTATTTAGAAAGATGTCGTCAAGTTCACGAACAAGCAGGAAAGCCCATAACCTGTAAATTCCTAGACAGTGACCCTCAGTGCTATAGATACAGACAAGCTGAGGGGAACAAGGAGAATGTGAGCACAAGCATATAGCTCAACACATTACATGGACCTGAGTCTGGGTGTCATGACCCACAGATTATGTTCTTACAGAAGCATGTCAAAGTTCGATGTGCATCAATCTGCTAAGAAAAAGGATAACTATTATCAATTTGAAATGAACCACATTGAATCCAGTAGTAGCACATTAATATGGAATACAAACATATTAAAGAGCCAGAAGTGCACAGCAGACTGACGGACTGCTTAGCCTGGCACATTGGCACACTGTCCCACTGTAGCTGTCTCTCACCTGCCGGACCTTAGTTGACATTGTTCTGCTCTTTCAGACGCCCTTTGTTGAGAACTTCTAGGCGATGCCTTCTCTCTTGTCAACAATGGTCTCTGCCTTAACCATCTTTGTCGACTACACCTTTCTTTCTTCGTTGACTCCAATCCCTATGTCTGGGTCTCTTTGTCGACTACTGGTATCACCCCTTCCTATTCAAACTCACTAGTGAGGGTCTTCAGACATCTTCAGTGGTGCACATGGCAGAGTGAATCCTGGCACAGATCACAATGCTACATCAGGAAAAGTGGAAAATACTGTTTTTTTACTTTTTTTTACTTTTTTTACAAAAAAGTTATAAAAAGTTAAAAGAAGTTAAAAAAAAAAAGTCAAAAAACCTTACTTTTTTTTTACTTTTTTGTAAAAAAGTAAAAAAAGTAAAAAAAAAGTAAAAAAAGTAAAAAAAGTAAAAAAAAAGTACAAAAAAGTATTTTCCACTTTTCCTAATGTATGCCTGGGTTTAATGGTGGTGGCAATGGGCCTGGAGGCAGAGAAGGAAGCGGGAGTGGGCTTATGGCTAACACTGGGGTTTGTCAGAATGGCCCATTGATGTTGTTGGCCACTATAGTGGATGGCCTCGTGGAAGGCAGAAAGCTGATGGCTGGACTTGTCGGCAGGGTGGAGGCCATAGGGTTGCCTGCACTTCACTTATGCTATGGTACAACCAAATATACAGTATCTGTGCCACTGATGCTTTTCAAATTGGGACTTAGTTAGCACTGAGTTGGCTAGTGGATAATCAAGGAATGTCACAGTAGGTCTTCCTTAGATACTACACAGTAGCATCACATCTTCCGTGCGGCCACTATCTGACTTGTTCTAGTTAGTTTCCATTCATAAATCATAGTTTACTAGACAGAGTGCCTGTGAGCCTCAGAGGAGGCACACACACATTACAGTATGCCGTTGCATGAGAATGGCTTGTGTCTTGGTCTTCATTCATATAAAGAGATGCGTCCTATCACCACAACACACATTATATGCCTCATCTGAAAATTGGATTCCTATGTCCACTTCGCTGCAGATGAGTATTGTACACCAAATCCTAGAACCAAACAATCTAGATGGGCTTACACAGGCCACCGAGAAATGCAGCCAATTGAATCACACCCAGGCCCCATTGCCGACGGAATTTACCCAACACTCCAATTCATCTGTTGGCTGGTAGTTAGTGCTAATGTCTGCGTTCCAAGACAAACTTGATTATGAACCAACAACCCCAAATCATGCACTATAATAAACATAGTTTACCCAATGCTCCAAAGTTGTGTTCCTTTTTCTCCGCAGTTTCACCACAGCATCTCGAAGTGCTTTTGCCATTCTCTTATAATAGCATGTCCCTTGCTTCGTGTCTGAGAACACCTCACTGTAAAAATCCCTAGCCAGGCCTTGCCCATCTATATCTGCCATTTCCCACATCGTCCCAACAATACTCCGGAATCTACAGAACTGCATAGCAGCAGTAAGATGGAGTACCTCATCTGCAATACTCTCCTCAGTCAGCTCTGCTGTATGGCAAGCAGACAAGAATGCGAACTCGGCATCTGGGAGCTGAGACCGTATGATGTCAAGCAATAGGAGCTTCCCTTTGTGAAGTTTGAATGAAGCCTCCAATGGCTTCCCTGGCTTGAGTATTCCATGGCACACAATATGCACAAACTGATGATCTAGAAGGCATTCCAGCATGGCAGTAGGTATAGCCTTTATGGAGAAGAGTCTCATCACCTTAGTATTGATGGCTCGTACCACTTTCATTTCTCTGGGTGCCTATGGCATATTTTTATCTGGCTGGGCAATGAGAAGTATTGAAGGCTTGCTGACAGCTTGTGAGCTGGGCTTCTGGGATTTAATGAGTGTGGAGAGGGATGGGATATATGAGGGGATGTATAGGTCTAGGAAATATCATGGACAGCCCATGTCTGATAGGATGGGACCCATCATGTGAAGTGGAAGTGAGCAAAAAACAGATGTTGGGCACCACCAAATGCAAGATTGTTCTGGTACATTCAACTCATTCAACTTTTTGATGACTGGCTGGCCAACAAGGTTATAGAGCTCCATGAGTACAAAGCATAAAGTGTCCTCATATTGAACAGACCCAAGGCCCTTCTTTCATTCCCCCAGTAGTTGGTCTTGCAATTTTCTTGTGCGTTTAAAGAAGTCTATGGATGTTGAAATAAGAGAGGAAGGAGAGTTGTGGAGAAGGATGATAATGTCCGAATGCCATATGGAATGGTTAATAATAATTACTGGTCCATGACATGCAACTTCATGGAGGGTGTTGAAGGAAGGGGACTTCAGAAAGGTGTTAAAGCCTGGCAGGGCTTGTATTTGTACAATAAGCTTCTTGCAATCATCCAACAACTTCCAATGCCGCACCACAAAATCACCAAATGGATCCGTCCTCTCAATATTACTGTCTCCACCATCAACAATGTTCTCTGGTGAGTCAGCGGCCAAGGTAAGTGTCTCAAGATGCCTATTGACCATAACCAAATTATCAGCTAAATGGGGGTCAACGAAGCGAATTTGATTGATGGAGGGACAGAGACTGCACATCTCGGCCCATAACAATGATCTTCCTCCCTCGAGGGTCTCAATGGCCTGGTTAAGTTTGCTGATGTCAATCTGATAGGAGGTGTAATCGAAGGGCAGTGCTCTGACAAAAGCACACATCGTGACAAGTTAGGAATGCTATATGTTAAGGGTTGGGGCAAGAGTGATAGAGGTTTGCATCAACGAGAGAGCACGGTCGCAGCCAGTTGAGATAAAGGAGTGCTTGTAGCAGTGCACCACATATTCCCATTGACCTGAAACCAGGATACGGTGAAACTTTGCATCTCTGTCATCAGAAAAAACCTACTTTGATAATTTTGCTAATCTAGCAACTATTATTACTTGCTAGTGGAAATTATTGAAAACCTATCATTATCATTCGCTTACTTACCCTCAATAATTAAACGGTTATTATCTTAGATTATCTCGATAATGTGTGATAATTTGATGATAATGTTCGGCCATATCACACATAAATGCACAATAAGCACACCATAAACGAGTGGTATTCCAGAAATAACTACATGTAACTGTGCTAACACTAATTAACAATTTTGTCAACTAAGTAAAAGAGCGTGAAGAGGTGCAGAACACTGTTGATGTGATGGCTTGGGAGGGGTATAATGATACTATTGTTGACTGCAGTAATTTCAGTGAATCATACTAATTAGAGAAGATAAATGACATACAATAGGAATTGCTTGCTGGGTTGTTGAAACCATAGTGAACGTCTTAAGCTTCAAGTTCATCCAGATCGAGATTAGTGATTAGGGCTCCTGAGGCCATTCCGACCAGCCTGTTTGAGCTGTAACAGTGATTAGCAATGACCAGGGTGTATCTATTAAATGTGTACTCACCTTGCCTGAGAATATATATCCACCATTATTGCATGAAATGTGGCAGTTTTGTGCTTTTGAATATAATAAAGTGTGTTGACATGGCCATTATACACATCAATGTAAGCTCTTGCTGAGAACTCGACTGGTTCATATGTGCTGTTGTGCCACTAATGGATGGCGGCATAAAGCTGGCACACCAGGTTAGTATGCATTTTAAGATGGAAAGGTTGGGAAGCATTGATTAAGACAATTTGCATAGTTGAAGCCTTCAGAGAAGAAAAGATCCCAGATCACAGAGATGATCTGGTCATTCCAATATGGTTGCGTGTGTATAGGGGGTCCAGTGAGTGGGTCAGCCTGGTGGAAATTTAGCTTGTATTTGCATAAAGATAAACACTTATGTTGATGGCCCTTAGGAACATATAGTTATAGTCATCTAGTTGTCTGTTAACAACGTTTTTAACTGCCTGCTATCACTGGGTCTACGTCCAGTACAGGATTCATCACAATACGATGAGAATCAAGGCTGCACGACCCTGACCAAATTATGGAGGAATGCACCTATTGTCAAGGCCCTCCTCATTTGCCTACTGAATGCCCTACTATCATCCAAGGGGCAGGACCATCGGCATTACAAAGGAGAACATTGCCCATCCCCATATCAAAGCCTAAGGATGGCTCAACCACAGACAAGTATCCCAACCGCCCTGTCAAACCCCTACCAAAGAGGGCAAGGGAACCTAGGCCCTAACTAGGCCTACCGTCAACCAGCATCTGGAGCCAGAGAGCTAGACTCTTGCTGGTGTACTGGAGTAAGTGTGGAAACCAGCCCATTATGCCTTACCCCCTCGTCATGTTCGTTATCATGCCCCCCCTTTCATTCTGTATTGATCATCTGCCACTACTTGTGTCCTCATCATTGCCACCCCAGTTCGTGTTTCCCTCATGTGTATCGACCGTTTGCCTCGCATTACAGGCGTGTTAGTGTTAACTTACCTTATGTGCATGTTACTTATCTCTGCCTCACGTTTGCCTCATTCCTAATACCACTACTAGTAGAATTAGGATCTCTTGTATATAAGGACTCCTTGAGTGTCCCTAAGACACTAAGTCAAGTCTCTTGTCTATCTTGACAATAGCATTCGACTATCCCCTCTTCTCTTACATTCTGCTCAGCAAGGGTCCACTAGACGTACTTAGTGGCAGTAACCCTTGACCAATTAGTCTATACCTAAGGGGCAACACCACCTTAGCAGTCTTATTACCACAGAAAGTCTTAGCAGTGACACCTGCATAGAACCTATAGCCATGAACAACACATGTATAATTGCACTGCAATGATCTTTGATCTCCCCTCAGAAGAGGGGAATATGAGCACATGGCTGAAAAGTGCATCAGTAATGTTATCTCAATGTTAAGAAACTTACAAGGCAAATCATTTTTTCCAAATACTTGTCATCAGTCAGAAGACGTGCATGGATTTGCGAAGCCTTTGGGGAATGTGTTTCAGCAGCAGCAATGAGAGACTCCCTTATAAGCAATGGAATGACATTGGCATTTGAAAAGCCATAGTCAAACAATAGAGAAGCCTAGAGGTTCTCAAAAGATTCCTGAATGACGGTGCATAGCAGAGGACATTGGTTAGTCAGCATAATTTTGTTTGTGCCTAGAATGAACACAACATCTGTATCTACTAACCCCACAACTTGGGTCTGATTTGATACAATGGTGGCATCCAGTCCACTGCTGCCACTGCACATCTGTGGCATGGCAGTGCTGCTACTGCACACCTGTGGTGTGGTAGTGCTGCCAACAGATGTGAGGCTCCCAGAGCTCATGTTCAGTGAGATCACTCCAGGAGTAGTAATATCATCATCAGATGACTTCTATGACACAGGTTATCAGTTGAAATAATAAAGAGATGACAATGCACCTCATTACCCTCCACCCTCAATGCAAATCATGCTGAAACCTCTGCAAGTTGGGCTTCATCAACCCACTCTTCTTCAGTCTCTCCTCCAGTAAGATAGCCTTCAATATGATTAGCACCTGGAGTGAGATTGATGAACAGAGCAAGTAGAGTGCAGGCAGTCATGCCACCATGGTGAGGGCATGGGTGAAAGGAGTATGCTGAAAAAAAATGCAAAGTCAGGCATAAACAAACATGGTTTGTAAGCTGGCAACTCAACACCGCTGTAAAGTCCGCATCTGGGCTCACATTATACCAGTACTAGCATTATTAACCACATCAAGTGACTCATTCTCAGTCACTGTATCACTTTCCCTTGGCAAAACCAGTTGCATGGAATGACCATGAGCAGGGCCTACAACCTTTAGTCAAGTCAAACTTCCTGAAAAAACCACATACTATCAATTTGTGCCTTCTTTATCGTTGCAGGGGGGGTGGCTGCTGTGGGCTGGATGGTGATAATAGGTTTGATGGTGGCTGTGGTGCATTTCCTTTTTGCTTTTGAATGTATTAGAGGTGTCTAATAAGCTAATGGTGGACTCATACAGACACTTTGTAGTCAATAGGGCAGCAGTATCTATATTTTCACCTGCTATGGCGACACTGCATCATAATGTTAGAACTGTGCCTGTATTGCATTTGAATGGAGCTTGTTTGCATCTAGTATAATTGGCTGTTGCCTTTTTTGCAGAATGGTGTGTGCTGGGCATCCTCAAGGCGCAAATAAAGTAAGAGATGAGTAAGGAGCATTTTTGTGACTCAAAGACAAGCGGAAATGAGAGGAACGAGGATGGGGCATCAGACAATAGGTACATTGATATTTATATCTCAAGGTTTGAGTAGACTAAAGGTATCTACAGTATGCTACTCCCCCTTCACATCCACTGTCTGCGTTGTACAACATTGGTTACATCTGCCATGATTACTACACAGATATGATGCTATGGGTGTGATCAGACATTCACCCATTGTGGCCTTTCTCAGCACATCAGCAAGACTCAAGACATCCGCTGTTGTGGCATCTCTGCTATGTCACAATGTCACACTCCTATCCCTTAAATTCAAACTCAATTATCTTTTCTTCTTTTTTATCTAATCTTTGAATCTGATCTCTGATCAATGGCTTTGCCTTTTTCTTATCTTATCTATGATCTCTGATTGATGGCCACATATTTGATCAACTGATTGATGGCTACCTATTAAACCAGCTTTGATTGATGGCAA
>WNFC01017523.1_pt1 | contig 11640 bp, 11 predicted proteins | sample 5400541 | NCBI WGS metagenome assembly WNFC01 (sample SAMN13153342, study PRJNA577476) | soil metagenome | isolation source: 120 cm saprolite under Douglas fir tree site 2 hole 2 replicate 1 | place: USA:California | collected 2015-04-18
ATCACCGCGATGCCGACGCTCGAGCTCGCCGGTCCCGACGCGAAAGCCTTCGTCCCGCGCGTCGACTTCACCGAGCGCGTCGGTGGCCGCGCCGGCGGCGGCACGGCGGAGGGCACGGTCGTCTACGTCGGCGGCGGCATCAAGACACCGGAGTACAGCGATTACGCGGGCACGCACGCCGAGGGCAACATCGTGATGATCGCCGGGCCCACCATGGGCGACCCCATCGACATCGCGATCCGCGAGGGCGCGAAGGGCGTCATCTTCGTCGCGAACCCCGACGCGCCGGTCGGGATCATCAAGTTCTCGGCGATCCCGTTCTTCGAGAAGGACACGCTTCCCTCGATCACCGTGAGCGAGGCCGTGGCGAATGAGCTCATCGCTCAGACCGGAAAGAAGATCGGCGATCTCCGGGCGACATTGGAGGAGCGCCGACGCCGGGCCACGCTTCGGCCCAGCTTGCAACAGTTCGTGCCGGACCCGCTCTCCTTCGACACGACGACGCGCATCCGCTTCAGCGTGCCGCTCGGCCCGGTCGAGCAGGTCGAGACGATGAACGTCGTCGGGATGCTCACCGGCAACGACGCCGAGCGCGCGAAGAAGTTCCTCATCGTCGGCGGCCACCTCGACGGCGTCGGCGCCGATCCCGATGGCGCGCTCTTCCCCGCGGCCAACGACAACGCCTCGGGCCCCGCGGTCACGATCGAGGTGGCGCGGGTGCTGGCGGCGCATCGCGCGATGCTCAAGAACTCCGTCATCTTCGCCGCCTTCACCGGTGAGGAGGAGGGCTTCGTGGGTTCCGAGGTGTTCGTCCAGAACTCGATCACGAAGCCCTACCGGCCGGATAACGTGATCGCCTTCGTGAACCTCGATATGGAGGGCTGCTGCGGGCCGCTCGCGGCGTCCGACGAGAACTTCGCGCTGCACGACCGCCTGAAGGCCGCGGCGGACCGCCTCGGGTACGACCTCCAGTACACGACCGTCGGCAGCAGCGACCAGGTCACCTACGTGCGCCGGCGCGTGCCCGCGATCATGGTCGGCCCCGCGGACCTCGGGCCGTTCCACACCACCGGCGACAACCTGTCGACGATCGATCCCAAACGACTGCGCGCGTCCGGCGAGGTCGTGGTCCAGGCGCTCCTCGAGATGGCCGCGACGGAATGAAGCTCGTCGCCGCGCTCGCCCTTGTGATCGCCGCGTGCGCGCCCGCGCCGAGCACCGCGCTCCCATCCGCGCCGGCCTCGGCCGCGGCTTCGGCGTCGGCCGCGGCGAGCATCGCGTTCGACGGCGCGAAGGCCCACGATCACCTCCTGTACCTCGCGGACCCCGCGCGTGGCGGGCGCTTCAGCGGGTCGCCCGGATTCGACGACGCCGCGCGGTACGTGGCCGACCGGTTCCGCGACATCGGTCTCGAGCCGCTCGGCGATGGCGGCACGTACTTCCAGCGCTTCCCGATGCAGCTCATCGACCTCGCCGGAACGCCCGCGCTGACGCGCACGGGGACGGACGCGAAGAGCTGGACACACCGCGTCGATTTCACCGAGAGCGTCGGCGGGCGCGCCGGGAGCGGGAACGCCCAGGCGACGCTCGCGGTGGTCGGCGGCGGCTCCGCGGGCACGAGCGGCGACGACTTCGCGGGCGTCGATGTGCGCGGACGCATCGCCCTTGTGACCGGCCCGGCGGTGACCGGCTACCAGGAGCAGGTCTTCCAGCGCGGCGCGGTCGGGATGCTCCTCGTCGGGGATGCCGCGATCAAGTACTCGTACATCGCGTCGCTCTTCGCGGAGACGTTCCCGGTGCTCGTGATCACCGAGACCACCGCAAACGAGCTCCTCGCGCCGGCCGGCAAGACGGTGGCGGCGGTGCGCGACGCGGTGCGCGCGCATCGCTCCAACTCCAGCGCGCCGGCGCCCGGCTTCACCATCGACACGACGGTGCGCATGAGCGTGCCTCTCACGCCGGTGCACGAGGTGCAGGCTACGAACGTCATCGGCCTGCTCCGCGCGAGCGGCCCCGACGCCGCGCGCGCAGCGCTCGTCGGCGGTCATCTCGACGGGGTCGGCACCGATCCGAACGGCACCGTCTTCCCCGCCGCGAACGACAACGCCTCAGGCACGTCCATCGCGATCGAGGTCGCGCGCGCGCTCGCCGCGCACAAAAGCGAGCTGCGCCGGTCGGTCGTGTTCGTGGCTTTCGCCGGTGAGGAGGAGGGCTTCCTCGGGTCGGAGGCATACATCGCGCGGACCTCCGCCAGCCCCGGCCGGGTCGAGAGCCTCGTCGCTGTGCTCAATCTCGACGTGATCGGCTGCTGCGGCGACACGCTCGAGGCGTCGAACGAATCGAAGGCGCTCCAGGACCGCTTCGCCGCGGCCGCGCAACGGAGCGGCATCACCTTCCGCGGCATCAGCGGCGGCGGGAGCGATCAGCAGTCGTTCGCGCGGCGCGGCGTCCCCTCGACGCTCGTGCTCTGGAGCGACTACATCCTGCACACCACGCAGGACACGGTCGCGAAGGTCGATGTCCGGCATCTGCAGCGGGCCGGCGATGTCGTCACCGCGGTCGCGCTGGAGCTCGCACGGGGCGAGGGGCCATGACGCGCCCCTAGTGCGTGAGCCAGATCGGGATCGAAACGCTCTGGCCGCTCAGCGTGTCCGCGATCACGAGCGCGCCGATGTACGTGCCCGGCGGCGTGTTGCCTTTGAGCCTCAGCAGGACGGCGATCGCATCCGCGCCGCCGGCCGGTAGCGCGACGCTCGGCGACGCGTTCGACGCGAACGTCGCCGAAACGATCGTCGAGATGGCCACCGGTCCAGTGCCGTCGACGATGCTCACCGTGTAGGTCGCGGCGGCGCTCTTGTTCTGAAGCGCGATCGTCGCAGTGAACTTGCCGACGCTGCCCTGAGTGCCGTAGGGGCACGCGAGCGTCGCGTTCATGCCGACGCAGAGCGCGGTACCCACGGCATTGCCCGAGAACCACGTTCCACTGCCCGTCGCGAGCGCGTTCCCGGGGCTCAGGCTCGCCGAGGTGAACAGCGCGCTCGTCGGGCCGACGCCTAGGACCCAGACAGCGACGCCGAGCGCAACAGCCCGTCGCATCGGCGACTCATCCGCCAGCGGCGTGCGGCATGGCGTGTGGCCCCAGACGCCCACGCAGGCGCACCGCGACCACCTCGACGAGGACCCACGCGAGAAGCACAAGCGCGATCACACGCCACCACGCCTGGGCGGCCGCGACGACAAACCCCGCGAACGGGATGACCACGCGGACGGTACCGACATCGCGGTCCGGCTCCACGAGCAGTGGATCGGCGGCATCGTTCGCGTCACCGCGCGTCTGGAACGCGACACGGCCGTCCGTCGGCAGGATCAGCCGCACGCGGTGCGTCACGACGCGATCGGGCAAGGTGTAGGTGATGACATCGTCGACCCGCACGGTCTCGGGGCGGGTCGCCTCCACGACGATGAGCGATCCGACGGCGATCGCGGGTGCCATCGACCCGGACGTTACGACGTACCCGCTGTAGCCGATGAGCCGTGCGCACCCCAGAGCGATCCCGAACGCCAGGACGGCGCTTATCGCCATCCTTGGGCGCACGGCTACCGAGCCGTACCCGCGAGCTGGGTCGCCGTGTAGGTGATGGTGAGGTCCTGGGTCAGCGCCTGGAAGGCGTTCCCGGCGCTCGTCGGAAGGCTGAAGGTGAAGGTGATCGCGTCCGTCCCGGCCGCCGACACCGGCGTCGCGACGGCGACGTTCAACATGTTCTTCAGCGCGCCGCTGTAGAGCGTCGTCGCGCCGCGCGTCGCGGTGACCTGCAGACCGTTGGTGGCGTCCGTCCAGAGCAGAGTGTTGTTCGCCTGGCTCGCGGAGAACGCGTAGGAGAAGGACACGGTTCCCGTGTTCGTTAGCGTGACCGTCCGGGTCGCGGTGTCGCCGGGCACGATGTTCAAGAGCATCACGAGCGCGCCGGCCGCGACCCTGTCGTTCGTGAGCGACAGCGTGGCCGTGACGAATTGGTTGCCCGGGTTCAGCGTTGTCGCGGTGAAGCTCGCGCCGCTGCCCGCAGGATCGGCGACCGCCCCGATGAGCAGGACCACGGCAAGCACGACGATGGCAAGATCGCGTGAGCTACGCATCCCGAAGACCTCCCCCTGCCCCCAGGGACCCATCCCGCCGGTCACGATGTAGCACCGCCGCTCGCCGTCTTCGACGACCAGCACGGGTGACCTTGGTACCCCGTCGTTCGCCTAGGCGGACAGGAGCGCCGCGGCGCGCCCGGAGATGGCCGCGGCGACCGAGCCGCGCAGCTCGTCTGCTTTCGAGATCTCGGTCTCGACGTCGGCGAGCGCGTTGTAGACGTTCCGTACCAGCCGCTGGGCCTCCGTCGGCGGCCGGCTGATACCGAGCATCGTCTTGTCGAGCTGGATGGTGTGCTGGCGCAGGTGCTCCTCGAACCGATGTAGCCGGAAGCGAATTGGCATCGCGCCGTCCCAGAACCAGGACGGTGTGTCGATCTCGTCGTCGCCGATGTCGTTGAGCTCGCGCAGGTTGCGGATGTGGATCGTAGCGAAGGCGTCGCGTATCTCTTCGACCGTCGCCGACGGGAGCGACTTGAGCGCAGCGTCGCGTTCTGCCGCGTAGGGCGCGCTTAGCGCACTCCATTCGTCCTCGGTCGGCTCGGTCGCGTTCCCCACGCGAAGACGCATCACGCCGCTACGGCACACGCGCAGGAAGCCGTATTCGGCGCCGAGCATGTGCTCGCAGACCGCGCGTAGGGGCCACTCACCCTCCGCAGGTGCGCGATCGAGATCCCTCGTGCGCACGGAGGCGAGCACGCCGGTCATGTCGCGATACGCCTGGTGGTACTGCGCGAGGATCCGCGCCGCCTGGGACGGCTCGTGGTCGCGCGCCGTGGCAAGACGCACGGCGAGCTCGCGCAGCTCGTGATGCGTCATGAGGAGCGCGAAACGAAGGCCCTCCTCGTCGTAGACGCCCCACCTCCACTCCCGGCCCACGTCCGCGTCGGAGAGCCCGACGGTCTTCCGCACGAGCGCCTCGACCGCCTGCGTGACGGTGATCAGAGCGCGAGCTCCGGCACCCCGGCGAGCGTCTCGGCCGCGACCTGATCGACGACCGCGTGGAAGTGGCCGCTCGCGGCATAGGCGGCGATCTGGCGATCGGCGCTGGTGCCCTCGCGGATCATCGTCTCGAGATACGTGACCTCGCGTCGCGAGCCGAGCGTGTCGACGACGTCGTCCACGAACTCGAGCAGCTCGACCGCGAGATCCCGCATCGGGACCTCCTCGGCCTTGCCGAAGTCGATGAGCTTCGCGTCCATGCCGCCACGCATGGCGCGCCATTTGTTCTCCTGGATGAGCTGCGGCGCGTACTTGCGGAAGCCGTAGTTGTTATCGCGCATGACCAGGAGCTTCGCGCAGATGGCCTGAATGAGCGCGGCGATGCAGAGCGTCTCCTCGATCTTCGTCGCCGCATCGCAGACCCGGAACTCGATCGTCGGATAGAACGCGTGCGGGCGCAGGTCCCACCAGATCTTCTTGCCATCGTCGATGCACTTCGTGCGCACGAGCAGGTCGACGTAGTTCTCGAACTCGTCGTACGACGCGAACTCGGGCGGGATCCCGGTGCGCGGGAAGCGCTGCCAGACGATCTGACGGTACGACTTGAGACCCGTCGCGCGCGCGAGCCAGAACGGGCTCGACGACGAGATCGCCAGGAGGTGCGGGAGGAAGTAGCGCGCCTCGTTCATGATCTCGATCCGCTTCTCGCGGTCGGGGATCCCGACGTGCACGTGCAGGCCGAAGATGAGGAGCTCGCGGATGACGTCCTGGAGCTCATCCTCGAGCACCTTGTAGCGCTCCTCGTCGGTGATCTGCTGATCCTGCCAGTGCGAGAACGGGTGCGTACCGGCGGAGGCGATGCGCAGCCCCGCCGGTCGCAGGAGCGACGCGAGTGTGCCGCGCAGACGAAGCACCTCGTCGCGCGCCTCGCTCACGTCGGCGCAGATCTTGGTCCCGACTTCGACGACGGACTGCATCATCTCCGGCTTCACCTGCTCGCCCAAGAGCGGCCGCGCGGCGGTGAGGAGCGTGTCGATATGGCTCTTCAGCTGCCCCTCGCCGTCGACGATCTGGAACTCCTCCTCGATGCCGATCGTCAGACGCGGCACGTCGCGGATCCTCATGCCGCGCCTTCGATGACGTACGTCGGCACGACGCTCCCCGCACCGGCGGTCACGTTCAGCAGTGCGCTGGAGGAGAGCCGCGTGAGCTGACCGCCGACGCTTCCCCAGAAGAGATAGGGGTCGCAGTCGACCGCGAGGTCGAGGAAGTGCATCCGGTCGAGGAGCACCGGGAACGGCTCGCGCGGCACGGGCACCTTCTCCTGCACGACGAACGACGCCGTGAGCGCGGTGAGGAGCGTCTGCTCCCACTCGTGGCGTTCCACCGTCCAGCCGAGCACGACGCCCTTGCCGCCGTACTCGTCGTTCGGCTTCAGGACGAGGCGATCCTTCGCGCGCAGGATGAACTCCGCAAGATCAACGGTCTTTCCGTCGTAGGTCGTGTGCCCCTCGCGCACCTTGCGCGTCCAGGGCACGTGCTTCTTGATCGCCCGCCGCTGCGCCGGCGTGTAGAGCGCGGCGTAGCGGTCGTCCGAGAGGAGCGCGAAGCTCATCTTCTTGTGCAGGAGCTTGGCCCTCAGCGAGTTCACCACGGTCACGTCGCCGGCGACGTAGGCCTCGAGCAGCGCCTTCGCGTCGGATGGCCTCGCAAGGAGCTCGGAGAGCAGCACGCGGCGGTAGACCACGTCGATCGCCACGTCACCGCAGCGCAGGCGGCCACGGCGGTACGAGAGATCCTCGGGCGCGCAGATGATCGCCCGCAGGCCCTGTTCGCGGAACAGCCGCTGGAACATCTCGAACTCGGTGAGCGTCGGGAGGCCGCGCCAATCGACGATCGCGATCGTCTGGATCGGCTTACCGTGCGCGCGCCGCAGGACCGTGAGCTGTCGGCCAGCGGCACGCAGCGGGCGCGCTCGAAAGCGCTTGCGGAACGCGCGGAGCGCGGGCATGCGCTCGAAGATCGCGACGAGCACGTCGTTGTAGGCCATGCCGGCGGGGGACTCGGCGTTGTACTCGACGTAGCGGATCACGCCGTCGCTCACGAACCCGTCGAGCCGCGACGACGGCGAGGCCGCGCGGTACCCGGGATCGGCGAGCGCGAGCCGCTCCTCCTCTGGGTCGAGGTCGAGCTCGCGACGCAGGTCGTCATCGGTAAGGAGCGCTCGCTCGAGGCGCCCGAGCGCTCCGTAGAGCGACTCGGAGGCCGCGGTATAAGCGGCGAGGTCGCGCGCCGTGACGAGGTTGGGGCGAAGGCTCACGCAGAGCGGACGGTCGCCGAAGACCGCGCGCGCCTCGCGCTGACCCTCGGCCAGCACGCCGGCGCTCGCGTCGGTGACGCCGGGCTGCTCGAGCGCGGCGTGGTACGCGGCGATCGCCGCGGCGCCGCGGTTCACCGTCGCACGCGCGACCACCACCGGTGCTCGCCCTTCCAGGGAGGCTGCGCCGCGCCGGTGGCGTACGCGATGACCAGATCGGACATCTTCTCGAGCGCCCAGGCGAAGGCCTCCTCCTTCACCGAGAAAGAGTCGAGGTCCGGCGCGGGATTGAGGAAGTCGATCGCGTACAGGATGTCGTCGCGGATCGCGAACTCGACGGTGTCCATGTCGTAGCCGAGCGCGTCGACGAGGGCGGTCGCGTCATGGATGGCCTTCGCGCGGAGATCGCCTTCGAGCGGACGGCTCACCACGTACCGCTCGGCGAAGGGCGCGGTCGGGTCGTAGCGGATCGGCAGGATGTCCTTTCGCCCGATGCAGATGCAGCGCACGTAGTCCTGCCACTTGATGAACTCCTGCAGGATCATCGTCTTCGGCCGATGCCCAGCGGCGAGCGCGCCCGACTGGTCGTACGCCCAGAGGAGCTCCTCCCTCGAGTCGACCTTGTACACGTCCTTCCAAGGATCGCGGGCAGGCCGATGTATCCTAGAAGCCCGTCCCAGTCCAGCGGATACATCAGGTTCCGCAAGGACCCCTCGTTGATGTCCGAGATGTAGGACTTGTTCGGGAGCACGACCGTCCTCGGAACGGCGACCCCGAGCTTCCGCGCGAGCGTGCACTCGAAGAACTTCTCGTCGGCCTCCCACCAGAAGGGGTCGTTGATCACGGCCGTCCCCTGCAGCGCGGCTGATTTCAGGTGCGCGCGGTAGTAGGGGACCTCGTGGCTGATGCGGTCGACGATGACCGCGTACTTCGGCTCCTCGAGCTCGCGCGTGCCGCCGAGCACCGCCATCTCCGCGTTCACGCCCTTCGACGCGCCCTTCCGGTTCACCGTCTCGATGAACGCGGGCGGGAACGTGTTCTCGCGTCCGACCAACAGACCGACGGTCTTGCTCAATCTCTCGCCTCCGGCGAGGAGATAAGCCGCAGGCGCTTGGGCTCGCTCGTCGCGGCTACGCCGCTCGTCGCTCGTCTGTTTGTCACAGGAAGACGTCCACCATCTCTTTCCAGTAGGGCCAATCGTGCGCCCAACCGTCCCAGATGTGCAGGCTGGCCGGGACGCCCTTCTCCTGCAGCAGCGCGGCGAGGCGGCGCGAGTCCTCGACGTTGCGGTCGTCCCGGCCGGTGGCGATGACCATCTCGGTCGCGCGCAGCGGTCCCAAATAGCGCTCGTCATCGAGGTACGGCAGGAACGCGAGCGGGTTCACGAAGTACGCGTCGCCCTCGCGGAGGCCATCGAGCCAGCGCGCACTGTCGTACGCGCCCGACAGCCCGATGGCTTTTCGCACAAGCCCGGGCTGCCGCGTCGCGAGTGTGATGGCGTGCAGCGCGCCGAACGAGGCGCCGATGGTGACCAGGAAGTCGATCGGGTTCTCCGCGCGCAGCCCCGGCAGGACCTCATCCACAACGTAGCGCTCGTATGCCAGGTGCCGCGCGGCCCGCTCCTGGGCCGGCTTCGTCTTGGCGTAGAAGGACTCGGAGTCGACCGAATCGACGCACCAGAGCTGCAGCCAGCCCTCCTCGATGCGGCCGGCCATGTGGTCGATCATCCCGAAGTCCTCCCATTGGAAGAAGCGGCCCATCGAGGTCGGATAAACGAGGACTGGCGTGCCGCGATCGCCGAAGACGAGGAGCTCCATGTCACGCTCGAGCGCAGGGCTCCACCACTTGCGGTAGTCGCGCTTCACGAACGGACCGCGAGGCTCCCCGGCATCGCTCCCCCTTCGCCCGGAGCGAGGATAGGGCCTGCTCTAGATGCGCATGAAACGGAGCGCGTCGGATGACGTGAGCGGCCGCGCGACGTGGTAGCCCTGCACCTCGTCGCAGCCCAGGTCGCGAACGATCGCGAGCGTCTCCTGGTCCTCCACGCCTTCAGCGACGACGGTGAAGTCGAGCGCGTGCGCGAGGTCGATGGTCGCCCGGACGATGGCGCGACCGCTCGCATCCGCGGCGAGTCCGCGCACGAAGGACTTGTCGATCTTCACCGTGGAGATCGGCAACCGGTGCAGGTACGCGAGCGAGGAGTAGCCCGTACCGAAGTCGTCGATGGCGATAGGGAGGCCGAGCGCGCGCAGCTCGGCGATCGTGCGCGCGGCCCGCTCGGGGTCGGCCATGATCGTCGTCTCGGTCACCTCGAGACCGAAACGCTCGGCCGGCACCTCCGCGGCACCAAGGGCGGCGGCGATGCGTCGCGGTAGGTCGGGCTCGAGGAGGTTCCGCGGCGACAGGTTCACGGTGAGACGCGCGTCGAGACCCGCGGCGAGCCAGGCCCGCAGCTGGCGCACGCTCGCCGTCACCACCCAATCGGTGAGGGCGGTAAGCAGGCCGACGCGCTCGGCGAGAGGCACGAATTCCGACGGTGGGACGTCGCGGTCGCGTCTCGGCCAACGCGCGAGGGCTTCGAAGCGCTCGAGCTTGCCGGTCGCCGCGGAGACGATCGGCTGGAAGACGAGGGTGAGCTCCTCGCCCGCGATCGCGCGCCGCAGATCAGCGGTCAGCGAGAGGAGCGCCGCGCTCGGCTCGTCGGGCGCGAGGGCGTACACCGCCCAGGCGTCGGCGCTCCGCTTCGCCGAGTACATCGCGACCTCGGACTTGCGAAGGAGCGTGGCCGCATCCGCGCCGTCCCCCGGCGCGATCGCGATCCCGATGCTGACGGTCACGAAGAGCTCCTGGCCCGCGATGGTGAACGGCTGGCGGACCGCGTCGCTGATGGTGCGCGCGAGGACCGAGGCGCCGGGCTCGTTGGTGTCCGGCGCGATCACGGCGAACTCGTCGCCACCGAGGCGCGCGAATTGCTGACGCACACCGAGCTGCGCGAACACGCGCTCGCCGAAGGCGCGCAGCAGCTCGTCGCCGGCGGGGTGGCCGATGGCGTCGTTCACGTCCTTGAATCGGTCCAGGTCGAGCACGAGCAGTGCCGTCTCGTGCTTCGCGTTCGGCAGCGCCGTCTCGAGGCGCCGCATGAAACCCATCCGGTTCGGTAGCCCGGTGAGCGTGTCGCGCTGCCCCGCCTCATCGAGCTCGCGGCGAGCCCGGTGCTCGTCGGTCACGTCGAGGCCGACGCCGATGGCGCCATCCAGCGCGCCGGCGAGGTCGCGCAGCGGCGCGAAGGTCGCGTCGAAGGTGACCTTGCCCATGTCGATCGTGGCCGTCACCGTCTCGCCGGCGAGCGCGCGCCGGACGTAGCCGTGGATGTCCGGCCGGTCGGGCCAGCGCTGGAAGAGCGAATGGCCCACCGACTCGCCGGGCCTCCGTCCGATCGCCGCGAGCCCGCGCCCCTCGGACAGGGTGAACGTGCCGCGCTTGTCGACCGTGAACAGCACCATCGGCAGCTGGGACACCGCGGTGCGGAGCGCACCGCCGCTGACCCGACCGTCGGCGACGTGCTCGAGCACGCGGCCGCGCCAGTCCTCCATCAGGCCGAAGCCGAGCGCGCACGCCAGGACCGCGAGGACGTAGACGCCGGCGGCCGCGGGTTGCAGCAGGCTCGGGTCGACCGCCGAGAGCACCCCGAACGGGAGGGCGTGCAGCAACAGGCCGACGAGAGCGACGAACAGTCCGCCGCGGACACCGAGCATGCCGCCAGCGGCCGCGCAGACGAGGCAGAAGACGTTGAGGGCGGCCTCGCCGGCCAGGGCGTACAGCGGGACGAAGGCGGCCGCATACACCTCTACGACGACCAGGATCAGGAGCAAGCGCACACGGCGCGGCAGGGTCGTCCCGAGGACGGCCCCACGCGCCGCGGCTCGGATCGCGGCCACGTCCACTCCCACCAGGCGGGGACAGTAAGGATTGCTTACCGGCACGGGGAGACTGCAAGACGGTATCGGCGCGATGCAGGACGGTATCTAGGACCGCGAGATGACGATCGTGACCTCGCCTTTTGCGGCGTGCTCGGCGAAGCGAGCCGCGAGCGCCGATGCCGTGCCGCGCACGATCTCCTCGTGCACCTTGGTGAGCTCGCGGGCCACAACGACCTTCGCGTCCGGCGCGAGCGCCGCGAGGTCGGCGAGGAGGTCCGCAACCCGGTAGGGGCTCTCGTACACCACGAGCGTCCGCCCTTCCGCGAG
>WNFC01008014.1_pt1 | contig 11639 bp, 5 predicted proteins | sample 5400541 | NCBI WGS metagenome assembly WNFC01 (sample SAMN13153342, study PRJNA577476) | soil metagenome | isolation source: 120 cm saprolite under Douglas fir tree site 2 hole 2 replicate 1 | place: USA:California | collected 2015-04-18
GTGATCCGGGCCGGGCTGCTGCGGCTGGGCGGGAGCGTGCTGGAGCAGCTGCTGGCCGCCGACCGCGGGCACCGGGGACCGCGCGTCCCGTGCGGCCGGGGGCACGAGGCGGAATTCGTCTCCTACCGGGACAAGGTCATCGACACGGTGCTCGGCCCGGTCGCCCTGACGCGGGCCTGGTATCACTGCGCGGCCTGCGGGCGCGGCCTCGCGCCGCGCGACGCCGAGCTCGGCGTCGCAGGGGAGGGCATGTCGCCGGGCCTGGCCGCGATGAACGACCGCGCCGCCGCCGCGGTCCCGTTCAAGGGGGCCGCCGGGCTGCTGGAGGACCTGGCCGGGGTCCGGCTGACCGCCAAGCGTGCCGAGCGGGCGGCCGAGGCCAGCGGCACCGGCCTGGCCGCCGCAGGGCGGGAGCGCGCCCGGCTCATCGCCGCCAGGAAACTGGTGCCGCTCCCGCCCTCGCCGCTGCCGGACAAGCTCTACGCGGTGATCGACGGCACCGGGGTGCCCATGACCTCCAGGGAGACGGCCGGGCGGGACGGGAAGGGCGAGGACGGCCGCGCCCGCACCCGCGAGGTCAAGCTCGCCGTCTTCTTCACCCAGGACAGGCTGGACACCGGCGGCTACCCGGTCCGCGACCGGGACTCCTCCAGCGTCATCGCCACCTTCGAGCCCGCCGCCGCGTTCGGCGACCTCGTGAAGGCCGAGGGCATCCGGCGCGGCGCGGACCACGTCCGCCAGTTCACCATCCTGGGCGACGGCGCCGCCTGGATCTGGGGCATCGCCACTGCCAAGTTCCCGGAGGCCACCCAGATCGTGGACCTGTTCCACGCCCGCGAGCACCTGCACGACCTCGCCCGCAGGCTCGAGTTCATGCTGCTGGACCGCAAGGAGGAATGGCTCGCCGCCCGGCTGGAGGACCTCGACTACGGCTACATCGACGGCATCGTCAGGGCGACCCGCCAGTACCCCCTCGAAGGCGTGAAGAAGGACGAGATCGGCACCGCTCTCGGCTACTTCGAGAACAACGCCCCCCGCATGCGCTACCACTGGTTCCGCCAGTGCGGCCTGTTCGTCGGCTCCGGCGTCGTCGAGGCCAGCTGCAGGACCGTCGTCGGCCAGCGGCTCAAGCAGTCCGGCATGCACTGGACAGTCGGCGGCGCCGACGCCATCATCGCCCTGCGCTGCCGCGAGGCCAGCAGCACCTGGGAAGCCATCTGCAACACCCCGCACACTCAGACGCGCACCGCCTGACCACGAACCATCCCGAAGATGATCTTGACTACCTACAAAACTGACGCACACCCCGGCGGGCGGCACGGGCGGTACGGATCTGTTCGGGGCTGGGGGCCTGCTGGCCGGGGAGGTAGAGGTTCCGGCCGGTGCCGTCGGTGCCGAGGGAGCGGATGAGGCCGAGCTGGTGCCATTTGTAAACAGCGGAGCGGCTGACACCGTGCCGGGCGGCGAGCTGCCCGCCGGTGATGGCGTCAGCGGTGCCTGGCGGGCGGCACGCGGCGGTGATCTGATCTCGGGTGGGACGGGGCTGGCCGGGCTGGTAGAGGTTGAAGCCGTGGTTGCCGGTCGCGGCGATGGTGACCAGGCCGAGCTGGGTCCAGCGCAGGATGGTGCTGGAGGTGACGCCGAGGCTGGCCGCGAGTTGCCGGCTGGTGAGCAGGTGCTGGGTGCCTGCGGGCCTGCGGGCGGCGGTCTGCTCGGCGGGTCCGGGGCGCTGCTGGCCGGGGTGGAAGAGGCATTCTCCGCGTCCGTCGGTGCACCGGCCGGTGATCAGGCCGCGTCGGCGCCACCTGCCGATCGTCTGCGGGGTCACCTTCAGGTCAGCGGCGATCTCACCGGCGGTGAGCATGCCGGTGGAGCGGAGCCGGCTGGCGTGCGTGCTCAGGCCGCGTGCGTGGCAGAGCGCGGCCAGGTTCTGCACGGTGAAGGCCCGGCCCCAGCCGCCGGTGATTCCCCGGCCGTTCAGGATCGTGGCGATCTCGCCGAAGGGGTGGTCGTTGAGGAGCTGGTCGATCAGCTCGACGGTGGCTGGGCTGGTGGTGTGCTGTTCGGCGGCGGTGAGCGGCCGGGGCAGGGTGAGGGTGTGGTGCTGGCCGCCGGTGAAGCGGACCTGGCAGCGGGTGGCGCCGTCGCCGGCCCGAGTGAGGGTGACGTCGGTGATCAGCAGGCGGAGCAGGCGCTTGCGTTCCCGCATGGGGGTGGCCGGGTCGTTCCACAGGGCAGGGAAGTCTTCGGCCAGGGCCAGGACGCGGGCTTGCTGCTGCTCATCGAGCGCGGCGTCGGCGTCGCGGGCACGGGCGTAGTCATCGCGGGCTTGGGCGAGCTCGCGCAGCCGGGTGTTCCAGTCGGCTTCCAGGTTGCCGGCCACCAGCCGGTTGGCGGGGTCGACGGCCAGGTAGCGACGCCCTGCGGTGTCGGCGGCGTTCTGGGCGCGCTGCACGTGAGCGGCGCGGACCGTGTCGGCCTTGCGGGCGTCGGCGGCCAGTTCGGCGGTGACGGCCACGGCGGTCTGCAGCGCCAGCGGGGTGAGGGTGTCGCAGATCAGCGCGGAGATCGCGGCGTCGATGCCGGCGCCGGTGATGGCCTGGCAGGCGGGCCGGGCGTTCTGGATCCCGGCGCGCTGGCAGTGGTAGGCCGGGACGCGGGTGCGGTCGGCGAGGGTGTGGTAGCCGACGGTCATGCGGCGGCCGCAGCGGCCGCAGATGACCACGCCTTGGAGCAGCGCGCATCCTTCGCGGGCGGGCCCGGCGGTGCGGTCCTCGCCGCGGGACGCGGCGTTGGCGGTGAGCACGGCCTGGTTCCGCTCGTACTGGGCCCAGGTCAGGTAACCGGGATGGTGATCGCGGAGGCACACGGTCCAGTCGGTCACCGGCCTGAGGTGGCTGTGAACGCGCCCGTCCAGGTCGGTGCTGGTCTTGCTGCGGCCGTAGACGTAAGCGCCGGCGTAGGCGGGGTTGTGCAGGACGTCCAGCACGATGTCGTGGGTGAGCGGCTTGAAATACAGCTCGCCGGCGTGCGGCCCGCCCTGGTGGCGGCCGGGGAAGGTCAGGTGCGCGGCGTTGAAGGCCGCCACGACGGCGCGGGCCGAGCCGGTTGCGGTGAAGGTGTCCAGCACCAGCTGCAGCGCGCCGCGGACTTCGGTGTCGGGGTCGAGCATGATGGCGCCGGCGGCGTCGTAGACCAGGCCGGCCGGCAGGCGGCGTTTCAGCTCGCCGCGGCGGGCCTTGGCCAGCAACCCTCCTTGCATGCGGGCCCGCAGGAAATGGAGCTCGCTTTCGGCCATGGTCCCCTTAAGACCCAGGAGGAGTCTGTCGTTGAAGCTGGCAGGGTCATACAGGCCGTCTTCGTCGCAGATCAGGGTGTCGTTGTGGGCGCAGATCTTGATGAGCTGCTGCCAGTCGGCCGAGTCGCGGGCCAGCCGGGAGCATTCCAGGCCGAGCACGATCCCGGCGCGCCCGAGCGACACCTCAGCGACCAGGTGCTGGAACCCTTGCCGGTCGGCGGCTGAGGCGCCCGAGTGGCCCTGGTCGATGTCGATGACATGGATGCGCTCGGCCGGCCAGCCCAGCGTCAGCGCCCGGCCCTGCAGGTCGTACTGCCGCGCGGTGGACTCGGTGTTGTTGACGACCTGGTAGAGGGTCGACTGGCGGATATAGAGGTAGGCGTCGCGGGACAGCCGGGCGGCCGTCACCTTGGACATGGCGTCGCTGCTCATGGCGGGATGGACTCCCTGTCGGGGAACGAGGACGGGAACGGGGCCGGGGCGGGGGATGCGGCGCGAGCCCGGGCACGGGCATGGTGGAGCGTCAGCTGGGCCATCACCGCGATGAGCTGGCTGGTCGCGGCGGGCAGCAGCGGCGGGCAGGCTGGGCTGGTGTTCTTGCCTCCTTCCGCCGGGATGGCGGGCAGGGACTGGTCGGGGGCGGATGAGGACTGCCCAGCCTGCGTCTGCGCTGCTGCGCTGTCACGCCGGTCTGCGAGCGGGCGCTGGGGGGTCCACGTGGCCGCGCTGGCCATCCAGGCCGCCATCCCCGAGGCGGCCAGGACCGCCGCCCCGTATCGCCAGCCGCCGCCGGGCCCGCCGGCGGCGATGCCGCGCAGCTGCTCGTAGGCGCTGGCGAGCGCTGCTGCGCCCGCGTCCTGCCCGGCGCCCTGGCCTGCGGGCTGGGTGTCAGCGGCTTTTGGCCGCCTCCTTGCGCCCGTGCCCGGCGGCCCGCCGGCTGGCGAGGGCGCGCTCGACCGATCGCTTGTGCACGGTGACGCCGAACTGGTCCGCGACGGCTGCGGCCAGCTGCGCCGAGGACGGCACGGGATCGGCGGCGGCGTGCCGCTCCAGGAAGTCCAGCACCGCCGCCGTCAGCTTGTGCCCGCCCTTGGGGCCCGGCCTGGCCGGGATCAGGCCGGGCAGCCCGTGCTCGGCAAGTGCCTTCCTGGCGTTGTAGTAGCTCTGGCGGGCCAGGCCGAACGCCGAGGCGGCGGCGCCCGCGCCCAGCGCGCCGGCCTCGACCGCGCGCACCATCTCGTACTTGACCTGGACCAGGTCGGCGGGGTCGAAAAAGGCTCCGGAGGTGAAGGCCGGATCGGTCACCGTCTCCGGATGCGGGTTCAGCGTCCGCGACGCCGCCAGCGAGGCGTCCTTGCTGCGATCCCGGCCTGCCATGGCGCCTCCCGCTCCCGAATTCCGTCCATGTAATTATAGCGCAAAGATGAACGGCCCGGATAGCCTTCTCACGGGCGAAGAGGGACATTGCCGCTATCACGGCAGTCAGAAGCCTGCGACGCCGGACGATCGGCCTGACGCCATTCCGGGTACACGACAGAATCACGTGGACATTCACGACAGAGTCTTCTGGACACCGTCCGCACCGGAACGCAGCCGGGCGACCTCATCGGCCAGCTTCAGCAGATCCGCCGTCCGAAACGGCGCCCGGCCCGCCGCGACCACCACGAACGGATCCGCCGGCGCCAGATCAGTCCACTCCGCCGGCAGGCTGACCAGCTCACCGGCGTCACCAAAGACATAGACCCGGTCCGCCCGCCAGTTCCGGCGCCGCTTCACGAACTCCAGGTCCCGCCCGAACCACGGATGGAACGGGTGAACCACACGTACCCGCTCTGGGCCGACCTGATCTACCGGTTCATGCGTAGTCGACGACTCGATCGAACGGCCGCACCGAAGGAGTCAACACGAAAACCAAGATGATCAAACGCCAGATGTATGGACGCGCAGGCTTCACCCTCCTCCGCCACCGCATCCTCCTCGGCTGACGCTACAAACCGTCACCACCGAAAGTGCGCCAGAGCCATTTTCGGCACCCGCAGGACGAGATTTTCGGCATGCACATTGCTCAGCAGCCGCTGCCCGCGGCCACGACCCAGACGGCGCCCAACTGCCTCCCTGGAAGCTCACGAGACGTCATCGATGCGATTCGCTTGGTCAGCCGCTGGTGCCCGCGGGACGCCGGGCCCGGTCGCGTCGGGTGGCGTGAGCCGGCCTTGGAGCCATAGGCCGAGCCACTCGGTCAGGGTCTGGCGCTGCGGGAGCGAGATCAGCTGTCCCTCTTCCCAGGCCCACATCCGGCCATCTGGGTCCCGGCAATCGATCAGGGACATGATCGTGCATCCCCAGTCGAAGATCGGTACCAGCCACGGCCACGCCTTCCACTGCTCATCGGCCCGCGCATCCCGGTGGAACGCCGCGATGTCAGACCAATCCCAGCCCACGTCCGCGCCGCCGCGGACCCCTGGGATCCCCTGGCCCGGGCCGAATCCCCCGTTCCCGACTTCAAGATACAGTCGGCGGAGCAGCGACGGCAGCGGGAAGCCGATCTCCTCCTCCGCCTCGGCGACCGCCTCGGGCGCGGCGGGCTCCAGTGCAGGCAGCGGCTCGAGCACGCCTGCGTCGCGAGCCGCCGCATACTCGGGGGTTCCGCGCTTGAACATCTTGGACTTCGGCTGCTCTTGCAGCCAGCGGTGGAGGTCAGCGGGGTCGGGGCGCCCGTCAGGGAGCCTGCGCACAGGCTCAGGCATTGGCCCGAGCAGCTGATAACGGTAATCTCGGTACTCCCCGGCCGCAGCTAGTCGAACGATGCCGGCGAAGACCTCATCCTCAGTCACCTTGTAACCATCGCACAGGGCGCCCCACCATCGCCAGGCAAACCGCCAGCGCGGAACACTGCACGCACAGAATCGAGATTCTGGCACCCGCTCTGCACCGATCTCACTCTCATCTTCCACACCTTACGGCTCTGCATTATCGATTGGCGGGACTGGGTCGGCCACGCCCTCACTAGAAGCGAAGTTTGCAATCGCCTCGAGATTACTCGCACCTCCGAATGCATTGCGGACAGACTTTATGAGTGCATCTCGGAAGATATTCACCTGTTGAGTTGCTGTACGGATAAAGCCGAAATCGCCTGATTGGATCGTGACTTCCGGGTCGTCGATATACTCTGTTTCCGCCTCAGCGCAGCCCAATTCCGCTTTATCGCAGACCCTGTTGGTCGTAATCGCGGCATTGACTCTTAGTATCTTGCCTCCCAGGGCCCGTGTCTGCTCCCACACGTTCCGACGGAAGTCCCGAGCAGCTATTTCCGCGTGGTCCTCAGCTGGAGTAGCCCTGACGACCGGAATATTCGCCTCCTTGAAAAACTTTTGAAGTTCAGGGGGCAGGCCGCTCTTATTGGCGAAGATCACGGTTCTGGGCTCTATGCCAGACGACGTTTGGACATCCACCTCCGACACTAGACCAGTGAAGTTTGCCTTCTTTATATCCCCGTGCTCCAGGAAGTAATCGATAAATGCTTGAAGCGAGGTACCGAATCCTAGCCCTCCACCTATGGCGGCCTGCATCTGGGCTTCGAGCTGATTGGGAATATTTTCCAGGATCGGCGTGGAGGCCGCCACGCTGGCCTGATGGCTGCTCCAGCGTTCGATGGCTTGGATGCTGCCGCACGGGCCGCCGTCCGCAGCGCAGACCATGTGCCCGTCTTGTTCGATGTTGCTGATGGGATTGGCGTCGCCGAAGGCGTAGGCGCCGCCGCTGAACGGGTCGGTGGTCAGGGCCATGTCGGCGCTGGAGCCTGCGTACATGTCGCGAGTGGCGAAGGAGCCGAGGCCGGGCTGGTAGTTGCGGAAGCCCATGTTGTACTGGCCGCTGCCGGGGTCCCATTGCTTGGCGTTGAACCGGTAGCTGCTGTAGGGCACCACGTTCGGTCCGGGGCTGGCGTTGTTCATGTCGGCGCCGGTGAACATGGAGGCGACCGGTGAGCCGTAGGCGGTGTAGCCGTAGGTGGCGGTGGGGGTGCCGGACGGGCCGGTGACGGCTTCGACGTCGCTGTGGTTGTTGTAGCTGTAGTAGGCGGTGCCGTTCAGGCTGGCGGTGGGGTTGCCGGCGGTGGTCTGGAACAGGCGCAGCCCGCCGGGGGTGTAGCCGTAGGTCTTGGTGATGTTCCCCGCGTCGGTTTCCTGGCTGACCTGGCTGGTCAGGCCGAGGTAGCTGTAGCTGGTGGTGTTGCTCCCGGTGGTCTGGGAGGTGACCCGGTTGAGCGGGTCATAGTTGTATTTCGTCTTGGTCGCGCTGCTGCCGCTGCCCTGGGTGCTGGAGATGAGGTTGTCGAACCCGTCGTAGGTGCTGGATTGCTGGATGGTGCCGCCGGGGCCGGTGACGGTGTCGAGCCGGCCAAGCGGGTCGTAGTTGTAGGTGCTGGTCTGCCCGCTGGTCGTGGAGGACTGCAGCAGGCCGCGGGAGTAGCTGTAGGTGGTGGCGGGGGCGCTGGTGTTCCCGATGGTCTGGGAGATGATGTCGCCCTGCGAATCGTGCTGGTAGGCCTCGGTCTGAGTGCTGCCGTCGCTGACGGTGAGCAGCTGGCCGAGAGGGTTGTAGGTGTCATTCCACGTATGCGACAGGTACGTGCTGGACGAGTCGGCGGACATCAGGTTGGACAGGTCCTGTGTCTGCTCGCCGTTGACGTCGTAGGTGTAGGCGTCGGCGGAAACCAGCTGCCCGCCGGAGCCGCAGGTGATGGCGGCGGGGGAAGTGATCGGGTAGGCGGGGATGACCGGGCTGGTCTTGTTCGTGCACTCGGCCTGGGTGTAGACCTGCCCGGCGGCCGTGTACTGGCCGGTGATCAGGTTGCCGTTGGGCTGCTGCTGGGTCTGGACCTGCCCGGCAGAGGTGTAGGTGAACGCGGTGGTCTTCTGCGTGGAGTCGCCGGTGACCGGGCCGTCGGTCTGGTTCTGCAGCTGGTTCAGGTTGTTCCAGGTGTAGGTGGCGTTCTGGTCGGTTGTGGTGGTGCCGCCCTGGGTGATGGCGTGGGCCAGGGTCTTGACGTTGGAGGCGGCGTCGTAGGTGTAGCTGGTCGTGTCGGCCGGGCCGCCGTTCGCCCACGTCTCGGTGATGCTGCTGGTGCGGTCCAGCACGTCCGGGGTGACCGCGACGGTGACCGCCGTGTTGCTGGTGCCGGTCCCGGCGGTGCCGGTGATGCCGGTGGTGTTGCCGTCCAGGTCGTAGCTGTAGCTGTCGCCGTGCACGGCGGTGTTGGTGATCCCCGTCGTGTCGCTGACGGCTTCGACGGCGCTGGCGACCACGACCGACCCGGTGGCGCCGGTGCTGCCGGCCGGGTTGAGGGTGACCTGCTGGCCGGTGCCGGCCTGGTTGAACTGCCATTCGCCGAGTTTCACCCAGGTCCCGCCGCTGCCGGTGCCGGCGTGCTGGGTCTGGTCGATCCCGGTGACGGTGACCGGGGTGCCGCCGCCGCTGCTGGTGCCGTTGGTGGTGATGGTGTAGTTCGCGCCGGTCGCGGCGGTGGTCCCGGCCGGGAGGGCGGGGTACTTGACGTAGATGGTGTACATGCCGTCGGCGGGGACGTTCAGGTGCCAGGTGAAGGCGTCGGTCGTGCTGCCGGCCGCGGCGACCGGGTGGGTGCGGTAGGTCGGGCCGCCGCAGGCCGGCTGCAACGGCGGGGTGCCGGGCTGCGGAAGCGGCTGGGCGGGGGCGGCCGGGCAGGTGCCGGTGGCCCAGTTGGCCCCGCCGGTCGCGGTGGCGGCGCCGTCGCTGGAGTCGGCCATCTCGGTGTGGGAGCCGGTGGGGACGCCGTTGTCGGTGACCTGCTGGAGTTTCCCGTCCGGGAAGTAGCTCCAGCTCATGCCGCGGGTCATCCCGCCGTCGGCCGAGGTCAGGACGCGGGAGGACTGCTGCCCGTCGGGCGCGTAGTCCCAGCTGGTGACGACCCCGCGCGGGTCAGCCGAGGTGGCCGGCCAGCCGTTGTCCCAGTAGGTGTAGCCGGTGGTGTTCAGCCCGGCGGCGGGCAGGTCACCGTTGGACGGCGGGACGGTCACCTGGCTCGGCCGGCCGTCGTTGTCGTAGCCGTAGGTGGTGACCTGCGGCGCGGAGTAGGAGCCGTCACCCCCGGCCGGGGTCTGCTGGGTGGCGACCTGGTTGTCGGGGTTGTAGGTCGTCACCCACGTGTACGGGCACGGGCTGGTGGTGGGGGTGGTGGTGCAGGCGGACGGGGGGCTGGAGAACAGGCTGTAGCCGTTCTGAATGGCAAGCGGGGTCAGCACCTGGGTGCGGTTCCCGGCCTGGTCGTAGGCGTACTGGGTGGTGGCGTAGCTCACCGGCTGGCCGGGGGCCTGGACCGGGACCTGCTGCTGGATCGGCTGCCCGTCAGCGTCGTAGTTGACCAGCGTGACGTTGCCGTTCTTATCCCGGGACTGGGTGACCCGCCCGTCAGCGTCCCGGGCGGTGGACGTGTAGTTCCCGTTCGGGTCGGTGACCTGCTGCTGCCGGTGATCCAGGTCGTAGGCGTAGGTGGTGGTGTTCTTGTTGGGGTCGGTGATCTGGTTGGTGTTGCCCACGTTGTCGTAGGTGTAGCCGGTCTGGTTCCCGAGCCCGTCGGTGACGGTCTGCACCTTCTGGTCCGGGTAGTAGGCGTAGGTGGTGGTGTACTGGGCGGCGGTGGCCCCGGCCGCCGGGGCCGCGGCATCCGGCCTCGTCACGGAGGCGACGGTGTCGTCGTTGTTGTAGGCCCGCGTCGTCGTGGGCCCGGTGCCGGTGCCGGAATCAGGCGGGGCGGTCGTGGAGGTCACCTGGTCATCAGCGTTGTACACGCTGGTGGTTGCCGCGCCCGCCGTCGTGGCGCTGTAGGACGGGGCGTAGGAGGTTGTCACGTTGTCGTTGCCGTCATACACCGGCGCGGCCGTGTAGATGTCCTGGGTGGCCGACTTGCGGGTGGTCACCAGCCCGGCCCTGCCGAACACGTCGTACTGCGTCGTGGTGATGGTGTGGCCGTAGGCGTCGGTGTCCGACGTGACCTCACCGGTCGGTGAGTAGCTGCGGTTCGCGATGTTGCCGCGCGGGTCCGTGACTGTCAGCGGGAAGCCGGTCGGATCATAAAGGCCGTACTTGGTGATGTTGCCGTCCGGGTCCTTGACGGTGGCCAGCGTCCCGTTGCTGTTGTAGGTGTAGTAGGTGCTGTAGGAGGTCGTGGCGGTGCTGCAGGTGCCGGCTGAGCCGAGGGGTTTGATGGCGCGGGTCAGGTTCCCGAGGGTGTCGTAGCAGTACTGCCACAGATTGCCCAGCGGGCTGGTGGCCGAGGTCAGGAACGCGACGTGCCCGCTCAGGCTGGTCTGGTAGCTGTAGGTGTACTGCTTGCCGGCGGCCTGGTTGGCGGCGTCTTGCATGGTGAGCGGGTAGCCGGTGTTCGGGTCCCACGTCCATCTGGTGACCGCGCTGTTGTTCTCGGTCCGGGTGGTGAGGTTGTTGTCGCTGTCCCACGCCAGGGTGGTCTTGCGGCCCACCGGGTCGGTGACCTGGACCGGCCGGTCGGCCGTGTCGGTCAGGTAGCTGGTCTTATGGCCCAGCGGGTCGGTGACGTCGGTCTGCACGCCGCCGTTCGGCAGCAGCGGGTTGGCGCCGGGGGCCAGAGCGGTGTAGGCGAACTCGGTCTCGTACGCCGGCGCCGGGGTCGCGGGGCAGGCGACAGGTTTGCCGGTGCTGTCGGCGGGGTCGGCGCGGCGGCTGGTGACGGCCTGCAGCGACCACTTGAACGCCGCCGAGGGCGGGTAGTAGTACAGGCAGGCGGTGTCGTTCCGTGGGTCGGTGACCGAGACCAGCTTGACGTTCTTGTTGCCCTGGGTGGGGTCGTAACCAAACCAGAAGACCTTCGCCGTGCTGGCGGGACCGGACCAGACCGGGCCGTCAGCCGCGACGGTGTTCGGACCGTCGGTCATCTGCGACATCAGGCCCTGGACGTCATACAGGAAGCTGATCTTCCGGCCGGTGATGTCGGTGATGGAAGCGACCTGGCCGATGATGTCGGGGTTGGTCAGGTTGGTGCCGGACGCGACCGTCGGCGGGAAGGTGCTGTCGTTGATGTAGCTGTAGCTCTGGCCCTTGGTGTAGTAGGTGAGGGTCAGGGTCTGCCGGTGCGCGGGGTCGGTGATGTAGTCCAGGAACTCGGTCGGCTGGTTGGCCGATTTGCGCTGGCTGTAGGTGAAGTCGGCCTCGTTGCCGTTCTTGTCGATGACCGCCTTCTGGTAGCCCTGGCAGTCGAACAGGAACCGGGTATTGTCCGGCGCGGTGATCTGCCAGGCCTGGGCGGGATTGTTCCTGGCCTGCCCGG
>WNFC01008650.1_pt1 | contig 11636 bp, 12 predicted proteins | sample 5400541 | NCBI WGS metagenome assembly WNFC01 (sample SAMN13153342, study PRJNA577476) | soil metagenome | isolation source: 120 cm saprolite under Douglas fir tree site 2 hole 2 replicate 1 | place: USA:California | collected 2015-04-18
GCCTTATCACACCTCCGCCGAACGCACCGCCGTGCTCGAGCCCTGGATCACCGACTACAACACCCGACGATCGCATTCAGCCATCGGCCATCAGCCCCCGTTCCAAAGGCTGAACAACCTTCTTGGAAACGACATCTAGAGCGACGTAAGCGGGAAGCAAGGGTCACATTTCGGGGCTTGCTGTCGTGAACTGTGCTGACGATCGACATCTATCGAGGACGGACACCACGCTAGGGTGCTCTATTCCCACCGACGACCGCCGCCTCTACTCCCCTTCACTCCCACTCGATTATTTTGGATCATGGTAACGCGCTGAACTTGCAGCGCAATTTTTTATGGACACGATCGGAGACCGACGCGCCAGTCCGTCAAAATAATCCGCTCTTGATTTTCAACAAAAATTTCCGCGACTCGAAACCTGCTCGGTTTCAGCGACTATCGGCATCGATCGGTCGATTTTCGACATCCGCCGCAACGAACCACTATCCGCTTAGCGGCGGAAAAATACCGTCGGCGCCAATGGCACGATCCATGTGCGAAGTTGAACGGCTCGCATCGCCGAAGTTGGAGAACTTCCTTCCCTATCACGCTGTACGGGCCGACCTGTTGGCTCGGACGCAGCGGCCCGAAGCGCCGCGCGCCGCCTATTGCAAGGCCCTCGCGCTCGAACCGAACTCCGCAGGACGGCGCTGGCTGGAACGCAAGGCAGCGCTGCTCGTCACCCCCTGAGAGTGTTCACGGGCGAGGAAGGTTCGGCACCGCTCGATCTGGCGAACGCCGGATCAGGACCGGCGGGCACCGTTTCGTCGGCTGGAGATCAGCTTCAGCCAAGGCGCCGAATGGAAGGCACTCATCAGCAAGTACATCGGGACCATTCCGCTCAGCGGTGACGCATCTTGCGCGGCCGAGCAGAGCATATCCGGCGGGCCGCCACCAAGAACACCCCTAAGCAGCGCCATGATTGCGAAGGTCGGCGCGGCCGCGAGGCATAGCCAGTCGACTGCGCCGAGTGCGGCCGCGTTGCCACTTTCATGACGGATAGCGCCGCAGGCGCCTCCGCCGGTATGAGCCTCGCTCACGTCTTCTCTCCTGCAATGAAGCGCGGTCGGGCCACGAAGAACCCGGAGACGAAGCTCCGGATTCCCGCGTCCGCGGGAACGGAGCGTGTCAGCCGTGCGGGCCGCAGCCGCAGTTCGCTGCGTGATAGCGCCCGCCACGGGCGACCGAGCCGCCCTTGCCGTACATGTTATGCGGGCGGATCCAGTCCACCAGATTGTGCCGCGGGCCCTCGTTGCGCCCTTTCGGCGTGACGTCGAGAAACCCGTAGGTGGTCATGAACTGCTCGTCGCCGCCGCGCTGGCGGCGAAGAGCAGCGCCGAGACGCCGAAGAAGGCTCGCTGGGAAGCTCGCTCGAAAGACATCGTCGTGAGATCTCCAGTCCCGCCGTTGCGCCGCGACGACCGCGCATTCGCTCAGCCCTTGTCATACTCGTCATGGCGGCGGAACCACGGCCCGGTCTCGTTGCGTCCCTTCGGCGCTCGGTCGAGCCACTGGTACATGCCCCAGAGGCCGTCCAGTCCGCGCACATAGGTGGAATAGGTGTGGTAGACGACGCCGTCCTCAAGCACGAACGCGCTCATGCCCGGCCTATCGCGCGCGTACGTGGGCGCGTCGGTTCCGCACATGGCCGCGAACTGGGCGACGGGCTCCGGGACCGGTGTCATGTCCAAAGCGTGGCCGCCGCGCTGGTAGTTGTAATCGACGGCCCCATCGCGCTGTTGCTCCTCGGTGAACGAGACGTTGAAGTCGAAGTTGAAGTCGCTGCCGAGCGAGGACGCCCAGGGAAACGTCCACCCCATCCGCTGCTTGTACGCCTGCAGTTTCGCGAGCGGCGCCCGCGACACCGTGGCAAGCGTGACATCGTGATTGGCGAGGTGGACGACGGAGCCGTCAAAGCCGTCCGCGATCGCCGAGCAGGACGGACACCCCGCCGTGTAATCGGGCCCGAACATGAAGTGGTAGACGATGAGCTGCGAGCGCCCCCTGAAGAGGTCCGCCAGCGAGACGTTCCCTTCCTCGGTCTCGAATCGGTACTCCTTGTCGACCCGGACCCATGGCAGCTCCTGACGTCGCCGCGCCAGCTCGTCGCTGCGCCGCGTCAGCTCCTTCTCCGCCTTGAGCAGCTCGAGTCGGGCTGCAAGCCACTCTTCACGCGAAACGGCGTGATGTTGCATTGTTAACCTCCGGTTTGTTGAGATGCCTGTCTCTTTCTAGTGTTGGCTCCTGCGCCAACTTCCAATGCGATCAGGTCTTCGACGCACGTTAGTGCAGCTTTTTCGAGGAGACCTGTTCCGCCGCGATGGTGTCGAGGTTTCGGACAACCTTCTTCCAACCCTCGCTCATATTCTTGAATGCAGTATCGTTCTTCGGGAGCACGAAGCCGGAGTGGACAAGGCGAAGGCGCGTTCCGATCTCGACCCTGGAGAGGATCCACGTGACGACAGTGTCGAGGCGTGAGCCGTATCCGACGTTTCCCTCGTGTCCACCTTTCCAGGCATAGGCGAGGCGTTCGTTCGGCATCACCTCCAACACTTGGCAGTGAATGATACCGTCCCACGCGCCGGCCGGCGTTGTCTGGAACGTGAAGTGCTTGCCCTTCACGGGCTCGAACCCTGTCGGCGCCATCAACAACCAGCGGCCGATCAGTTCGCCGGTTGTCAGCGCTTTCCAGATCGTCTCCGGCGCGTGCGGAAGCACCTCCTCGACCACGATGTCTTGCGTGTCGGACTTCAATGCGACGTGGTTCATGGATCGATTTCCTTGAGAAGAGCTCGGAGGTTGGCGAAACGCTCGCGCCAGAAGACGCCGTAGTGGCTCATCCAATCGACGAGCGGCGTGAGGCCTTCAGGCTGGGCGCGGTAATAGACGTTGCGGCCCTCGGGGCGCTCGGCGACCAGGCCGGCCAGCTTCAAGGACTTGAGGTGTTGGGAGATGGCGCCCTGCGTAACGCCGCTCCCGCGCGTCAGCTCGCCCACGGTAATTTCGTCGGACTTAACCACCCGCTCGAACACGGCGCGCCGCGTGGGATCGGCAAGCGTGCGAAGAACAGTGTCGATGGCGGCGGCTTGGGTCATGAGCGATACATTAGTGCATACTAATCAATTAGTCAAGCCTAATTTATTGCCGCGCAGCTTCAGCGCCCTGATGGCGGATTTCGTCGTCTTCGATGGGCGATGGCTCGCTTGGCCGGGCGTGGGAGCTAGGCGCCCCCGGGGCTGCGGGCGTATCGCATCGGTTGAATGGCACGAGCGCCGACGTGAACTCAGGCGATCAAAACCGATCGGCTGAAAATCAGCGTATCGAAATCAGAGCTTCAATCGACGATCGCGTATGGATGATCGACGAGACCGTCGATTTCTACTCCCACTCGATGGTCCCAGGCGGCTTTGAAGTGACGTCGTAGACGACGCGGTTGATGCCTTTGACTTCGTTGATTATTCGCGTCGCCACACGGCCGAGGAAATCGTGCGGAAACGGAAAATAATCGGCCGTCATGCCGTCGGTCGAGGTCACCGCGCGGAGGGCGCAGACATGATCGTAGGTGCGCCCGTCCCCCATGACGCCGACGCTCTTCACCGGCAGAAGCACGGCGAAGGCCTGCCAGATGGCATCGTAGAGCCCGGCATTGCGGATCTCTTCGAGATAGATCGCATCGGCCTTGCGCAGGATGGCGAGCTTCTCCGCGGTGATCTCGCCTGGCATGCGGATGGCGAGTCCGGGTCCCGGGAAGGGATGGCGCTTGACCATGCGTTCCGGTAGGCCGAGCTCGCGGCCCAAGGCGCGGACCTCGTCCTTGAAGAGCTCGCGCAGCGGCTCGACCAGCTTCAGCTTCATGCGCGCCGGCAGGCCGCCGACATTGTGGTGCGACTTGATGGTGACCGAGGGGCCGCCAGTGAAGCTCACCGATTCGATGACGTCGGGGTAAAGCGTACCCTGCGCCAGGAACTCGGCACCGCCGATCTTGTGCGCCTCCTCGTCGAAGACGTCGATGAAGGTCGCACCGATCGTCTTGCGCTTGCCCTCGGGCTCGCTGACGCCCGCGAGCTTGGCGAGGAAGAGGTCGCCGGCGTCGCGGTGGACCAGGGGTATGTTCCAGGTGTCGCGGAAGAGGGTCACAACCTCCTCCGCCTCGGCGCCACGCAGGAGACCAGTATCGACGAAGATACAGGTTAGCTGGTCGCCGATCGCCTCGTGCAGCAGCGCCGCGACGACCGCCGAATCGACGCCGCCAGAGAGACCGCAGATCACCCTTCCCTTGCCGACCTGCGTCCGCACCCGCCCGATCGCCTGGGCCCGGAAGGCGGCCATCGACCAGTCGCCGCGGCAGCCAGCGACACGATGGGTGAAGTTCTTGAGCAAGGCGGCGCCCTGCGGCGTGTGGATGACCTCGGGGTGAAACATCGTTCCGTAGAAGCGGCGTGTATCATCGGCGACAATGGCGAAGGGCGCACCCTCGCTGACGGCGACGACGTGAAAGCCGGGGGGCAGCGCCTCGACGCGGTCACCGTGACTCATCCATACCTGCTCCTTGCTGCCCTTCGGCCAGAGATCGGCAAGCAACGCGCATTCGCCGGTGATCTCGATGAAGGCGCGGCCGAACTCGCGATGGTCGGAGGCCGCCACCTTGCCGCCGAGCTGGGCGCACATCGCTTGCTGGCCATAACAGATCCCGAGTACCGGCACGCCCATCTCGAACACCGTCTGCGGCGCGCGCGGCGCCGCCGCCTCGGTGAGCGAGGCCGGCCCGCCCGAGAGGATGATGGCTGCAGGGGCGAATTCGGCGATGCGGTGGGCATCACTGTTGAACGGCAGGATCTCGCAATAGACGCCGCTCTCACGGACGCGCCGCGCGATGAGCTGGGTCACTTGGCTGCCGAAATCGAGAATGAGGATGCGGTCGGTCATCGGGTGGTCTCTGATCGGTTGCGGGTCATGGCGCTGCAATGGATTCGGGTTCGGGCGTGACCCCGGCCTTCTTCGCCCGCTCGCAGATGGCGACGAAGAAACCATCGGTGCCGTGGCGCGCCGGCGTCAGGCGCAGCACGTCGCCGGCGCTTGGCGGCTTGCCGCCGATCGTCGTGCGCCACACCGCCGAGATCGGCAGAGGCGCGAAATCGGGAGCAGCGGCGAGAAAGCGCTCGACCTGCGCCTCGTTCTCGTCGCGCAGGAAGGAGCAGGTAGCGTAGATCAACCTGCCGCCCGGCGCGACGAGGCGGGCGGCACTCTCCAAGATGGCGCTCTGCAGAGCGGTCAGCTCGGCAAGATCCATCTCGGACAGCCGCCACTTCGCATCGGGGTTACGGCGCCAAGTGCCAGTGCCGGTGCATGGTGCGTCGACGAAGACGCGGTCGAAGCCGCCAGCGTGGCGCTTGACCCATTTGTCACGCTCGCTGGTAAGGACGCGGCGCTGCACGATGCTGATGCCTGCGCGGCGCAGCCGCTGCGTCGCTCGCTCCAGGCGCTTTTCCGAGACGTCGCACGCGACGAGATGGCCGCGATTGTGCATCGCTGCGGCGAGCGCCAGTGTCTTGCCGCCGGCGCCGGCGCAAAAATCGACTACGCGCATGCCGGAACGGGCGTCGGCGAGCAGCGCTGCAAGCTGCGAGCCCTCGTCCTGGACTTCGATGAGACCGCGACGGAAAGTCTCCAGCGTGGCCAGCGGGATGCGCTCGAAAACACGCAAGCCATAGGGCGAGTAGCGCCCCTCCTCCGCCTTTACCCCCTCGCCCTCAAGGGCAATCTTGGCGTTCAGCCGGTCGCCTTTGAGAATGTTGACCCGCAGATCGAGCGGCGCCGGACCGTTGAGCGCCGCCATCTCACGACCAAGCGTAGCGTTGAAGGCCGCGCGCAGGTAAGGGGCGAGCCAAGCCGGATAGTTCCAGCGCACGTCGTCCGGCATCGCTGGATGGTCGATGGCCTGATCGACAAGGGCGGCAACCAGCTCACGCTCGGCCGGTGCCAGCCGCCCCGGCCGAAAGCGATCCCCGTCGCAGGCACGCTCGACCTGCGCCGGCGCCCAGCCCTGGACAAGGACGAGGGCGGCAAGAAGACGGCGTCGCGCGTCGGTCGCGAGAGCACCGCGGCCGAGCCGCTCCAGCCACCAGTCGAGCACGGCCCGCTGGCGCAAAACGGCATAGATGTGCTCGGAGATGGCACCGCGATCCTTGACGCCGGCGAACCGATGGCGGCGAAAATAGTTGCCGACGATGTCGTCGGCCGCGCCCTTGCCCGCGGCGATGACGTCGAGCAATTCGATTGCCGCTTGGATGCGCGCGCCCGGGGTCATGAGAAACGGTCGGCCATCAGTTCTCAGCCGTCAGCCACGAGATCCGAACGTAAGCTGACGGCCGAGAGTTGACGGCCGACAGCTTCCTCACATGTCCTGCCGATAGTTAGGCGCTTCGCGAGTGATCGCGATGTCGTGGACGTGGCTCTCGCGCAAGCCGGCCGAGGTGATCTGGACGAAGCGGCAGTTCCTCTGCATCTCGGCGATGGTGCGGTTGCCGGTATAGCCCATGGCAGCGCGCAGGCCGCCGACGAGCTGGTGGACGATATTGCCGACCGGACCCTTGTGCGGCACACGACCCTCGACCCCCTCTGGTACCAGCTTCAGCGTGCTCGAAACCTCTTCTTGGAAGTAGCGATCGGCCGAACCGCGCGCCATGGCACCGACCGAACCCATGCCGCGATAGGATTTATAGGTCCGGCCCTGGTAGAGGAAGACCTCGCCGGGCGCCTCGTCGGTGCCGGCGAAGAGCGAGCCGAGCATGGCGCAGTCGGCGCCGGCGGCGATCGCCTTGGCGAGATCGCCGGAGAACTTGATGCCGCCGTCGCCGATCACCGGCACGTCGCTCTTGCGGCACTCCGCAACGACGTCGAGGATTGCGGTCAGCTGCGGCACGCCGACGCCGGCGACGACGCGTGTGGTGCAGATCGAGCCCGGGCCGATGCCGACCTTGACCGCATCAGCGCCAGCCTCGATCAGCGCGCGGGCGCCCTCGGCGGTGGCGATGTTGCCGGCGATGATCTGAGTATAATTGGACAGCCGCCTGATGCGTTGCACCGCCTCGATGACACGCGCCGAATGGCCATGCGCGGTGTCGACGACGAGAACGTCGGTGCCGGCATCGAACAGCGCCTCCGCGCGTTGGACCCCGTCCTCACCGGTGCCGGTGGCGGCGGCAGCGCGCAGGCGGCCGTGCTCGTCCTTCGAGGCATCCGGAAAGCGCTGCGCCTTCTCGATGTCCTTGACGGTGACGAGACCAATACAGCGATAGGCCTCGTCAACGACCAGCAGCTTTTCAATGCGGTGCTGATGGAGCAGGCGCATCGCCTCGTCGCGGCCGACACTCTCAGTTACGACGACGAGCCCGTCTTTGGTCATCAACTCGGCGACGCGCTGCTTGGGATCGTTGGCGAAGCGCACGTCGCGGTTGGTCAGGATGCCGACAAGACGGCCATTGTTGCGCTCGACCACCGGGACGCCCGAAATCTTGTGATCGGCCATCAGGCGCAGCGCGTCGGCGAGCGTCTCGTCGGGATGGATGGTGAGCGGATTGACCACCATCCCGGCCTCGAATTTCTTGACCTTGCGGACCTCGTCAGCCTGGCGCTCGATCGACATGTTGCGGTGGATGACGCCGAGACCGCCGGCTTGCGCCATGGCGATGGCAAGGGCCGATTCGGTCACCGTGTCCATGGCGGCAGAGATCAGCGGAATGCCGAGATCGATGGCGCGCGTCAGTCGGGTTCGCGTGCTTGTTTCCGTCGGTAGGACGGCGGAGGCTGCCGGCGTCAGCAGCACGTCATCGAACGTGAATGCCTGCCGAATCTCCAATGCTGCCTCCTTGCCTCAAGGTGGCGTCGCACTATACACATCGAAGCCGGCAAGGGAAGCAGCTTGGTGCGGGGCTGGTATGCGGCGGAGCCGTCGGCTGTCAAACATCAGCTTTCGGCCAAGAAAATCGCGCTTTGCTGACGGTTGAAGGCCGATAGCTAACAGCTAACTTACCTACCGCGAAACCCGCTTGCCACGACGTAGACCTCCGCCGACTCGGCGCGACTCGCAGGCGGTTTGGCGTGGCGCACGGTCTGGAAATCGCGCTTCAGCGCGGCGAGCAAGTCGCCTTCGGCGCCACCCTGGAAGACCTTGCAGAGGAAGCTGCCGCCGGGCGCCAAGACCTCGCGCGCGAAGTCGTAAGCCGCCTCGGCGAGGGCGATGATGCGGAGATGGTCGGTCGAGCCATGGCCGGTCGTCGGTGCAGCCATGTCGCTGAGAACGAGGTCGGCGGGACCTGCGAGGAGCTCCTTGAGGCGCCCAGGTGCACCCGCGGCAAGGAAGTCGAGCTCGATGACCGTCGCACCCGGGACTGGGTCCATCGGCAATATATCGATACCGACGACGATACCATGTCTGCCCTCGCCTGGCTTGACGCGCTCGGCTGCGACCTGCGTCCAGCCGCCAGGTGCGCAGCCGAGATCGACGACGCGACTGCCCAGTCGCAGCAGGTGGAAGCGGTCGTCGAGCTGGAGCAGCTTGAAGGCGGCACGCGAGCGGTAGCCCTGACGCTTCGCCTCGCCAACATAGGGATCATTGAGCTGACGTGCCAACCACTGTGTCGAAGCTGCGCTGCGCCGCTTCGCCGTCTTGACGCGGATCACCGTCTGCCGCCCGAGGCTGCGGCCGGCGATCCCGTCCTTGCCCGAGCCGCGGCTCTTCGCCATGTCCTTCGCTGCGTCTCCTGGGTCCCCTTCAGCGCACGGCGAGCAGATCGAAGAGGATGCCCTCACGCACGCCACGATCGGCAACACGCAATCGACCGACCGGCCATAGCCGGCAGATCGCCTCGAGGATCGCGCAGCCGGCGACGACGAGATCGGCGCGCTCGCGTCCGATACAGGGATGCACTGCGCGCGTGGCAAAATCGCCGGCGGCGAGTTCCGCCGATACGACGCGGATCTCCTCGAAAAGGAGCGTGCTGCCGTCGACCATGCTGCGGTTGTAACGTGGCAGGCCGAGATGAATGCCGGCGAGCGTCGTCACTGTCCCTGAGCTGCCGAGCATCTGCACGCCGCCACTCGCCACCGCCTCGGCAATTCCGTGGTCGTGGGCGAAGGTTGCCATCGATGCCTGCGCCTCCGCGACCATCGTCTCGTAAGCCGCCGCACTGAAGCCATCACCGCCGTAGCGCTCTGTGAAGGTGACCACGCCGAAGGGTAGCGAAACGATGCCGAGGAGACGAGGCTCGCCGAACGGCTCATCCGGCAGCCTTAGCCAGACCAGCTCGGTAGAGCCCCCGCCTATGTCGAACACGATGGCATAAGGTAGCGTCGGGTCGAGGAGCGGCGCGCAGCCATTGACGGCGAGGCGGGCCTCTTCCGCGGTGGTGATCGTCTCGATCGTGATGCCCGTCGCCTCGCGGACGCGATCGAGGAAGCTGTCGCAATTCGCGGCGCGTCGGCATGCCTCGGTGGCGACGTAGCGCGCCCGGGTGACCCCACGATAGGCGATCTTTCCGGCGCAGATCTTTAGCGCATCGAGAGTGCGCAACATCGCAGCCTCCGAGAGGACGCTGCTGGCGGCGATCCCCTCACCGAGGCGAACAATGCGCGAAAAGGCGTCGATGACGCGGAAGCTGGCGCCATTTGCTCGCGCCACCAACAAGCGACAGTTATTGGTACCAAGATCGAGGGCGGCGTAGATCTCGCCCGATGAGTCGTGACGAGCGACCCCGTTGCGGCGGGCGAGCGGCGCCGCCGGGCGGTACAGCGCCGTGGCCGGCGGGGCCTCGGCCGTTGCCGGCGCCGCGAGCGGCACCGCGGCGGCCTGGCCGGGCGGGGGAAAAATGGACGACGACATCAACGACCAGTCAGACTTCGGGTGCAGCGCGGCAGGCGCGCCGGATCATGCCTGTATCGTAGCCAGTAAATTTCACGTGCGATAGTGCGGTCGAAACCGCCATGGCAATTCGTCCTGACGTCGCTCCACAGACCGGCACGCTCATGCGAGCGACTACACAAGCCGACAGCGTTATGTTATCTAGCCGCCGACACGCGGCTCGGTCCGCGCGTTGCCCGGCGCGAAGCTTGGGGGATCGTCTAACGGTAGGACAGCGGACTCTGACTCCGCCAGTCTAGGTTCGAATCCTAGTCCCCCAGCCAGAGTTCTTTCAATGAGTTAGAGGCCTATTTAGGTCAGCAGCCGCGCCCTAGTTTTCCACTTTTTTCTCGGCGGTTTTCCACTTTTTGTCCGACGTCCGTTCTAATCTGACCACCGCTGCCTTGGCGCGGCGACGCTGATCGGCTTCCTTCGCGTAGTGCGTCGCCATCTTCTCATCGGCATGGCCGAGCACGGCGGCGATGGTCGCAGTGTCGCAGCCGACATCGGCCATCATTTTGTTGGCGGTGTGGCGAAGGCCATGGAAGGTGAGGCCGGTGCCAATCTTGCCCTCTGCCGCGAGCTTTCGAATGAACTTAAAAAAGCGCGATTGGAATCCGTTCTCAGTGAACGGCCTGCCGCGTGAGCCGATGACAATTTGGGTGCTGCCATCTCTCGGAGCCGCATCGAGGATCTCGCGGAGCCGCCTATGTGCCGGGATCCAAATTGGAGCGCCGGTCTTGCCCTGCCGCGTCTCGAACGCCTGCCCGTTATAGGCTGCCCAGGTGATGCGGATGACATCGCCCTCGCGCAAGCCGGTGTAGAGCCCAAGAGCGATTGGCACGAGCAGCGCCGGTGGCGCAGCCCCAAGGACAGCTTCGACCTCCGCTTCCCGCCACGCCCGGTTCACCTTCCGCGCATCGCGCGGGCGCCGAATCTGTTCCACGCTTGCAGCCGGGTTCCCGACCACCATTCCGCGCTTGCCACCCCAGGAGAAAAGACGACTGAGCACTTGAAGAACATAGTTCGCGAACCGGCGCTTATGCCTGGTGTTCGCCTTGTCGCGAATAGCCCAGATTTGCGCGACGTCGAATGCTGAGAGATCGAAGTCGTGCAGCGGCTTCAAGTAATCGAGGATTCTCTGGTAGTCCTTCTTCGTGCGCTCAGCGAGACCGGTAAACTCGGGGCTCGCTCGGTAGGCGTTGACCAATTCTCCGAACGTACCGGCCCTGGCCCGATTGTCGGCTTGTTGCTTGGGCCTCACACGTTCGTCGAGCCGTCGCACCTCGTCAGCAAAGGCAAGAGACCAATTCTCCGAACGTACCGGCCCTGGCCCGATTGTCGGCTTGTTGCTTGGGCCTCACACGTTCGTCGAGCCGTCGCACCTCGTCAGCAAAGGCAAGAGCCACCCGTGCGGCGGCCAAGCTCGGCACTTCGCAGTCGGCGCTCAGCCACACGGTCCGTCGCTTGGAAGCGAATCTGGGAATCCGGCTTCTGACCCGGACCACGCGGAGCGTGGCGCCCACCGAGGCCGGCGAGCGACTGCTACGCGCCCTCGGCCCGGCGCTCGACCAGATCGGCGCCGAGATGGCGTCCCTGAGCGAACTGCGGGAGAAGCCCGCCGGCACGATCCGCATCACGACTTCGGAGCATCCGGCGGAAGCGATCCTCTGGCCGGCTATGCCGAAGCTGCTGCCCG
>WNFC01009379.1_pt1 | contig 11636 bp, 10 predicted proteins | sample 5400541 | NCBI WGS metagenome assembly WNFC01 (sample SAMN13153342, study PRJNA577476) | soil metagenome | isolation source: 120 cm saprolite under Douglas fir tree site 2 hole 2 replicate 1 | place: USA:California | collected 2015-04-18
AGGTGCGTTTCATCGCTGGCCGCTGACGACGACCGGCGTGGCCTGGTCGGTGGTGGCGCCGTTGCCGAGCTGGCCTTCCAGCCCGCGTCCCCAGCAATAGACCAGCCCGGTCGTGGTGAGCCCGCAGATGTGATCGTTGATGCCATTGGCGCTCAGTGATGTGAACGCCAGTCCGCCGAGGACCGGGGCGGGGGCGGTTTGCGCCACGTGCGGGGCCACGCCCGTCCCGAGCTGTCCGCCACCCCAGCAGTAGCCCGCGCCCCCCGTCGTGACGCCGCAGGTGACCGACCCTCCGGCGGTGAGCGTCGCGAACGCGAGCCCGCCGAGGACCGCCGTGGGCGTACCGGCGCCGTACGTCACGCCGTCGCCCAGCTGGCCCACGAAGTTCGAGCCCCAGCAGTAGCCGGCGCCGGTCGGGTCGACGGCGCACGTATGCTCCCCTCCGGTCGTGACGGACCCAAAGCTCAGCCCGCCCCCGACGGGGCCCGGAACGTTCGGCGATCCATCACTCCGGCCCAGTTGACCGCCCAACCCCTGACCCCAGCAGGAGCCCGGCCCCGTGGACGTGATCGCGCAGGTGTGGGCCCCGGGGTCCCCGCGTCCCGCGCTGATCGCCGTGAAGGTCAGGGCGGTCGAGACGGGGACCGGGATGGCGCGATTGACGTACGTGTCGTCGCCCAGCTGGCCCCGGTCGTTCAGCCCCCAACAGTACGCCGCGCCGCTCGGGCTGATCGCGCAGGTGTAGTCATGGCCCGCACTGATGGACGAGAAGGCGACGTCTCCGGACACCTGGATGGGGGCGGCCGCAAACGTGGTCGTCGAGCGATTGCCGAGCTCGCCCTCCGAGACTCGGCCCCAGCAGTACGCGACCTGGTCCGTGGTAACGCCGCAGGTGTGGCGGAACCCGGCACTGACGGAGGCGAAGGCGAGACCGCCGGAGACGGGGGCGGGGATCGTCTGGTAGTCGCTTCCGGGCGTGTTGTTGCCCAACCGGCCGTCCAGCTGCCACCCCCAGCAGTAGGCGGCGTGGCGCGTCGTCACGGCGCACGTGTGACTGTCACCGGCGCTCACGGACGTGAAGACGACGTACGCCCGGACGGTCTCGGAGTCGCTTTGCGGGTCCTCGAACGGAAACACAGGGACCGATGTCGCCGTGATGACGGCGGGCCCGAGGACCACGCTCCGCACCCGACCGGTGGAGTCCACCGCCACGACGTCGGGGGCCGAACTGGTCCAGGTGACCCGTCGGCCGGACATGAGGTTGCCGGCTGCATCGCGCAGCTCGGCGGTCAGCCGGAGCGTGTCGCCCGCCTCCACGCCCGCGGGGTTCGGGGAGATGGTGACGGAGGCCACACCGCTCGAGAATTGCCACGCTCCTGTGAACCGGAAGGTCCGCCCGGCCTGCTGAATCGTGCAGGAGACGGTGCCGGCCGCGGCGTTGACCGGGTCGCCCCCGACCCGCCCTTGATACAAGCAACCGGGTGTGTGTAACGAGATGTTCGTGCCGCTCACGGCCCCGGCCGAAATCGGGCTCGACCCGGAATTGTCGGCCGACCCGCCCGGCCCGGCGCAGGTTCCCGTTTGCTGGAGGTTGCCGGTCAAGCTGGCACCGGACTGGACGAGGGTGATCGTCCCCCGGTCGCTGCAACTGATCGCGTCAGTCTGGTCGCCGAGGGTTTCCTTGAAAACGTAGGCACCGCTCGGGTTGGCGGCAGGCCCGGTCGGTCCGCCCCCATCGCTCTCGCAGCCGGCGAGGAGGAGAATCGATTCCACGAGCACCAAAGCCACTCCTACTCTTGCAACGAGCCACGTCCGCACGGAGTCCTCCTTGCGTGGCCACTTGGTAATGACGCTCGATCAAGAACGCGTCAAGGCGTTGCCGAACGAAACGATCAGCGACGACGGACGCACAAGGATGAGACCGGCGAGAGCTGTCGCGTCGTCTTAAGCTGCTCACAACGACTGACATGGCACTGATCGTCTCACCGAGCCAGAACGAAATCGCGCAGATGAACAAGCTCGGCCTCGACATCGAGCCCCATCGCAGGCCGGATGAACGAGTCACAGCCGCCGCTTGACGAGAGGTTCAAGGACACCGGAGGACCCGTTGCGCCTTGTCTTCATCTGCGCCATGTGGCTGACCGGCTTCGACGCGCCGAGCTGCTCCACGGTGTATCTCGACAAGCCAATCCGGAACCACACGCTGATGCAGACCATCGCGCGCGCGAATCGCGTTCCCCCGGCAAGCACCGCGGCGGCCGGGGCCCCGTGCAACGCGATCAACTCGTCCAAGACGGCGAGCACGCGACGATCGACGCTGGGCGCCGGCAGCTTCCGGCGTATCTTAGGCAAGCGGTCCCCTGGCCGTGATCGAGTCGGCAATTCACCACACCTTCCACCATGGTCGAGTGGGAGGTTGAGGGGCGGAGAATGGTCCTTGCCGTTGGAGCTCCGCCCCGAATTGGATGGTGTCTTGCAAGCGTGCGAGTCGTGGCCGCAGACGGGACAACGGGTGGGTCGGGAATCGCGCGTCGTATTTCGCGTCCTCGGACACGTTTCGACGGAACCCGTCCCTCAATGATGGGTCGTACGGATCCTGCATCCACCCGCCAGTACGCGGGTCCAAAGCAAGTCGGCCCTGCCCCATCAGTTCGTCGACAATGACTGCATCCCGGATGCCCGTCGTGCCGTACTCAGCACACTGAATCTTCAGCACGAAGCTGAAAGAGGGAAATGGGATGGTGATGCAACCGACATACGTGATACCGTGGGGTACCTGAGGAAGCTTGACGATTGTGCGCAGGGCGGTGCAGCCCTGCACCGCGATTGTGTCTACTTCGATGATTGCCGCCCCACCCTGCATTGCTGTGGTTCTATAGAAGTTACGGACTGCGTCGAGGTCGCACAGGTCAACCGGGATGGGAGGCGGGCCAGGGAAGTAATGCAGCGTCACGGGATCGCCGTCTTCCGTGAACCACGCCCGCACGCCATTGCGCTCGCCCTCAAATGCGAGGCCAGTGGCATCGAAGGTTACGGAGTCAACGGTTGGCATGAAGCCATATCTTGCAGGCCGTATAATGGCGCACCAAGTACCGATCGGCTGAAGAACGATTCACAATCTATAGCGCCGCCAGCTTCACACGCGTGTTAGGTCGCCGCGGCGCTCATAGCCTGATCGAGAGCATTAGGCTGGCCCCGTGCGGCATCAGCGTTACGCGAGCTGCCCCCAACGAAAGAGGATCCCAACGCTCGTGGGAGGAATCGGAGAGCAACCCCAGCAAAGCGCCGAGCCCGCCGCCGGTGCCTCCAAGAATCACCGCCTTATCGCCAGCGGTGAAACGGACAAATCCGTTCGGATCATCTCCCGAAGCAACCCCAACGAGCGCACCGACCGCTGCGCCGATAAACAACCCCTTCAGCACCCTGCTGCCCGCGTTTGAGTTCACACCATGGCTGATCTCGAGCCGCGTGATTGCCATTCGCTTGACCTCGACTTGGCGCGTTGTCTCGTTCAGCAGGAGGTGGACGGCGTCACTATCCACTGCGAGGATAGTGCCAATAACCCAGGACGAACTCGACTCGGTCTGCAGCCGGATACGCTCGCCAGGACCGAGGGAACCTGGCACCTGAGCGGCAAGACAGAGGGGCAGGCATCCGACCAACCCGATGATGACTAGTGTGGCACGATGCACGAACGACTCCAGTGGAAGACCCGTCATACCTATGCCGAAGGGGTCAAGCCCGCATCAAGCGAAGGGGGTGCCACGGGCGCATAACGGTGCGACCGTGAGCTTCATTCAAGTCGGGGCCAGTCTCCCGCGTCGCTGAAGGCGACTCAGGTCTCCGCTTGATGGCCCCTTGAGGAGACTCGGGTATGCATCGGCTCGAGCTGTTCACGCACCCTTCAAGGGAAGGATGTCACGATGCGCCGCCACGCGATGCCGTTGCAGCTCGCCGCGATTGCTTTGTTGTTCTCACCGCACGTGACCGCGCAAACCTTGGGCCTGCCGCTCTCGTACCGGGGCGTGATGCGCGGGTTCGGAGGGGGTATTGATGTGAGCGGAGACAAGGCGGGCGTCCGCACGTTCGCCGGAACGGTGGTCGTCGCGCTCGGTCACATCATGGTGGACAGTCAGAAGTTCCCCTTTTCAATCTGAGCGGAACGATCGGCAAGCTCCTCGGTGAGCGCGGCCAGGCAGGAGGGGACGCCTTCGGTGGAGAAGTAACCGTGCTAGGATCATTCGGCGTTGGCGTCGACCGGTCGCGGTGGGGTGGCGTGAAACGGCTGCACGTTCCCGTCGCGGCAGCGCTCCCCTTGATAGTGTGCATCGACGCGCACCGGCTGTACGAGCTCTACCTCGTGCCGGCGTTGAGTTTCGAGCAGTTGGATCGCCCCACCGGCTCATCCTGGCAACCCTCGTGGGGCTCCGTGAGTCTCGACTTCATCTGGGAGCTGCGCTCGGGATTTGGTTTGCAGCTAGGACTCGGCGGACTCACGCAACACCAGACCTCCGACCCTTACCGGCGCGTGGTAATGAGCGCCGGCATCCACCTCTCACCCCACGGCCTGTTGAGCGGCGGGGCTCACGCCCGCGCGCCGGACCGACAGTGCTCGTTCGGTCTTTAGCGACGTCCACATCAAGGAAAGCGAAGTCTCCAGACGGGAAACGCCACGCCGAGCGCGGTGCCCGCCGCTCCCCCGATCACCGCCCCCTTCGCCGCACTGCGAGCGAGGGAGCCTACGCTCCACCACCGGCAGGTCGGATACACGATCTCCGAAGTATGGCAGGACGCGAGCAGGCTGCGCGCCAGCTCGAAGACGCCGCCCAGCAGCGCCCCGATCAGTCCGCCACGGATGCCCTTCGAGACGATGGGACGCTGACGCATCCATAGTGAATCGAGGGCCACCGTGCGCAATCGGGTCGCTCCACCACTCGAACAGAGAAACATCGTGTCGCCGAGGATCCCCGCATAGCGACCGCTGAGGCGCGGGCCGGCGGCAACTCGGACGCGTAGGGCAGCACCGTCGTTGATATGCGACAACACCACGCGCAGACCGGCAGCGTCCGCCTGGCGCTGAGCCGAGACCGCGACGCTGATCAGGAAGACTCCTAGCAAATGGGACACATGCGCTCCCGGAGACGTGAGGAGACGGGAGCCTACTGCGCATGAGCCAAGTGGCGATCAAGCTGCCTACTTCAGCGCCGCTTGAGTCCTCCCCGCAACCGTGTAGCAGGTAGCCAAAAGGAGACTTTGTGATTTCGCGTGCGATCAGGCGGTGCTGGACCGCGTTGACTCTTATCACCGTCGCTTGCGCGACAGCGGGATCGGTTCGTTCGCCACCGCTGGATGCCGGTGAAGCGAAGTTCTACGCCTCACCGCTTCCCGTCGTCACGCAGGCCACGCGCCTAGCGATGCTGTCCGCTGGTCTCGCGGTGGACACGATGTCGCAGCCGGATTCTCTGACCTGGATGATCCTGGGTCACAGGGGCCTTTCGCTCCTCAGCTACGGTGAGGTTGTGCGCGTCATCGTCCAGCAGGTGCCTGAAGGTGCGGTCGCCGTGCGCGTGGTCACCAAGCGCAGACTCGCTACGAACATCACCGCCAAGGATTGGTCCCATCCGATTTTCGAGCGATTGGACCAGATCCTGACGCAACCATGAACCTCGACCACGAGCCACACGGAGGACTGATGCGCGTACTATCCGCTGCATTCCTGCTCCTGATTCTCAGCGCCGCATCCGCGCTGCGCGCCACCGCCCAGTCACCCGCGCCCGACATTCGCACGCTCTCGCTCCGGAGTCTGCGCGCGGGACGGTCTGTACGCATCGCCGGACCCAACATCGGCACCGTTACGGGCACGCTCGTCGGGGTGCATGATGGGTCGCTGTGGCTCAACTCTGATTCCGCGCGCGGCCCTCTGTCTCTCGCCGGCATCGATTCGATCTGGCTCAGCCACGGCCACGGAGGAACAGGGGCGATTCTGGGGATGTTGGTGGGAAGCGTCGTCGCCCGTGTGGCGCTGGCCGGCAACAACTGTGACTTCACAGACAACGGGTGCATCACGTCAACGTTGCTGTCGGCGGCCGGAATCACGACGGTCGGTGCACTGCTCGGTGCCGTAATCGGCAGCGGCGTAAAGAGCTGGGAACTCCGCTATCCTTGACGGGTTGGTGCCCGCGACTGCCCGGCGAGCTCGATGATTCGTGCGCGCTCCCCGGCGAGCACCATGTCCCGAGAGACGACGTCGCGGACGATGCGCGCGACGAACGAATAGCCCCGCGCGTCGGCCGCGAGCCAGCGCTGCCACTCCAGCTCGTCGAGCGCGGCCGCCAGCGCGTCTCCTGTGACCCCCGACGCCCGCGCGATCACGGGAGGCGTGAGGCGGCCGTCCAACACAGCGACCGCCTTGAGCACGCGATGGGCTTCTTTGGAAAGGCGATGGAAGTTCACGCGGACGGCCGCGGTGATAGCGTCGGGCAGGTCGCCCGGCAGCGTCTGCTCGAGCGTCTTCAGCGGTTCCGGCCAGGCGCCGCGTACGTGCTGGAGATCCAGGCCCGCAGCGACGGCGTTCAAGAGCTCGACGGCAAGGAGCGGAATTCCGGCCGAGTCGGCGATGATGCGGCGGGCAAGCCGCTCGCGCTGCAGTTCGTCATAGGACGGCGCCGCCCAGCGGGTGAGCTCGCGCACATGGTCCGCGGTGAGCGGTCCCAGCACGACAGCGGTGCCGTCCAGCTCGCGCCCGATGTGAGATCGGATTTCGTCCAGCTCGTTGCGCCGGACTTGGGGGGAGGCGGTAATAAGAAGGAAGACGGGTGCGCGCGTGAGATCGCGCGCGATCGCTCCCAGCGCCAGCAGCGACTCACGATCGAGCCACTGCGCATCGTCCACGACGACCAGCACCGGTTGCTCGTCCGCAACCGCGCTCAATGCCTCAGCGAGCGCACGCGCCGGCGACGTCAACGGGGCGCCGCCACGCAGCTGCGCCAGCGCCGCTGGCGATACGGCGGCGACTCCACGTGCATCGAGCAGGCCGCCGCGCGCGATGCCCAGCACGCCACTCCAAGACTCGTGCGCATCCGCCTCGACCGCGCGCCCCGCCGCGACGACTCCACCGTCGAGACGCACTCTGCCGGCTACCTCCTCGACGAGCCGGCTTTTGCCGAGACCGCCGTCGGCCTCGATGAGCGCGATGCCAATCCGGCCAGCGCGGCATCGTTCCCAGATAGCCAGCAGCCGCCCGAGCTCGCCCTTCCGACCCACCAGCGGCGCATGGCGTGGTGTCGCCTCGGCGATCCGCCATTCTCGCCCTTCGCGAACGCGCCTCGCTAACGCCGCCGTCTCGGCATCGGGCTCGGCGCCACTCTCCCGTTTCAGCCGTTCCGCAAACGCCGCGAATCCCGCGAGTGCACGCCCGCGATCGCCGCGCAACGCCACGGCGCGCAGCCACACGCGCATTGCGACTTCGGCATAGGGGTCGAGCTCCAACGCGCGCCAAGCTGCGTCCTCAGCGACGTCGAGGGTACCGCCGGAGAGCGACGTCGCGGACAGCCCGACGAGGACGTCCACGGAACGACGCAGCCAGTACGCACGCTCCGCCGACGTCCAGTCATCGAAGCCTGATGCTCCGGTAATGTTTACCCCGTCGAGGAAGACGCCGAGGATCAGACGAGCGGCGGCTTCATAGTCGCCGCGGGCCGCCAGTGTTTCGAGCTGATCCACATCCAGCGTCACCGCGCGATCGCTGAGTCGCACGTGCGCGCGATCCGACTCCACGCCATCTCCCGCAAACGATCGCAGCGTCAGCAGCGCCTGATTGAGCGAGCCACGGGCCTTCTCCTCGGGCTGGTCGCCCCAGAACAGCCCGAGGAGATGATCACGGCTACGCGTGCGTTTTGGGGAGCGCGCGAGGTAGACGAGCAGCGCGAGATTCTTCCGCCACTGCAGGCTGGGCGGTGCCGTTCCATCTTCCAGCCGGACGACGGGCGGGCCGAGGGTCTGGCAGGAGATCATGGGGCTGCCGAGCAGTGGAGCGCCGCGACTCGCGCACGCGCGCTGTCGGCACGCCCGCGATACCTCATATCGCCGGATTCCCAGAGGTCGCCAACGCGGCGGTACAGATCACAGGCGCGGCGTCGGTCCGAATCGTCGAGCAGCCTGGCGAGCCGCCAGCGGGCGATGGTGCTGAATCCCCAATCCATGTCGGCAACTTGCGGCGCGCGGTTCAGCCGACCGGAGACGTCATTGTTCTCGTACCATTGGAGCTCGCGGACCATACCGTCCGTGTCGCCCTGGCGTGAATACCAGTCCGCGCGAAACAGGTGCAGCACAGTCCGGAAGAATGGATCGACCGCTTCGGGATCGCCGATATCGCCAGCGCGCAAAGGCGTGAGCGAGTCTGTCAGCCGCAGGGCTGCTTCGATCTGGCCGGCGCGCGCGGCCCCATCAGCAGCGAGGAGCGTCGTCAACAGTTGGCGACCTGGCTCGCCGCGCAGGAGCCGCCGGTATCGCTCCGAGTCGGGGACCTGCTCTTGCCGGCGCGCCAGGAGCAGCAGCATCCAGGCAGCGCGCTGCCGAGTTGCCGCGGTACTGACGCTCGAGCGCGTGTGCGCCACCAGACCGCCGACGATCGTCGCCCACTGCGACCGTTCGATCGGTTGCAATGGATCGAGCAGCGACAGCGCGGCCGCCAGCTCCGCAGGGAGCACGGTGAGCTCCGGGCTGTCAAGCCCGCGCAACGATTGCGCGGCCCTGAGGGCGGAATCGGGAAGGCCCAGTGCCAGGTAGCCGGACATCTCAGCCACCAATCCGGATTTGACGAGCTCGGGAGCGTCGCTCTTCGCCTCGAACCGGCGCCCGAAGTCCACCGCGCCCGTTGGCGCGTCGAACGTCATCAAATAGCGCGGTCCCGCCGCCAGGTCTGGATACTGAGCGGCACCAACCTGCCCGAGCCCCTCGTCGATTGCGTGCTGGCAGGCGGACCGGCTTTCAAACCGGCACGCCAAACCGAGCCTGAGGAGCGCGCGGACTTCCTGTGTGTAGGAGTCGTCCGCTGGACCTGGCGCGGGGAGACGGCGGAATGCGTTGCGGGCGGCCGTGTCGTGCCCAGCGGCCGTTTGGGCCCACGTCAGATGTTCCGTCGCCGGCAGGAAGTCCGGCCGGTGCCGCACCACGTCCTGGAGCGCGTCGATCGCATCCCGCAGCGAGAGACCGATCATGGGACCGCGGTGATACGTCTCGTCTGCCAGCATGAAGAGCGCGGGCAGGAAGGCGGGACGTTCGTGCACCACCTCTTTCAGCGTGGCGAGCGACTGGAGAGGTGGCTGTAGCGACGCCCGTATCAGAGCCTGGTAATGAGATGGGAACGAATCGATGTACGTCACATAGTGTGCGGCTCGCTCCGCGTCGAACGGGCTGCTGAGCCACTTGTCCACCTCGGCGTGGCGCCAATAGCAGAGCAAACACGTCGAGTCGAGCGCTTCGGCCGCGGCGTAGGCGCTGTCCGCCGAACCCCACCGCGCCTGCGCGAACAGCCGCTCTGCGAGGAGCCAGGCCGCTAGCCCCTTCCCGCTCCGCGGCAGGGCCTTGAGCGGCAGGTACGGATCGAACGGGTTATCGCGATTCCAGATTTCGCGAACGATGCCGTAGGAGAGCGTATCGGCCAGAGCATCCAGGTGCCCCGTGTCCGCACGTGCGACGATCGTCGGGTCGGGGGCGCCAGGTATTGCTATCGTGATGTCCGCGCTCACTCCCGCGCCGCGAGCACACGCCGTCCCCCGGACGACCAACGTCGATCGTCTCTTGAACCACACTTTCTCCATCGGACCGGTGACTGAGAAGTCGGCGTAGCCCTGAAGGTCACGGACCAGATTCTGGGCCAGACGGTTGCCGGCACCGTTGGCGGCGCACGCATTCGCGAAAGACGTCACGATGAGTCGGAGCCCGCCCGGAGGGTGGAACGGCCACGCCTCGTATAACCACTGCCTGGCGGTGAGGCCGCCCAGGACCAAAACCGCCAAAAGGACCGCCGCCACCCACAGCCACGGCCGGGCGAATTGCGTTTCCCAAAGTTCGTCTCTGAAGGTCGCGGCATCGGGGCGCTGCTCCGGTTTCCCGGCGAGCCCACGGCGCAGCAGCGGGCGCGCGGCGTCTGGAACGCCATCCCATCTGCTGGTCCCCCGTGGCGGGGGCTCGAGCCAGTGGCGAGCCGTATACGCTTCGTAAATCACCAGGGCAGCTGCGTACACATCACCAGCCGATGATGCCTCGCGCTCGGGAGGCATGTATGCTCGGGTACCCACTTGCTGGCCAGTGTCGGTCAACGGTTCCTGGCGAGTTTCCCCTTCGCGCGGCTGGCGCTGCGCGATTCCGAAGTCCACCAGCACCGCTTTCGATTCGTTCCAGAAAACATTGCCAGGCTTCACATCACGGTGGACGACGCCGTGTTTATGGGCGTGCGCGAGCGCGTCGAGGAGATCACGACCCAGCTGCCGGACTTCTGCGGGTGGAAGTGGGCCGCGGAGGATTCTGGCCGCGACCGTATCGCCGACGAGGTACTCCATCGCGTAAAAGGGAAATTCCCCGGCTTCGCCGGCGTCGAAGACCTGCACGATGTGGTCGTGCTGCAGATCGGCGAGGGTCCGGGCCTCACGCACAAACCGGGCGGCCGCCGTCGCCGTGTGGAGCTCCGGCCGAAGCACTTTGACCGCTACCAGACGGTTGAGGCTGCTTTGGCGGGCGAGGACGACGATACCCATGCCGCCGTTACCCAGTTCGTGGTCGCCTTCGACCTGGTAACCCTTCTGTGCGAGAGCGGCACGCACCCGCTCGAAGAAGGAGGTCTGTGTGACGCGTACTTCAGGTACCCTGCCGCGTGCCCGCGCGCGCGCGTAACGCCGCTTCACAGAACGCTGCGGCGCCGTGCAGGTTCGTCCATAGAATAGAAGACTACCTCAGAGATCGGGCGCCGTCAGCTTGAGGCGCATGTTACCCGACGCCTTTGCTGGGGCCCCGTCACGCGTGTCAAAGAGCGGCTGTGCAACCGGCCGGCTTTGCATCTTGACGTGCGAGATCCACAATCCTGCAAAGAATGGTCGTTTGATCTGCACGCCGAATGACGCGATCGATCTGGCCCGAACCGTCCCGCCGAACCTCGACGAGACCAGCGCTCTCTAGAGCATCGAGGAGACTTCCGCCCGCACGGAGGCGGACGGTCTCGAACTCCTCGAACATCCGGCGACGGGCAAGATGCTGGGATAGACAGAGATCCAACAACGTGATTCCGGCCCCGATTGCCAAGCTGACCGACGTGGGAGCATGAAAGAAACCATGTGCCGTTGTCTAAGGGGGTGCGCCTAAAGGTGCGGCGCCGACAGCAATGATCACAAACGGAATTCCACCATAGACGTCGGGCGCCGTCATCTTCAAGCCTGCGGCATCGGCGGATGGTCATGATTGTGACGTTACATCGACGCCAGGATTGAGACGGCGGATCTCGTACAGGACGCGTGGATTACTGTACTCGATGCGCACGAACTCCCGGTTCCCGTGGAGTAGGTCTCTGCCCTCGTTCAAAACGGCGAACGCCCTCCACCGGGTTGTCTGCCCTGGCTCCAGTGGGCGGCGGACGTACCGCA
>WNFC01008020.1_pt1 | contig 11633 bp, 11 predicted proteins | sample 5400541 | NCBI WGS metagenome assembly WNFC01 (sample SAMN13153342, study PRJNA577476) | soil metagenome | isolation source: 120 cm saprolite under Douglas fir tree site 2 hole 2 replicate 1 | place: USA:California | collected 2015-04-18
CTAGTTGGTAGCGTCACTTGATTGACACGCCGTATCATAGGCTCAAATAAGGAAAGAGAATGTGAGTCACTCGTCCTCTCTGATACTTGTCAAGTATCAAGTAGTTAATGATTTCGTTTTTGCATTAGGAATGGGCGGAGGATCATTAAATGAGTTGCTTCATGCTTTTCACAGGTTGGAAAGGTCCACACAGTGGCTTCCTTCATCATTTTCGATATCATGTCTACAACATTCCATGGATATTCGACGTCAAACTCAATAGATGTATTGAGCATGTGAATATGTGAAGTACGATGTGCGTCGATATAGTGCTATGCTGTTTAAGATGATCATACCACGTGGGTTGAGATACTGCGGGCCCGGGGTAGCATGAGATGACTAGCGTAGAAGCCAGCCGAAGCCCAATGCTTGTTCTGACCCAACTGACTTCCGAGCTTCGCAAACACCGAAAAACTACCGGAGGACATCGCCCCGATAGCAGCGCATTCATACCCATGACGCCAGTACTCACAAGTCTCACTGAGATCGACACAGGAAAGCAGCCCGTCGAGCTAATGGATGACGATGATGACCCAAGTCCTCAGCAGGCAGCACTGGAACAGCATCGTGAATTGACACCATGCCTCAGGCTCTAAGTCGCCCTAATCCTTACGGAGAGCCACCAAATTCTTCTGGGTCAAAACAAGTACACGTCAGAACAGCTTCGCGAACGGATGCATAAAAACCCTGATGACGGCAACTTGAGAACGCGGGAAGTGCCCAACCCAAACATGCAGAGGTCCCTGGAATGACGAGGTAAGGCAACGATCTAACTTTAACGCCACGAGAAATCTAGCCGTCAACACCTTGACAGCAAGATTTCGGCCAAAGAGTACTTGCCTGATTAATCAACGAAGTGGTACGAAACAGTGCGCCCTAGGTGTTGGTGATATCCCCTATTGAACGAGAACGTCCTACTTGGTCATAACGGTGGTTTATGTAGGGCGCGAGACACTTCGTTCATCTGGCTTCTCCGGGTGCCAATCGTTTCCCACATTGAGTGACTTCAAACTGCCTCCGAGGAGGCGACACAGACGAAGACGCATGTGGGGAACTCGAGATATGGAAATTGTATCACCAAATTTTGTTAATAAAAACCTCGCAACCGTGCGTAACATACCTCATCCTATTTGAACCCAATTTGCTTCAAATGGCGTGGGCCATTCGCAGTGTTGTACCAGGAACACGTTCAAAGGGTCGCACTGGGTAAGAACATCCAGGAAATAAACATATGATATTATTACTGGGGATATTGTGGAATGAAGATATATATATAACGTACAGAGAGAAGTTGCGTGGTCGGGCAGTCATTCGAAACCATAATCGAAATCATGTGCGAAGCAAGTCTGGCGGACCATCATCTCGCTGGTCAAAGACTCTCAGACGAGATAGTTGCGGGGAAGGGTGTGCGAGGTACTCTGGGATAATCGAGGCGATATTTGTCGCATGAAAGTGCATGGTATGTCAGCCTTTGGAGGGTCGAGATCGTCACGGATCTTGACAAACGGGCGATTAACTGCACCACCATACCTCTCGCGGCCCTACATATATGGGTGGCGGCTACAATGAGGTCGCAGGGTCCTCAGGAGTCGATCATTGGCAGTGACTCGGAGATAAAGAAAAGAAGAAAATACGGCGTTAACGCCGGGTGTCGGGAAAGTGAGGTGAGGTGTTTTGTTATTGCGGGCATTCCGTTGCCAAGACGCTTGCACGTAGAAGCGACCCATTTACTGAGGAAAATACAAGGGGATGAGGTAGTAAGACACGCAGAAGTAGTCCTGAGTTGCGAGGTGGAAAGTGAAAAGGAAGTACGGCATGGATTGTGAGTTTGTGACCAAGGAAAATGAACATGGCGATGGAAAGTACCTTTGATTGAAATCTCAAAAGACAATGACGATACTCATGTTGTAAGGAACTTTGGTGCCCGTTTGTGGAGAGGGGTGTTGACCACCATAACGACACGAAGAGGAGGGCGGGTGACCGTTAGCCGCCCGGGCCGTCACCTCCACAAGGGCCAATTATCGCGCCCACCGACTCTTCCTTGCGACCGCCACCACCATCTCTTCTTCACTTTCCCCTAAACACTTCATTTCTCATGACTGCTGTAAACCAGTATCCTATTCCTCCAGCAACGGCGGACCTTGCCACTACCTGGGCATTCCTCGAGGAGGGGGTCGACCACATCATGACCAAGCTTCATACAGGCGTATCGTACACCAAGTACATGAACTTGTATACCGTCTCTTACAATTATTGCACATCATCAAAAATGCACAGCACCTCCTCATCTGAGCAGTCTGTGGCTGGGCGATGTCTCTCCCTCCTCATCTCCCGGCTGCATCATGCTGACATACCCCCCCAGCTGGTGCCAATCTGATGGGTTCCGATTTGTACAATAGCCTTGTTCGTTACTTCGTACAGCATCTGCGACATTTGAGAGATGTACGCCGTTTCGCTCATGATGATGGTATCACGATTGACCTCTCTCGCAGTATTCAGATTCACTACAAAACGAGCTTCTGTTGAAGTATTACGCCGCCGAATGGGACAGATATACAACAGGCGCGAACTATATTAACCGTCTATTTGCCTACCTCAACCGGCATTGGGTCAAGCGAGAACGTGATGAAGGCAGAAAGGGTGTCTACCCTATATATACAGTGCGTGCCTCATCTGATTGGTCTGAGCTAGCTTATACACAGATCTTATAGCTTGCTCTTGTCCAATGGCGCGCAAACTTCTTTCTACATATCCAAGGAAAGCAAGCAAAGCTCGCTGGCGCGATCTTGCGCCTTATCGAGCGTCAGCGGAACGGCGAGACAATCGATCAGGGTCTAGTCAAAAAAGTCGTGGACTCTTTCGTCTCCCTTGGTATCGATGAAAGCGACTTGAACAAGGCTTCTCTCGACAATTACAAGGAACACTTCGAACTCCCTTTCCTCGCAGCGACGGAGGCGTACTATAAGCACGAGTCAGAGTCGTTCGTCGCAGAGAATTCTGTGTCAGATTATCTCAAGAAGGCCGAAGAGCGCTTGAAAGAGGAGGAAGATCGTGTGGAACGGTATTTACATACCACTACGCGCAAGCTACTCATCACCAAATGCGAACACGTCCTCGTCCGCGCGCATGCAGAACTCATGTGGGAGAACTTCCAGAGTTTGCTGGACTACGACAAAGATGAGGATCTTCAGCGTATGTATTCCTTACTCTCTCGCATCCCAGAAGGTCTAGAGCCTCTACGGAGGAAATTCGAGGAACATGTGAAGAGGACTGGACTGGCGGCTGTTTCCAAACTGGTGGGAACGGATCCCGCTGCGATAGAAGCACTTGAACCGAAAGCATATGTCGACGCTCTGCTCGAAGTCCATACAAAGTCGTCCGAAACCGTCAACCGCAGCTTCAAGGGTGAAGCCGGCTTTGTTGCAAGTCTAGACAGGGCGTGTCGAGAGTTTGTCAACCGTAATGCCGCAACTGGAACATCATCGAGCAGATCTCCTGAACTACTCGCAAAGCATGCGGACGCGTTGCTACGCAAGAACAATAAGGTGTCAGAGGAAGGTGATCTTGAGGGTGCATTGAATCGCGTGGTACGCACACTTCCGGTTATCCCTCATAGGGCTCATATTAAAGCGCGTCCCATAGATGGTCATATTCAAGTACCTTGAGGAGAAGGACGTCTTCCAAACTTTCTACTCCACAAAACTTTCTAAGCGTCTTATTCACGGCGTATCGGCATCGGACGAAGCGGAGGCGAGTATGATCTCGAAGCTGAAAGAGGCTTGCGGTTTCGAATACACGAACAAGCTGCAGCGCATGTTTACTGGTATATTCCTTCACTTTACACGCGAAGCAATTGTTCACCGGTATTATAGACATGAGCCTCAGCAAAGATTTGACAGATTCATTCAAGGAGCGCATGGAGCAGAATCACAATGACATGGACATTAACTTTAGCGTCATGGTCCTCGGCACAAACTTCTGGCCACTCAATCCGCCAAAGGATGGCTTCATCGTCCCAACTGACATCCAATTAACCTACGACCGCTTCCAGAAATACTACCAGACAAAGCATTCGGGTCGCAAGCTCACGTGGCTTTGGAACTACTCCAAAAATGAACTGCGGACCAATTATCTCAACCAAAAGTACATCCTTATGACAAGCGCCTATCAGATGGCGGTGCTGTTGCAATACAATAACAATGACACGCTCTCACTCGATGAACTTGCTACCGCGACAAACGTTGGGAAGGACCTTCTCACACAGGTTCTCCAACCGCTTGTGAAGTCTCGGATTCTCATCAACGATGAGACCGACCAGTACGACCTTAATCCGAGTGCGTCCTATTCCTTGATAAGGTTATACTCTCCCTTTTCATCAAAGGCGTTCAGATTTCAAATCAAAGAAGATTCGCGTAAATCTGAATCAACCAATTAAGGCTGAAGTTAAGGCGGAATCGAGTGATGTTCTGAAGACGGTCGACGAAGATCGCAAATATGTCATCCAGGCGACTATCGTTCGGTGAGAAATTCTCCATCATCTTCTATAGAACCAGCCGTTGAATGATACCCGCATCCTATCAAGTATTATGAAAGCGCGGAAGACGATGAAAAATCAACCGCTCATCCAGGAGGTTATCTCACAGATCTCACAACGTTTCACGCCCAAGATTCCCGACATCAAGAAGGTCTGTTACGTCTCTTCATTGCTGAGGGCACAGAATAGCTGATATTATGCTGGACGCAGGCGATTGATACACTCCTAGAGAAAGAGTATATTGAACGTGTCGACGGCACGCGGGACACGTTCGCTTACGTAGCATAGATGGTGGTAGTCTTTGCCCAGCCCATATCAACCTTCCCCGGACCTGTCGCCTCCTTTTTCCTGTCCAGTATTTCGGATACGTGTTGTAGCATATCAATGCATCTTGTTTTGGACTTCCCGAGTACCGCGTACTTGTTTGCTCACAAATCTCGTTAGCGTGGGGAGTGATCGGCACGCCTCACGCCACTCGCCGCTCTCACGCGCCAAACTTCAGGGATGTGGCTTTGGGTTGCTTACATAACCTCCCGTGCTGGAGTGGTCAACGGTCAGCCGACGGCAGCAGCCGTCAGCCTCAGCACAACCCTGCAGATCTGGACTCTCAGAATGGTCACCGGTCACCCGTGAGCAGGCTGGGAATGATGGACACGCAACGTTTTATCATTCAGGGCCTTTGGCCTCCGCGACACTATGCTCTCCAGGGACGCGAAATCCACTGCGACAATTATTGTCATCCTCGGCGAGACGCTCTTTCAAGCTCTTACTCCAGGACAGGTTTCTCGGTCTTCGTGATCAGCACACTGCGTTACGCGCCCGCCTGACACCCAAGTTAGAGGGTGACGTGGAATACGCGATATTTTTTCCCCCTCTTCTCAGGGAAGCGGCTGGTAAGTGCCTACCTTCCATTTGAGTTTCCTGATCCGAAGCTGCTTTCCCGTCGCGTCTTCATGGTGAAAATCCACCAAGTTGTGCTCGATGTCTCATGCACGATATGGCCCGTGTGTTACCACCGTTCACTGCGGGCCGACACTGGAAGTCCCTTCAACCCCCCAGGGCCCGGCCCCGAAAGACAAGGGACGTCTCAGGATTTGGCATATCTTTTACGTTTGACGTGAGTTGCAATATCCCACGGTGTAGGTCTGTACCGGATTCTGGAACCCAAGTGCCAAGGTGTGGCGGTGGATGATGACAAAAGGAGAAAAAAGAAGAGGACATCTCCCATGGTGCCAATGATTCCCGGCGTCAAAAATAGTTGGACTTTGGGCTCTACCGCACAGCGCATCTTTCGGTGTCTACGCCCTCGAGTTCGCTGCATCCATCAAGCCCGAATACGCCACTCGCTCCCTTGCGAGCCGACGCCATGGCGTTATTTGGACCGTTATCCTCGCAGGGCGAGGTTAGCCCTTGAAGAATCGGAACTAGGACGGATACTAATACCCAAGAACGGGAAATAGACTAGTTCCAGCCCAGCGCCTTCAATTTGCTTCGAGAATTCGCCCACAAACAGAAGTTGATCGCCCTTGGCTCCATTTTTTGGGGGTGGCTGGGTCTATTATTGTACGTCTGACTTCGACCCCATGCTCATCGCTGACGGTTCTCAACGATCTCATAGGGTCTGGAAGCTAAAGGGTATCACGTGTAGACACGAACGGGGTCATGAGGGTAGGAGAGACGACATCCGCCGTGCTATACGACGTATGAGGGTCATCTTTTTCTCAAACGGACAGATCTATGTCTACCGCGATTTTCTGAAGTGGGCGCCAGGTATCATTATGCTTTTTTGCAGTATCTACAGTGGGATATCTTCTTCACACGCAAGACTGGACAGGCGTGCTCCGCCATTACAGACCCTGAAGTCCTTTCCCGGTCGAGACTGATGAAAGTGGGAACGACACTCCAGGTTTGGACGGTTTGGGTTGATGAATACGATGAATGACAGTAAATAGGTGAGCTTAGATGATCGGACTAGGCCGAATCGCGTGAGAGGTTACAGTCCTCCGGTTCCCTGGATCCATTACGAAGCATGCGGCGATAGTCAAATCGCGTTCGCTAATAGCTGAACCCCCGAACGCATCGGCAGAAGCCGAATTGAACGGCGAACTCGTGGATTGGCCTTGTGTCTCTGCCGCGCACCCATTTGCGTGTAACGCGACGCTATGGCGCTGATGGTATTGCCAAGGTTTTTTCGCAGTTCTGGTGTCAGATACTGCCTCCTGGTTGTGTTATGACACTCAGGCCAACAGATGAGCGTCGGCACTGGATTCGTGACTGCGTCATGATGTACATGATGGCTCGAGCACGAGACGAATAGTTTTTCTTCCAGATTCCAAATTTGGAATAGTAACGACCCTGGGCTACACATCATAAACTCGCTAAGTGAAATTTGTTACATCTTTGCGCAGCCACATTACAACAGGAACTGCACTCATCACGTTTATAAAACCCGCTGTTCTATTCCTCAACTTCCTTTAATGCGCAGTATTTGAATTATCGACGGGGGTAGAATGCCTCCGGGAATTTCCAATTGGTGAAACTGCACACGGAGATATTTCGCGGCGCTAGCAGCACCCGTAATACAGTTCACTATTTTCCTCCCATACCACGTGACGATGCCCTTCGGACTGAGCTTGTAAGAGCGTCGTACGCATCCCGGGGAATGTTTCGACGGAATATGCATCAGGTACGGCACACTGACACTCGCGGCGTTTGCTCAAATCCATTCCCCGTCTGGTCGGCCTACTCCGAGGAAAGGGAACTTCGGACAGTTTCAAATGTGCGCAATGAGTACTCGATGGCACCCAACTGTCATCAGTTGCTGCGCGGCGGAGAGGGGAGGAGCCACGCGCTGGTAAATTTACGTGAGGTCGAAAACGTGATGGAGTGGTCCTTGTGTCTTCTTCGATTGGATGCAAGGTCTTCACACACTAGGCTCCTCATGGCATCGAATAATCCCTGGAAATGGTCAAATCATCAGGCTCCATCGCCGTCTTCTCGACTTCCGGGCTCAAATTACTCGAAAGAGGGGTAGGACAACGTGCCAAGGAACGCCTTTCCCCTCCGTCGTTTTCCGCGTGGCCTAGGTGTAGTGGTCGCCATTGTACATTAAACCTTCACGTTCCTGATCAGTGCGATGTCAAAGGCGAGGAGGGGGCTAATAGGATTGAAAGCTAGATCTCGCCGTCCGAATGTGTCTTACGTGCGTTTCTCTCATCCTCTACGCCCTCCGTGGGTAGAGTATCGCCGGCCCTTGATACTTGTTCGGCATCTACACACCTTTTTTGGAATCGCTAATAAAAATTCTATCCGTGGGGCTCTCACCGAGCATATATAGTAGTGCGCACAACTTGTACATTGGCCACTCTCAAGTTCGATGTCTACTAGTGGCAACCAGGAATTCCCCAACCCCGCGTGGTATCTCAACGGAGAAGCCTCCGCTCCTCCGCCCGTTCCGATGCCCCAATATGCATCATCTCCAAGGAACAGCCCCCACCCCTGGCATGCCCCCGTGCCCTATTACACGTTTACCAACGCGGCCAACAACCCCGCCAGGTCCGTCGCCCCCCCGGCACCTGCGCCTGCACCACTTGTAAGATTCCTTTTCATCCGCCTTCATCCCATTCTTATAATGTGTTGGACGACTGCAGCAGGCCAACGGACATAATCTACCCTTTCGACCAATGTTGTCAGGGATCTTGAAGAGGATTCTTTGCGACCGGATCGCCCACGCCGATTCCGAGGTCGTGGAGTTCCACAAGGAACCTTGCGGCCCCGGCCGATCCAGGATTACCGTGACTTTCGAGACTTCTGACGGGATCTAAGTCCCAAGTCTCTGTACCCCCTGCCCTCCCTTTCTTTTCCAAAGAAAACAAAGCAAGAGACTTGCCAGTGCATTGTACTATATATTCCACTGCTTTCCGCGCTTTTTTGTTCTTGGCATAAGCGATTCACGTGCATCTCGGTGTATAAAACCCTACTGATATACCGTGACTTGGTCTACTGTCCTTTGTCTGAACTAAATGTGTAATTCTATCCGAGGATGAACTACCCCAGTACCCAACACAGGGACTATTGTGGCGGATTGTGATGGAATTCTGAGAGGCGAGAAGCTATTTGCGCCAGCGGATAGATCATGTTCTATCCGATGAGCAATCGGATGGAGGCTCGGCGTCCTCCCCCGCCATTTTTTAGGTCCATTATTTTCGGGGTACAGAACCCTACGTAGCAATTCCAGGGTATGTACGTACATGACCGGCACTGTGATCATCTGTCCATGAGTCTTGACAATGCGGCTATCCCCCGCTAATTCTTGTACTGTGCTCGCCTTTGCTTTCGCTTTTTTGCATCGGCAGACTGCCGCCTGCTGTCTTCAGTGCATCTATTGTATTATCCATCGAATTGGATGAGTGAACTTGGGACGGACGTGCAATCTACGCTACAATCCGTTCAGCACACGAAGCACTGGACCCACACACCGTGAAGCCCGTCATCTATAGCTTCGCTCCTCGGTGTATGCATGCGATCCCTCCCCACAGATCCCGCCAGGCACCGCCGTCGCCTTCAAAATCCCCGCCAACTGCAAATCCCGCGTCGGAAATCATTCGGGCAAAGTCGCGTTGGCTTGGGAACCGTCGAATAGACTCCACGAGGTACTGGTACGACGCGCGGTCACCCGCAAGGATGGTACCCAATAACGGGATTACCGAGAAGGAATACTGGTCATAAACCCTGCGTACTTGTAGATCAGGTGGGGAAAAGGGAAGAAGAGAAAAAACGTACTGTGCGAGTAAGGGGTTTGTGACTTTGTTGAATTCGAGGCAGGCAAAGGTCCCGCCGGGTTTGAGCACCCGGTGTGCCTCACGAAGGACGTCCTGTATCGAGGTGACATTCCGGATCCCGAACGCGATGGTGTAAAGATCGTAAGTGTTGTCGGGGAATGTCTCCAAGGGCAGTGCCTGGGCGTTTGCCTCAATGAAAGCGACCTGTGGCGCTGGAGCGACCCATCATCAGCGCGAAAAAAAAGGGACAGTGGGGGCGAGCGCGCGCACTGTTGTGATACATCGTCTTTTTGAATCGTTTTGAGCCCTCCCTCAGCATCTCTCCGTTGATGTCGACGACGTCTACGCGTGTCTCACGGTCGCCGTGGGTTTCGCGCGCGTAGTCAAGGATGCGCAGGGCGATGTCACCCGTCCCGCCCGCGACGTCGATGCAGCGCACGGGTCCTCTCGAGCCCGGACGCAGGAGAGAGACGAGCGAGTCCTTCCAGAGGCGGTGCACGCCGAGCGACATGGCGTCGTTCATGAGGTCATAGCTCGACGCGACCGAGTCAAACACGCCGCGAACGAGCGACTCTTTCGATCCCTCGGGAACGGTGCGGAAGCCAAAGTGCGTGGTGCTGCTGAAGCTCGAGGGAGACCCGTCTGTGTTCTTGCCCGGGGTTGGCGATGGGTCGTTGTTTGTGGCGTGCACACTGCGAATGAGGGCGAACGGCCGGTGAGCGCATGAACGCGCCAAGGCCGCTGTGCGTAGCGCTCTGGGAAAAGCCTGCATTCTCGGTGGGGACCGATTCTGTGGAGGATGGTAGAATGTGTTGTTCGTAGATTCGCGCCTTGGATGCCTCGACGCACGCAACGCGAGTCGTCTAAACGTGCCAGGAGGTCGATACGATGGAGAACTCCGGGCCGGATGGCACGCTCGATTGCGACTCTCATACGCAAAGTGGCCCGGGCCGCATAGCACACACCAGAATCAGAATGACACTCTCAGCTCAAGAAAAGGGAAAGGGCAAATTACTTCCCTCAGACTCAGTAGGACGCACAGACTTTTCCCGCTCATCCTCCCCATCGTCTTCGTCGTCTGGTTCATCCTCGTCGCAACACTCGTCCTCCGAATCAGAATCAGACGGTGAGAATAGCTCTGAAGAGGAGAGCGAAGATGAAATATCGCAAGAGTACCTTGACTCGCTCCTTGAAGAGGCACGAAGAAGCATCGCCGCCAAGGCGATGCTAAATGCCAGCAAGGGTGATCCTTTGGAGGACGATATCATCGGACTCGATGATCCGGAGTCAGTGCTCAAGTACGCTTTTTTGATTCTTTATCGCTTCCCTGTCGCCCAACTCTCATATTGTCAAAGGAGCCTCCCTCCGCTAGATCCAGGCTCTCTGCCGACACCCTATATTGCTCTCGGGAAAGCACCAAATGACCCCCCGTCCGCCATTCGGGACCTAGACGCTGAACGTGCAATGAAGTCATCTTCATCGCTTTCTGTACCCACACCACCGGCGCCACCACCAGAGCTCACAAAATCTGGCAAGCCGCTGACAAAGAAGGAGAAGAAGGCGGTATGTCACCTTCTATTTAGTCTTTGTTCTGTAAGACTAAATTTTTCTCTCTCGCAAGGTAAAGGAAAAAACCGCTGGACCAAAGTGGTTCGACTTCCCCGCTCCCCCCGAGGCAGATCGGCCTCGCTTGTACAAAGAGTACGATGCGCTGCGTCTGCGCAATCAACTTGATCCAAAACGGTTTTACCGCAAGGACCCCAACGAAGGGCGCGGTATCAACGGCCTCCCCAAACACTTTGCCGTGCGCTTCCAATCTGGCCCCGCTATTTACTTTCCCACTCAATACCCCATTCCACAGATTGGCACGATCATTCCAACGAGCACACCGTTTGGTGGACCAAGTGGGGACAATCTACCACGCTCGGCTCGCAAGCGCACGCTTGTGGACGAATTGGTCGATGACGCGGAGGCACGCCACTATGCCAAGCGCAAATTTAACGAGCTCCAATCCTCGCGCTCTGCGAAAGGTCGTGGGACGCTTGCAGCACGCAAGGCTGCGCGAAAGCCGAAGTGGTAACGCACGTGACGAAGTTATTACATCACATGACTACAGCGCGTGAAAATTTTCGCGCAAAACATGTCTTAAAATGTATATAGATTACGTAATTTATCACCTTGAACTTTTTTTCCTCCCATTTTGATTTTGTGCAGTGAGAACAGTCAGCTAACAGTCTTTCTTTCTTTCATCTTTGCACTATGGTTCGAAGAAGAAGGTC
>WNFC01030595.1_pt1 | contig 11632 bp, 10 predicted proteins | sample 5400541 | NCBI WGS metagenome assembly WNFC01 (sample SAMN13153342, study PRJNA577476) | soil metagenome | isolation source: 120 cm saprolite under Douglas fir tree site 2 hole 2 replicate 1 | place: USA:California | collected 2015-04-18
TCGTCCGTATGCTGTGCGACTTCTTCAAGCCGCGACCGCGGCTGGAAGCCGAAATCCTAATACTGCGGCATCAGCTCAACGTCCTGCAGCAGCGCACGCCGCGCCGTCGGCTGCATTTGCGTTGGGTCGACCGCGCCCTGTTCATCTGGCTCTATCGTCGCTACCCCCGCATTCTGGATGCAATGAGCATCGTCAGGCCCGAGACTGTCGTACGCTGGCATCGCAAGGGTTTTACCGGCTACTGGCGATGGAAATCCCGCTCGCCCGGGGGCCGGCCGTGGATCGCCCGCGAGGTGCGCGAGCTGATCCGAAGAATGAGCTTTGAGAACTCGCTGTGGGGCGCTACCAAGATTCACGGCGAACTGCTCAAACTCGGCATCGCGGTCGCCCAGTCCACGGTTTCCATCTACATGGTACCGCGGCGGGATCGGCCATTGCAGACTTGGGAGACCTTCCTGCGCAATCATATGGAGGGGATTGCGTCGATTGATCTGTTCGTGGTTCCGACGATTGCGTTTCAGCAGCTCTTCGCATTTCTTGTTCTCGGCCACAAACGTCGGCAGTTGTTGTGGTTTGCGGTGACCCGCAGCCCGACGGCCGAGTGGTTGGCGCGCCAGATCACTGAAGCGTTCCCATGGGACACGGCGCCGAAATATCTCATTCGCGACAATGACCGAGCATTCGGCACGGTGTTCAAAGCTCGCGTCCGAGCCATGGGTATTCGGGATCGGCCTACGTCCTTCCGCTCGCCCTGGCAGAACGGCCTAGTTGAGCGCTTGATCGGGTCGGCGCGGCACGAGTGCACGGACCACGTGATCGTGCTCAACGAAGATCACCTTCGGCGCATTCTTTCGAAATACGCCAGCTACTATAATGAGGTGCGGACGCACCTTTCGCTTGGCAAGGACGCACCCTGCACACGCCCGATCGAGCGGTTCGGAGACATTATCGCGCAGCCGATCCTTGGTGGGCTACACCATCGATACGCACGAATCTGAGTTTTCGGAAGCCACAGGGGTATTTAATCTCTGGGCCGACCGGGGGTGCGTACCGCGTCGGGCCTTCGCACGCAAAATTTCGGAAATTCAAACAAAAAGCCCACTGATCAGGGGGAGGGAGATCAAAACTGTGGTACCTCGCGCGAACTTCCGCAGAATTCCGAAAACTTTTTTTGAGCAGCCATGCATGCCTTCGACGGCGACCGTTCCGCTCCAGCATCTGCCTCGAGCTTCACGGGTCCTTCCGCTGGCGAAAAGCATCGCGGGGGCAACCGCGCGAGGGGCCGCCAGCCGCGCATCGTGAAAATAAGGTTTACACGGTTAACACGCAGGTTAACAGGTTGACACGGTTGACGCCTTTGGACAGCGCCGGTTGTGTCTGCGACATGTGCCCATTCTCCGGATCCGATAGTTATGTTCAATTCGACCGTGCGATTCTTCGATCAACGACCGAACGGCACAGTCAACCGTCTTTGCGCGCAGTGAGGCTTAGGAACAGCATGGCTCCGTAAAACGTGCCGTGCGCAACGCGCCGACGTGCCTCCCGGTCGAAGCTGTCAACCACTTCCTGACTGATCTCGCCAGCCTGGACGGCCGCCTGAGTGCCGCGCGAGAGCAACGTCAGCAGGTAGTCCGGGCTCGACGTCTGCACGTAGCCGTGGGGCTCGACCGATTGCACGCTGAACCCCGCTGCGGTGACGAGAGCGGGAAGGCGCCGCATGATGTAGGGTGCGTGCACCAAATTCCGCAGCACCGCGCCCACGGCTGCCTGCAGCGGATCGCCGTCGAACAGGGCGACGGTGAGCGTTGCGAAGTCCCCATCGAAAATAACGAGCTGCCCGCCCGGCCTGAGAACCCGGCGGGCTTCGGTCAGCGCTTCCTCCGGGTCGACCAGATGCGAGTAGACCGTGTGCGCGATAACAAGGTCGAAGCAGGCGTCCGCATGCCCGGTCGCCGTAGCGTCGCCGATCGCGAATGAGACGCGCGGTTCGCCCGCGAATGTCTCGCCCGCCATGTCGATGAATGCCGAAGACGGATCGATCCCGACGAGTTGCGCCGGACTGACGTGCTGCATGATGAGCTTCGTCGCCGCCCCGTTGCCGCAGCCGACCTCGAGTACCCGGGCCCCCTCGGGGACGGCGATGCGCGCCATATAGCGCGCGCAGATTGCCTTCATCGCCGGCTCCGATGCTCGGACGTTCATCGACTGGGCAATGGCGTCCAAAACCTCGCGCGGCTGCTCTCTGATGCGGGCGAGTAGACCGGTCACGACATCATCCCTTGGCCATCCACGCCATTGCCTGACGCTTCAAACTGGTCAGACCTCCACCGCGCTCAGTTCCAGCGCAGGAGATGCTTTTCCAGTCGCCCCGCAACGCCGAAGATCACCAGGACCACCACGAGGATCAGAAGAATCAGCGCGAACATCAGGGCGGCGTTGTAGGTGCTCTGCGCAAAAGACAAAAGGTAGCCGAGGCCGTGGGTTGCCGCCACGAACTCCCCCACGCAGGCGCCGGTGAAGGCAAAACCGACCGCGATCTTCAGATTGCCGAGCACCCAGGACGCGACTGACGGCAGATAGACATGCCGCACGAGCGCCCAACGGTCGCCGCCCAGCGTGACGACGCGCTCGATGAGCCTGCGGTCCACCTGCCGGATCCCGGTGAACACGGTGAAGAAGATTAGCACCGCCACGAGAATGAAGGAGAGCGCGACCTTGGAGGCCAGTCCGATGCCGAGCCAAATCACGAACAGCGGCGCGAGGATCACGCGCGGGATGGCGTTGAGCACGGTCATCACCGGCTCGAGCAGCTCCGCGATGAACGGAACAAGCGCGGCCACGACGCCGAGCACAATGCCGACGACGATGCCGAGCGCGAGACCGCCGAGCGCGGCGCTGAAGGTGGCTTCGAGATGCGGCCAGATGCGGCCGTCCGAAAACAGATCGACGAGCGCGGCGCCAACCCGGCTCGGACTCGGCGCATAGAGCGGATTGAGCATGTCGGCGCGGCCGGCCGCCTCCCACACGGCCAGCACGACCGCGAAGGCCGCGAGTTGGCGCACCCAGGCGTAGCGGGGATCGAGCCGCGTCATGCCGCCTCCGCCCGATGATCGACTTCGCGCGAGAGGTCCGCCCACAGCCGCTCGTAGAGCGGCGCGAAGGCGGGATGCGTGCGCGAAAGAATAGGGTCGCGCGGCCGCGGAATTGGCACCGAATAATGCTCGGTGACGTGCGCGCGCGGTCCCTGCGACAGCAGATAGACTTCGTCGGAGAGGCTGAGCGCCTCGTCGAGATCATGGGTCACCAGCAGAACGCTGATGCTCTCGCGCTCGACCAGCGCGACCACGTCCTTCACCACACGGGCGCGCACGATCGCGTCGAGCGAGGCGAACGGCTCGTCCATCAGGATGAGTCTCGGCTTCATCGCCAGCACCTGCGCCAGCGCCACGCGCTTGCGCTGGCCGCCGCTCAGGCGGCGCGGAAAGCGATCGCCGAAGCCCGCGAGATCCAATCGCTCGAGCCATGCGTCCGCCTCGGCGAGCGCCTTTTTTCGCTCCATGCCGTTGAAAATCAGACCGAGGGCGACGTTGTCCCGCGCCGTCTTCCACGGCAGCAGGGCATCGTCCTGGAACAGGATTCCCACCTGCGATCGTGCGAGATTGGTCTCGACCGTACCTGAGAGCGGCTGCTGCAGCCCGATCACGGCCCGCAACAGGCTCGATTTGCCCGAACCCGAAGGCCCGACGAGACTCACGAAACTGCCGTCGCCCACGGCAAGGCTCGCTCCCTCGAGGACCGGCTCCCCGCCATAGGAAATCGTCAGATCACGGACGCGCAGGTTTCAACCTCCGACAATCGAAGTGTCGTGCAGCCCGGACATGCTCCTGCCCGGCTTGATGAGGCCGCCGGCGATCAGGCTCTGCTCGACGCGCTTGGCCGCCTCAAGGTCGATGGTCACGGTTTCGGGGTAAAGAGAGTCGCGGTGACGCGCGATGATCTCGCCGAGCTCCTTGAGGTCGAGCCCGGTGGTCATCTCCTTGGGCAGAGCGGCGCTCAACTGATCGCCGGTCATTGCGCGCAGCGCCTTGAGCGCATCTCCCAATGCCTTGGTCAGCGCAATCATTTCCGGCTTGCGCCGTTCGATCTCCTTGGCCCGCACCGCGACGCCCATGAATTCAAACGAGCCGCCGAGGTGGTGCTTGGCGTCTTCGAGGTCCATTCCGTTGACCAGCACGCGCGCGCCTGCGCGACGCAACAGCGTCAGCGCCGGCTCCTGCACGACGCCGACGTCGATCTGGCCCTGGCGCAATGCTTCCAGCAAATTGACGCCCATGGTCGCGAACTTGACCTTCTGGGCGTCGGCGCCGGCCTGCTTTAGCAGATAAAGCGTCAGTGCATGGTCGGCGTTCCCGAGCGCGGACACGGCGACCGTCCTTCCCTCCAAATCCTTGATCGATTGAATCCGGCTTGCCGTGTTGGGGGCGGTGACAACCGCAAACAGGGGCAGGCGCCCGGTGACCGCAAAGCGGCGGATATCCGCCCCGACATTGGCGTAGGCCTGAAGGGCAACGTCGAGCGAGGTGGCGGCGTAATCGACCGCGCTGCCGACCAGCGCCTGCACCGCGGCGTTGCCGCCGCGGGTATAAACGAGCTGCACATCGAGCCCGTGAGTCTTGAAGTGTCCGGCCGAGCGGGCGACCTCGTAGGGCACGCCGCACAGCAGCTGGCTGCAATAGGCGAGCTTGATCTGCGCGCCCTGCGCCTCGGCGGCGCTGGGCCGCGCGGCCGGAATGACGCTTGCGACTAGCGCCGCGCCCTTGAACAGCGAGCGCCGAGACACGTCGGTAGGGGGTACGCGGGCGGTGTTCTCATCGCAGCAGCTCATGGCAGCCTCCAAACATTGCCGCGATGGCAGTTCGACGACCGAAAATCCATCGAGCCCTGACGGTTCGTCTTCGTGCCACGCTCAAGGTTGCTCTGTCGGTCGCGTTGATCGAGTTCGAATCCAATCAACCTCAACTTCGAGTCGAGGATGGAGTTCCAACGATCACCGCCGCCACGGTCACGCTCGGATCGACCTGTCCGCGCTGACAACCGTCGACCGACGCTTGTCTGCGCAAGATATGCCGTCGATCAACCTGATGTCCAATGCATAATTATTCTAGCATTTTATGCCGATCGGACATACGTTGAAACCATGGACCTGAGGCGTCTGCGCACCTTCGTCGCCGTAGCCGAGCTGGGCACGGTCTCGAAGGCAGCGCTGCGCCTGCGCGTTGGGCAGCCCGCCCTTTCGCGGCAAATCAGCGATCTCCAGCAAGAGCTGGGGCTCAGGCTATTTGACCGCATTGGACGCGGCCTCGTCCTGACTGCGGAAGGCGAGCAGTTCCTCGGGGATTGCCGCGCAATATTGGGCCACATCGATGCGCTCGGCGAGCGGGTGGATCTGCTCCGCCGTGGAGACAGGGGGGTGCTGAAGGTTGCTGCCCCGCCGCACACGATCGAAAGCGTCTTATCGACATTCCTGTCCCGATACGCCGAGCGCTTTCCCAACGTGCACGTGAAACTGACCGAGGCCCTTGGTCGCGATCAGACTGCGATGCTGGAGCGCGGCGAGGTTCATGTTGGCATCAGACACGATCCAGGCGATCGACGTTTCGAGAGTCTCGTATTGCCGCCGGATGAGGTCTTGGCCGCCTGCACCCCATCTGTCGAGCTTGGCCACGCCGGCACGATTGATATCATCCGCCTCGCGTCCTATCCGTTGCTGCTGCTGGAATCAGGCTACTCGATTCGGAGATTGTTCAACGCAGCTTGCCGTCTCGCGGACGTCGAGCCCAATGTCCTGCTCGAGAGCCGCGCGCCGCACACCTTGCTCGCGCTCGCCGAGGCCGGCCAAGGGGTAGCAATCATTCCCTCGCTCCTACGAACGGATCGCTACAAGTTGAGAATCGTCGGCGTAACCCACCGGCGCAAGCGGATTCGAGAGCGATTTGCCATTCAGTGGGAGGAAACAACCCGCTGTTCGAAAATCTCGCAGGGAGTGAAGAAGCTCGCTGGTGTGGACAATGCTTGGGAAGCATGGAGTCGAAGTCGGTCCGGCTGCGCCATTGCGCGTAGTTCACCCCGCGGGGGATCGTGGCGCCGGAAAAGCACACGATAGTGCCTAGCGCAACCTCAAGCTTTCAGGTCTGTGATGCGCATGATGGCGGCGACGCGTCCGTCGTTAAACGCTTGCTCTTTTGTGTCCTTGTTGCAGGTCCAGACGAAATCCTTTTTGGCCGTGAACGTCTTCCCGTCCTGCTCGATCCGAAGTTCCCCTTCGGTGATATGGCAGACCATGGCATTCGGCATCGGGGGGCCGGCGGTCTTCGACCCTGGCTGCATGATGACGTCTCGCATCGAGACGGTCTTGAAACCGGGGATCATGGATGGTGTCTCACCATCGTAAGCGCGCACCACGACACCTGGCCACGGCGTCGTATCCTTGTAGCCCGTGGTTTGCGCAGCCACCGGCCTCACCACGGCAACCGAAGCGGCTGCTAATCCAATTGCCAATGCTGACTTCGATCGATCTTGGTCATCGCTCAACTCCTGTAATAGGTTCATTTTTTTCAGAGTACTATTGCGCCTGCCGATGGCATCGGCGCTGCCGCTACAACACCCTGCACCTCGGCAGGTTCCGCTGGTAGCCCTGCAATGACGCTACACGACCTCCCGTGCAGACGAAAGGAGTGGGACGCGATGTCGGCTAATGGCGCATCGCGTCATTTCGCTACCGCGCAGCAATTGGGTCGCTTTCGGAGCGAAGCGGACTCGCCCTAAATCGGCTGCAACAAAGACTGTACAGATAACAGGGGCAGCAAGCGACCCGCGGCTCGCAGGTGGCGTTCGCAGGCAAAAGCGTTTTGAATCGCTTCCGGCGGAATCTCGGTGCCGACCACGGGCCGGTGCCGGGGGAGGGGTTTAAATCCCTGGGCAGTTTGGGGTCCGTTACCGCACCGGGGGTTTCCTCGCAAAATCTCGAAAATACAGACAAAAAGCCCAATGCACAAAAAATGTAGCAAATCTTTCTCTCGACCGAGGTTTGGGGGGCGCGCAGCTATGCACACAGAGATGGCTCCGACATCGAGCCGAGCACAAGGCAAAGGAGAGCCCAACGTCGCTGCTTCTGACGCCAAGTGCGTGACGGGCACGGGCACCCGGTCATTTACCGCCGCTATCGGGGGGGACTGCGGACATGAATGGACGTGTAGCCTCGGCCAACTCGGTCGAGTTTGACCCAACTCAGACATAAGCCAGCGGTGGAGGGGACCCAAATCCCGCAGTGCAGCGATCTCCAGGCGCAGCGTGGTGTGCTATCGTTGGGTGGCAGCACAGGCTGGTCGGCAGCGCCCACCTAGATTCAGAACAATTCAGGTCTACCCCAAGGACTTGCCGGCTGCTCTGCGGCAGGCTGAGCCTGCGGTAAACCCAGCGTCGTGACAGGGGAGGAAGTCCCCATGTTCCGCATGAAGCGCCGCAAGTTCATCACGCTTCTCGTCAGCGCGGTGGCCGCCGCTTGGTCGCTCGCAGCGCATGCGCAGCAGCAGGCGAACATAGTGCCGCGCCTGGGCTGGCTCGGAAATCTCACTCCAACCGCCCCGTTCTATGACGGACTCCGGAAGGGTCTCCGTGAGTTGGGATATGTCGAGGGAAAAAACATCACTATCGAAGCTAGATGGGCAGAAGGCAATTTAGACCGCCTGCCTGAACTCGCGCGCGAGCTTGCCCGCCTAAATGTGAACGTGATGCTTGTCGCCGGCGACCAGGACCTGAGGGCGGCGAAGGAAGCGACCAGTACGATTCCGATAGTTGTGACGGCGTGCGATCCCCTCGACAGCCTCGTTGCCAGCATCGCGCGGCCTGGCGGTAAGGCGACCGGGGTAACCTGCGTTTCTTCCGAATTGGCGGGCAAAAGGCTTCAGCTCCTCAAGGAAGTCGTACCGGCCGTCGTCCGAATCGCAGTCCTATACAACCCCGGGGATCACAATAAGGCGCCGGAGTACCGACAAATTCAGCAAGTAGCTGGCAGCCTGCATCTCAGTTCGCGCGCTTTCGAGGCGCGCTCACCCGCCGAGATCGACGCAGCGTTTGTCGCAATTGCCGAGGACCATGCGCAAGCGCTCCTGACTCTCGCTGATCCACTCATGAACTTTCATGTAAAGAAGCTCGCCGATCTTGCGCTCAAGAGCCGGCTTCCGGCGATATATGGTTTCCGGGAATTCCCGGACGCGGGTGGCCTGATCTCTTATGGCGCGAACAATGCTTGGACCTATTGGCGTGCCGCATCGTACATAGACAAGATATTTAAGGGCGCAAATCCGGGCGACTTGCCGATCGAACAACCGACCAAGTTCGAGCTGATCATCAATCTTAAGACCGCCAAAGCGCTCGGCATTGCCATTCCGAACACGCTGCTCGCGATCGCCGACGAGGTGATCGAATGAGGCGGCGCGAGTTCATCACGCTGCTCGGCGGCGCGGCGGCGGCATGGCCGCTCGCGGCGCGCGCGCAGCAGCCGGAGCGAATGCGACGCATCGCCTGGTTTGGGCTTGGACGCGCCGACGTGCCGTCGCCCTATTTAGATGCGCTGCGCTCCGGACTGCGCGAGCGCGGATGGATCGAGGACCGCAATCTGACGATCAGTATGTACTGGGCGACAGGGCAGCAGGACATGGATGCCGTGGCGCACACACTGGCCGCGTCCAATCCTGAGGTGATCGTCGCGCAGGAGCTGACGATATACGCGGTGCGGTCGCTCAACACTGCAGCTTCCGTCGTATTCGGAGTCAGCGGCGACCCGGTGGACGCTAAATTCGTAGAGAGCTTCGCGCGGCCAGGCGGGAATCTTACGGGTATGAGTTATCTGGCATTCGATCTCGTGGGCAAACGCATCGAGCTGCTCAAAGAGTGGGTGCCGCAAGTTCAGCACGTCGCGGTTCTCGCACGGCCGCAGCACCCGGGAGAGCACCGGGAGCGTCAGGCCACACAAGAGGTTATCGACAAGCTCGGCATGCTGCTGTCCTATTTTCCGACGCCGGACCTGACCAAAATGGACGAGATTTTCCGCGCCGTCCTTCAGGCCCGCTGCGACGCACTGCTTGTTTTTCCCGACGCGGCAATGTTCGCAGTCAGTGACCAAATCGCCCGATTCGCTTCCCAGGCCAAACTGCCCTCGGTCTCCGGCTGGGGTTCCTTTGCCCGAAACGGATTGCTGCTCACACACGGCCCAAACGTGCCGGAGATCTATCGGTCGCTGGCACGTTACGTGGACCGCATTCTGCGTGGCACCAGAGCCGCCGAGCTCCCTGTCGAGCTGCCAACCCGGTTCGAGTTGGTCATCAATCTCGGGACCGCGAAGGCGCTCGGCCTCGACGTGCCGCCCCAGCTGCTCGCCCGCGCCGATGAGGTGATCGAATAACGATACCGTTTGCTGCGCTGCATGAGTCTGCTTGTGGCACTCTGCGTCATTTCGCTGCGGTTCTAAAGTTCAGACGCTATTGGAGGTGAAGCGGACATGCCGCGACCGCCGGCGCCGTATCGAGCCGACGCGATTGATGCTGTGGACGGCGCCCACTCTGCGGCATCGAAGTGCCATAGGGTGGTTGCGTCGAAACGAACCACTTTGAGGGGAGCCGTCCATGGGCGAGGTTAGCACGATCGGTCTGGATATCGCGAAGTCGGTTTTTCAAATTCACGGCGTGGACGCTGGTGGCGCGGTGGTGATCCGCAAGCGTATCACCCGAGCGAAGCTGTTGGAGTTCTTCGCAGCCCTGCCGAGCTGCCTCGTCGGCGTTGAGGCGTGTCCGACCGCACATTATTGGAGCCGCCGGCTTGGCGCGCTCGGCCACACGGTGAGGCTGCTGCCGCCGAGCTACGTAAAAGCCTATCTGAAGCGCAGCAAAAACGATGCCAATGACGCTGCCGCGATCTGCGAGGCGGTCACGCGGCCGTCGATGCGGTTTGTGGCGACGAAGTCTGAACAGCAGCAGTCTGGCTTGATGTTGCATCGCAGCCGGCAGCTTCTGGTTTGTCAGCGAACGATGCTGTCGAATGCCATCCGTGGGCACATGGCCGAACTCGGCATTATCTCCGCTAAGGGCCGCAATGGCACGGCCGAGTTACTCAAGATCATCGCTGACGAGCAGGATGATCGCATTCCGGCAGCCGCGCGGTTCAGCCTCGCCATCCTTGCTCGCCAGTACGCGGTTGTCAGGGCACAGATCGTGGCCATCGAGAAACGTATCCATGCCTGGCATCGCTCGAGTGAAGAAAGCCGGCGGCTGGAGGAAATCCCTGGTGTTGGCCCGATCATCGCCACAGCGTTGGTGGCCGAGGTGGGAGATTGGAAGGTATTCTCGTCGGGCCGCAGTCTTGCTGCGTGGATCGGCTTGGTGCCCAGACAGCACTCGACCGGGGGCAAAGAGAGACTCGGCAGGATCTCGAAGCAAGGCAATCGACATTTGCGGTGGTTGCTCGTCGCTGGCGCCATGGCTGTCATCCGATATGCGCGCCAGCACGGCACCAAGCGGCCCTGGCTCGCTCGCCTGATGGACCGTCGGCCGATCAAGGTCGCCGCCGTTGCACTTGCCAACAAGATCGCACGGATGGCCTGGGCCATGATGGTGCGTGGCGAGCGATTCAAGGAGCCGAAGTTGCTGCCGGCGGCGTAGCTGTCAGCAGCGGCAGAAGGTCATAAGGAATTGGCGAGGGCACAACGACGTAATGCAGACACGGTCGTTCCGGGGATCAGGAGAGCCCGCTTGGGTCATCGCATCTTCGAATGCGTGCGATGGATTGGGACCTGATCCGCGCAGAGCATTAGGGCCAGCGGCCATCCGCGCCGCATCAACAGGCCGGACACATGACCGCACCCGACTAATGCTGCATCAACGTAAAAAGCTCTTGTCAATCAGGCGCCGTCCACACATGACCCATAGCGGTCGTAAGCTGGGTCGAAATTCCGCACCGCAGCAGTCTGCCGCTGCACAAGGGTGTACTATCGTTTAGATCAGGAGCACACGGGGCTCGGCAGCGCCCCCTCCTCGATTCAGAACGGGCATGACTCCTGCGCGACGATTCCAGTTAGTGGAGGAGACGACTATGCGTGAAGCAAACCCTGACAAGCTGAACGAGCTAGTGGGCAAGCTTGTAGGCGACCTGGGTGCCGCGATCGCGGGCGCGAGCATTCTGCTCGGTGACCGCCTCGGCCTTTACAAAGCGCGCGGCGGTTACCTCTGCCGAACTCGCCAAGAAGACGGCTTTGCATGAGCGCTATGTACGCGAATGGCTGTCTGGCCCCGCGTGACGTCTGTCCGCGTCATGCCTCTAACGCACGGCATCGACCACGCCGGTAAATACGCTCCTCGGCCAAAGATGCGGATGACCCATTCTTGCTTAGTGCTCCGCCGCTGAGGGGGCTGGCTTGCCTTTTCGCATCTGAGCTGTGGTGCCGTGCCTCCCGAGCTGAGCCGCACAAGTCGCGCCACGTGTCGCTTGAGTACTGTCCTTGCGCGGCGGTGATCGGCCGCTGCTGGCGGACAATCCGTCCTTCGTGCAGAATGCGGAGCAATGGCGGACGACAATGGAC